>Ga0187893_10003106_pt1 | contig 34598 bp, 25 predicted proteins | sample MA1701074metaG_FD_139574 | JGI IMG/M metagenome (GOLD analysis project Ga0187893, IMG submission 139574) | White microbial mat communities from a basaltic lava cave in the Kipuka Kanohina Cave System on the Island of Hawaii, USA - MA170107-4 metaG ...
AGCGTCGACGCGGGCATGAGGCGCGCGGCGTCGACTAGCACTAGACTAGACTGACTAGCTGGGGCACGCTTACCTGGCGGCGAAGCAGTAATAGTAGCCATTACCGCCTGTGGCTATCAGGTTCGCCTGGCTGCAACCGCGAGAGCCGTGCGACGAATTCCACGATGTCGGCGCCGGTCCGCCGCCCTGCCGGTCATGATGACCCACCTGGGCGCTGCCTTCCCCGCCGCCGGTCCAGTTACTGCAGGTGTGATCGGCGCCGTCCGTGAAGGCCGTGCCGTCGGCTTGGGCGCCGGTGAGGATGTCGTGTTGGTTAGGAGTGTCTCCCCGCCCGTTCACGACGGCGCCCTTTTCGGTGATCGAGTTTTCTTTGCTGAGCTTGTTGTTGTCCGAATGCAGGTCGGCGACGTTGTCGGCCACTTTGACACCTTTCGCGTTGTACCACGGGCCGCTGCCAATGCGATCGCGGGCGTTGACTGCCGCCTGCCCGCCCGAGGCGGCGGCGCTCAAGTAGGCGCGCCAGGTGCGGTTACCGGCGCCGGCGGCTTTCGCCAGCGACTGGCAGTGCGCATCGGCGCCGGCCAACCCGCCGAGATCGGCGCCCTTGCCCGATCCCACGCTGGTAATAAAGAAACTCAGCGGGTTGTTTGATGCTTGTTGCGCCAACGCCATCGAGAGGACCAAGACGCACGTGATCGTCAATAGCAACGCAAAACGGATTGGTTTCATTGCTCGAATCTCCTTCTCATTCTCCTGAACGGATTGAAAATTATATCAAAGGCAGGCCCCGCGCGACTCGTTTCACCTTGACCTTTCACCTTGACCTTGGCCCTGGGAGGCAATACAGTCTTGATAGGCGGGTCTGACCGTTGCGGCAAGGAGTCTCTCATGAAACTCATTCTATGCGCATTCCTCCTCGCGGCCGGGGCAACCGTTTCCGCGCAGGAATTCCGCGGCACGATTCTCGGCCGTGTTGCAGACACCACGGGTGCGGTGATTCCCAACGTGCCGGTGATGGTCACCAACCTGAGCACCAACACTTCCGTTCAAGCTTTGTCTGCTTCCAGCGGCAATTTCACGGCTCCCTTTCTGATTCCCGGCATGTATCGCGTTTCGGCCCGAAAGGAAGGATTCAAGCAGTTTGTCCGGGAAAACATCGAGGTCCAGGTTCAGGACCGGATTCAGATCGATATCGTGCTCGAGCCCGGCGTTGTCACCGAAACGGTTCTGGTCACCGCCGCTCCGCCTTTGCTCGAAGCAAGCTCCGCTTCCATAGGTGGTGTTGTCGATCAGGATAAGCTCATCAGTTTGCCGTTGAACGGCCGCAATCCGTATCTGGTTGCGCGCATCATGCCCGGCGTCATGCCCACCGACAACCGTGCTTTTGCGCGTCCCTTCGACAATGGGGCCACTTCGAATGTTTCGATGGGCGGCAATCCGCGCGCCAGCAACGACGTCCTGCTGGACGGAATCCCCAACGTGGAAGCCACAAACACGATAGCCTTCGTTCCCTCCGTTGAAGCGGTCCAGGAGATGCGAGTGCAGACCAACACCTTCGATGCCGAGTTCGGGCGCGCCGCCGGCGGCGTCATCAACGTTACGGTGAAGTCCGGCACCAACCGTTTCCACGGCTCCCTGCACGAATTCTGGCGCAACGACATTCTCGAGGCCAACAACTTTTTCAACAACCGCGTGGGCGCGCGCAAGCCCCGGCAAAGGTACAACATGTTCGGCGCCACCAGCGGCGGACCGATCTACATTCCCAAGCTCTACGACGGCCGCAACCGCACCTTTGTTTTCGGAAGCTGGGAAAGCATACGGCAGGCGGATCCCACCTCGCTGGTCGCCACCGTGCCTACACTCGAGCAGCGGGCCGGCGATTTCTCGCGCACCTTCGACGGCCGTGGCCGCTTTCTCCCTGTATTCGATCCGTTCTCCACGCGATCCAATCCAGCCCAGGCCGGGACGTTTCTCCGCGAGCCATTCCCAAACAACCGCATCCCGCAAGCTCGCATGGATCCCGTGGCTCTCAATATTCTTAAGATGTATGGCGCACCGAATCAGCCTGGCCTGCCGCTCAGCTCCGAAGACAACTTCTTTTGGAGCGGCGCCTCGCCGGACGATTACGACGCTTTCGTCACCCGCCTCGATCACAATTTCAGCGACCGTCAGCGACTTTTCTTCCGCATTTCCGCCAGCCGACGGCCGCGGTTGGGCGACGACGATATTTTCGGCACGCTGGCGACGCAATCGCGGTTCCTGAACCGGTTCAGCCGAGGCGCCGCGCTCGACTACGTCAACACGCTCGGACCGCGCACTCTTCTCAACGTGAGATACGGGTTGGTGCGCTACGGCAATATCACCGAGTACCGTCCTGGCGATTTCAAACTTGCTTCCCTCGGCTTTCCCGCCGCTCTGGCCTCTCAGGTTGTCGAGCAGCAGTTCCCCACCATAAACATCCCAGGCATCGCCGGCATTGGCCGTTCCGGCAAGCAGGAAGCGATCAACGACGTTCACACGCTCCAGGCCAATATGACACGGCTCGGCTCCCGGCATAATTTCAAGTGGGGTGGCGACACACGCGTTTACCGCGATGTAGGCTTCACCGCGGGGGCAGCCTCCGGCTCCTTTACATTCGATCCCGGATTCACTCGCGGCCCCAACCCCGTGCGTGACCTTGTGAGCGGCCACGGAGTTGCGTCGCTACTGTTGGGTACACCGGCAAGCGGCAGCATTCCCAAGAATGTCGCGCCCGCATTTCAGAATGTCTACTATGCCGGCTTTATTCAGGACGACATCCGCCTGGCGCAGCGGCTGACGCTGAATCTCGGCATACGCTACGAGTATGAGACGCCGCGTACGGAGCGCTACAACCAAATGACGCGAGGCTTCGCCTACGGCACGGCGAGCCCCTTGCAACCGGCCGTGCCTTCGCTCAGCTTGAACGGTGGACTGCTATTCGCCGGAATCGCCGGACAGCCGCGTTTTCAAACGGAGCCCCAACGCGGAAACTTCGCGCCCCGTTTTGGCCTCGCCTGGCAATTGCATCCCAAGCTGGTGCTGCGCACCGGGTACGGAGTGTTCTTCGCCTCCACCACCGATACAGGAGCCGGCGCCGCGGCGGCGCCGGGCTTCAGCGTCAGCACACCCATGGTGACCAGTCTCGACGGCGTCACGCCGCAGGATCGTCTCAGCAATCCGTTCCCTCAGGGTTTGCTCAATCCTATCGGGAGCGCGCAAGGGCTCTCCACGCTGCTTGGCCAGGGCGTCTCCTTTGTCGATGTGGCTCGTAAACGCACGTACACGCAGCAGTACAGCTTCGGCTTCCAATACGAACCCGTGGCCAACCTGCTGTTTGAGGTTACCTATGTTGGCAATCGCGGCATCAATCTGTCCAACTCCGGCCTCCAGTACAACCAGATCACCGCCGAGTCGCAAAGGCTGGATGACGCCTTGCTGGTTCGGGTGCCAAACCCCTTTCTCGGTTTGATACAGATCGGCACACTGGCCGCCACCACCACCACACGCGGCCAGCTCCTGCGCCCCTATCCTCACTTCACCGGTGTTACGATGCGCGATCCAACCATAGGAAGCGCCGTCTATCATTCGCTCCAACTCAAAGCGGAGCGCCGCTTCGCTCAAGGCCTCACTTTATTGGTTGCCTACACCAACGCAAAACTGATCGATGACGTCGGAGCGAGGCAAAACCACCGCGATATTAGCAGTGAGCGGGGACTCTCCGTCATTGACCGGCCGCAGCGGCTGGTGGTCAGCGGCATTTACGAGCTTCCCTTCGGCCCCGGGCGTAAGTGGACCGGCGGCGGGAATCGAGTCTCCCGCAAGCTCCTCGAAGGCTGGCAACTCGACTGGATCAACACGCTGCAGGGCGGCCCGTCGCTGGCTGTAACCAGCGCCGTCAACAATACGAGTTCTTTCGGAGGAGGCCAGCGCCCCAACAGCACGGGCCGCTCGGCGAAACTGGAAGGCCCCATCAACAACCGGCTTGACCAATACTTCGACACAACGCAATTCGTCGATCCCCCGGCCTTCCGCTTCGGCAATGTCGGGCGCACACTCCCAGATGTCCGTGGACCGGGACTCATCAACTTTGACATGTCCGCGATCAAGAACACGCGCCTTAGCGAACAGTTCCGGCTCCAGTTCCGCTTCGAGGGGTTCAATGTCTGGAATACTCCTGCTTTTGACATTCCCGGAACCAGCTTCGGTCCCGGGACCTTCGGCCGCGTCCGCGCCGTAGCTCACCGCGCCAATCCGGCCCGCCAGTTCATGCTCGCCATGAAGCTGCTCTGGTAATCCCGGGCGGATTCAATCATACGGCTCGGCTGGTTTCACATCCCGCACGCCCGCGGGCAAGAGTAGATTCACCAGAATCGGAAGCAAATCCGATTCTCGAACCTCGGAAAACGGCTCCAGCTTGTACTGTATGACGTATCTCGGACCGGGTTCACCGGTGCGCTCATACAGCTTTGCCATACAGCCTTCCTTCAGCACGCTACTTATATATTCGCCGTGCCATTCCGAATCTCGTTCCATCCATGTCGTCGAGCCGGCCTGATGGAACGTGGCGCGGAGTTCGGCAAGCGACCGGTCCGAATCAAACTCGAAAGCGACTACCCTGTGTCTGTCCGGCTTACCCTCAAGCTCCTCATCCGCCCAATCGACGAAAGACCTCCAGAAGGGAGGCGGCCAGGCATCGCGAAGATAGAGCACAAACGGCGCCAACCAGATGACGTCATTGGTGAGCGGCACAATCAACGCACTGGGCGGCCAAATGTTCCTCCTGATCAGCGCAATCGCCGCAATGACACCCAGCAACTTCCCCAGCAATCCTACCGCGGCGATCATCCAGCCGCGCTCTGGCGAGCGTACCACTTCGAAATACAGCAGCCCATACAAACCCACCACCATCCCCAGGCAGGCGAAGATCTCTGGATGATTCGCAGGCGCCATGCCGGTAAACCGGAACAACCACTGCGAGTCGATGGCGCTCCAGAACCCCCAGCAAAGGTTGTAAACGCCTGCCGTCAGAAAGAGGCCCCGATGCCAGCGCCGGCGCGGCATCACGAGTTTGGGTTGCGCCAAGGCCAAGCTCCTTTCGGCAATCCGCTGGCCGCGTAAAGGTCTCGAGCCCCGGACAGCAGAACCCCAGCGGCCATGAGCAAAAGCGCGAACTTCAGGCCCGTGGGAATCGGCGCAGCGGATGCCACCAGGCCCGTGGGCATCTCCCACCAACGGAGCATCACCGGGATCAGGAACGCCAGCATCGCTCCGTAAAGGATTCCCATCACGGCGTGCGTGACGCGCTCTCCCGGGTACACGTCACCCATCGGGCGCCTGATCCGGGCCTCGACAACGAAATCGCGAAGCGTCAGCGCAATTTCCGCCGCCAGCACCAGCGCCAGGACCGCCGCGTATCGGCCTTGCCAGGCCATCCAGGGCAGTGTGGCAAACAGCACGGCATAGAGAAAGTCGCGCCATGCGTGCAACTTCAGTTCGGGCGCCGCGCCTGCACGCGCCGGAAGCCGTGCGCGCCATTCGTGGTAATACAGCGTGTCGAAGGCGCCGATGACGCCTTGCAGCGCCAGCAACCAGAGAGCGGTGGTCATCGGGCGTCCTCGGCTACATCGATCGTACCGCTGTAGCTGAGCAGCCGTCCGATTCGCGGCAAAGAGATGTTCACCAGAGTGGAAAGAGAGTCCGGCCCGTTTCCCGGCGCCTCTGTTGCAGTGACCGTCGGGCGCAACCATCCAGGCAATGGGGCGAATAGCCGGCCCAGCCGCAATCCCGCGCCCTTCTGCAAGAACACAAGACTGCCGCCCTCGATAGCCAGTTGAAATTGCAATTCCAGGAGACCGATTCTCTCGGCCAGCACCCCGCCCGGTCCCTCGGCTTGCATCGTAACCAGCCATCGCCCGCCGAAGCTCCGGCGCCACTGCTCGGATTCGGCGGAACTGGTGACCTCGAGCCGGACAAGAGTGGATTCCGCCTCCGCCGGCAATCGCAACAAGCGTGCAAGAAAACGGGCCGCGGGACGCTCCCCATGCATGACGCGAAACACCCCTGTCGCGCGAAGGCCGCCGGCGCTTCCGTGAACCCGCCGGATCGGATCGGCCGCTTCCTGCCAGCGAGGCCCCAGCAATCGAGCGTAAAGCGTGGTCCCCATTTGGCGGGTCACCCGCCTCCGACGAATTGCACCACTTCAACCTGCGACCCCGGCCGCAGCTTCTGCGTTGCCCACTGCGCCGTTTTGACAATCGCCCCGTCCAGCTCCACCGCTACCCGCGATGGTTCAATCGACAAGGATTCCAGCAACTCCAGAATCGAGCACGCTTCCGGCGCCTGATGCGGTTCCCCGTTCAATACGATTTCCATGGCAACGCACTTCATTATCGTACGCGGCGCGCGTTCCATCCGGTAATCCGGCGGGGTCGTTTGTGGGCTACGGGTTCCCACCGCACAGCCGTTCGGGCGCCGGGTTTACCGGTGCCCGGTCGGGTCTCGACCACCCCTACTGAAGTGTTAGCGGCAGGGCGCTATAGGTCAGGCTCAGAGAATAGCCGGCGTCGAGGTTGCCGCCCGGATCGAAGCGTTGCGGCGATCCCAGGCTATACAACCACACGAACGAACCGCCGGTTCCGGCACTGGGGGCGGGCAGTTGCTGCAGCAGTGCCGCGGGCACCGTGAGTGCGCCATTTTTCGCCCGTTGATAACACGACACAATCCCCGCGCGTGGAATTCCGCCCGAGAACTCGAGAGACAATACCGCCGCCCAAACCCGGTCCGACGGCTCGCCGCCCGTCCATTCGATCTTGTAATCCTGGTCGCGTCTGACGCTCGTCATGGCTTGCTGGCGGAAATTCAGCGGCGGACCAATCCGCATCTTGCCATTCACACTACCCACTTCGCCGCCGCTGGCGCTGAGTGTGTATTCTCCGGGCGAGAAATAGGAGATCAGCGGATTCGCTGGATTAAAGAACATGCCCGTGTAAATGCCTGGCCCGGCGCTCATCATCTGCTGCTGCCCGCCGGGTCCGCTCACGTTCACATTCGAGCCCGCATTCAACGGGGTTTCGCCAAACGGATAGAAGTCATCGAAGAAATCCGCGCCAGGCTGGCCGCCCAAATCCACGTTGCCCTCCGTGGTCGCAACGTAGCAGGCGCCGGGAATATTCTGGCTCCAGTTGTTTCGGAATCCGCCGATCAACTCCGCGCTTACGCGCGAAAAGTTCGCGAAGCCGATATCGAACGAAGGCGCGCCCACCCCGCCGGTGGCGAACCGCATCAGGAATAGGTAGGCGGTTTTCAGGTGTCCTTGCGTTTTGGCCTTTTCCAGGTCGGCCGCCGAGAATCCGTTGCGGTCGGCGCAGAATCTTCCGTCAGAGGCGACGGACAACATGCCCACGGGGCTAGCCGCGCCGCCGTACCTGGTTTGCACCGGCAGTCCGCACCCATCGGCTTCAATCGGCACGCGAATCGTCACGCGGTCGATTCCCGGGCAGCATTCGTCCTTCGACATGGAAACGATCTCCACCGCCTGCCCGTCCAGAACAATCTCAACCGGCGATTCCACGGATCCAAGTCCCGTGCCGAACAGCGAAACCTCATCGCTTGGCTTGGCGGGGTTGTCAAGATCGCTCCACAGGAACCAGCCCCCTTGGCGAAGAGATGAATAGATAGCCGCCGTGTCGCTGCGCTGGCTGGCGATGAATACGCCGAAATTGGATGCGACGACGCGAAACGGCGCGGCCTGTGAGACCATGCCGCCGCTGACCACAGTCAGCGTCGCTTCGCCAGCCGCAACATCCGCCGGCAGGTACGCAAGAATTTCCGCGCTCGATACCGCCAGCAGCGGCGCATCGTAAGTATTGCCTCGAGACGAAATCTTGACGTACGTGCCCGCGACCTCCAGTTGCGGCCCCTCAACTCGTGCTACCGTGGAAGGCCCAAGCGACCGGCCGAGAATCGTGAACCAGGATCCAGGCGCCACGCCGCCGCCGGTCAGCCCGGCGCGCGCCAAGGCAGCGTTTCGAATCCCGCCTTCCGATACGACGGGCTGAGCCCAGACGGCAGTAGCTAGTGCAAAAAGAACCAATCCCCGCATGGTGCATCCTCCTGAATGTGGACTATTTGGCCGAGGCCGCCACAGCCTTGGCCAGCTTCTCGACTGCATCGTTAATGGCTGCCTTCTGGTCGTTGTCCGGATCCGATCCGCGTGCGCCGGAAGCGAAGTTCATGGCGGAAAACGCCGTTTGCCAGGCGCCCAGGCCAGGATCGAGCCCGCCGCGGCTCATCCCTCCCTGCGCGAGCAGGTTCGGGTTGGCCATCATGTTCGCCATCGCTTGATTTCTGAGCATGGAATTCATGGCCATCATCGGCACGGCGAATTGCGAAACGGTGCGCGCCAGGTTCACCGCCTCTTTGAAGCCAAACGCGCTCGACGCTCCAGTCACGGCGCTCTCGGTTGGCTCGCCGCCGTTGAGCGGCGCCAGGCGATAACTCACCTGCGCCGAGTAGGTTTGTTTGGCTGGCTCGCCTGAGGCGAATCGTGACAAGCGCCCCAGCTTCTTGCCAACACCTCCGGATTCGGTTTGCTGCAATTGTTTCAGGTCCGCGAAGAGCACATAGTCGGCATTGGCTTTGCGCGCGCGCTCCATCAGTTCGGGTTCTTTTCCCGGTCCGATCGGAACGGTTTCAAGACGTGCCGCTTTCAGCGATCCAGCAAGTTTCGATTCGAACGGCTGCACGGTGAAGCCCTGTCCGCTGCTGTTGTCAAGCGATGCGATCGCGACGCGCCTTACCCCCGCGGGCTTATCCTGCGTAGCCTTGACGAATTCCGGATTACGCGCCGCTATGGCCGCGTTCAGGCCCAGTTCAGTGTAACCGGCCGGCGGCTCGAACGCCTCAGGCGCGATAGGGCGCTCATCCACGGAAGTCACCTCATAAGAAATCTCGCTTACGCCTTTTTCGCCGCGTGTGCGAAGGACATATTGAAGCGGGAAGCCTGGCCCCAAAAGCGCGGCCCCGCACGCCTCCGGCAACCGCTGTCCGGTGTACCAGCCCTCGATCTCCACCGAAGACACGGGAGAGCATGAGGTCTTCGACACCCATCGCTTCGCCTCTAAACCGTGCATGGTCTGCGTCTCGCCGGTGAACATCGCCACCGGAACCCCGGTGCAAGTTGGCTTTGGGCTCTCGCCGGCCGGTTCGGGCAATACCGAGAATGTCTTTGCGTCATTGTCTACTTCGAGCATCCGTTTCCGGTCGCACTGGTGAATAATCACGGCCCCGCCGGTCTCAAATCTTTGGCGCGTGGCGGAGATGTAGGTCTTTGTTTCGGTGGTGTCGCCCCCGGCGGTGTAACGGGAAACGACGGTGACGTCGGCTTGAAGAGCCATGGAAAGCGCGGCAATCAAAAGTCCCATAACGCCTTCTTAGTGGCTTCCCGCACGCTGTTTGTGACGAAATTTTTCGCGATAGGATAAAAATTCGATGCTCGAGGGGATTCTCAACGGGGAACGCACGGCTGAGGAGTCATTCGCGCGTCATTTTCATCCGCGCCTGCTCGCCATGTGCCGCGTCCGCCTGCGCGATGATGCCTTGGCACAGGATTTGGCCCAGGATTCGCTTCTGGCCAGCCTGGAAGCGCTGCGCAAAGGTTCGCTGCGCGATCCGGAAAAGCTGGCTGCTTTTGTGCACGGCGTTGCGCGCAACACGATTAACAATTACTTCCGGCGGCGCCAGGCACAGCCGGACCAGGAAGAGCTCCGCGACGAGATGCGAGTCGCCGTCATGCCCAATCCTGAGGAAACCGGCCGCCGCGCCGCCGTTGAGCGGGAGATCGCCGCCCTCGATCCTTTGGACCGGCGCATCTTACAAATGACGCTGGTGGGCGGCCTCAAACCGGGTGAAATCGCCTCCCGGTTGAACCTTAGCGGCGACGTCGTCCGGCAGCGCAAACTGAGGGCCACCCGCAGAATCGCGGAAAAATTATGAAGCTTGTCACAGAAGCTTGTCACAAAGGACCGGTAATGCGCCACAATCTCAGTGAGGACACTTCGGTATGACGTGCGAGCAAGCTCGCCAACGCGGTTTGGCCGGCGACTATGTATCCGGTCTGCTCGAGGCGGATGAAATGGATGCCTTCGAGCAGCACTACTTCGGCTGCGACGCCTGCTTTGCCGACGTCGGGGCGCTCCGCGACGCGCAGAAAGTTCTCGCCAAGCCCCGGCCATCGTACGCCCGCCGGTGGGGCTACCTGGCTGCCATGGCGGCTGGAATCACGGCCATGGCTATCTACATCTCAGGGGATCGGCCCCGGCCCCCGCAGCCCCAACCACAACAGGCCTCGGTACCAACGGCTCCCGGCCTTACCCTTCTGGCCAAATTCGAGCCTCCGGTCTATCAAGAGGCGTTGCACCGGGGCGGCGAATCGGCCACCTTCGCCCGCGCCATGCAGCGCTACCAGGCCCGCGATTACCCGTCCGCGATTCAAATGCTACGCCGTGAGTCAACTCCCAAGGCGAAGTTCTTCCTCGGCGCCAGCATGCTCTTGTCCGGCGATATCGAGCAAGGCGCAGCCACGCTGGGACCATTAGCGTCCGGCAAAGCCAATCCCTATCAGGAAGAATCGCTTTACCTTCTTGCCAACGCCGCCCTGGCGCAAAACGATGGCGGCCGGGCAAAAGCCCACCTTGACGCGTTGATAGCGCTCGGTGGCGATTGGGCCGCGCGCGCAGGCGAGCTCAAAGCCAGGATCCCGTGAAAAGCGTCCTGGCTTCCTTGCTGGCGCTAACGGCATTCGCCCAGAGCGATGTCGGGGAGTATATCCGTACCCGCTTTGAAGTCATCGTGCCGCTGCTTGTGCAGGAGCGATACAAAGAAGCCGAGCAGCTTACACGCGATCTGCTTGCCAAGGCGGAAAAAAACTTGCCGCCAGACTCGCTCGAAATAGGTCGCATTACAAACTTGTGGGTCGACTGCCTTATCCGCCTCGGACTCCGGTCCACCGACCAGACTTTGAAGGCCGCCGAGCGCCAATTGGCCATCAAGCAAAAGGCGCTCGGAAAAGAGCACTCGGAAACGCTTCAGGCCGCGGAAATGCTGGCCTCGGTTTTCGACAACAGGTATGAGACGGGACGGGCCCGCGAAATCCTGTTGGGGGTTCTCGCGGTGCGCGAGGCTAGGGCTGCGCAGGAACCGAAAGAATTGGTCAGCATACTGGATCAGCTTGCCGCGCTGGAGTACACAAATGCGCGTTTCGTCGATGCTAGGCGCTACGCGCTGCGCTCCCGCGAATTATCCGAGCGTGTAAATGGCATGGATTCCCTTGAGATTGCCAGCACCCTATCCACGCTCGGCTTCATCGCCGGTGCTTTGGGCGATAAAGCGGCCGCCCGGGACGCCTTCCTGCGGGCCCTGCGCATACGCGAGACAAGGCTGGGGCCTGGCGCGCGGTTCACTATCGCCGCCATGAACAACCTGGCGGTCCACTATGCGTCCTCCAAAGAATGGGCTGAGGCGCGGCGGCTCTACGAGCGAGCCAACGCGGCGCGCGAAAAACTCCTCGGCCCGGATCATCCCGACAACGCCATCGGGTTGCAGAACTATGGGAATCTGATGCTCGACCAAGGCGACTGGCAAGGCGCCCGCCGCGCCGTTCAACTCGCGCTTGACCTGCGCGCCCGAACGCTCGGTGCGCAGTCTTATTACTATGCCTCTTCGGCCGGTAGAATGGCGCACATTCTCCTGTTGCTTGGCGAATTCCACGCCGCGCGCGAGCATGCCGAAAAAGCGCTCGCCTTCCTGGTTCCCCACGCCGGGCCCGACCATCCGGAAACCATCGCAGTGCAAATCCACTACGCTGCCATCCTCTCCAAGCTCGGCGAATCGGCCGCCGCATTCCGCAGGGCCGTGGAAGGAACATCGCGCTGGACCGAATTTGTGCGGGTAAGCGCGCAAAACTTGACGGAGCGATCCGCGCTGTCTATGCACAATTGGTCAAAGCCCGCTCTGGGAGCAGGTTATTTGTCGCAAATTCTGCTTGATCACGAGGAACTGGGTACGGTAGAGCGCACCGAGGCCTGGAATCAAATCATCCGCTCGCGCGCCATGGTGTTGGACGAAATGGCGGCCCGTCAAAAGTTGCTCAACCGCGCCGAATCGGAGCAGGTTCGGGAACTCCGGCAGAACGTTCTGGATAGGCGGGCGCGGCTGGCGCGGCTGGTTTTGAGCGGAGCCGGAGGAACGGCCTCCTCCATCGCTGAGGCCATCGAAGCGCGGGACAAGGCCGAGAATGCCTTCGCGGCGCTTGGCGCGGGACTTCGCTGGCAGATGCGCCGCACGCGGGTTGGCTTTGCCGATGTGGCCTCCAGCCTCAAGCGCGGCGATGTGCTGGTTTCTTACGCTCGCGCACACCTGATCGGCAGGCCTGCCGACACCATCGTTGTCTATATTCTGGCCGGCGGCAGCGAGGCGCCGGTCCTCATTCCCCTTTCGGCGGAAACAAAGATAGAAAGCGCCGTCAGACAGTGGCGCGCCGCAATTGCAGCCGCCGCCGCCGACCCGCAGCGCGTCGGCAAACTCGCCGACGCCGCCGGATTCGCCGCTGGTGAAACGCTTCGCAAGCTCATTTGGGATCCTGTGGCGGCCTATGTCGCTTCCAGCCGCCGCGTCTTCATCGTTCCCGAGGGGCCGCTTCATCTCATCAACTTTCAAGCTCTGCCAACTCGGCCGGGCCGGTTTCTTATTGACAATCCGCAGGTCCTCCACCTTTTGCCCGCTGAGCGTGATTTGGTTACCGGCGACGAGAAGCCGGCGGCGGTGAAAGGGCTGCTCGCCATGGGCAATCCGGCCTTCAACGATGCAGGTGCACAACCCGCGCTGCACCGCGGAGTTCACTCGCCCAGTTGCGCCGACCTGCGCGCCATGCGTTTTGCACCCCTGCCTTCCACTGCCATTGAGGTCAACGCGATTTCGCGCATGTGGAGGGAGGACAAGCCCGTTGTACTGCAAGGAAGAGCGGCCACCGAAAAAAGCTTTCAGGAACTGGCTGCGGGAAAGCGCGTGGTTCATGTTGCGACCCACGGGTTCTTCCTTGGCCAGCAGTGCGCGGCCGAGAGCGGGCCGCTGGTTGTCTCCGGCCTTGCGTTGGCAGGCGCCAATCGCCGCGCGGCGTCTTTAGACGATGTAGAAGATGGGATGTTGACCGCCGAGGAGATTGCGGGAATGGATCTCACCGGCGTGGAGTGGGTCGTGCTTTCCGGCTGCGACACCGGCCTTGGAGAGGTGCGCGCCAGCGAAGGCGTATTCGGCCTCCGGCGCGCGTTTCAAACCGCGGGCGCCGGAACAGTCATCATGAGCCTGTGGCCTGTAGAAGACGCCGCCGCTTTGCAGTGGATTCGCGCGCTCTACAACAGCCGCTTGAAGCGGGGCCTTTCCACGGCGGAGTCGTTGCGCGAGGCCGGACGCAGTGTTCTCGCCCGGCGGCGTGCCGATGGCTTGAACACGCATCCGTATTTTTGGGCTGCGTTTGTCGGCGCCGGGCAAAAGTAACCCGGCGATTACGTCCGCTCGGCCGCGGTTTGCGCGCGCTCCTCGCCCGCGGGTGCGTCTTGAGGGTTCTCCGGCGGCGGTTCGATCACGGCAATCTCCGGCCGGATCCGCATCGGCTGCCGCTTCCAATAGGTCAGCGACCGCCAGCACCATTCCAGCGGTCCGAAGTAAAAATGCCGCAGCCAGATCGGGCTTATGATCAACTGAAACGCCCAAATGCCTCCCACAATCGGATAGAGCTGCCAGCGCTCCAGTTTTCCTATCAATCCGAAACCGTAGCCGTAAAAGATCACGCTCCCCAGTACCGAATGCATGATGTAGTTGGAAAACGCCATCTGCCCCACAGCCGCCAGCGGGCGCGTGAGCCACTTCAACACGCCGGCTTTGCAGATGATCATCAGCAGCGCCCAGTACGCCATCGCCACCAGCAGCCGGCCGGGTTGATATGTCGCAAAATACTTCAGCGAAAGAATCGGCTCGAAATTGTGCCGGTGTGTTTCCCAGGCCGACCAGGCGTTCATGGGCAGCCCCAGCCCGAACCCGGTTGCCGCCATCCAGGTGTAATACCGGTAAGAACGTTCGGCCGAAAGAACTCCGGACTTGAACAGCGCCATGCCGATCAGCATCATGGCGAACATGTCCCACAGAAACGGCGTGTAGATGGGAATGGCGTGCCATCGGAACACAGCCTTGGCCCGATGCTTGAACGCGCTCACGTATCCGCCGCGATAGGCAGTGTACTCTTTGTCGAGTTGTTCCCTGCTTGGATGCGTGTTCTTGAGAAACTCTTCCCAGTCCTTCTTTACTTCCTTCTGTTCGTCACTCAGCGCTTTGCCCGCTTTTTCCGCCGCTATGGCTTCCTGCGCCTTCGCTCGCACGTCGCGCATGTGGAAGCCTTTCCCGACAGGCATACCGATCAGGAAGACGAACATCACTCCCGCAATAATGAGCAAGGCCTTTCCGGAAAGCCGCCGGAACGGGTAGAGCAGCAGCGCTCCCAGCGCATAGGGAAACAGGATGTCTCCCCACCAGATCAGGTAGGCGTGGAGGATGCCGAACACCATCAGCCACAAAGTGCGGCGGAAATAAACGTCGGCGCCGGCAGTGCCCCGCGCGTCTAACCGCGTCGTCAGCAGCATCAGGCTGGCGCCGAAAACGAGCGAAAACGTCGCCCTCATTTTGCCGTCCCAAAAGATCATCTGCACGAACCACACCGCCAGGTTCCACCCCGTGGCCCCTCCATCGAGGGCCGGGTTCCACGTCGCGGCGAAGTGGTAGCTGAAGGTCAGAATGTTCAACAGCAGAATGCCTAGCAGCGCAAAGCCGCGCAAAACATCGACGGATTCGATTCGCTCAGCCTTGCCTACAGGACGGACGACAGGCTGTGTGACGGGAGCTTCCGCAATCATGATTGGTTCGATGCCTTTCGTGTTTAAGGATAATTGTTCGGATTCGATGTATCTTCGCTATCCAAGCGACTGGTGTCAAGGGGCTGTCGCTGCCGCCATCCCCTCCCTCCGGTATGCTAACCTTGAGAATTATTCGGTTGCCGGTATGCCGGCCCGCACCAGCGAAGCGCTTGTTCTCAGAACATATCCTTTCGGAGAAGCCGATCTCATCGTCAGTTTCTTCACCCGTGACCAGGGCAAACTGCGAGGTGTCGCCAAACGGGCGCGCCGGCCGAAAAGCAGCTTCGGTGCTGGGCTGGAGCGGCTATCGCTGGTGCGGATGCACTACTTCCAGCGGGAGAATCGCGAGCTTACCACGCTCGACTCCTGCGAGATCGTACGGTCCCAGTTTGCTCTGATGGCAAGTTATGAAATGGGCGTGGCTCTGGATTATCTGGCGGAGGTGACCGACGAGTTGCTGCCGCATGCCGAGCCGAACGAGCGTTTTTTCCGGTTGCTCGCGGCCGTCCTCGATTACCTTCGGGACGCCGGCGCGCGGAACGGTTCGGCCATCTGGCCTGCCGTACTCTATTTCAGCCTCTGGGCTGTGCGGTTGTCCGGGTTCCTGCCCGCATTGCGGGTGCAGCCCGGATCGATCGAGATTGCGCAAGAGATGTTGGAAAAGCCGATTCGCGAGCTTTCTCCGCGGGAGTGGACCCGCCGAACCGCCGGAGACCTGCGTCAATTTCTCAACCGTATCATCGAAGAACATATTGAAAAGCGCCTGCACTGCGCTCCCATGCTGGAAACACTCTGACCCCGCTGTAAACCGCAATGGACTCTTTCCAGGAAACCATCTTCAAACTCAAGCATTACTGGTCCGACCGCGGCTGCATCATCCAGGAACCCTACGATGTCGAAGTCGGCGCCGGAACGATGTGCCCGGAGACATTTCTTCGGGTTCTGGGACCAAAGCCTTACCGTGTCGCCTACGTCCAGCCCAGCCGCCGGCCCGCCGACGGCCGTTACGGCGAAAACCCCAACCGGCTGTACAAGCATCAGCAATTGCAGGTGATTCTCAAGCCTTCCCCGGCCGATATCATCGACCAATACCTGGGGAGCCTCGAGGCCATAGGGATTGACCTCTCCCGGCACGATCTTAAGTTTGAAGAGGACAACTGGGAGTCGCCCACGCTGGGCGCATGGGGCATCGGTTGGCAGGTCATGATGGATGGCCTCGAAATTACCCAGTTCACCTACTTCCAGCAGTGCGGCGGAGTCGATCTCGACCTGGTGCCCGCAGAACTCACCTATGGACTGGAACGCCTGGTCGCCTTTCTGCAAGGCAAGTCGAGCGTGTTCGACATCGACTGGACGCCGGGTGTGAAGTACTCCGAAGTGCGTCTGGCCGAAGAGCTTCAGCACTCCGTCTATAACTTCGAGCTTGCCGACATTGCCACATTGTGGCAGTTGTTCGAGCTGCACGAAAAAGAGGGCGGCCGGCTGGTGGAAAGCTACCGCGGCTATCAAAGCAAAACGCGCTTTCCCGTGCTGGCCGCCTATGACCATGTGCTGAAGTGCTCGAATCTCTTCAACCTGCTGGACTCGCGCGGCGCAATCAGCGTCACCGAACGCGTCGGCGTTATCGCCCGAGTCCGCAAGCTGGCGGTCGGTGTTGCCGGACTCTGGCTCGACCAGAATGCGCCCGTCGAAGCGGAGTTGGCCGGATGACCGCCTTGCCCCTGCTCCTGGAAATCGGCACGGAGGAAATCCCCGATTGGATGATCCCCAAAGCGGTGGATCATTTCCGGGAGCTGGTTCTTCATGCGCTCGGCGAGTACAATCTTGGCGGCACGCTCGCTGCCGCCGGCGCCACGCCGCGACGGCTGTATCTCATTGTTGATGGCGTGATCGAGCGCCAGCCGGATTGCGAAGAGCTGGTGCTCGGGCCTCCTGCTTCGGCTGCGTTCAAAGATGGCAAACCCACTGGCGCCGCGCTCGGCTTTGCACGCAAGAACAGCGTCGATGTGTCCGCGTTGCGAACGCAGGTCACGGACAAAGGGGAATACGTCGCCATCGTCCGCAAGACCGCGGGCCGGGACGCGGCCGCGATTCTATCGGAAATCCTGCCCGGGCTGATTCTCAAAATCTATTTTCCCAAGACGATGTATTGGACCAGCCGGAACGGCCCATTCTTCATCCGGCCCATCCGCTGGCTGGTTGCGCTGCTCGGCGATCAGGTGATCCGGTTTGAAATTGCCGGAGTCCATTCCGGCGCCGCAACCATGGGCCACAGACGGCTCGGCGGCTCTGTCATGGTAACGCCGGCAACCTACGTCGAGCGGCTCGCGGCCCAGAGCGTGATTGTCTCGCCCGCCGAGCGCCGCCGCCGCATTCTCGATGGCATCGCCCGGCTTACGGAAGGTCTGAAACTCTCCGCCAGAACGGATGAAGCCCTGCTCGACACCCTCGTCTACATTACGGAGCTCCCCACTCCGATCCTCGGCGCTTTCGACCGCAAGTATTTATCCTTGCCCGAAGAAGTCCTGGTAACGGTGATGCGGCATCACCAGAAATATTTTTCGCTGGCTGATGCCGAAGGTCGCCTGGCGCCCCACTTCATTGCGGTGATGAACATGGATGGCGACCCGGATGGCATCGTCCGCCAAGGCAACGAACGGGTTCTTCAGGCCCGGTTCAACGACGCCGGCTTTTTCTGGGACATGGACCAGCGCCGCAAACTCGCCGATCGTGTCGCGGACCTCGCCAATGTCACCTTCCAGGCAAAGCTTGGCTCGTATCTCGACAAGACGAACCGCATGGTGGCGCTGATCAAAGAACTTAAAGGCGACGCCCATGCCGAACGCGCGGCGCTGCTTTCCAAGTGCGATCTGACCACCGGGATGGTCAAGGAGTTTACCGAGCTGCAAGGCATCATCGGCGGCCTCTACGCGCGAGCCCAAGGGGAGCCCGAAGCCGTCTGCCAGGCCATCTACGAACATTACAAACCGTTGAGCATGGAAGACGCGATTCCTTCCACTTCCCAAGGCTGGTTGGTCGCCCTCGCCGATAAAATCGACACACTGCGCGGCTGCTTCCAACTTGGCATGATTCCAAGCGGCTCTAAAGATCCGTTTGCGCTGCGCCGCGCCGCTCAAGGCGTGGTCCGCATTCTCGTGGAAGCGAATTTGCCGATCCCGGTCTCTTCGCTGACTCAAGCCGATGCGGCCCTCAAGGATTTCTTGCTTGACCGGGTTCGCTATTACTTCAAAGATGTGCGGGGCTACCGTTACGACGAGGTGAATGCCGTGCTTGCCTCAGGCTGGGACGATTTGCCCGCCGCCGCCGAACGGCTGGCTGCCTTACAGTCCGTCCGGCCCACCGAGCACTTCGAGCCCCTGGCCGCCAGCTTCAAACGCATCAAGAATATCCTCCGGCAAGCCGGTTTTACGGGTGCCGGCCCGGTCGCCGAAGCGCTGCTCGAAGCGGGTCCCGAGCGCACCCTGTTCGACGCGTTCACCCGCGTGCGCGGTGGCCTCGCGGACCTCAGCCATCGCCAGGCGCTCGAAAGCATCGCCTCTCTGCGGCCCGATGTGGATCGATTTTTTGACAAAGTGCTGGTCAACGCGCCCGATGAGCGCGTCCGCCAGAACCGGTTGGCGCTGCTATCCAGTCTGCTAACCGGGTTTTCCGCGATCGCCGACTTCTCGGAGATCGTCACAAGTTCTTAAGGAGAGAAGATTTCAAGATGAAAAAATATGTGTATTCCTTCGGAGCCGGCACGGCCGATGGCGAAGGCAAGATGAAGTATATCCTCGGCGGCAAAGGCGCCAATCTTGCGGAAATGAGCCGCTCCGGCGTCCCGGTGCCGCCCGGCTTCACTATTGCCTGCGAAGTTTGTAACCTCTATTTCGATAATGAATATCGCACGCCGAAAGCCATCAATGAGCAGATGTATGAAGCCCTTGGCGTCCTTGAAGGACGCATCGGTCGTAAACTCGGAGACGCCGCCGATCCGCTGTTGGTCAGCGTTCGCAGCGGCGCGGCATTTTCCATGCCGGGCATGATGGACACCATCCTCAACCTCGGTTTGAACGACCGCACCGTGGAGGGCCTGGTCCGCAAATCCGCCAACCCGCGCTTTGCCTACGACAGCTACCGCCGTTTCATACAAATGTTCGGCGGCGTCGTGCTCGATCTTGAAAAAAGCGACTTCGAGCACTTGCTCGAAGCCCGCAAGCATCGTCTCAAAGTGACTCTCGACACCGAGTTGAAGGCGGCCGACCTGCTGGCTCTCATCGCCGACTACAAGAAGCTCATTAGGAAAAAAACGGGCAAGGACTTCCCTCAGGATGTTCGCCAGCAACTGGAATTGGCCCGGGACGCGGTTTTCCGCTCCTGGTTCAATGACCGCGCCATCTTCTACCGCAAGCAGAACAAGATTGACGACAACCTCGGCACCGCGGTGAATGTGCAGTCGATGGTGTTCGGAAACCTCGGCGATACCTCGGCCACCGGCGTCGGATTTACCCGCAACCCCGCTACCGGCGAGAAGGTATTCTATGGCGAGTTCCTTGTCAACGCTCAGGGCGAGGACGTTGTCGCCGGCATTCGCACGCCGCGCCCCATTGCCGAGCTCGAGAAAGTGATGCCGGAGGCCTTCCACCAGCTTCGCGATATCACCACAATGCTCGAAAACCATTACCGCGACATTCAGGATTTCGAGTTCACCATCGAGGAAAACAAGCTCTGGATGCTCCAGACGCGCAATGGGAAGAGAACCGGCGGAGCCGCGGTCCGCATCGCAGTCGAAATGACTCGCGAAGGGTTGCTCTCAAAAAAGGAAGCCGTACTGCGCGTCGATCCCAATCAGCTCGACCAGTTGTTGCACCCCATGCTCGATCCGAAGTCGCTGAAGACTCTGGTTAAGCTCGGCAAAGGCCTTCCGGCATCGCCGGGCGCCGCTGTCGGCAAGATCGTGTTTACGGCCGATGAGGCGGTTACCGAAGCGGCCAAAGCCCCCGTCGTTCTCGTTCGCAAAGAGACCGTCCCCGACGATATTCACGGGATGGAAGCGGCCCGTGGTATTCTCACCTCGCGCGGCGGAATGACAAGCCATGCCGCCGTGGTCGCGCGCGGCATGGGCACGCCCTGCGTCGCCGGCGCGGAGACGGTCGGAGTGGATGAGCGCGCCAAAACCCTCACCGTTTCCGAATCCGGACGCAAGATCGTTCTCAAGGAAGGCGATTGGATTTCCCTCGACGGATCCACCGGGCAAATCTACGCTGGTCAGGCAAACACGCTCGAAGCCGACCCCACCAGCGGCGTGCTCGCCGAGTTCATGAGCTGGGCCGACGAGTTTCGCGGCGGCTTCGGCGTCCGCGCCAACGCCGACATTCCGCGCGACGCCAAAGCGGCGCGTAAGTTCGGCGCCGAAGGCATCGGTCTCTGCCGCACCGAGCACATGTTCTTCGGCGAAGATCGCCTCCCGCACGTGCAGGCCATGATCCTGGCCAATGATGAACAGTCGCGCCGCAAAGCTCTGGCAAAGCTCCTCCCCATGCAGCGCAAGGATTTTGCCGGCCTCTTCAAGGCCATGAACGGCTTCCCGGTAGTTATTCGAACCCTCGACCCGCCGCTGCATGAGTTTGTCCCCAAGCGCGAGGATCTGATGGTGGACATCGCCCGGCTGCCGCACGCCGGCGCGAAAACAAAGAAGGAAATGGCCGCGCGCTATCGCATGAGCGTGGGCGAGCTTAAGAAGCGGTTGCCCGAGCTGCTTAAGCGAGTCGAAGAGCTGCACGAGTTCAATCCGATGCTCGGCCACCGCGGCTGCCGTCTCGGCATCAGCTATCCCGAGATTACCGAAATGCAGGCCCGCGCCATCTTTGAGGCTGCCGCTCAAGTCGCCAAAAAAGGTGTGAAAGTGATCCCCGAGGTGATGATTCCACTGATTGGCGGCGAGCTTGAGCTCGAAAACCAGAAGGCCATCGTCAAGCGGGTGGCCGAAGAGGTGCTCAAGAAGGAACGCGTGAAGCTGCATTACCTGATCGGCACCATGATCGAAATCCCGCGCGCCGCTCTTACTGCCGACAAAGTGGCCAAGGAAGCCGAGTTCTTCAGCTTCGGTACGAACGACCTTACGCAGACCACCATGGGCCTCTCGCGCGACGACTACACTAAGTTCGCCAAAGACTACGCCGACCGTAAAATCTTCAAAGCCGATCCATTCGCCGTCCTTGACCAGGAAGGCGTCGGGGTGCTGGTGAAGATGGCCGTCGAAGCCGGACGGTCCACCAGGCCCGATCTCGAAATAGGCATTTGCGGCGAACACGGCGGCGAACCAAGCTCGGTCGAGTTTTGCTACCGCGTCGGAATGAACTATGTGAGCTGCTCGCCCTATCGCGTGCCGATTGCCAGGCTGGCCGCCGCCCAAGCTGCCATCAGCGGCGACAAAGCCGAAGCCATGCGTACGGCCTGAGCCCTTGCGCTGTTTTACCTCCGCCGCTCCGGCCGGGGACATACTGTCATTCACCCCCTGCCATCAGGCAAATCACGAATGCAAATCACTGCTTCGTGAGGCGATAGAAGGGTTGTGGCCGTTGGCAAGTCCCTCAAGTTTGCTTTAATCTCCCTGCTTCTTCCAGGCTTGCATGGGCAATACGCCGATCTCGGGCCGGCGCCCCGCGCGCCGGAACTGGCCTCCACTGTTGCCAAGATCGTCGACCCCCAACGGTTCACACACGCCGGCAACTGGTATCATACCGATGACCGTGCCACCGTTCGCGACGTTTATAACAACACGTTCGCGCCCACCAACAGCGTAGCCATGGGATTCACCGGCAATGTCGCCAGTTGCACTCCTGGTACCGTGTCACAAGCCTGGCGCAATGCCGTCACTACACGTGTCAATTGGTTTCGCGGCATGGCCGGGATCCCCATGGGAATTACGCTGAATAACACGTGGAACGCCAAGGACCAGCAAGCCGCATTGATGATGAGCCGCAACCAGGCCCTGGATCACACACCGCCATCCTCATGGTTATGCTACACAGCCGACGGCTATGAAGCCGCTGGAAAGTCCAACTTGTGTTATCTTTCCGGCTACGGCAATACCGACCCGGGTTGCGTGGCGCTTTACATGCGGGATGACGGATCGAATAATGCCGCGGTTGGGCACCGGCGCTGGATCATCTATCCCCAATCGACCACCATGGGTACCGGTGATATCGCCGAATCCTCACCTTACCCGCGCACCAATGCCCTCTGGGTGATCGACAATGCAACCATCGGGAACGCGCGCCCGGCCACTCGAGATACATTCGTAGGCTGGCCGAACAAAGGTTATGTTCCATATCAGGTGGTGCCGTCCCGCTGGTCGTTTTCTTATCCGGCCGCCAACTTCAGCGGCGCGACGGTCAGCATGACCCGCAACGGAGTCAATGTCTCGCTGACGCTCGAGCCGGTTTCCAATGGATACGGCGAGAATACGCTGGTATGGATTCCCAGTATGGCGAGCGGAAACCCCGGCTCCGATGCCACCGTGAACGTCACCATTAGTAACGTCCTCATCGGAGGAACTCCGCAAAGCTTCAACTACCAGGTGATTATCTTCGATCCGGCAACCGCGGGTAGCTCCACCGTCAATGTCACCATCAACACCAGCCCGCAAGGCCGCTCGATTACCGTCGATGCGGCCAACTACACCGCGCCGCACACCTTCAACTGGACGCCCGGAACATCGCATACGATCGCCGTTGCCTCGCCACAATCTTCCGGCGGGACGCAGTTCACATACGCCAACTGGAGCCATGGCGGAGCGCAATCGCAAACCATTGTCACTCCCTCTTCCGATGCCGCTTATACCGCCAATTTCAGCGCCGAATATCTGCTGACTACGGCGGTTTCCCCGGGTGGCGCGGGCCAGGTCACCGCGACGCCTTCTAGTCCGGGCGGCTACTACTCCAGCGGAGCTAGCGTGCAGTTGTCCGCCTCGGCTAACTCCGGCTTTCAGTTCAGCTCCTGGAGCGGCGATCTTTCCGGAACTTCCAATCCTCAGAATCTGGCGATGAACGGGCCGCGAACAGTGACGGCCAACTTCACCTCAATTTCATCCACAACCGCAGTGACAATCGCCACCAATCCTCCCGGATTGCCGGTAACCGTGGATGGCGCCGCCTTCACCGCACCGCAGACGTTTCAATGGAATCCCGGCAGCCCTCACACCATTGGAGCCCCTTCTCCGCATAGCGCCGGCTCCACCCGCTTCAGTTTCCTCAACTGGAGCGACCTTGGCGCTCAGACGCACACTATCAACACGCCCGCCTCGCCGGTCACCATCACCGCATCCTACGCAACCGCGCATTTACTGACCATCAACCGGTCGCCGGCCGGCGGAGGCGCCGTCGCCTCCTCGCCCACCTCTCAGGATGGATTCTACGCGCAGGGGACCGGTGTGCAACTAACCGTATCGGCCAACGCCGGCTTCCAGTTCAGCGGATGGACCGGCGATCTGGCCGGCTCGCTGAACCCGGCGCAGATTCTGATGACCGCGCCGCGCACGGTGACCGCGAATTTCACCGCGGTCACAAATTGCACCTATCTCTTGAATAAACCGGGCAGTTCGGTTTCCGCCGCCGGTGATATCGGAAAAGTCGTATTGGACACCACGCCGGATTGCGCCTGGAACGTGAGCGCCCCGGACGCCTGGATCACTGCTGTCACGGCCGGCTCCGGCAGCGGAAAAACCGAGGTCCGCTTCAGCGTCGCTCCTAATGGCTCGGCCTCACACCGCACCGGAACGCTCCTCATCGCGGGACTCACACACACGGTTTTCCAGGCGGCCGCCGGTTGTCCGTTCGGCATCGTGAACCAGGCAAACACATTCTCCAGCGCTGCCGCCACTCTGAATCTTCAGGTGAGCTCCGGCGGCGCCTGTGGCTGGGCCCCTTTCCCCGCGCCGTCCTGGCTTTCCCACACCGGCCCCGCAAGTTATACGGGATCGGCGACGGCCAATTTCCAGTTTGCAAGCAACACCGGATCCACGCCGCGCGCCGCTTCGGTAAGCGTTGCCGGCCAGCTTGCGCATGTCATGCAAAAACCGGCGAACCCCGTGCAGTGGTTTCAGGACGTCCCGCTCGGCCACGTCTTCGTGGACCACATCACCCTGCTGCGGCTGAACAGCGTCACCTTGGGATGCTCGGGGGCGGATTATTGTCCCGAGGCCTCTACCACTCGCGCTCAGATGGCTGCCTTCATCATTCGCTCGCTGTTCGGTGAGTCATTCTCCTTCTCCGGCGCACCCTACTTCACCGACGTGCCGGGAAACCATTCCTTCTTTAAGTACATTCAGAAAATGAAGGAGGTTGGAATCACCGCCGGCTGTTCAGCGTCCGCCTACTGCCCCGATGCACCCGTTACCCGCGACCAGATGGCCGCGTTTTTGATCCGCGCCCGGCTCGGAGTTTCTCCCTCCGAGACCTTCCCCTTCACCGCCACGCCCCATTTCCTGGATGTCTCGGCGGCCAATCCGTTCTTTGCCTACATCCAAAAAATGAAGGACCTCGGCATCACCTCCGGCTGCGGCGCTTCGCAGTATTGTCCCGGCGATCCAACAACCCGGGGACAAATGGCCGTATTCCTGATTCGGGCTTTCTTCACGCCCTGAGTGCATCGGATCTAAGGGAACTCCCCCCTGTCCATGCAGGTTTTCCCCTTAATCGCACCGCCGGAGAAACGAGCACGAAAAAGCCGGTTAACGCTAAACCTTCTCCCTTTTTCCACCGATTAAGCAACCAGGACAGGCTCGCCATGAACTTCCCCCGGAATGAGACCATCACCAGTCTGGTTAACCTCGGTGCTCTCAATTCCCCTGAGTTCGTCAAGCCCGCCAGTAGCTCCAACGGACCGGCAGGCACTACCGCCGCCTACACTCCGGATCGCACTCTTTGGGAAACCACTCACACCCCTACGGTTTTGATTGTGGACAGCACGGACATCAACCGCCGTTTGCTCAAAGCCATGCTCAAGAACGAACCGTATCGCATCCTGGAAGCGCACAAGGCAAAAGAAGCCATCGAGGAGATCGATCGCCAGCAGGTGGATCTGATCATTCTAGATCTGCTGCTGCCGGAAATCAGCGGGATCGAATTCTGCCGCTGGCTGAAGAACAACCGCCGGACGCAGTTGATCCCCGTTCTCATGATCACCAGCGTGCAGGGCGTGGAGAACGAAATTGCCGGCATCGCGGCCGGCGCCGACGAATTCCTGTTTAAACCTCTGTCGGCCGCCGCCGTACGAACTCGCATCCAGTCGCTGCTGCGGCACAAAGCCGCCATCGATTCGCTGGAAGAAGCGGAAACCATCCTGCTTGCCCTGGCTCAGGCCGTCGAGCAGCGCGACAAGCAGACTGGCGATCACTGCCAGCGGCTCGCCACCTATAGTGTTGCGCTCGGAATGGCGCTCGGCCTGTCGCGGCCCGAACTGGTGGCCCTTTATCGCGGAGGCTATCTGCACGACATCGGAAAGATCTGCGTTCCCGATAACATCCTTTTCAAGGACGGCAAGCTAACCGATGAGGAGTGGGTCGTCATGCGTTCGCACACAACCTCGGGCGAACAGATCTGCCGGCCCATGAAGAGCCTCGGTCTGGTGCTCCCCATTATTCGCAGTCATCATGAACGTTGGGATGGCACCGGGTACCCGGACGGCCTGGCCTCCGAACAGATCCCGCTGCTTGCCCGCATCCTGCAAATCGCCGATGTGTACGACGCGCTCACCAGCGAGCGTCCCTACAAAAAGGCCTTCTCGCACGATGAGGCTTTGCAGATTCTTAAGTCGGAAACAGCCCGCGGCTGGAGAGATCCCGCTCTCGTCGAGCTCTTTGAGGAGATGTGCGTTCGAGCCAGCGTCCCCAAGCAGGGAGTAATTCCGCCTCCGGAATGGCCCAACGCCTCCCCCATGCAGATTTCGCTGCACAACATGAGCAAAGCGCTGCTGCAGCAATCCTGAGTCAACGCTCACGCACCGTCGCCCTGCCCGATCAACTAAAATCAACATTGCATGGATCTCGGAATCACCGGCAAAGTCGCCCTGGTGGCTGCCGCCAGCCAGGGACTGGGTAAAGCTTCGGCCGCGGCGCTGGCTCGCGAAGGAGTGCGGGTGGCCATACTCAGCCGCCGCGAGGAAAGCTTGCGGGAGGTCGCCCAGGAGATCGGCGCCGCGCTGGTGGTGGCTTGCGATCTCTCCCGGAAGGAGTCGATCGCCGCCGCCGTCGAGCGGACGGGCCGGGAATTGGGACCCGTCGAGATACTGGTGAACAACTGCGGCGGGCCCCCTGCCGGCGGTTTTGACACGCTCACCGAAGAGCAGTGGTATGCCTCGTTTGAACAAGTGTTTTTGAGCGCGCTCCGGCTGACTCGGGCCGTGCTGCCGGGCATGCGCCTGCGTAAGTGGGGCCGCATCGTGAACATCGTATCCAGCTCCGTTGAGCAGCCCATACCCGGGCTGATGCTCTCCAACGCTTTCCGCCCGGCTCTGGCCGGATGGGCGAAAACGCTCGCCTCGGAGGTCGCCGCCGATAACATTCTGGTGACTTCAGTGGCTCCCGGGCGCATACTTACGGCGCGCATGGAAAACATCGACCGGGCAACCGCGGAACGTTCCGGACGCACCCTGGAAGAAGTCCAAAACGCGGGCGTGCAGGCGGTGCCGCTAAAACGTTACGGCAGAGTCGATGAGTTTGGATCGGTGGTTGCGTTCCTGGCTTCCGGAAAAGCCTCGTATCTCACCGGATCCGTTGTGCGCGTGGACGGCGGCGCGATTTCGGCGTTATGAAACTCATCGCGTTCCATCATTCCGGCGCGCGCCATGCCGGAGTCCTTACAGCGGCCGGCGTCGTCCCGGTGGAAGAGATCAATCGGCGGCACGGGACGAAGTTCCCAAACGACGTTTTAGAATTGATCCGCGCCGGCGTTCGCTCGATGCCCTTCGACGGCGTCGCCTCGCTGCCGGCGGACCAAATACGCCCCGTATTACCCTACACCCAACCGCCCAAAATCTGGTGCATCGGCCTCAACTACCTCTCCCATGCCGAGGATATCAACGCGGTCCAGCCCGAGGAGCCAGGCAGTTTCATGAAGCCCTCAAGCTGCCTGTTCGAGCCGGGCGGCGATATTGTCCTGCCGCCCGGCGACATATCCGATGACGTGGACGCCGAAGGCGAGCTAGGCGTGATTATCGGCAAAAAGTGCCGCTTCGTTCCCGCCGCGCACGTCCCCGAAGTCATCTACGGCTACACCGTTACACTCGATCTGACGGCGCTCGACGTGCTTCGAAAGAACACTCGCTATCTCACCCGCGCCAAGAGCATCGACACTTTTTTCAGTTTTGGGCCGGTGATCGTGACCTCGGACGAAGTCGCCGGTCTGGAATCGCTTGAAGTGATCACCGAGCACAACGGCTCGGTCTGCTCCCGCGATTTCGTGGCGAACATGCGAACCCGTCCGTTCGAGTTGGTGCGGTTTCACAGCGACTTCATGACGCTCAATCCCGGAGACCTGATCTCGACCGGTTGCCCCAAGGGCGCGCGCATCAAGGCCGGCGACACCGTGGGCGGGCGTATTCCGGGTGTGGGAGCCATCACGGCCAAGGTCACGCAAGGAGAGCGCACCCCGCTCTATTGAGCCGATGTGGAAAAATCTGGCTCGGAAGGTATCCGGCTGGCTCCTTCCCGCGGATCGCGAACCGCTCGATCGCTACCGCGATCAGCTTGCGCGGATCAGAGCCCGTGAGGCGGAGCTGGTCCCGGCGAGTGATGACGTTGTACGCGCCGCCGCGCGGGGATCGCTGGAGGACTGCTTTGCCGCCGCCGCGGTCGCCGCCAGCCGCGTTCTGAATCTGAAACCCTTCGACGTGCAGATTCTGGGGGCGCTCGCCATGGCCGGAGGCAGCATCGCCGAAATGCAGACAGGAGAGGGCAAAACGCTGGCCGCGACCCTTCCCGTCGTCTGGTTTGCTTCCCAGGGTCGGCCCGTGCACGTGCTCACCGTGAACGACTACCTTGCCGCAAGGGATGCCGAATGGATGGGCGGTATCTACCGCTTTCTGAGCTTTCGGGCCGGATATGTGACCCAAGCTATGTCCGCGGACCAGCGCCGCCAGGCTTATGACTGCGATGTCACCTATGCGACTCCCAACGAGGCGGCCTTCGATTACTTGCGCGACTGTCTTGCCCTCGATCCGGCGGATATGGTGCACCGTGACTTCGCCGTCGCTTTGATCGATGAAGCCGATTCCATCCTCATTGACGAGGCGCGTATTCCGCTGGTCATCGCAGGCGGGCAAGCCCCGCCCAGGGAACTGGTGCGCGGCATCGCCCAACTGGTGAGGACGCTCATTCCCTGGCAGGACTATATCGTCCAGGAACATAGTCGCGACGTTCAGCTTACCGATTCCGGAGTTGAGCGCGTTGAGGCCGCGCTCAATTGCTCAAACCTGTACGAGGAGCGCAACATCGGGCTGTTCACGGCCGTTGCGGATGCCTTGCATGCCGCCGTGCTTCTGCGCCGCGACATCGATTACATCATCCGCGACGGCGTCATTGAGATTGTCGATGAGTTCAAGGGACGCGTTGCGCAGTTGCGCCGCTGGCCCGCGGGTTTGCAAACTGCCCTGGAAGCCAAAGAGGGGCTCGATCTTCGGACGCAGGGGCGCATCCTAGGCTCCATCACTTTGCAAAGCTTCGTCGGATTGTACCAAAGCGTATGCGGGATGACCGGAACCGCCATTACCCAGGCCGAAGAGTTCCGCCAGGTGTACCGTTTGGACGTTGTTCCCATCCCCACCAATCGCCCCGTGATCCGCATCGATCAGCCTGATCGCATCTTCCCCCATGAGTGGCAGCGCACGCGCGCTCTGGTGGAGGAGATCGCCCGGGCGCGACAGTCGGGACGCCCCGTGCTGGTCGGAACCGCCAACATCGCCGCATCCGAGCAATTGAGCTCCGCACTACAGGCGGCGGGAATTCCGCACCACGTGCTGAACGCGCGTAACGATGCCGTGGAAGCGGGGATCATTGCCCGGGCGGGCGTTTCGCGCGCGGTAACCATATCAACCAATATGGCGGGGCGTGGTACCGACATACGCTTGGCTGAAGGAGTTGCCGGGCTGGGAGGACTCTACGTGATCGGTACAGCCAGGCACGAGAGCCGTCGCATTGACCTTCAACTGCGTGGACGCGCCGGACGCCAGGGTGATCCGGGTGAATCGCGCTTTTTCCTCAGCATGGACGACGATCTGATGCGGCGTTTCGGGCTGGCCCGGATTCTTCCCGGTTGCGCCGATGCAGGCCAGGCAATGGAAATCGTTCAACGCATCATCGAAGGGGAGAACCTTTCCACCCGGTTGATGCTCCGCAAGTATGACCAGCTCATAGAGCAGCAGCGGCGCTGGGTCCAGACGGTTCGGCTGGAGGTGCTCGACGGCGAACGGCACTCGCCGGACAGCCGGGCGGCGCTCCTTAAGATTGACGAACTATGGTCGGACTACCTGGCTGCGATCGGCGAGCTGAAATCCGGCATACATTGGATCTCTTTCGGGGGCAAGAATCCGCTCGACACCTTCCTGCGTGAGGCACAGTCCATTTTCTCGCAAGTCGAACAGGAAATTATTGAATCTATTGAGGATGGTGCGGCTGCCAACCCGCCCGAGAGCCTCCTCCGAGGGGCCACCTGGACGTATCTGATCACAGACCAGCCCTTGGGTGATTGGAACCAGCGGCTGGCTCGTGGGATTGCGAACAAGATCCGCCTTTTCTTCGAGCGATGAGATTTTGGTGGAAATCCTGAAAAAGCGTGGTAGTATTGGGGAAGGTATCGCTAGCAAACGTGATACCTCTGCCTGCTACCTTGACCTGCTTTCTAACCGGCCTAGAGAATAGCTCGCCAGTAACAACCTGCCCTAGGGCAGACCAGGAGATTTGAAAAAATGACCAATATTTTCGTAGGCAATTTGTCCTACCAAACCACTCAGGAAGAGCTCGAAGCCGCATTTGCCTCATACGGGGCCGTTGAGCGGGTCAGCCTAGTCCGTGATCGCGATACCGGTCAGCCTCGAGGCTTCGCCTTCGTGGAAATGACCAACAGCGACGAAGCGGCCAGAGCGATTCAGGAGCTAAACGGGCGCGAGCTCAATGGGCGCGCTCTGAATGTGAACGAAGCACGTCCTCGCGAAGAGCGCTCCGGCGGCGGCCGTTTCGGCGGCGGCGGCGGTGGTGGCGGTGGCAGAGGCCGCAGTGGTGGCGGGATGGGCCGTCGCCGCGAGCCACGCTGGTAAGCATCCTCCGATAACTATAGTTTTCCGACAATCAACTTATCCCCGAACCAGTGTTCCCGCGCGGGTTCCCGTCTGTTCAGAGCCAGTAGAATCTGGCCGCAAGAAACGCGAGTCCGCCTGTTCCCTGACTCGCACTTAGAGACGCCGCAACGCCCAAACCGCGCAGAGTAGATCCTGTCCAAGGATCTGTGTCTCGCGCTCCTGTCTGGCTACGTATGCATCGATGGCAACAGCCAGGTCCGGGTGACTGGCCTGGAGTTGGCGCGCGCGTTGCCGGATTAAGGCGGTGTTGCCCTCATTTAGCGAACGTGTCTGATCCGGTGCGCACACGGTCTCGTGAATCAATACGTCGCCAAACGCAGTCAGGCGGCGAAGCGTCTCCGCCCGGGTGGCGTATCCTTCCCACTCCGGCGCGCAGGCAGCGGCGTCCGCCAGGAAGGCATCCTCGATCACGATGATGCCTCCCGGACGGACCAGCCTCCGCAAGTCTCGAACCGTGCTCTGATGGTCTCCGGAAACCGGCCCGACGCTGAGAAGCAGCACGGCGTCGTACTGCCCTGACTGCCCAAGGAAATCGCGGATGTCGCCCTCTCGAAATTCACACCGGGCGGCAACGCCGCGCTCAGCCGCAAGCGCGCGGGCAGCGTCCAGAAACGGTGGAAACGCGTCGATGCCCTCGACCCACAGCGAAAGCCGCTCCGCAAGGGCCACTGCCACGGCGCCTTTGCCGCATCCAAGATCGAGAACACTTGACCCGGCCTCGACCGCGGCCCCGCGCAAGGCGTTTACGATATCGACGGCCGATGTGCCCAGCTCCTCGAGATCGGCGAGCAGCTCCGGCAAGTGGGGTAAGAGCTGCAACTCCACTTCCATGGTATGGGCGATCTGTTCGTCAACATTAGAAGGCATTCGGTTCGATCGGCGCCGCACAACCGTTCGTGTCTAACTGCGCGGCGTGCTCATTGTTTCGTAATGCGATACAACTTGCTCTCGGTTCGCAGGATCAAACTTCCGCGCGCAATGGCGGGCGTTGCCATGCACATCTCATCCACCGTGTTCTTTCCGATCACCTTGAACTCAGAGCCGGCCTGAATGACATACGCATCGCCATCCTCGTTGAGAACGAAAATTTTTCCGTTGTATGCCCATGGCGAGGAAGTGTAGGCGCCGATATCCTGCGAGATTCGCTGCCTTGGGTAAACTTCCTTGCCGGTGCGGGCGTCGTTAGAGGCGAATAATCCGCGATCGTAGAGCGTGTAGTAATTGTCGCCGTACGCGATAGGGGACGGGTTGTAAGGGCCAAGCTGCGGAGAAAACCACGCGACAAAATCGTTGCTCGTTTCGCCCGCCTTAAGACTGATGTCGCCCGAGGCGCCCGGCTTTATCGCGAACACCGGCCTTTTTTGATCGCCCACGTAGCCGCTGCTGATGTAAAGCAGGCCATGCCGGGTGAACGGCGTGGGAATGCTGATCGAAGACATGCCGCCGAATTCCCACAACACCTTCCCGTCCAGATCATACGAGCGGACCCGGTTCGTGGCCGGAGTGATGATCTCCGTCCGCTTGCCGCTCTGCCAAATGTAAGGCGTCGCCCAGTTGGACTTCTCATCGCGCTCAACCTCCCAAATGGTTTTACCCGTGTTCTTATCGAGCGCCATCAGCACGGACCTGTCTTCGTTGTCATTGACAACGTAGAGACGGCCCTGGTGCAGCACGGGAGAAGCAGCCGTACCCCACCCGTAGCGCGTTTTGACAACGGGGAAACGCCTTTCCCAAACCAGCTTGCCGTTGAAATCGAAAGCGAATACTCCGGCGTTTCCAAAATACGCGTATACGCGTTGTCCGTCGGTGACCGGAGTTTCCGAAGCGTAGCTGTTCTTCAGGTGCCGGGAAAAGCCGGGGACGGACTTGTGAACTTCCTTCTCCCATGCCACTTTACCTGTTTCAAAATCAAGAGCCATGACAACCCAGCGGTGCTCGTCAGTCGGGGTGCCGCGTTCTCCGCCGAAATAGAGCCCCTTGCGTGCTTTCTCCTTGGGCTCGGAGCTGACGACGGTGGTGAGAAAAACGCGGTTGCCCCAGACAACCGGCGAAGACCAGCCGCGGCCTGGCACGTCCACTCTCCAGACGACGTTTTTCGTGCTGCTCCATTCGTCGGGCAGGCGCGGATCGTCATCGGCGATGCCTGTGGAACCAGCGCCTCGGAACTGGGGCCAGTTGTCGGTGGCGGCGAACAACAAAAAACACGAAGCGAACAAAATAGCTGGTAATTTCATTTCCTTGACGCCTCCCATGCTGGGTTGAGGTTTCGTGGACCGGTCATTCCTTGTCCTCCATCACATTGGAACACACCCCCCGTGATGAAGGATGCCGCCTCGGAACAGAGAAAGAGCGCCAGATTGGCGATGTCATCCTTTGTTCCCATCCGTCCAAGCGGCACGCCGGCAATCGCGGCCTGCCTCGCCTCGGGGGTCGGCGCCAGGCGGCGCATCCCCTCTGTATCGTCGATGGGGCCCGGGGTGATGATGTTGGCGCGTACTCCGTCGCGGCCCCACTCGAGGGCGATCGTCTTGGTCAGCAAATCGACGCCGGCCTTAGCCGCGCAAACATGTGCTTGAAGCGGATACGGCTGATGCGCGTGATTGGCGGAAATGCTGATGACAGATGCGCCGGGTTTGCGCAGATGCGCGTAGGCGGCCCGGCAGGCGTTGTAGGTGCCGAGCAGGTCGATGTCAATTACGGCTTTGAAGCCGTTGGCGGACATGCCGGTGACGGGCGCGGGGAAGTTGCCGGCCGCGCCGCAGATCAGAATATCGATGAGGCCGAATCGCTCGCGTGCGGCGGCGCACGCTTCTTCCATGGCGGCGTAGTCGCGCACATCGGCGGCGAATCCGGCCGCGACGCCCCCCTTCTCCTCGATCCCCCGCACCGCGGCGTCGAGTTTCTCCCGGTTTCGGCCGAGCAGCATCAGCCGCGCGCCATATTCCGCGAATTTGCCCGCAATGCCGTGGCAGATGCCGCTCGATCCGCCGGTGATGAAGGCTACCTTGTCTTTGAGCAGGTCCGAAGCGAAAACATTCATGTTGCTGCCATCCATTCCGCGATGATTCCAGCCACTTCCTCTCCGGCGTCTTCCTGGATGAAATGTCCGGCGTTGGCGATTGTGGGCGAGCCTTGCACGTTGGAGAAAATGCTCTTGAGCAAATCGCGTGCGGGTTCGGTGACAGCGTCGCCATCCGACCACGGCAGCAGAACCGGAATCGAAAGCGCGCGCAGCCGCTCCATCGCCTGGCGGTTTTCCAATACGCCGGGAGAATCGCGCCGCGTGGGCACCAATCGAGGAAAGGCGATAGCCGCGGTCTGATGCTGCGGCGTGGGGAACGGAGCGGCATAGGCCTCCAGAACCGCCGCCGGCGCGGGCCGTTTCAAGGAAACCTGCATGAACTTCGCCATGTCGAAGGCTTCGATGCGCTGCGAGAACCTGCGCCATCTCAAGAACGCTTCCCCTGGATTGCCGCCGATGGGAAGGCCGGTGTTCATGGCGGCGATGCGGTGGAAACGATCCGGCATGCGCGCCACCGCCCTCAAGCCGAGCAGTCCGCCCCAGTCCTGGCACACCAGCGTGATGCGGCTCAGGTCGAGCGATTCAAGGAACCGGCGGATCCAGCGCGCATGGCTCCGGTAGCTGTAGGCGGCAGTGAGCGCCGGTTTGTCCGACCGCCCGAAGCCGATCAGGTCCGGCACGATCACTCTGCCGCGCGAGGCAAGAGCGGGGATCATCTTGCGATAGAGAAAGCCCCAGGTTGGCTCTCCGTGAAGACAAAGAATCGGGTCGCCGGAACCGTATTCCACCCACGCCATGCGCAGGCCTTCGATGTCACAATAACGCGGCGGGTAAGGGAAATCGGGAACCTGGGAGAAGCGATCGCCGGGCGTTCGCAAGACGCTGCCGGCAGGCCACGTGGTCTGGACGGCGCCATGCTGCGCTACGCGGACAATGTCGCCTTCCTCAAGCGATGGACAGATGCGCGCGACCCAGCGCGAGAAATCGAGCAGGTCGGCGGTGATCTCGTGCTCCGGAGGGCGCGGCTCGAAGCGATCCCAAAATCCGTACACCATCGCCATCGACGGCATCCCGCGGCCAAGGTCGGCCAGCTCCAGCGCATACAGGTGATCGTGAGACGAACGCCACCACACCCGGCCGCAACGCTTGCCCGCGGCCCTTTCGACAGCTTGCGCGACCTCCGGCCGAACATCCAGTTCCTGCTCCCATAACAGCGGATCGGGGCGCAGCAGGCTGAGTTC
>Ga0187893_10003107_pt1 | contig 34593 bp, 30 predicted proteins | sample MA1701074metaG_FD_139574 | JGI IMG/M metagenome (GOLD analysis project Ga0187893, IMG submission 139574) | White microbial mat communities from a basaltic lava cave in the Kipuka Kanohina Cave System on the Island of Hawaii, USA - MA170107-4 metaG ...
GGAAACTCCTCCGCGCCCATCCAGAACTCGCCGCCGGGAATCCAGACCATACCCTCCGGGGCGGGACCAGAAGGCGGCGGAACTTTCGGGCGAGGGGAGTCGGTGACGGGCTGGGCTGTTTGGGTGTTCGCCGCAACCGGTTGAACGGTGATGGAGGGCGCGCTGCGTGCCGCTTTTGCGGCAGAAATACCCATGTCGCACGTCATCGCGGACACCGGCGTTGCCGTGACCGACGGCCGATTGTCGCCGGAACTGAACCACCAACCGGCGAATGCGAGGCTCGCGCAGACGGCCAATCCGAGACTGATCAGAGGCGCACGCGTTCTTCTCGTTGTGACAGCAGGCTTCTGTAAATCATTGGCCATAGTGGATTCCGGTCAATGTGAGAGAATCGATTTCGGTAACAGCACGGCCATTTGAAACCGTAAGGTCCAATTCTGGGTCGTCAGCCCGACGGCAGTCGACCAGGCCGCCTATTGCTTTGGACCGGTTGCCTCGGCGTACCAATAGCGCGCGGCACACTTGGAATCACTGGCCGGACGGTCGGCATATTCTGTGTTCGGGCCAATCCAGAAATTCGTATTGTTCCGGGTTCGCTACCCCTTTGCTCCCGACCCCCAGATCAAGCTGACTTGAAAGAAGTTCACATACGCGTCCGGAAACTGTCCGACGATGCTGCCTGCAACGGGCCCCCGATTCTGGTTCACCGGCATATTACCCGTGTAGGCAAGCTCGTAACTGAAGGCAACATTGAGCTTGGGGGTCGCTTGCCATTCTGTGCCGAGCCCGAACCGGAACGCCTGGCCGACCGGGAGTGTGACTGTCCGGTCCTGATCCTTCACCATGGAACTGTCCCAGGCGAAGCCCGAATTGATGAGCCAGGCCTGGTCCACCCGATACCGGTTTCCCAGTGCCACATGGTAAGTGTCCTGGTAATTGATGTTGGTCGTCATATCAAGAGTCCCACCGCTCCCGACCACACCGACATCCACCTTGCCAAGTTGACTCCACTGCTGCCATCCGAAGTCCAACATCATCGCCCACCGGTCGGTGAACTCGTGATATGAGCTGACCATCACCGATTGCGGCACGGTGATCCCCAGGTCCAGTTCCTTATTCAACAGCCCCCGGTTTTGCAGAGCGCTCCCGATCGGACCGGACAAGCCGGTGAAGGTGGGCGTATCGCTAAAGTTGAGCTTCACTGGCGAATAGTACGTGACGCCGAGTCTCGAGCCCTTCTTAGGTTCGAAAAGCAGCCCGACATTCCCACCTGCTCCCCACGTGTTGTCCTTGGCCTGCATTTGTCCATCGGGCGCGTTCGGATTAAGGATTGTATCTCGGGTGTTAATGGCGGTGCTGTAGTTGAGATATCCGTACATGACGTTGGCCGCAGCCCCGATGGAGAGATACTCGTTGATACGATAGCTGAGGCCCGGCATGATGCTGATGCCGATCAATGTGTTATCCAACGCATAGTAGCGGCCGACCCAGCCGGAGTTGTAGTTCATGCCAAGCCCGAAATTGGAGAAAAGGCCGAGTCCCACTTTGACGTCCTCGCCCAGGCCGTGCACGTAAAACATACTCAAGCCCGGCAACACGCCGACGGGATTGCCGCCGCTGTTCCCATCCACAGACGTTCCAGCACCGGGGCTGAAGGCAATGCCCGCCTGCAGCAGTTGCGCTCCGCTCTGGAACTGATTGCCCTCCAACAGGTTCATGCCGGCCGGATTCTTCAAGAGTGTAGCCGGGTCCTGCGCGCGCGCAGCCCACCCCGCGCTCGCCAGGCCGACATCCGCCGTGCCGATCTCATAGAGGGAAAGGCCGCCGGCCTGCACGACGGCAGGGAGGAACGATGCAACGATCAGGGTCACGAGAGCAAAAATCTCTTTTCGAGCCATTCTCATTGTTGACAGCTCACACAGCCGATCTGAGTATGTATCCCTCCTTATAGAAACTGGAGACGCTTTCTGTTATTGCATTAACTTCGCCGCTGCGTTTCGTAGGTCGGCGGATTTCGGATTGCTGACGCTCTGCTTGACGATGATGTCCGTCGGTCTCACGGGTTTGCCGTAATAGGCAGTATTCGAATCATCCGACACAGCAATGATGGAGCCATCCACTGCCATCCCGGCAAAGGCTCCTTTCTTTTTGCCATAGACGATGACGTCCGCCGTGATCCCTTTCACAGAAGTCCCTTCGCACACCGGTCCCACCGCCATGCTGACATCAGCCCCGAGTTTGAAATCAGTACGATAAAACTCTTCCAGTCCCTTCTGGTTCCGCACCACAAAGATCATTTCCGACACATCGCCACCGATTTGCAGACCGAAGCTAGCAGAGCCGATGGTGTAGAACGCCGGCTCAGACCACGACCGTCATCTTCGCTTTGTCCACAAGCTGCTGCTGTTCCATAGCGTCGGCTGCCATGGCGGACGTGCCGCTGGCTGCGACCATCGATCCAAACAGAATCGCGGCCATGAGCGGAAGGCGTCTTGTGATGTATGGGTGCTTCGCTAGTAAGTGCATGATCGGTCCCTCCTTGTGATTGAATAATCATCCTTCGCTCTGGGTTCGCGCGCATCCACCGGCGATTGAGACCATGTTCGGACCACTTTTTCGCATCGAAATGAAAGGATTCTACAACGAAGTATCTCGTAGTTAAAAGCACAGTCTTTCGCCAAATCACCAGGACCGCATGCGTTGGAGATCGGACAATACAGCGGAGGGTAGGTCGATCAGTCCCGTATCAGACTATTTCTTCTCTTTGTCCATTTCCTTCCCACTCTTATTCGGCTGTTCCACCGGGATGGCCGTTTGAACCAAGGTGTTGAGGACCTCATTCAGAGGAGTATATTTCGAGGCCGTGCGCCTGTTAAGGAAGTCCGACACAAGGCTGCCGAAGGTGAGCCGCACAGCATCCTCGAGGAACACCGGGTCCTGCGTCAGCGCCTCGTTTTCCATGATCGTTTCGGCCGCAGAGGACCAAATCAATTCACCGCTCTCTGCTTCCCACAATTGGAGGGACAACCGAAGCAGGCTTGAACGGGTCTCGACGAGCCGGAGGTCCAAGCCCGGAAATTTCCAACGTTCTGTCATGGTTTGCGTGAAGGCAGCCAAGCGAGGCTGGAAGATGTATCGCACGCCGAGTGCGGCGCCGATTTTCGCGAGCGGCTGGCGCATGAGGAGATGGCTTTGTTCCGCGTCCGATCGCATTCGAACATAGTCCACACCGAGCCCTTGCCTATTGATCTTCGAGAGCGCTTCTTGTTCGGTCACCACGTTCCATGTCGGGGTCAGCGTTTTGAGAGTTTGGTCTAAATACTGTGACATCCCCGCCGCTGTTCCCTGGAGAAGACCCGTCGACAGTGTCGGAAGAATCGCCACTCGTTTCTGATCGATCGGTGTTTGATCAAACGACGGAGCGACCGGGGTAGAATTCGTGCGTACCTGCCAGCCATACAGTGATTTGCTGCAGCCCGCCATACACAAGAACAGCAGAACAAGGCTCGCGGCTGTCGATGCTCTCACACGCCAGAACCGTCTCATCTTGAGTTCCTCACCTTGAGGTGCATGCGCTCCATGAAGACTTGCGCACTGATTCGCCGCGATGAGCTGCCATGGACTTCCTGTGCTTTCCCGAGAACTGCAAGAGGGTCGATTTGGGGGTTGCGGGCCGTACGATCAGAGGACTCTCGCGTCCTGCGCGGCTTCGATAAATCTGCGCATGCAGTCGGCCGTTCCCTTGCGAATCAAGATCCCGTCTTCGGCCAGCATGTTCGGCCCCTTCTGAAGTGAGGAACAGCGCCAGGAGAAGAGGGTACGCTCGGCCGACTGAACCATATAGTCCACGTCCAGTTCGAACGTTCGGTCCTCTTCGCTCCTCCAGTCGAGGTAGAACCGCGTGATGGCGCCGGACACGAAGCGGTCGCTCGCATCGTTCATTGCGTACCCCGACCGGCTCAGTTCCAGCCGGAGGGCGTCGGAGAAGAACACGCCGATTTCCTGGCTCAGAAATAAATCGGTCTTGGACGACGGGTTGGTTTCGACTTGCCGCGGGCGGACACGATGCTCATTGGACGGTTGATACCGGAACGTCGCGATTCCGACCGTGCCTTGTCCCCTGAGCGGATTGCTCGGCTGATAATCGAGGGACACCATGCGGGGACATCCTGTCGCCGTCACGACGCAGAGCAGGAGCCCGATCGTCCACAGGCACGAGTTGTCGGAAAAGAAACGTTTTCCGGCAATGACATCAGAGATCATCGTACACAAATCCTCGACGCATGCGAAAATCATGCGTTGTGGCTCGGGCCACTCTACCAATCCTGCGCCAACTCTTCCACCACGCTTTGTACCTCCGGCGCGCCGACGGGGGACTTTTTCAGGCTCTTAGAAACTCGCGAACATGTAGCGAATACCTGCCTCCACATTCCAATCATAGGCCCCCAGAAGATCCTGCCCCCAAATCCCGACGCCTGGACGTACAAACACGCCCAATCGTCCCACCACGCTTCGACCGACTTCGAGTTCAAGAGCCATACTACTTTTCGCGCTCCGTTCCCAATCGATCTGCCACACAGCCTGGGTGATGGTCCACCAGCGCTCCGCCCAGAACGAATTGATTTGTAGAATCGCTTTCGAAAGATTCACGGACTTTCGATCAGGATCGCCGCCGACGGAGAGTTGTTGTGTGAACAACCCGATCAGGAAAGAGTCCCATTGAGGAAGAAACCGGGCCGTGGCGATGGTAGGGCCGACCGTATATTTGCCAAGGCCCAATTCGGTTTCGGAGGCGGTGGGCATGGTCGTGACCGCGCCGACGAGGACGGCATATTCGGGCGTGTTATAGGCCCGCCATCCGAGCGTGACGGCGAGATCGCTGAAGCCCTGCGCGCTGGTGGCTCCGGGACGATCCGGATCGCTCCATTTCAAGAATGGCGTGTCCACGCGGAGCAAGAAGTTTCGGCGATACGGCAGATCAACACGGGCCACGGTAGTGTGCCCTCGCGTGTCTTGAGGCAGATCGAAGTATTGGGAAGTCAGCTGGATTCGCCCCACGATTGCTGTGGGGTCGGTGCCATACTTGGCAGCCAGTTTTCTAAGACGCTCCGCTTCTTCCCGTTGCTCCGGCGTCACGGGCTGAGGCCCCAACCTTTTGAGGATGCGGCGTTTCTCCGGTGCGACATCCGGCTCCTCTGGAGGCTCGTCGACCTCCACATGAGGGGCTGCTGCCGACTCGTTCTTGGGAGAGCCCGCGGGCAGTGTTTCCTGTCCCACCGCTGTCACGGGGAACACCGTGAGGAGTGACAGTGCCCCTAGAAGCCGGGCGCATACACCGGCGAGATTACCTTGTAAGTTCATCAATTGGCGCCTCCGTGCGCGGAGCATGCTCCGCGCACGGTGACCGTCACGACTCCGATCTTAATACACCAACGGAATCTGTTGCGCGAGTTGGAACTTGATAACAGAACGGATTTTGTTTTCGATTTGAATGTAGCGGGCTGTTTTGGCGGCTGGCAGCACCTTGCCGACCTTGTCCGCATAGGTGCGCTTCAACTTCACTTCTTGATCTTCTGCCGAAATCGCCTCATCGAGAATCTTCTTCGCGGTGTCGTTTGAGATCGAGCCCTTGCCTTGGTTATACGCTTCCGCGTAAGTCTCGATGGTTTTGCCGAGCCGCTCGTTTATTTGTTGCAGATCTTTCTGGTATGCCTCGTACAACGGCCAAAAGTCCTTGCCTTCGGCGTCGGTCAGCCCCATATTGCTCGCGACCAACAGCTTTTTATCCGCCTTGATCTTCTGCATGAAAATTTCCATATTGGTGTCGGCGCTGCCTGCAGTTTGGGCGAACGCCGGCACGGCAAATAGGATCATTCCCGCTATGATTATGTGTACGACTGATTTCATCAGAATTCTCCTTAGTGTGATGGGATTGTGAGCAAGGACCGGTTCTCTACTCTTCCTCGTTGATCGAAAGTGATTGTCTCGGCATCCTCCTTTCCCAGTGCACGTGATTGTCAATGACGAATGCGACCTTCTTTATCTCCTACTCGATCGAAATTGAGTTGCGCTCATGGTAATCAAGCGTCCCTCGCGCCTTGTCTCAGTTTTTCTGAGGTGTTGGGGATGATTGCAGATCCTGCATCAGCCGCTGAAACTCCTGGTCGTTACGAATCAGCCGCGAGGCGGCCAGGAGAAGGCGGTCGATATGTGAGTCCGCCAAATACATCGTGGTTGGAATCTTCATGAGCGCCTGCCGTTCGTCCGGATCGGCCACTTCGCTCAAACTGGCATTGATGAAATAGATGTCGGCGTCGAGGGCAAACGGGCTGTCAGGCGCTCGCCGGGTGGTGCGAAGTTTCAGCCGCGCGTTTTCCACGCCCTGGCGCAGGAGTGTGATCGTATCAAAGGAATAGCGATTGATCGGCAGATCGATCATGGCGCTCATTGCCCGGGAGATGACCGGGATGTGATCGCTCCGGTACTCGAGCACATCGGGACTGGTTTCGGCGTTCACCGCCAACACCACGAACTTTCGAATCCCCTTCAGGTTGCCTTCCTTTAAGATGTTTTCCAGTCCGCCCATGACGCTGGCTCCTTCGATAAGACCGCGCAAGGCCATGTTGTCCGACAGGCCGCCGTCGAGCAGATGGATGTTGGGACGTTTCTTGATATCCAGGTAGGACAGCAACTCATTCGCTCGTTGAGCGCCCACTCGTCGAGCGCCAACCTTGCCCTTCTTTTTCTCTTCCATGAGCCAGGGTGGCACCTGATACCCGCACTGTCCGGCATAATTTTTTAGGCTGATGGGACTGAGCACCAGAGGCAGCGCCGCGGAGGACGCGGAGGCCCAGGCAATCGGCAGGCGGCTCAGATCGGAACAAATCATGTCGAATTGTGTTTGATTGAATTCGAAGCGGGAAAGGGTCGCCATGTCGGACGCGTGAATCGCAAGCCAGGGACGTTCATTGCGCTTGCTCAGATCTCCATAAGTGGCGCCCTCGAAGAGCGACTCATCCAATATCTCGGCCATCAGATGCGCGCGACCAAAATAGGGAGACCAGAGCCTGATCCAATTACTGGGAGACTTGAGCACTCTGGCTTTGAGTTCGCTTTCCCAGTCCTTCCGCAAAAATCGCGCTTCGAAGTCATGAAAAATCTGATCGCCGCGGAGCGCGTAGTACCCCGCGGTGAAGGTGCCTCCTGACAAGGCGAAGATGACGTCCAGTTCGTCGAGCAGCCGCTTCTGCTTGCCTTCCCAGGTGATCTGCTGCTGGGCGAGTTCCCGTAACACCCCGAAGGCCAGCGTGGATGCCCGCGTGCCTCCACCGGAAAAGGCTGCCAGAATCAGGAGACCGTCCGTATTCGCGCTATCCGGCGGCATGAGGTTGCGGAATCGGTAACCGGCTGCTGGATCCCACTGAATCAGCGGCTCGTTCGGGGTAGGTTTTACGTAAGAACAGCCCTGGAGGATGGCCAGAAGGACCACCATGGCGAACAAGCCGAAGATCTTTCTGCCCGACATCGAAAGTCCCGTAGTCAACCCGCCCTGCATATTACTTAAATTTTTTCGATTCATATTGTTCGGCGATGGCCACCTTGATGATCTGCCCCTCCTTGAGGTGGTCACCCACCGCAAGATTGTTCATGACCGCAATCTGCTCCTTCTTCCAGGCTGAGGTGGTGCGAGCCGCCAGAGCCTCGATCGACTCTCCCGCCCGGGCCTTCACCAGGCGTATGCGCTTCTCTTTGATCCCGGCCCGTTCGGATGCCGACAACGGCCTGAAACTGTGGGCAACTGAATGAAATAGGGGCTGCAAGGTGTCGAACTGTCTGGTTGGAGCCATGCCAGCCACCTGATAGATGAGTCCGCCATGCGCAATCCAGGTGATGTCGAGCGTCACCTTGCCGTCCGCCTTGATTCGCGTGTGAGCGGCGGGGAGATCTCCGATGGTCAGCTTTTCCGTCTTTGCAACGACGTCGGACTTGGTCTTCTTTTCGACCGCGCGCGCGCCATCCATAGGATCGGTCCCTTCCGCCACGGCCCCCACGAGCACGGCCCCCTCTCCATTTGGCGCAGCCGACACAAGCCTCTGTGGAGTGTTTTCGTGTTGCCATGTTTCCGGAAACTGCAGGTGGAAATTCATGTCGGGATGCAGGAAGGTGCGTCCTTCAAAGATGCCATTGGCGGCCCGCTGGCCGTACACCATGCCGTCCAGGCGAGCGAGAAATGATTCGTGCGTTGCGCTGATCGGCGCTCGGCTTGCCTGCTTCAGTTCTTTGGCATGCTCCGCGGTCTTTTTCACTCGATCGGGTGTCGCGGGATGAGAGTCGAAAAAACTGGGTTTCCTGGGCTCCTTGCTCATGAGCTCGACTTCGCGTTCGAGGGAATTCAAGAAGACAGACAAGGCGGCCGGGTCCCATCCGGCCTTTGCTGCCATCTCCTGTCCCACTCGATCCGCTTCAGTCTCCTGGCCGCGGCTGTACGGAGAAAAGAGCACGCCCTGCGTCAGATCGCCGACTCCCTCGATGATGTTCCCGGCGAGCGGAACGACCATGCCCGCGAGCCCCGACGCGATCCCGAACACCGCGGCAAAGGGACCTTGCCGGGAAATCTTTTGTACAGTGTGCCGCGCCGCGACGTGACCGATCTCATGTCCCACCACGCCGGCGAGCTCGTCTTCGGAATTCACGAGAGCGAGCAATCCTCGACTGACATAGACGTAGCCGCCGGGAAGGGCGAAGGCGTTCGGCTCCGCCATGTCTGCGACCTGAAACTGGTGCGTCACATCCTGGCGGGGAGACTCCTTCGCCAGCCGCTGGCCGAGCGCATCCAGGTACGGGAGGAATTGCGGGTCGTCGAGCAAGCCCATCTGCGCCTCGACCTTCTTGGCTTCTTCGGCTCCGATCTTCTTTTCCTGCTCAACCGAGACGAGCGTGACCTCGGGCAGTCCGCTAACGGGATTCATCGAGCAGGCCGTGGCCTGCAATCCTGTCAGCAGCAGACAAGTCAGGAGCCAGCGGCGTCTATGGAACCGACACATCCAAGCATTCTTTTCGAACTCATTCATGTACTTTCCTCCTGCGCGATAGGGGTTCGGACACCAGCTTGATCTTCCCAGAACAGGTGCCAGCTTATTTCTTCATCTTCGAAAATTTGGCGCCCTCCAGCGTAAGGTTGTACATCAGACCCTTCTGGTCGAGGACGAAGCCTACGATGGGCTCATTGAGTTTCGAGCTGTCTAGCGATGTTCCCGCACCGATCGTAATGACTGCGACCGAGCCATCGACTCCGACTTTCCAACCGTCACTATTCCGAAACCCTTTGAGGGCGTCCTCGTTCAGAAACACGATCACGATGGTTTTGGCCTGTGCGCCGAACTGAAGTCCGAACGATGCGGCCATGGTGTTGTAATAGTCAACCGTCTTTCCACCGATGCGCAAGGCGCCTTCGCCATATTCACCCCCGAAGCCGACCCCGGCTTTGATAACCTTTGGGAACACCAGCAGGCCCTTGGCACCGGCCAGAAACGGCTTGGATCCGGCCACGTCTTTCTCGAAATTCTCCAGTGCCACGTCCACGCTGACATCGATTTCCCTGGCTGTCGCGGCAACCGCCATGTCGGCTCCCCAACAGCCGGCCAGCAGCACAAGGCCGATGACCCACATCCAGAATCCCTCAAATTTTTGACTCGGCCAGGATTTGTCTCTCATCGCGATTCATCGCTCCTTTCTCAGTTGTGCAGAACAATGAAATTTGTCAACATCACCGTCTTGCTGGGTCTCCGGTGGGCAGTCGTGATTGTGTACGGCACCTTCGAACGACCGTATTGTGCGGGGGGAGGTATGGTATACAGTCTGCCACTTCTGAAGCAAGACTTTTCCCTTCTGCCTGCGACGATCCTGTTCTGTAAAGATTTAACCAGTTGTAAGTGCCTGGCGAATTGCGCCAGAGACAGTTGAGCAACTGACTCTGGCGTAACAGGGGGAACGGCCCACAGGGAACTGGGGAGCCTTTCAACATTCATAGTTGCTGATGGGCTATTCCATAGCTAGGGGAAAAGGAGAAGAATCGGCATCATCGACACGTCCCGCACTTGTGGGGGCACAGGGCAAAGCAGGACCGGCCCTATGCAGGTGCGAGAGGATGGTCCCAAGGGACGCGCGAAACGATCACAAATAGATGAATCGTTGGATCACTCGAATTGCCTCCAGGCAGAGGAGAGGATTAACGCTTACACAGGGATGGATTGGTCGCACCTCAGAGGGGGAATGATGAAGAGGATAATTTGTGCGGTTGTTCTCGCGCGTGCGGCAATCCGGTTTGCAGCGATTCCCGCTAGTTCTTAGAACAACGGATGCTGCGCGACTCCGAATGAAAGCGCCGGCTGTGATTCACCGCCCACGTTTCCGACAATATGCCAGCGCCCATTTGCGTTCTTCAGGTCGTGTGCCTCCCCATGACAACTCATAAAGCCCGAACGGCTACTTCAGCGGCGTCAATTCCGCGTAATAAGGATTTCCGTCTTTGCCAAAGATATGTGCCATCATGATTTTCTCGCTGCCGCGCAGGCAGAGCGTGAAGTCGACCATCCGTTGTCCCATCTCAGACGACAGTCGCGCGCTCTGCAGGGTCACCCGTCCTGTCCCTACGAGGGAACCATGGGCTGTTTCTCCCCCGAAACTGTAGGTCCCATAGGCATCGTGGGATGTGAGGACAACGACGACGCGTCCTGCACCCTTCCCCGTTCGCGCGTTTATCACCAGTCCTTCCCATGTTCCTTCGACCGATTTTATTTCCGTAATGGGAACAGGGGATAAAGGTATTTGTTGCTGTGTTCTCAACCCGGCGCAAGCGGCGAGCGAACTCACCAACAACAGGAAGACCAAGAACAGGCCCCGGACTCGAACGAAATGGCTCTCCATGACATCCCTCCCTCAGTATCCTAGAACTTGTGGACAATTGAATTTCCACCTTGCCGCAATAGTTTTCCGCAACCCGCCAGAGTCTCTGTTTATTTTCCCATGTTTTCTTGCCACGTTGTAAAGGCCAGGCTACACTTTCCCCACACTCTATGGCACGAGCAAAAACATCAGAGCAGCTCCGATCGCGCTCCAAAGTCGCCATGATTGACGATCTCTCCCGTGGCGCAGGAGAGCTCCAGGAATTCCTCGCGAAGGTAGAAGACCTGGGCCGGGAAGGCTTCCCCTATCTCGACGCGGGCAGGGCCAGAATTGATCTGCAATTCCGTGAATGTATTCGCCGCACATTTGGTGAGAAATCCCAGGAATTCCAAGAGCATCGTCATCACAAACTTCTCATGGGTAGCCCAGAGGAGACTAAGCAGAGCATCGGCCTGATTAAGTCCCTTATTGCTACATTGGAACAGAAGAAGCTTGAGCTGCAAGGGGGACGGCCTCCCCAACAAATTTCAGCAACGCCGCCGATTCCACCAACGCCTAATCCACCACAGATGACATTGGTACCGGCTTCAATCTCGACGGTTCAGATGACCGTGACACAAACGGGCCCGATCACTCCACCACCGGTGGCCATGGCCGTCCCTCTGACCACAAATCCCGACATCGCCTCAGCTACCGCCGTACCGAAGCCACCTCCACCCCCCTCCGCCACCTCAGATTCCTCGCGAGAGCCGGGGCCTCCAAGCCCATCCGCCATTTCAACCAAACCACCGCTCGCTTCACCAGCCCCGGCCGCGGTGTTGCCTGCCCCTCCCAAGCTTGTGGTTCGAGTCGATCCGGAGCCCCAGCAACAGCTGTCGTCACAAGTGGCACAGCAACCCGCGCAGGCAGATTTGCCCCAAGCTACCGTGCCGCCGCCGCGCTACGAACCAACGCCCGTCATGCATTCCATTCCCTCCGCCGACCCACAGCAGCGGGTGCCGGAAGCGTCTCCCGTCTCTCCTGTGTCGCCGCGTCCCTCAGTGCCGATCGGCCCCTCCACGCACCACGAGGCCACACCTCAGTCTTTTCAGGCCGGATCGGATCCTGTCGAACCCGTGAGGGTACTTTGTCGCCGGTTCCATTCTATCGCTCGACAGTTGCGCCTCCGTGGGGAATATCGAGCCACGATAAGCGTGGAAGACGAGCTCGACGTGCAGGATCTCCTACATGCGTTACTGCGAATCCAGTTTGACGACATCGGCACGGAGGAATGGACGCCGAGTTATGCGGAAGGAGCGTCGCGCACGACATTCTTACTGAACGACAATCGGCTTGCGGTACTCGTCAAAAAAACGCGCAACGGTCTCACTGCCAAAGATCTCACCGAGCAGATCCGGATCGATACCGAGCGGTATCGCACCAAGAGTCGCTGCACATCGCTCATGTGCTTTATTTACGACCCTGAAGGCCGCATCGGCAACCCGCGAGCCCTTGAAACCAGTCTCACCACGGTGAGCGATTCCTTGAGCATCGACGTACTCGTCGCTCCGAAATGAGGTCATATATGAAGAAAAAGACTAAACCTGCCGTTGCCACGTTTCCCGTATCATCTGTGGGTAGCCTCGCATTGACACAGGAGGCAGGCATCCGCTACGTTGACGCCGATCCCGCTATTTCTGCGGTGCCTTGTACGATTCATGCTCCAGTCGATGGCGGGAGAATCATGTCGGATCGGGCCTACGTGCTCATCAATGTACAGCCGGGACGCACAAGCGATGTGGTTCGGGCTCTGTCCGGAATCAAGCAGATCAAGACCATCGATCCTTGTTGGGGCAAGCCGGATATTATTGTCGTGGTGGAAGTGTCGGACCAGGATGCATTGACCCAGCTGGTGCTGAGCCGTATTCATGAGATCGAAGGTGTCATGCAAACCGACACCCATCTTGTCTATCGATTGAAGGCAAGCAAAGCAAAATAACCTGCGCGCTTTGCGGACTGAGCGCCACGAATCAGTGGCCAGTAAGTAGCCAAAGACACGCTCCCACTCCGCTGGCCTGTCTCCTTTGACCTGTCTCCTTTCTACTCTATCTCTCCGCTGTCGGCATCATCGCCGAGATCCAATCCAAACCGGTTAGCCATCCGATACAGCGTGCGCCGATCGATGCCGAGTATCTTTGCGGCTTTGACTTTATTCCCCTTGGTTTCCTTCAGTACGCGGATGAGATGACGCTTCTCGACCTCTTCAAGCGACAAGCACCCTTCATCGCTATGGCCGATCGCCCCGGCGGTCTCTTTCGCCGCCACCTCCGTCCGACGCAGCGACGCCGGCAGATCGTCTGGTGTGAGGAGGGGACCGTGACTCAATGAGACAGCCCGCTCAATGGCGTTTTCCAACTCGCGCACATTGCCGGGCCACCGGTACTGCATCAACAACGTCATGGTCTCCGGCAGTACCCCGCGCACCGCATGTGCCACCCCGGCTGCGCATTTCTGCAAGAAATGGTGCACCAACATCGGAATATCTTCCCGCCGCTCCACCAGCGACGGCAGAGTGATACGCACGACATTAAGTCGATAAAATAAGTCGTCCCGATACTTCCCTTCCCTGACGAGCCGCTCAAGATCTCGATTTGTCGCTGCGATGATACGGACATCGACCTTTGTCGATGTCGTGCTGCCGACACGGCGGACCTCGTGATCTTGCATCACCCGCAATAACTTCACTTGCACGGCCTGGCCTATCTCGCCGATTTCGTCGAGAAATAACGTGCCCCCGTTCGCGGACTCGAAGAGGCCTGCCTTATTTCCCACCGCGTCGGTAAAGGCTCCCTTCTCATATCCGAACATTTCCGACTCCAGCAGGGTATCCGGCAGTGCTCCACAATTTACCGGAATAAACGGCTTGTCTCGCCGAGGCCCATTCGCATGGATCGCCCGCGCGATCAGTTCCTTGCCGGTCCCGCTTTCTCCCTGCAGGAGCACCGTGCTCTTGCTTCCGGTCACCCGCGCCACCAGCTTATACACTTCCAACATGGCGGGACTGCTCCCCACCAGTGGAGACCACTCATCTTTGCTCTTCAGCTCTTCACGAAACCGGGCATTCTCTCGAATGAGTCGGCTGTGATCGAGACTCCGCTTGACCACCAGCGTGATATCCTCTTTCTTAAACGGCTTGGCGAGATAGTCGTAGGCTCCTTGTTTAATCGCTTCGATCGCGCCTTCCAGGGACCCGAACGAGGTCAGCACCACAACTGCGGTGTCAGGACTCATACGTTTAAATTCACGCAAGACCGTGAGCCCATCGACCGCGCCCATGCGAATATCCGTCAGGACCAGGTCCACTCGCCCTTGGCGTCCTCGAGCGATAATCTCCTCTCCGCTGGCAAAGGCTTCAACGGTATAGCCTTCCTTCTCTAAGGCCTCGGCCAAAAGATCGCGCGCGACCGCGTCGTCATCAGCTACGAGAATAGTCGCTGGTTGCATCAGTTTTACCCTGTTATGTGCGTCGGCTCGCGCTTCAATCCAGGTAAGGTTACGGTTACGGTTGTGCCGTGTCCAGCCTCGCTCTCGAGCAAAAGACTGCCACCATGGGCTAGGACTGTTTCACGGCTCAAGAATAGCCCTAAGCCTGTGCCCTTGCCAACCGCCTTGGTGGTAAAAAACGGTTCAAAGGCTTTTTGCACATCGGCCTCCGGCATGCCGCATCCCGTATCTCGCACCGCGACCGTCACCACCAGAGGTGACATTGCGTCAGCCGCCAGGCGGCCGCGGTCGAGTTCCTCGGAAGAAGCCGCATGGGCTCCTACTGATACGCTCACTGTGCCATGCGACGGGGTGGCGGCTAAGGCATTAGTAAAAACGTTCACCAACACTTGATACACCTTTTCTGCATCGGCCCAGATGAGAGGGAGATTGTCGGGAATCTCCACCGTCAGAGTAATCTCTTTCGCATGGAAGGCCGGCTCCATGAGTACGACCGCCGGGCTGATCACCTTTTCCACAGGCAACCATGTCGGTTCAGGCTGGCGTTGTCTGGTTGAGGACAGCAAGTCTTGAATGATCCGAACCACCCGAGTGAGCTGTTCATCGATCACGGTCACCCGCTTCTTCATCTCAGGCGTGACGCCCGGCTCTTCAGCCAGCGCTTGCACATGCCAGGCAATCGAGTGCAGCGGCGTTCCGATCTCATGCGCGACGGAAGCCACCAGTTGCCCCACCGCAGCTAAACGTTCCGAGCGATTCAGCTGATCCTTCGCATCGACCAGCTGGGTATTCGCCTTCAGGAGATTTTCCGTCTCCCGGGCGAGAGCGGCGCGCGCGGCCGCCTCTCTCGTTTTGCGCTCTACCCACGTCATGCCGATATAGGCCACGATCAGGAGTACTCCTGCCACCACACTGCGATTGATCACCGCCGATTGAAACCGGCCCGGCTTAGTCGGTTGCATCAGTCCCATGTAGGTCGCCACGATACAGGCTAAGACCGTCACGATCATCAAGCTGCGACTGCGCACGGTGGCAACCAGCAGAATCGGCAACACAAAACCGTACGCGCCGACCACGTTCGCTGGGGCGGCCATTTCAAGCGTGACGATCGCCAGGAACACTGCCCCTGCGATCGCCAGCACAATGCGATTTTGCTTCAACATCGAAATGGACGATGCATAGACTGCCGATGAACCATGGTCCACTCTCTAGCAGACTGCGGGAGAATTATTTTAACGTAGTAGACATTCGAGGGGTTGCTCCTCAGGGAGAAGAAAGGAACATCACCGAAGGATGCACAAAAAGGCCGTCCAGCAAGGCCGCAGCGAGTGAAGGCCCGAGGCGTACCCTCTGCGGTACGTTGAGGATCTGAACGATGCGAGAACGCCGCTGGCGGTCTTTTTCAGCTTCCTGAGAGAGGGTATTACCCTAGCGGACGGGTCAAACGCAAGACAGCTCCAAGTTGCTGGAGACGTTCGTCACAGAACATCTCATCCACACGAACGGCGTACTTACGGGTCCAGTTCGGATGACTGTCGATCGTCCCTGGGAGATTGGTTTGCGAAAGTTCGCCCAAGCTGTCTTCGAGATTCGCCAGCACAATATAGGCCGGTGTGCGAGCCAGGTAGAGATGAATCGCATGGCAGAGTTCAGTCGTCATGGCGGGCGCGGTGGCCAGGTCTTCAGTCACGCCGGCCGGAAGAAGGCCTTCCCTCTTAAGAGCACTGAGGATACCCACCTTGTCGCGCTGTCGCTCCTCCCAGGCCCGATGGCGCGCCGAGTCATCGGTAAAGGCGCCCAATCCGGACCGTACATGCAAGTCCTCACCCGACCAAAATCCAGCGAGCGTCGGTAAGTCGTGCGTCGTGGCCACGGCTAACGATTGCGCGGGGTAGTCGCCAGGCGGCTTCATGGCGCCATCGGCGCCACGCTCGAAGTAGAACACACGATAGGACAGCACTCTCGCTTGCGCCAACTGTTCTCTGACCCAATCGGGGACTGTGCCGAGGTCTTCTCCGATGACCAAGGTTTGAGACCGGGTACTCTCCAGCGCCACGATCGCCAACAAGTCTTCAAAGGGGTACCGCACATACGTGCCTTCGGACGCGGGCCTCCCGCGCGGAATCCAGAAGAGACGGAAGAATGACATGACATGATCCAGTCGGATGGCGCCACCGGATCGGAAATTATTGCGCAACAGATGGATCATCAACTCATAGCCGCTGGCGCGCAACGCGTGAGGGTTCATCGGAGGCAAGCCCCAATTCTGTCCCTCTGGCGCAAATGCGTCAGGTGGGGCACCGGAGTCGGCTTCGAAGGCCAGTACCGATTGATAAATCCAGGCTTCGGCCCCATTCCGATCGGTGCCAAGAGCCAGGTCGTGATACAGCCCGATCGGCATGGCCAGGTGTTCGACCGTTCGTCGGATCTCGTTCAGCTGTCCGATCGCCACCCATTGGATGTATTGAAAGAAGCGAACGCGCTTCCGGTGCCGCTTCGCATATTCACGAACCGGTTGGCCAAGTGTCAGAAAGTGTTTGGGCCAATCATGCCAGGTGGCCGATTTGGATTGAATCAGCCGACGTTCTTCCTCCAATGACTGGAAGGTGGCATACACTTCGAGTGGTGTGCCCTCGGATTGGATAAACCGTTCGAAGAGCCAGGCCCGCGCCGTCTTCGGTTGGAGATTCGGTTCCTCTCCACTATAGGCCTCCGTGAGGAATTTGCGGTAGGTCAAATCGAGCATGGTGCGCTTGGCGGCCGCAATAGCATCGTAGTCCACCTGCCGACTGACTCGTAGCGCCAGGAGCTTGGCTTGAAACTCGGGGGCACGGAACAGTTGTTGCGCCTTTTCCGACACATAAAACTCCGGCAGCCGTTCGAGATCGATGTAGAGTTCATTGAGATATAATCGGCTGGTCGGCGCATAGGGGCTGATATGATGCGGCGCGTTATTCCGCAGTGCATGGAGCGGATTGAGTCCGATGACTCCGGCGCCGAGTTCCTCTCCGGCCCACTTCACAATCCGGCCGAGATCGGTAAAGTCGCCGCACCCCCAATTACGATCAGAGGACAATGAATAGAGCTGCAACGCCAATCCCCACAGCCGTTGGTATGCCGCGAGCGACGGCGGGACATAGCACTGGCGTGGCGCGACGATGACGCGCATCGTCCCTACGACTCCCCCGACCAAGCCTTCGGCTCTCATGGTCAAATTGTAGTACCCAAGAGAGAGACCACGCGGGGCACGTATTTCGAGACGCACATGCCGTCGGCCATCGAGGAAACGGACCTCTATAGCGGAAAGCCCGGGCCCTTCCTGACCTTCTTGCACCACTGCGTTCGCTTCGTCACGGATCTGCCATTCCACCACGACGGACTCTTCATATCCTTCCTCGAGCGCAAGACAATAGGATAGAGGTGGTCCCGTCTCACCGTCACGCAGAACTCGCACCGGGTCGCAAGGACGTCGCCACGGCGCCTCATCCCATTCTTGCAAAGCCTGCGTGAGCGATGCGGCTGAATCAGCCGCAAAACCCATGGCATTTAATATGGCGCGCCGGGTGTCATCGGAAGTGAAGTGAAGATTGCCTGCGATATCGTAATAGTCAGTCGCGATGCCGGCACGTTCAGCAAGTTCGGCAAGAAGGGTTTGCTCCGTCTGGTCCTGCATGAAGGCAGTCTGCGTGAAGCCCATCGGCATGTCAAGCTATCCTATTGTTCTTAAAGATAAATTTTGTATAATCACCTTCCCATGTCCATTGACCTCAGCCATATTCGACTCGGCACGAGTTCCTGGGCGTATGAGGGCTGGCGGGGGTTGGTCTACCAACAGACGTATCCGAAGAGTCGGTTCAGCCAAGATGCGCTAGCGGAATACGCCTCATACGGTACTGATGGTATTCCGCTTTTTCGTACCGTCGGGATCGACCATTCCTTCTATCGCCCGGCCAGTGCCATGCAACTTGCGCACTATGCGAGTCAAGTCCCAGAAGACTTCCGTTTCTGTTCCAAAGTCTGGGAAGACATCACCATCCCAGCCTATGCACATCATCCCCGCTACGGAGCTAAAGCAGGGAAGCCCAATCCACAATTTCTTGATGCCGGCGCGTTTCGGGACCTGGTCTGGGCACCGGCGCAAGAGAGCTTGAGATCAAAACTTGGTCCGTTCATTTTTGAATTTCAACGCTGGGGTATGGAGCCTGCCGCCTTTCTTGACGCCTTGGACCGATTTCTCGGCGCATTGCCGCCCGGATCACAGTACGCAATTGAAGTTCGTAATCCCGCGATTCTTGGATTGCGTTACCTGAATATCCTACACACGCACCGCGTTTCCCACGTTTACAACCATTGGACGGCCATGCCACCGCTCTCCGAGCAACATCGCCTGCTCGACCAGACATTTACCGCCGATCATGTCGTGATCCGGCTCCTCACGCCGTTGGGACTCGCCCATGAGAAAGCGGTCGAACAATATGCGCCTTACGATCGGATCATCGCCCCACAATCTCGCATGAGACAGGACACCACGGCGTTGGTTCAGCAGGTCGTGGTCCGGAGAAAGAGCGCGTATGTGCTCGTCAATAATCGGGCAGAGGGTTGTTCGCCGCTGACAATCCAAGCCTTGGTGGCCGGACTCTCATAGGCTGAGTAACAACCATTTCGACTCAGCAGAATTTTGATGGCATGCGGGTCGGCGAATAGACTGAAGCAGGCGCCACACTGTTGATCCACCGGTTTTCGTGACCGCGACTTTGGCGTCACGTTGAGGCTGATCGCTTGTGTAGGTTCATTGACTCCCTCATATCATTTTGTTAGCCTTAAGCCCCACCGCGATACAGCCGATTGAGAGGACGAGAGGATTCCGACAGCATCCATTTGTATTCAAATCTCGAAGGGAGTTTCGATGGCCAGCTTGACCACCCAGCCCGAATTGCTTGCTGAACTACAGAACAAGGCCACACAGCTCCGGATCGAGAGCGTTCGTGCAACGAGCGAAGCGGGAAGCGGACATCCGTCCAGCTGCTGCTCCGCTGCGGATATCGTCGCAGCGCTATTCTTCTCCGTCATGCGATATGACCCCAAAAATCCGAAAGCTCCCAATAGCGATCGGTTTGTCCTGTCTAAAGGCCATGCCGCCCCACTGCTATATGCCGCCTGGGCGGAGGCAGGTCTCTTTCCGAAACACGATCTCTTGAAGTTACGCACGTTGACATCAGATCTAGAAGGGCACCCGACCCCTCGCTTGTCGTTTGTCGATATGGCCACGGGTTCGTTGGGGCAAGGCCTTCCAGTCGGCATCGGCATCGCCCTGAATGCAAAATTCGTCGATAAATTGGATCATCGAACCTACGTCTTGATGGGCGACGGAGAATCCGTCGAGGGGTCAGTATGGGAAGCGGCTGAAGTTGCACGCCATCACGGTTTGGATAACCTCTGTGCGATTGTCGATGTCAATCGACTTGGTCAAAGCGATCCCACCATGCTGCAACACGACATGGAGGCATATCGCTCCCGATGGGCTGGCTTTGGCTGGCAGGCGCTGGTGGTTGACGGGCATGATCTTTCAGCAGTGCTCGCGGCATTCGATACCGCTGCCGCCACCAAAGGCAAACCAACCGTTCTTCTTACCAAAACGTTTAAGGGCAAGGGCATCTCCTTCATGGAGAACCGCCCTGGCTGGCATGGGAAGCCGATTGCCAAAGGCGAGGAAACCCAGAAGGCGATCGATGAGTTGACCAAGCAGTTGAAACCGAACGGCACCGCCATTTCATTGAAGAACCCATCGCCGCCGGTTCAGGGGCCTTTCTCCATCAATCCGCTTCCACCGTCGCCGTACAAAGTCGGTGATACTGCCGCCACGCGCGAAGCGTTCGGCGTTGCCCTCGAAGCGCTTGGCGCAGTGAACCCACTGGTTGTGGGACTCGATGCGGACGTCAAGAATTCGACCTACACGGACAAGTTCGGCAAGAAATTTCCCAACCGATTTTTCGAGAACTTCATCGCCGAGCAAAACATGGTCGGCGTAGCCGCTGGCCTTGCGGCTTGCGGTAAAGTCCCGTTCGCCGCGACATTTGCCTGTTTCCTCGCCAGGGCATACGACTTCATCCGTATGGCCGCGATCAGCGGCTCAAACATCAAGCTTGTCGGCACACACGTCGGCGTCAGCATCGGGGAAGACGGTCCCTCGCAAATGGGCCTGGAAGATATCGCGATGATGGCTGCGCAACCGGGCGTGACCGTGTTGTACCCGTCCGATGCAGCCTGCACGTATCGGCTGGTCGAAAAGGCTGCCGCACACAAGGGAATGGTCTACATTCGGGCCGGCCGCCCCAAATGTCCGGTTCTCTACGGGCCCGATGAGGCATTCCAGATCGGCGGATCGAAAGTCATTCGCCAAAGCGCGTCGGATGTCCTCACGATCGTCGCAGCCGGCGTCACGCTCTTCGAAGCCTTAAAGGCCCACGACACGTTGAAAGCTGCCGGCGTCTCCGTGCGAATCATCGATCTCTATAGTATCGTTCCCATCGACCGCACGACGTTGCTGGACAGTGCTAGGGCCACGCAAGGGCGGCTCCTCACCGTCGAAGATCATTATGCGCACGGCGGCCTCGGGGATGCGGTCCTCAGCGCGGTAGGACCCGAAGGCATCAAGGTGCATAAGCTTGCCGTTCGCACGATCCCACACAGCGGGAAGCCGGACGAACTTGTCGACCACTTTGGCATCGGAGCGCGATCGATTGTCGAAGCAGTTAAACAAATCACTAAATGACCTCTTCCCCCATCGCCCTTCCTCATGAGTTGGACCATATCCTCTCCTGAAGATTCTGACAGGACCGGCGCGCTAACGGATGCTTCAGGAACTGACCGAAACCGCGACGGCAACAGCAATTTCAGTTTTCGAGAGGGTGACTTGACCGAATACTTCTCTATTGTTGATGTGCCCTCAAAGCTCTGGACAGGGTATAGATCAAGATTTTCCAGGCCTGGAGCGTAGGAAGATGGAGGAGAAGGTATAAACCTTGATAGGATGTCTCATGCAGTAATAGGTGGGAGGAACAGACGCGGGTGGTGGTGTGGATGCTCATGAAGGCAAGCGGATGATCGAAGGGATTGCTTCAGCGTTAACGGGCTTTGTAGTATCCAAATAACCACAAATTTCAGCTTTTTGTGTCTTGACAACGGAGTACACGTAAGGCATTGTGGGCGGCATTTACTTAAGAATGACCGGCATGCGCGTTCAACACCGCCCTTTTCATTGATCGCCATGTCGGGTATTATATTGATCAATTGTAGCCGCATGCGCGTCATTCGAACCAAACCATACATGCATGACACAATCGAACTCGCTCTTTCAGCGGCAGAAAACATGCCTATGAAGAGTCACCGTGGATGAATTGTCGGCCAGGTCCGATAATGGCCGTATCAAGTTTAGGGTCGGCGAGGGTGAGCGTTCTTACCTGTTATCTGTGTTAAGTCCCATGAGGCAAGGCATCGTCGAGGGACGATAATCACCATTCAGAAAAGGAGGTGCGAATGACGATGAGGAAGGTCGGGATTTCGGTCGTGGTGATGGCGTCTATCCTGATGCTTTCAGGAGGAAAGGCCTACTCTGATGAACCAGTGCCATTGCCTGCAGTTCCGGCCGAGTATGCCGGCAAACATATGCCGGCTGGCTGGTGGACGGATCCTAAGGTCATTGAGGAAGGAGGGAAGATTTACACCGGTGAGTCCAACCCGCTCATCAACTGCGGCAGCTGCCACGGAAAAGACGGTAAACCGGTGAAAAAGGGAGCCCGGGATCTTCGTGACCAGAAAAACACCGGTCGTTTCTCGGACAGCTTCTGGTTCTGGCGAATAGCGGAAGGTGTCCCAAAGACGAAAATGAAGTCTTGGAAAGCACTCCTGTCGGAGGAACAGATCTGGCAGGTCATGGCTTACGAACACCAGTTTTCGCACGATGGTAAACCATCCGAACACACGGATTACAAGCCTTGAACAGAAGGCGAATCCGAATGCCCCGATAGGGTTGAAACCATTCGATACGTACCAAAGTAGATGAGAGAAGAAACTGTCAGAGCAGTCGAAAATCAAAGGAGGCTCTATGTCTATGAGTTTTTCGCGTAGCGTGCGCAATGTCGGTTTGCTCGGCGCATTTGTCATGGCTCCTTGTCTAGCCATCAATCCAGGGTCTGTGTCGGCGGCGGAGCAAATCAAAGCCGTCGTGACAACCGCACCCAATGTTCCTCCTCCTATCACACGAAGAGAGCCCGCCAACGTCTTGGTTGAACTTGAAGCGAGCGAGTGGGTCGGCAAGCTCAGCGACGATAACAAATATAAGTTCTGGGGTCTTAATGGAACCGTACCGGGGCCCATGATCCGAGTGATGGTGGGGGATACGGTTGAAGTCCGTTTAAAGAATAAGAAGGACAGTAAGGAAAGTCACAACATCGACTTTCATGCGGTCACTGGACCGGGTGGCGGAGCAGCAAGCCTCAACACCGAGCCAGGGGAGGAAAGCAAGTTACAGTTTAAGGCCCTTAATGCCGGCCTCTATTTCTATCACTGTGCCACCGCGTCTCCATCTATTCCTGAGCACATTGCGAATGGAATGTACGGCGGGATCTTAGTTGAGCCGGTTGGCGGGCTTCCGAAGGTCGACAAAGAATTTTACGTCGTGCAGAGCGAGTTTTACACCAAGCCTGGTAAGAAGGGCGAGACCTTGGAGTTTTCGTTCGAGAATGGGTTAGCGGAGCATCCGTCCCATGTGGTGTTCAATGGAATGGCCGGCTCTCTTGTCAAGAATCCTCTGACTGCCAAGGTGGGCGACACCATTCGCATGTACTATATCAACGCAGGACCCAACCTGGTCGCCTCGTGGCACGTTATCGGCGAGATCTTCGACAGGGTGTACCCCGAGGGTTCCTTGGTTACGCCTCCATTGCAGAACCTCCAAACCACCGTCGTGCCGGCTGGCGGCTCTTCCATGGCAGAATTTAAGGTCGAAGTGCCTGGAACTTATATCAATGTCGACCACTCAATCTTCCGCATCGCAAAAGGCGCCGTTGGCCTGATAAAGGTGGAAGGTCCAGATCAACCGGAGATCTATAAGAATCTCCTGAAGTAGTCCATTGCGGTCAGGGCGATAAGGCTCTGCCTGCATAATCTGAGAGAGGGAGAGGCTTTGCCTCTCCCTCTTTTTTTTATAATCGATGCCACTCTGCTGCTGTGAGTTCGTACAAGCCAGTTCAACCCCATACTTTCGTGCTTCTCGGTCATGGTGCATGGCACTACGATCATTTATTTCCACGACGGCAAGGCCTAGATGGGAAGAGTAATCTATTCTTTGAATGTCTGAAATGGCCGTCCGGTTTGATTGCATCCGTTACGTGGCGGTGCGAATGCCGAAGGGCATCTATCTCAGCACCACCTGATAGGTGGTTGTTCTCTACGATGTAACTATTGAAATCGCACTGTGCGCTCGGTGCGGCATCGCACGATGGTAGGCGCTCACGGAATTTAACGGTTGCCCATCTGCAATGCATTTATATAACATATCGTATTAATTGTATTTTACTATCATGAAGTGCGATGCATCCTCCTAGTGTGCGATGTCTCTAGTGGCATCGGTTGTGCTTAGACCGTATTCGCAATTGTGCACAGTGAATGAGTCGTGGTCATTGGCAGCGACTGTGATGGATAGACAGGGTTTCCTGCATTCGCAGCAAACGAAGAGAAGCCAGTGTTCTCCTGAGCCGGACTTCTAGGCAACTGGCGGGAATTAGAAAAAAGTTCATTCATGCTTAGGTGTGCGACTAGCAGCGAGCGATGATGGGCGTGCATAAGTCCTGAGCTGCCACAACTTACCCATAATCAATAAGAAGCTATAAGAATCTTTTCGCGGCAAGGCTTTGCAGCCTTGATGGGATACTCTGGTCTCGAACTCAATCGGCTCGCCCCCGATTTTAGGAGGATATTCTGCATATGATGATTACCTCTTGCTGTTCGATCATGCGCCCGGTTAGAAGATTCCTCCTGGAGCTCCATGTCCTCTTTGCGATTGTCACATGTTCCTTAATGCCCATTGCTTCGTCGATTGCCCAGGCAGATGTGGTTGAAGATTTCATGATATGGGAAAACATAACCGCACGAGGAAATTTTGGGTTCATTAATCCTGACAATCCCGACCTTAAGCGATGGCGTTGGTGGGGGGAAATCCAGATGCGGTACCGAGACTCAGGACAGGAATTGAACCAAATGTTGGTTCGGCCGGGGATCGGCTATGCGCTGACCGAGCGTTCGACAGTGTTCGTGGGGTATGCTCACGTAACGAACTATCCGCCTATCGGCGGCTTGGTCCAGGAAAACAGAATCTGGCAGCAATATCAGTGGTCAGGGCCGACACCGCTAGGCGCCTTTACCACCCGATCACGACTTGAAGAACGCTGGCAGGACAACGGAAGCGATACCGGACTGCGTTTTCGTGAATTGCTCAAATTCAACTGGCCGTTCTCTTTTCATCCGGCGGCAAGTTTCGTGTTGGCGGACGAGGTGTTCGTTAATTTGGTTGATGCGAACTGGGGAGTCCCTACAGCAAAGCAAGGATTCGATCAAAATCGTGGTTTTGCGGGGATCGGATATCGCTTCACTCCGATCATTCTAATGGAAGTCGGGTATATGAACCAATATATCAATACGACCACCACGGATCGTATGAATAATATTCTTTCGATTAATTTATATCTTGATTTTTAAATCTGGAGGTACGCCTGCATCCTGTAGTGGGGTAGCGAACCTCGAATCGTATCTATGTCCTCGACTGCACGTATGATGCGCATCTATCTCATGATTTTACCAAGGGAAATCTGGACATGATTGGAGACGTTCCGGGCTCGCACCACCTATGATGGCGGGGGCCATCGGCGAGAATCGCCGGAATCAACTGTCTCTATTCTTGCGATTCTGGCCGGTTGGGGCGATAGCACATGGCGCCTGCACAACGCCACTATTTTGATGATCAAGTGTCGGCGCCATCTAGCAGAACCCGATCGGAGTTGGCTATACTAGGCCGAAATTTCACCGTGAGTGAACAATAAACCAACGTCTGCGTCGTAAATTGAAGAAAAGTTTCTAGCTTCAAGAAATTATAGGAAAACCAAATATTTAGGGAGGAAGGGCATGTCATCGCATGGATCGGTAACTATAACAGTGGACGATATTCCAGCGTCAGAGAAACCCCAAAACGGGGTGGCTGGGCTGAAGCATTGGCGTTACGACCTGATGGCGGGGCTGCAGGTCGCCATGATGGGGATCCCGCTTTCGCTCGGGATCGCGATCGCCTCTGGAGCCCCGCCTGTCTGCGGGCTGATCTCGGCGATCATCGCCGGCTTTATCTTCCCCTTCCTCGGCGGCGCCTATATCACGATCAGCGGCCCGGCCGCCGGCCTGGCGCCGGCGCTCTTGGCCGGTATGATCACGTTGGGGCATGGCGATCTGGCGGTCGGTTATCCCCTCTTGTTGGTAGCCATTGCTCTAGTCGGGGTCGTCCAGGTGATCTTGAGCGTCTTTAATGCCGGGCGATTCGCGCTCTATTTTCCCATCTCAGTGGTCGAAGGGATGTTGATGGCGATCGGCATGCTGATCATTATCAAACAGGTCCCCTCCTTTCTCGGGGTCATCATCCCACCGATCAAATCCATTCCCAAAGCCATCGCGTCGATTCCCGAACAGGTGATGGTATTGAATCCGTTGATCACCACCATTGGCGCCGTGGCCCTATTCCTCCTCTTTTTTCTGACCGCGGTCCTGTCCCGTATCCAAGCCAAGTGGGCGAAGCTCATTCCGGTGCCCATGATTGTGATCATTCTGGGAGGCTTGGCCTCATGGATCATCGGGATCGAGGATAAATACCTCATTCATGTGCCCCTCAATGTGTTTGAACATGGGATTGTCTTCCCGAGTTTTGCCGATGTCTTTTCCACACCAGACTTATGGTGGCCGATCCTCCTCATCATTATCACGCTAACGCTCATTGACGGCACCGAGTCGCTCGCCACGATCCAGGCCATCGATAAGATTGATCCGTTCAAACGCAAGTCCGACCCCAATGTCACTTTACGGGCCATGGGAGTCTCCAACACCCTCTCCAGTTTGGCAGGAGGGTTGACCATCATCCCCGGCGGATTAAAAAGCACCACCAATATGCTAGCTGGGGGCCGCACCCTCTGGGCCAACTTCTACTATGCATGCTTTCAGTTGATCATCTTGTTGTTCGCCGCAGCCCTCATGAATTATGTGCCCAAATCGGCCCTGGCGGGGCTGCTTATGTGGATTGGTTGGAAACTCTGCTCGCACAAGGTCTTCAAGCGGATCTATTCGGTCGGCAAGGAAGAGATCTTTGTCGCCGTGGTCAATCTCGTGGTGACATTGTGGACCTCGGACCTATTGGAAGGCATGATCGCGGGCTCGCTTACGATGATCGTCATACTCATCAAGGATGTCGTGCGGGTGTCCCCTGGGGAGGGGATCGGGGCCTCCTTGAAAGAATTGTTCGGCAATCCCCTCATCCGCATCGGCGACGCTCGCGGGGCTCGTGATGTGAGGACTGTCTCGGCGACCGCGGTGTTACGGGGCACGGTCGGCGAGATGAAGAATCCCTACAAGATCTACCTGTCGTCGGTCACCTGTATGAATCTGGTGAAACTCGACGCGGCACTCAAGAAGATTGTGGTGCCCGAAGGTACCAAAGCCAACTATATGCTCATCTTGGCTGGAAAGATTATTGACCACACCACGATGGAATATTTGCACAATTTCCAGGACCGCGCCATCGAAGCGGGGCATACCTGTGTGCTCGTAGGCTTGGAGCATTTCCGAGGCCTTTCGGACCATAATCTGGCCTACCGGGTGAAAGCCACCGAAAGCGCTATCGCCTTCGCCTGAGGAGGCGAGACTTGCGCGGGAGTGTCGTGGAAGGTGTTGTGTTGGGCGCTGAAACTTCCGAAATTGTTGCCGGCTCATGCGAGATGACCTATGGATATCAAAGAAGAGAATGGGTATCTTGTCTCATTGAATATTTTAACGTCGCGTTACGCCAGGCTATCTGTATCAAACCAGATGGAAAGGAGTGCCGAAATGCCAGCTAGGATCTATGTCGCGGACGATGAACCCGTGCTACTCAATGCGCTTGTAAAACGACTGTCTCACAGCCAGCATCAAGTCAAGGCCTTCAAGTCCGGAGATGAGCTGTTAGCCGAGGTTGAAAAAGGGCTTCCCGATCTTCCCGATCTGATTCTCCTCGACCTCAAGATGCCTGGGAGAACGGGGCTCGAAATCCTGGAGGCCCTTCGCGCAAAGGCGCGAGATGCGGTGGTGATCATTCTGACTTCATATGGAACAGTCGAAGAAGCGGTTGAGGCTATGAAACTGGGGGCGTACGATTTCATCATTAAGACTGTGGATCTCCAGCTGGTCGAACCGGTCGTTAACCGGGCGTTAGAGCATATCGCGCTACGACGTCAGGTGGCCAATGCATCCAAAGCCGGTCATTAGGGATCGGTCAAACTCGTCGTGCAAGTTCGCAGCGTGGCGCGGGATTCGGAGGACGTACTGCTGCGACCAGAAGCCGATGTGGGACTATTCAGCGATGGAAAGCTACACGGAGCTGACGTCATGGGAGAAGCGTGACCCTGGGAATCACTGTGTCAGAATTAGGACACAACCGAGAGATGTTTGACAATGGCTGGATCTGAATCCTAGGCACTCATCAGAGTCCGACGGAGCTCCCATGTACAAGCATGTCGCCCGCCTGTTCAATAATCTTCCGATTCATCAAAAGTTACTCCTCATCTCGACGATTCCTCTCGCTTCCCTCATCCTCGTCAGCATAGTGGCATACATCAACGTGCAAACGTTTTCGCAGGATGAAGAGCGCCTGAACAATCTCTATCTTACCCAGAAGACTGCAGCCCAATACATGAGGCTGGTGGTCGATATGGAGAGCGGCTTCCGAGGGTATGTGTTGACCGAAGATATTCGCGATCTGAAGCCCTATCAGGAGGCACTGGAAAACCTTCGCGGGGTCGAACAAGATCTGAAAGAGAGACTTTCAGAAAGCCAGCAGCAACACTTCAAAGATGCTGAAGCCCTCGTGAAACAGTTCGTCGCAGAGAAAGAAGAACTCATCCGAGACCTTCAATCGGGCCGAAAGGCGAACGTGCTTCAGTATGTCAAAGAAGGGCGAGGAAGAGCGCTGATGTCCGAGTTTCGGGATTGGATGGCACGGCTCGATAGATTTGAGCAGCAAAGCGCGCTGGATGAGTTCGCTCAAATGAGCCTAGATCGCACGTCGACGCTTCTTGCAATTTTAGGCGGTGGACTATTCACGTTTGGGCTCATTGTCTGCGCGCTCTTCCTGATTGCCCGATCGATCGCGGTCCCCCTTGTCAATCTGTCGACGGCCGTTGGTTCTTCATCCGGCGAGCTTGTTCCCACCATCCCTGCCCTTGATCGGAAAGACGAGATCGGAGGACTCACCAGAGTGATGCAAGAGATGAGTTTGCAGATCCGGGAACATCTTGGACAAGTGGTGAAATCAGAGGCTTCGCTCAGGAAACTTAACCAGTATTTGTCAGACTCCGAGTCAAGGTATCGCGGCCTTGTGGATCACGCTCCGATCGGTATCTTTACGACGAAGGGGATGCAGGTGACGTTCAGCAATCGATTCAATCAAGTCTTGGCCGGGCTCGACCCCGACGAACAGGTCCATCCCGCCACCTTCCGCGAACGAATTCACCCTGAAGATGTCGATCGAGTTTTGACGGATTTTTCACGGGCCGTCGCGGCGGGCCTCCCGTGCGAAATGATCTTCCGATTTGTCCACGCAGACGGCGGCGTACTGACCATCTTGAGCCGTCGCGTGCCGATCTTGGATTTCGACAGCCCCGATCCGATCTATGTGGGATTCAACATCGACATTACGGCGCTACATACGCTGCAATTACGATTGAGCCGGACCGAGAAGTTGGCGACGTTGGGACAGATGGCGGCTGGCATTGCCCATGAGCTCAGGAATCCCTTGGTTGGGATCGGCTCGACGGCATCGCTTTTATTGGATGAGTTCGAGCAGTCCGATCCGAGACGTGTGGAGATCGATGTGATTTTGCACGAGACCAAACGAATGGATCGAATCGTGAATCAGATTGTGGAGTATGCAAGGACTCGCGATCTTGCGCTGACCCATTTTGTTTTGTCCGACCTCATAAACGAGGCTCTCAAGTTGCTGAGCGGGCATCTGCAGGCTAAACATCTCAAGGTTCGAACTGCCCTATCTACGGCAGCTGACCATCTGCATGCCGATCGAGATCAGATCGAGCAAGTGCTCTTGAACGTCATCGACAACGCGATTGATGCCTCTCCCATGGACGGATCGGCCATAGAAGTCACGGCGCAAGAGTTATTCCACCAGGAACAGCCGGGCGTTATGATACAAGTCCGAGATTCCGGCAAAGGCATTTCACCAGAGGTGCTGTCCCGCGTCTTCGAACCATTTTTTACGTCGGGGAAGCGGAATGGAACCGGATTAGGGATGGCAATCTGCAAGAACATTGTCGAGAGGCATCGTGGGGATATCCATCTGACGAGTGCGGTCGGAGAAGGTACCATTGTGAGCATTTGGCTGCCGTTAACCCAGGATGTTCAGCTGGTGAAAGGCTAGTCCATGCCGGCAGTCATCTTTGTGACCGACGATGAGCAGGCGATTCGTTCGTCGATCACCAAACGACTGACTCGGCAAGGCCATCACGTCGTTGGGTATGAATCCGGTGAAGCGCTGCTGGAGGGGCTTCAACTGAAGATCCCCGATCTTGTGTTACTCGATGTAAGAATGCCAGGTCTCAGCGGCCTTGAAACGTTAAAGCATGTGCGCCAGCTGGCCCCTGCAACCATGGTTATCATGCTGACTGCATATGGCACAGTGCGGGAGGCGGTAGAAACAATGAAATTGGGGGCGTATGACTTCATGATTAAGTCGGTGGATCTTGAGGGCATCGATGCAGTGATCGCTCGGGCGCTGGACGTCCTAAGGCTCCGCCAGCGGCTTGAATCGGAACTGGGCGTTCAGGATAGCCGGTACCACATGAAAAATCTGGAGGCCCAGAGTCCTGCTATGAAGCAGTTGTTCGAACAAGTTCGGGAGGTGGCTGAAAGTCCCAGGTCATCGGTGATGCTGCTCGGTGAAACTGGAACAGGAAAAGAGTTCCTAGCACATGTCATTCATCACAATGGGCCTCGGGCGTCGGGGCCGTTTATAGGTGTCAACTGCACCGCGATTCCCAAAGAATTGTTCGAGAGTGAATTGTTCGGCTTTGAGCGAGGGGCCTTTACCGGCGCCAATCAACGTAAGCTTGGGTTGCTTGAAAAAGCGGAGGGCGGCACCCTCTTTCTGGATGAGATCGGCGATCTGGATCACTCGATGCAAGCAAAATTACTGCGGGTGATCCAGGAGCGTTCTTTCAGGAGACTCGGCGCCACCAACGACCTGGGAGTAGATTTTCGGTTGATTACGGCCACGAACCGAGAGCTCAAGAAGGAAGTAAAGCGTGGAGCCTTTCGAGAGGATCTCTATTTCCGCCTCAATGTCGTGGCATTTGAGATTCCCCCGCTCCGGAAGCGGGTTGAGGACATCCTGCCGCTCTGCCGACGCGCTATTGTTCGGTTTGCCCACGAGTTCAATAAACCAGTCCCCGATATTGATCCAGCAGCCCGTGCGATGCTGGAGCGATACCAATACCCTGGGAACATTCGCGAACTTCAGAATATCCTCGAACGGGCTATGATCTTTTGCCAGGGCCGGACGCTTTCGCCCACGTGTCTACCAATTGAGGTGCGTGAGGGCGCGCCGCACGTGGCGGTGGCTTCAGGAACTGGGACAGACTCGATGGTTCGGATCGAGATCAAGCTCGGACAACAGAGCCTCGCTGACATTGAACGGACCATCATCGATGAAGTCTTGCGGCTCGCGAGCTACAACAAGACGGTGGCTGCCAAGCAGCTCGGTCTCACTCGTTTCTCGCTCGATCGACGGCTAAAGAAGATTGCAGACGGCTAGGCGAACCTCCCACCAGACTGTGGAAAGTGCATTTCGAGGTGGTGCGTTCCATGAGCGGGATCTCTTCACCTTGCTACGGTTCCACCAAGACCTGGTCCTGTGTGGACCAGGGAGAGGGTGGTTTCAATTTCAAGGGAAGCAGAGGATACTTGAGTGCATACAGAGACCAGGAAGGTTTTCCTGAGGCTGGGCTGGTTCGAGGCACAGGATTGCGAGAACACGAACAGCCCGCCCGATCCAGTGGCAAAATTGGAGTTTCGCTTGAGGCATAGCGATCGAGGCCCAAGCGTGAGTCTTAAGACAGGCTTAGCCAGAAAGATCCAGAACGATTCTGTCGCACATACAGATGAGGTCTGCCTGGCAGAAATTCTTACTCGTCCAGTTGTCCTTGGTAACTTCAGTGAGAGGAAAAGACGTCGCTCAGGAATAGAACTAAGACAAAAGGGACTGCAGTATCGTTTCAGCGCGTACAAACGGTTAATCTCTTGACCTTGGCTTCATAGTGTCTTAATCGAGAGCGCCACGGCAATCTTCTCCGATCCATAAAAAAAGCCGATCCGCCATCCCGTCTCGCGACGAGGGCGGATCGGCGTCACGCTTGGACGTGACTAACTCCTTAACTCAGCCAGCAGCTCTCGTAAAGACCGGGATGATGTTACCGGAAATACTGTTGATATGACGATTTCCGGCTTCGTCCCAGGACATTATGAGGCCTCCAAAGCGCTGGTCAGGATCGTGGACCAGATCCATCAACCTCTGCACTTCCCATAGCGAGTCCCGCGAGTCGAGCTTGACTTCTTTGCTTTCGCCTGGGTTGATAGGGGCCTCATCCTCGATATGCAAGCCGTCTAGGGCCATAATCTCCGGTGGATACGTTGGGTCCAGATTATTAGCCACACCTACCTTGTTGAGGAACCTGATCCCCGCCGTTGTGAACTCTCCGATCCTGAGAGGCTGTTCTCCGCTGTTGGTGACCTGTAAGGTCATGCGAAGGGCGCGACCAGGAACGTCATAGTCTGCAGCGAGAACCTTGATCGTGAGGTCTGACTTCAAATGAGTCGCTTTGATCTTTGGTTCACCCGCTTGGAGCGGGATAGTATAAGGGTACTGAGAATCCGTAACGAAAAAACCAATTGCGATTAAGATAAAGCACACTCCTAGCATGCCATAAGCCACTACACGGTCGACTGGATCGTTTAGTAGTGCATCTCCTCCCTCTTGCGCCAGCACACGGGCGCGAATCAGGAACATCGGCCTGAGCATGTACCAGCCTATCCAGGCAAATCCGAGACCACCCCATAGGGCATGCCAAAAGAGCCCAACCGCCAGGCCTGCGGTCTCCGTATCGATGGTTCCTCCAACCAGCAACTTCACCGGATTGGTAAAGTCTTTATAATTGCCTGAGATATCCATCCACCCTCCCGGTCCGGCGATCGGGCCTGCGCCATTCACGGCCAACATCGGGTGGATGTGATGATGACCGGGTAACCGGCCCCTCAGCTTGATCACATACTCGTAGTCCCCACCGAGCTCCAATGGGCCAGAGGTGACCATCGGAACTCCGTTCACTTTCGAGCTGAGACGTGTAAACACCGAACTTGGGCTGCCTACGTTTATGAACGTACGCTTGGGCGCAACAACGGCCCTTGGCCAGTCTTCGGATATGTGGATCTTGCCAGACAGCATCGCTTCATCGTTGACGGCGGTCTTCTGCGGATTCCACCTTGTGTCGTACCATTGAGCGGTACGCATCCGCAGGAACGGTTCCTGAGAACGCTCCCCGTGGGCGGCAGCGGGAGAGGCAAAGAACACCAGGGGGAGCCCCAGTGTCGCCATCCCGAGGGAGCCGATCACGCACAATTTAATTATGTTTTTGGCGTTCATGATTTCCCTTCTGCTAATGTGGCTCCCGTAATAGCTGCCCCTGGTAATCTAGGCGCAACTCCGTCCGGCGTACCATGCCTTTTTGCATACTCATCGCTGCCGATAACCATGACATCGTTCTTCCGTGACATTACGCCTCGTTTGCCTCTGACCCAAAAGAACGATTGACCGACGAAGTGGCCGATTTGCCACCAAATGGTGAAGACCAACATAGAAACGAAGGCCGAGAAGAATGCCGAGATCCAGACGGTGTGTCCACCGAACGTACGCAGCGATCCCACCTCAATGATTCGGATATACTCAGGCGTCCCCGTACGGACATAAGTAAATCCCATGTAATCGGCCAGCGACATGAGTTGACCATCCACCACCAACGGTTGGTGGCTATATCCGAATAGGGCATACTGTGTTGGATTAAACACCATTGCGAATGCCCATACCCCGAATATCGCTGTGAGCATCCAGCTCCGAGTCAGCAGCAATGTGCAGTCGAGGATCAGCGCGCTGCCGACCATGGTGGCGGGCATGACGAAGTTCATAGGAAAGTTAGCCCACCAATACCAAGCAAACACAATCGTGATCCACTTCCCGACGAGGAGCCCCGTGATGCTCAACGTGGCACCAAACGGTTGCCGGTAGAACGTCCAGAAGTAGTACATGATCGCCCCGGGATACATCACCTCTACAATGGGTGTCACCGTCACCCAAAACTGTCGGTCCTTCCAATCGACCCAGAAATCCCAGTCTCCTGCAAGCAGGTCGAAGTGCATATGAAAGGTTGCGAATACCCCTAGATACGCAATCGGAAGGAAATACACCGCGTCTATCATTCTTGACAGCTTGACGCCTTCCGGCGGAAGCTTGCTGGCTTTGATAATTTCTGCGGTTCTAAACAGTGCCATTTGTCCCCTCCTCGCTCGTTCTGAACATCTGTCTCCTCCCTTTAAACCGACCGGTTTGCCAACTCCGCGCTCAGGCCTCCCCGGAGCATAGGGCCAGCTCTCCGACTTAGTACGGGATCACATGCAAACAGTCCTTGCTCTCGTTGTTCCACACCACATCACACAGGTTCGACATGCGCGCCACAATCTGCGCCGCTACGCCCCCCGTGCCGCCGAACAACCCGCACCAGCCCAGCGTCACAAACCCCCAGTGCAAGGGCGCGGCGAACAACTCATCGACAAACCAGAACGCATGCCCCCACTCGTTGAGCC
>Ga0187893_10003108_pt1 | contig 34593 bp, 32 predicted proteins | sample MA1701074metaG_FD_139574 | JGI IMG/M metagenome (GOLD analysis project Ga0187893, IMG submission 139574) | White microbial mat communities from a basaltic lava cave in the Kipuka Kanohina Cave System on the Island of Hawaii, USA - MA170107-4 metaG ...
CCGAAGGGACGGGGCGATCTGGGCGCATTTTGTCGTCGGTAGCCCTTGCAATATCGACATATTGCTGCGGGCTATCCTCCTAAAACTGCATCCCACCTCGCCTCCGTCGCACACGTGCCTATTGTTGAGATAGGCTCCAGACACGCCGGCCTAGCGCCGGTCGAACGTCCTTTCGTTGCGGGTTGATCCACTGTTCGAGCCGTGCTGTCCGGTACTGCCTCCAAGGTCTCTCACGGGATCACCTCCTTTCATGATTGAGGAGCCGCTAGTCTACCAAACTCCGCGGTGGCATACTGCCCGCTCCCCGTCACCCGTCAGCCGTCATCTCAAGGAGAGCACCATGCCCGCGAAGAACATCAGGATCCGCTCGAGGGAGGGCGGCGAATTCGATTGCTATCTCGCTAACCCCGCCGGCGCCGGCAAGGTGCCGGCCATCGTGCTCGCCTCCGCCGTGCACGGCGTTGACGCGGACATGCGCGCGCTCGCCGATGAGTTCGCATCGAAGGGTTACCTCGCGGCGGCGCCCGATCTCTTCTGGCGCACCGTCCCGGGCCCGCTCGCGCGCGACGACGACCGCAGCAAGACGCGCTCGCAGCCCCGCCTCGAGAGAATCAGGACCGGCGAAGCCGACATGGCGGACACGCTCGCCGAGGTGCGCAAGCTCCCGCAGTTCAACGGGCGCGCCGCGGCGATGGGCTTCTGCTACGGCGGTCCCTACGCCATCCTCGGCCCCAAGCGCTTGGGCTACGACGCCGGCATTTCCTGCCACGGCACGCAGCTGGCGGACTTCCTGAAGGATCTGGAAGGCGTCACCCAGCCGGTATGCATAATCTGGGGCGACCAGGACCACGCCGCTCCCCCCGAAGTCCAGAAGGACTATCGCGGCGTGCCCGCGCGCATGAAGAACGTGGAGGTGCACATCGTTCCCGGCGTGCTTCACGGCTACATGATGCGGGGGAACGCGAAGGCGTTCCACCAGCAGACCTACGACTTCTCCATGACGCGCGCGCTGGCGATCCTCGACGGCCTGCGCGGCGAGGGCGGGCGGCGGCCGCTGCGCAAGGCGGTGTGAACTGCCGCCGCTGCGCCACCCGGCGCCTCAGGGGGCGTGGCGCCTGAGGAGCTCCGTGTACTGCCGTGCCCCGCGGGCGAGAAAGACCCGCGCGCGCACGTTGAGCCAGCGCACGCCTTTCGAAATGAGCTGCGGCATGCGCTGCTCCCAGTTGTCGAGCACGTTGAGGGCGACGTGCTTGCCGGCCTTGAGGGTGCGCCCGATACCCTGATCGACGAGCTTCGCGACCTCCGGGTGCTCGGGCTCGCCGGGATGGCCGAGGGCGAGCGCTACGTCGTTGACGCCGATGTTGACGACGTCCACTCCGGGCACGGCGGCAATCTCGTCGAGCCGCCCGATCGCGGCCGGCGTCTCGGCCATGACGATGACGATCTTGTCCGCGTGGTCCTTGGGGCGCGCGTAGCGCATGATGTCCACCATTCTTTTCGCGGTTGCAGCGTCTTCGACATGCGGGAACGCCATGCCGTCGAGCCCGCAGTCGAGGTAGCGCACGATCAGCCCCGGGTCGTTCATCCAGGCGCGCGCCATCGACGCGATCCCCGCCAGGTGGGCGGCGCGCGTCATCTCCTCGATGCGCTCGAAGTCGTAGCTCATGCGCTCGGCGTCGATGAAGGAGACGTCCATGCCGAGCCCGGCGAGATACTCGACCAGTCGCGGCGACTGGAAGTCGGGGTTGACCATGGTGACGACGTTGCCGGCGGCGAGCTTGTCCCTGATCTTCGTCATCTCCGTCCTTCTTCGAATCTACCGGCCGAGCGCCCGTTCAAGCACGCGCGCGGCGTGAACCGCCTGACGGCCCGACCCGTCCCGGATCTGGTGCCGGCAGCTCGTCCCGTCGGCGACGATGAGCTCGTCGGCGCCCGCCGTGCGCACGCGCGGCAGCAGCGCGAGCTCGGCCATTTTCATCGAGACTCCGTAGTGCGCCGCTTCGTACCCGAACGCTCCCGCCATGCCGCAGCAGCTCGACTCGATCGCTTCCACTTCGAGCCCGGGGATGAGCCCCAGCGCCTTCTGCACGGCGGGCATGGCGTCGAATGCCTTCTGGTGGCAGTGGCCGTGGAGCAGCGCCTTTTTCTCCCGCAGCGGCCCGGGCTTCAGGGCGAGCCGCCCCGCTTCGTGCTCGCGCGCGAGGAATTCCTCGAACAGGAACGCGTTCATCGCCAGCTCGGCGCTGGCGCCGCCCGGCAGCATCGAGAGAAATTCGTCGCGCAGGCCGAGGAGGCACGAGGGCTCCAGCCCGACCACCGGCACCCCGCGCTCGACGTAGGGCGTGAGCGTCTCGACCACGCGGCGCGCCTCGCGCCGCGCCTCGTCCACCAGGCCGGCGGCGAGGAAGGTGCGGCCGCAGCAGAGCGGGCGGCCGCCGTCCGCAGCCTGCGGCAGATGCACGGCGTAGCCCGCCGCCTCCAGCACCGCAGCTGCCGCGCGGGCGTTCTCGGGCTCGAAGTAGCGGTTGAAGGTGTCGACGAGGAGGACCACCTCGCGGCGGCCTTCACCCCCATCCCGACCTTCCCCCGTCGAGGGGGAAGGAGCGCTCGCCCGGTGACCACCGGAAACTTTCCCCTCCCCCTTGACGGGGGAGGGTGAGGGTGGGGGTGTCCCGGCAAACGCATCGCGCCGCCACTTCGGCAGCGAGCGTTGCGGCGCGAAGCCGAGCCAACTCTGCGCAAGGGATTGCATCGCATTGGTGAGCGGCGCGAGTCGCGAGGCGAGCGGCGCATAGCGCGGCAGGTACGCGAGCAGCCGGTCCCGGAGATTGAGGCGGTGGCTCTTGCGGTAGTGGTGCAGGAACTCCACCTTCATCTTCGCCATGTCCACGCCGGTCGGGCACTCGCGCCGGCAGCCCTTGCAGGAGACGCAGAGCTCGAGCGTCCGGTAGAGCTCGTCGGAGGCGAGTGCATCGGGACCGAGCTGGCCGGAGAGCGCGAGCCGCAGCGTGTTGGCGCGCCCGCGCGTGAGGTGGCGCTCCTCGCGCGTCACGCGGTAGCTCGGGCACATGGTGCCGGCGTCGAACTTGCGGCAGTGACCGTTGTTGTTGCACATCTCCACCGCCTTGGCAAAGCCGTCCCCGCCATGTGCGCCGCCGGTCTCGTGCTCCGACCAGTCGAGCGCGGTCCTGATCGGGATCGTGCGATAGCCCGGGGAATAGCGGAAGAGCGAGCGATCGTCCTGCTTCGAAGGCCGCACGATCTTGCCGGGGTTGAGTAGGCCCCTGGGGTCGAAGAGGTCCTTGATTTCCCCGAACGCGCGCGTGAGCTTCGGGCCGAAGAACGGCTCGATCCACTCCGAGCGCACCAGGCCGTCGCCGTGCTCGCCGGAGTAGGCGCCCTTGTACTGCTTCACCAGTTCCGCCGCCTCCTCGGCAATGGCGCGCATCTTGATTGCACCGTCCGCCCGCATGTCGAGGATGGGACGGACGTGGAGACAGCCCACGGAAGCGTGCGCGTACCAGGTGCCCCTGGTCCCGTGCCTCTCGAACACGCGCGTCAGGCGCTCGGTGTACTCGGCGAGGTGCTCAAGGGGCACCGCGCAGTCCTCGATGAAGGAGACGGGCTTGCCGTCGCCCTTCAGGGACATCATGATGTTCAGCCCCGCCTTCCGCACCTCCCACACCTCGCGCTGGACCCGGGCGTCGGTCAACTCGACTACGCCGCCCGCGAAGCCGAGCTCGCCCATCAGTTCGACCAGCTGCCGGAGCTTGCGCTGCGGCTCGTCTGACTCCTCCCCCGCGAACTCGACCAGCAGGATCGCGTCCGGGTCGCCCCTGATGAACTGCTCCACGGTAGCGCGGAAGGCGGGATTGGCGCGCGCCAGCCCGATCATGGTGCGGTCCACCAGCTCCACCGCGGCCGGCGCGAGCTTCACGATTTGGCGCGGCGCCTCCATCGCCTGGTAGAAGGTCGGGAAATGGCACACGCCGAGCGTGCGGTGCTTCGGCAACGGTGCGAGGTTCAAGTGGATGCGGCGCGAGTACGCGAGCGTGCCTTCCGACCCCACCAGCAGGTGCGCCATGTTGCACGGCGCCTCGTTCATCATGTCGAGGTTGTAGCCTCCCACCCGGCGCAGGAGCTTCGGCACGCGGTGCTCGATCTCCTCCGCCTCGCGCGCCGCGATCGCGCGGATCTTTCTGACCAGCTCGGCGTAGCCCTTCGGCCCGGCGAGCCGGCCTTCCTCCTCCGGCACTTCTCCGAACGCGTACTCCGCTCCGTCCGCCAGCACGGCGTCGATGGCGCGCACGTTGTGCACCATGTTGCCGTAGCGGATCGAGCGCGAGCCGCAGGAATTGTTGCCCGCCATGCCGCCGATCGTCGCCTGCGCGCTGGTGGAGACGTCCACCGGGTACCACAGCCCGTGCGGCCTGAGGTACGCGTTCAGCTGGTCGAGCACGACGCCGGGCTGCACGGTCACCGTACGGGCGGCCGCGTCAAATTCCAGGATGCGGTCGAGGTGCTTCGAGTGATCGATGACGAGGGCAGCGCCGACGGTCTGGCCGCACTGCGAGGTCCCGCCGCCGCGCGCGAGCACCGGCACGCCCTCCTCGATCGCGATCCGGAAAGCCGCGATCGCATCCTCCTCGGAATGCGGCACCACCACACCGACAGGCTCGATCTGGTAGATCGACGCGTCGGTCGAATAACGCCCGCGCGAAGCGGCGTCGAACAGGACGTCGCCCCGCACCTCCCGCTTCAGACGAGCGGCCAGGGAAGAATCACCGGGAGCGAACTTGCGCATGCCTTTCAGGAACAGTGACGAGGTACGGGTGACGAGATAATGGTGACGAGATACAGGTGACAGGCCCACTTTGCGATTTCTCGTCACCCTTATTCGTCACCTGTATTCGTCACCCTTAATCGTCACCTCTCGAGCTTAGATTGAGACCACTGGCCTATAATACCCTCTCACCTTCGGAGAGACCCATGAAGTACCAGAGCGGCCGCCACTTCCTGCAGATTCCCGGCCCGACCAACGTCCCGGAGCGCGTGCTGCGCGCAATCGACAGCGCGACCGTGGACCACCGCGGGCCGGAGTTCCAGGAGATGAGCAAGGAAGTGCTGGCGGGATTGAAGCGCGTGTTCAAGACGAAGAGCCCGGTCGTGATCTTTCCCGCGTCCGGCACCGGCGCGTGGGAGGCGGCGCTCGTCAACACGCTCTCGCCCGGTGACCGCGTGCTGATGTTCGAGACCGGCCACTTCGCGACCCTGTGGCTCAGCATGGCGAAGCGCCTCGGCCTCGACCCGGTGTTCGTACCCGGCGACTGGCGCCACGGCGTCGATCCCGCGCAGGTGGAAGCGAAGCTCGCGGAGGACAAGGGCAGGCACATCAAGGCGGTGATGGCGGTGCACAACGAGACCTCCACCGGCGTCACCTCGCGCATCGGCGAAGTGCGCAAGGCCATCGACCGCGCGAAGCATCCGGCGCTCTTCATGGTGGACACCATCTCCTCGCTCGCGTCGATGGATTACCGCCACGACGAATGGGGCGTGGACGTGACCGTCGCGGGCTCGCAGAAGGGATTGATGCTTCCGCCCGGGCTCTCCTTCAACGCGGTCTCGGAGAAGGCGCTCGCGGCGTCGCAATCGGCGAAGCTGCCGCGCTCCTACTGGAACTGGGAAGAGATGATCGCTTCCAACCGGGACGGATGGTTTCCCTACACGCCGGCGACGAATCTCCTCTACGGCCTGCGCGTCGCGCTGCAGATGCTGCTCGAGGAAGAGGGGCTCGACAACGTCTTCAAGCGCCACGACCGCCACGCCGAGGCGACGCGCCGCGCGGTGCGCGCATGGGGCCTGGAAATACTGTGCGCGAATCCCGCGGAGTACTCGAGCTCGCTGACCGCCGTGCTGATGCCGGAGGGCCACAGCGAGATCGCGTTCCGCCAGGTCGTGCTCGAGCACTTCAACCTGTCGCTCGGCTCCGGGCTGACGAAGCTCCGCGACAAGGTGTTCCGCATCGGGCATCTCGGCGACTTCAACGATCTCATGCTTGCGGGCACGCTGGCCGGGATTGAGATGGGCCTGGATCTCGCCCGCGTGCCGCACAAGAAAGGGGGCGTCGACGCCGCCATGGACTACCTCGTGCACACCGAGTCCGCCGGCGCCCGCAAGCGCGCGGCTGCGTAACCGCGGCCCCGCGTCGCTCGTCACCATGAAGCTGAAAGACCGCATCGGCGTCGACCTGGGCCGCAAGATCGGCCTCGAGGCCGGCATCGAGTGGGCGGCGAGTAACGGCGTCCGCTTCGTCGACGTCCAGCTCGACACCGGCGAGAACGCCCTCGCCACGTTCGATGCGAAGCGCTGCACCGCGGTGAAGAAGCTCCTCGAAAAGCACCGCGTGAAGCTCGGGCTGCACACGAATTCGGCCGTGAACGTTGCCGAATATTCGCCCCATGTGGCGGATGCCGTCACCGACTACCTGAAGAGCTACGTGGACATCTTCCCGAAGCTCGGCGCGAGCTGGATGGTGGTGCACGCCGGCTACCACTTCAAGGACGACAAGGCCCTGCGCATGAAGGCGGGGCGGGAGCGTCTTGCCCGCGTCGTCGCCCACGCCGAAAAGAAGAAGGCGCTGGTCCTGCTCGAGAACCTCAACAAGGAGCCGCAGGACGCCGAGGTGCACTACCTCGCGCACACCCTCGAGGAGTGGCAGTATTACTGGGACATCCGGTCGCCCGCCTTCAAGCTCTCGTTCACCGCCAACCACGCCCACCTCGTGCCCGAAGGCGTCGAGGGATTCGTCAAGGCGCTCGACCTGAAGCGCGTGGGCGAAGTGCGGCTCGCCGACTGCTACCGCAACGGTCACGAGATTCACCTCAAGCCGGGAGCCGGCAATCTCGACTTCGGCCAGATGTTCAGCCTCATCGAGGGCGGGGGCTACAAGGGTCACTACACCAACGCCTTCGGCTCGCTCGGCGACATGCTCGCCGGGCGCGACGTGCTGGTCGAAACGGCCCGCGCCGCGGGTGTTGCCGTAGACTAGGATGCGGGATTGCGCCGCCCCTTGTGAAACGGGGGCTTTCCGGCTAAGTTAACCGTCCGCCCCCGCAGGCGCCCGGCACGGCCGGGGTGAAGCCCAACTCTAATAATGGAGGAGACCATGAAGACCAAGAGCTTGTCCGCACTGATCGGCATCGCCCTGCTCGCCGCGGGGCTGTGGCCCGCCGCCGCAGTCGCCCAGAAGGCAGTCACCATCCGGCTCGGCCATGTGGGCTTCCCGGGCTCGATCTTCGACATTACCGCCAACAAGTTTGCCGCCGACGTGAACGCGGCGCTGGCGGGCAAGGTGGAAGTGAAGGTGTTCCACTCGAGCCAGCTCGGCAGCGACGAGGCGATGGTCAAGGGCATCCGCGTCAGCGCCCCGGAAATGGTCGCCCCGTCCACCGTCATGAGCACGGTGGAGCAGCGCTTCGGCGTCTTCGAGATGCCGTATCTCATCGTCAACCGCGCCCACATGAAGAAGGTTGCCGAGCACAAGCAGGTCCAGAAGACGCTGTTCGAGCCGCTGCCGGCGCGGGGCATGCGCGTGCTGGGCGTCTGGGAGAACGGCTACCGGCACATCACCAACAACCGCCGGCCGATCAAGTATCCGGGGGATTTGAACGACATCAAGCTGCGGGTTCCGGGCGGCGTCTGGCGCGTGAAGATGTTCCAGGCCTACGGCGCGAGGCCCTCTCCCATGCCGTTCTCCGAGGTCTACTCGGCGCTGCAGCAGGGCGTCATGGACGCGCAGGAGAATCCCTTCCCGCAGATCTGGTCGGCCAAGTTCCACGAGGTCCAGAAATACCTGACCCTGACCGGCCACGTCTACACGCCCGCCTACCTCCTCGTGAGCGAGGACTTCTGGCGCAAGCTCCCCAAGGACGTCCAGGCGGCGATCTCGAAGATCGCGTGGGCGACCGGCGATTTCGCCCGCTCCGAGGGCGCGCGGCTCGACAAGGAGCTGCTGCAGAAGATCGCGCCGCCGATGATCGTCAACGAGCCGGACAAGGATGCCTTCATCAAGGCTTCGGGCGCCGTATATGAGGAGTTCGGCAAGCAGGTCCCGGGCGGGGCGGAGCTGGTCAAGCTGATCCAGTCGCTTCGCTGATGGATCGAGCTCGACGTAGCTCCGTTACGTCGCTCGACCCCTCACCCCCGGCCCCTCTCCCGAGTGGCGAGGGGAGATTCGAGCGAGCCCGGATCAGTGATCCGGTTTCGAAATGATCGGACGGCTCCTCGGACGGCTCATCACTCTGGTCGAGTGGTGGGCCGTCTGCCTGCTGGTCGCGCTTACGACGGTCGTCTGCCTCGGGGTCTTCTTCCGCTACGTCCTCAACGACCCGCTCGTCTGGTATGACGAGTTCGCGTCCTACCTGCTGGTCTGGCTGACGTTCTACGGCGCGGTGGTGGCGCACTACCACCGCCGCCACATCGCCTTCGATCTGTTCGTCAACAAGCTCGCCCCGGGGCCGCGCCGGGCCGTGGACGTCGCGGGCGAGATCGCCATCATCGGCTTCCAGTTCGTGCTGCTCTACTACGGCTGGATCCTCACCGAGCGGATGGGCGATGAGTCCACCATTTCGCTGCCCTGGTTCAGGATAGCCTGGGTGAACAGCGTCATGCCCGTCACCGGGGCGCTCATGCTGCTCGTCAGCCTCGCGCAGCTGCCCGGCATGCTGCGCCCCGGCCCCCGCCCGCAGGAGGGCCACCGCTAATGGAGTGGCTGATCCTCGGGCTGGTCGTCCTGCTCGTCGCCATCAACGTGCCGATCGGGTTCGCGCTCGCGATCGCGACGATCGCCGCCATACTCTGGACCGGGGCGACCTCGTTGAGCGTCGTGCCCCTCAGCCTGTTCTCCGGCTCCTCCAGCTTCCCGCTGCTCGCCATCCCCCTCTTCATCCTCGCCGGCGGCCTGATGGAGACCTCGGGCATCTCCCAGCGCCTGGTGAACCTCGCGCAGAGCCTGGTGGGGTTCATCCGCGGCGGGCTCGCCATGGTCACGGTGGTTGCGACCATGATCCAGAGCGAGATCTCGGGCTCGTCGGTGGCGGATGCCGCGGCCATCGGCAAGGTCGTGATCCCGGCGATGGAGAAGCGCGGCTATCCGCGCGCGCTCTCCGCGGCCATCGTTTCCAACGCCGCCTCGGCCGCGATCCTCATCCCGCCGTCCATCCCGATGATCATCTACGCGTGGATGGCGGAGGTCTCGATCGCCAAGCTCTTCTTCGCCGGCTTCCTCCCGGGCATCCTCGCCGGGCTCGCGATGATGGCGCTCGCCTACTACTACGCGCGCAAGCTCAACCTTCCGTTCGAGCAGAAGTTCTCCATCCGGGAGGTCGGGCGCTCGACTGTCAGCGCGTTCTGGGCGCTGTTCATCCCGGTCGTCATCTGGGTGGGCATCCTCGGCGGCATCGCCACCGCCACGGAAGTGGCCGCGCTCGCGGTGCTGGCGGCTCTCATCATCGGCGTTTTCATCTACCGGGAGCTGAGCGGCCGCCAGACCGTGCACATCCTCAAGGACTCCGTCGGGCAGACCGCCTCGGTCATGCTGATCGTCGCCTCCTCGGCGGTGCTCGGCTGGTTCCTGACCAGCGAGCAGGTCCCCCAGAAGTTCGCCCAGCTGATCCTCGAGACCACCTCGGACAAGCACCTGATCCTGCTGTTCCTCAACCTGTTCTTCTTCGTCGCGGGGATCTTCCTGCACTCCGCGGCGGCGATCATCCTGATCGTCCCGATCGTGCTGCCGCTGGTGCGCGAGATCGGCGTCGATCCGATCCACTTCGGCATCATCGTCACCATCAACCTCGGCATCGGCCAGCAGACCCCGCCGGTGGCGACCGTGCTGTTCACCACCGCCGCCATCGCGCGCCTGCCATTCTGGGACGTGTGGCGCGTGGGCTGGCCGTTTACCCTGGTGCTCGCCCTGGTGACGCTGCTCGTGACCTACGTTCCGTGGATCAGCCTGGGGCCGATCGGCTGGATCAACTGGTAATGCCCGATCCGATCCTGGTCTCGCGCGACGGCGTGATCGCCACCGTCACGCTCAACAACCCCGAGCGGCTGAACGCGCTGAACCGCCCCATGTGGGCGGGGCTTGGCAACACGATGCGCCAGCTCTCTTCCGAGGACGAGCTCCGCTGCATCGTCGTGCGCGGGGCAGGCGACAAGTTCGCCGCAGGCGCCGATATCGCCGAGTTCGAGCACGAACGCGCGAACGCGAGACAGGCGAAGGAGTACGGGAAAATCATCCACGAGACGATGCAGGCGGTCGCGCGCTGCCGCCACCCCACCGTCGCGATGATCAAGGGCCCGTGCGTCGGCGGCGGGCTCGAGATTGCCGCGATGTGCGATTTGCGCGTCGCTGGGACTTCGAGCCGGTTCGGCATCCCGGTCAACCGCCTCGGGCTCACCATGGGCTACGGCGAACTGATGGGATTGCTCGCGCTCGTCGGGCGCGCGGTGGCGCTGGAAATTCTGCTCGAGGGCCGCGTATTCGACGCCGAGGAGGCGCTCCAGAAAGGGCTCGTGAACCGCGTCGTGCCGGACGACAAGGTCGAGGAGGAGGCGTACGCCACCGCCCGCCGCATCGCCGAGGGCGCGCCGCTCGTCAACCGCTGGCACAAGCAGTTCATCGAGCGGCTTGCCGTCGCTGCGGAAGTCGCGCCGGCGGATTGGGACGAAGGGTTCGAGTGCTTCGATACCGACGACTACCGGGAGGGCGTTGCGGCATTCCTGGCGAAGCGCAAGCCCGATTTCAAAGGCCGCTAGATCTGCACCTGCGCGCCGAGCTCGATCACGCGGTTGGTGGGAATGTTGAAGTACTCGACCGCGCTGCCGGCATTGCGCGCCATCGTGGCGAAGATCCGCTCGCGCCACCGCGCCATGCCGCCCTCCGCTCCGCCGACGGCGATCACGGTCTCACGGCTGAGAAAGAACGAGGTTTGCATCAGGTCGAAGCCCAGCCCCTTCACGGGGGCGAGCTCGGAGAGCGCGCGCCACACGTCGGGACGGTCCATGAAGCCGAACGCGAGCGTCACGCGGTAGCACTCGTGGCCGAGCTCCTGGACCGAGACGCGCTCCTCCGGCGGCACGGCGGGCACGTCCTTCACGGCCACGGTGAGGAAGACCACGCGCTCGTGCAGCACCTTGTTGTGATACAGATTGTGCAGCAGCGAGTGCGGGACCACCTCGGGGGTCGCGGTCAGGAACACCGATGTTCCGGGCACGCGCTGCGGCGCATCCCGGAACAGGGACTCGAGGAACGGCTCGAGCGGGACGGTCGAAGCGCGCATCCGCCCGAAGAGGATCTCGCGCCCGCGCCGCCAGGTCAGCGTCAGCGTGAACATCACCAGTCCGAGCACCAGCGGGAACCAGCCGCCGTCGACGAACTTGAGCAGCGCCGAGGAGAAGAAAGTAACGTCGATAACAAAGAAGAATGCAGTCGCGGCGATGCAGAGCAGTAGCGGATAGCCCCACCCGTAGCGGATCACGAAGAAGGTGAGGACCGTGGTGACCGTCATGGTCCCGGTCACCGCGACGCCGTAGGCCGAGGCGAGGCTGGAGGAGTTGCCGAAGCCCAGCACGGCGGCGGCGACCAGCACGAGGAGCGCCCAGTTGACGGCGGGGATGTAGATCTGTCCGATCGTCCGAGCCGAGGTGTGCACGACGCGCATGCGCGGGAGGAATCCGAGCTGGATCGCCTGGCGGGTGATCGAGTACGCCCCGGAGATCGTCGCCTGCGAGGCGATCACGGTCGCCGCCGTGGCGAGCGCGACCATCGGGTAGAGCGCCCACGAGGGAAACGCGAGGTAGAACGGGTTCGATATCGCCTGGGGGTTGGCGATCAGCAGCGCCCCCTGGCCGAAGTAGTTGAGCACGAGCGCAGGCAGCACCAGGCCGAACCATGCCGCACGCACCGGCCACCTGCCGAAATGCCCCATGTCGGCGTAGAGCGCCTCCGCGCCGGTGAACGCGAGCAGCACCGCCCCCAGCACGACGAAGGAAGCAAAGCCGTGCCCGGTGACGAAGCCGAACGCATGCCGCGGATCGAGCGCCGCGATCACTACCGGGTGCTGCACGATGTTCCAGATGCCGACCGCCGCGAGTGCGAGAAACCACAGCAGGCACACCGGCCCGAACAGCGCGCCCACGACCGCGGTGCCGTGCCGCTGGAACAGGAACAGCGCGATCAGCACGCCGATCGCCACCGGCAGCACGTAGGGCTTCAGCGCGGAGGTGCCGACCTCCAGCCCCTCCACCGCGGAGACGACCGATATCGCCGGCGTCAGCACCGCCTCGCCGTAGAAGAGCGAGGCCCCGAACAGCCCCAGCATCAGGATGAACGGCCGCAGGCCCGCGCGCTCGCGCACGGCGGAGATGGCGAGCGCGATCAGCGCCATGGTGCCGCCCTCGCCCCGGTTGTCGGCGCGCATCACCAGCACGACGTACTTGAGCGAGACGACGATGATGAGGACCCAGAATATCGCCGAGAGCCCCCCGAGGATGTTCGCCACGGTGAGCGCGATCCCGTGCCCCGGGGCAAAGGTCTCCTTGACCGCGTAGAGGGGGCTGGTGCCGATGTCGCCGTAAACGACGCCGAGGGCGAGCAGGGTAAGCGCAGCCCGCGACTGCCGCGCGTGTGAGCCTTCGGCCAAGACGGGTCTCTGTGAGGGGGCGCGTGAATACTACTCCCGCACTGCACAAATCTCAAAAAAAGAAAGGGGGGCCGCGGCCCCCCCTTCGTTCACGCTTCCGGGCGTTCGGCTCAGCCGCCGCCCCCTTCGTAGGCCTGCTCCTTCTTCTTGCGGATGGCCGGCAGGATCATGATCACCAGGATGAACACGGCCGCGATCATGAAGCCCAGGCTGATGGGCCGCGTGAAGAACACGGTGGGATCGCCGCGCGATATGAGCAGCGCCCGGCGCAGGTTCTCCTCCATCAGCGGCCCCAACACGAAGCCCAGGATGAGGGGCGCCGGCGGGCATTCGAGCTTCACCAGCACGTAGCCCAGGATGCCCATGATGCCCACGAGGTAGAGATCCATCGCGCTGTTGTTGACGCTGTAGTTGCCGACCGCGCAGAACATGATGATGGACGGGAACAGCCAGCGGTAGGGCACCTTGAGCAGCTGCACCCACATCCCGACCAGCGGGAGGTTCAGGATCACCAGCAGCAGGTTGCCGATCCACATGCTCGCGATGAGGCCCCAGAAGAGGTCCGGCTTGGCCGTCATCACCTGCGGCCCCGGCGCGATGCCCTGGATGGTGAGCGCGCCAAGCATCAGCGCCATGGTGCCGCTGCCGGGTATGCCCAGCGTCAGCGTCGGGATGAATGCGGTCTGCGCGGCGGCATTGTTGGCTGCCTCCGGGCCCGCGACACCCTCGATTGCCCCCTTGCCGAAGCGCGACGGGTCCTTCGCCGACTTCTTCTCCACCATGTAGGACGAGAACGACGCGATCGAGGGGCCGGTGCCTGGCAGCGTGCCGAAGAAGGCGCCGACCCCGGTGCCGCGCACGACCGGCCAGAACGAGGCCTTGAGGTCCGCCCAGGTCGGCATGATGTTCTTGATCTTGCTGGTGAAGACCTCGCCCATCTCCTTGGTTTCGAGATTCTTCACGATCTCGGAGATGGCGAACAGGCCCACCGCAACCACCGTGAAACCCATGCCGTCGGTCAACTCCGGTATGCCGAACGAGAACCGCGCCATCCCCGAGTTGACGTCGGTCCCGATGATGCCCAGCAGCAATCCGAAGACGACCATCGCGAGGGCTTTCACCATGTCGCCGCTCGAAAGGCAGGCTGCGGCGATCAGCGCCATCAGCATCAGCGAGAAGTACTCCGGCGCGCCGAACTTCAGCGCCATCTCCGCGATCGGCGGCCCGAACATGGCGATCAGTAGCGTGCCGACGCAGCCGGCGATGAACGAGGCGATGGCGCAGATTGCCAGCGCCGGCCCAGCTCGCCCCTGACGCGCCATCTGGTAGCCGTCTATGCAGGTTACGACGGACGCGGTCTCCCCCGGCAGGTTCATCAAGATGGACGTGGTCGAGCCGCCGTATTGGGAACCGTAATAGATGCCGGCGAGCATGATGAGCGCTGGGATGGGCGGCAGATTGAACGTGATCGGCAGCAGCATGGCGATCGTGACCAGCGGGCCCACGCCGGGCAGCACGCCGATCGCGGTGCCGACGAAAACGCCGATGAAGCAATAGATCAGGTTCTGCAGCGACAGCGCGACACTGAAGCCGAAGATGAGGTTGTTGAAGATTTCCATGTCAGTTCCACCAGAAGAGGCGATAGGGCATGCCGAGGCCCCAGATGAACACGGCCCATGCGAACGCGGTCATGACCACGGTCAGGATGATGACCTCCTTCAGCCTGAACTCATGGCCCGCCAGCGCGGACACGAAGAACAGCACGACCAGCGAAGGGATCATTCCAATGCGGTCCATCAGCCAGCCGTAGACGAAGAACGCCGTCGTGATCAGCGCCAGCGCCTTCCAGCCCCAGATGCCTTCCACCTTCTCCTGGACTCGCAGGCCGCGCAATCCGACATAGATTCCGAAAGCGATCAGGATGCCGGCCAGCACCCGCGGAAAGTAGCCGGGCCCCATGCGCAGAGCGCTTCCAAACGGGTAGTCAAGGGCCATGTAAAACGCAACGGCCCCCACGCCTATCATCAGGAGTCCCGCCAACAGGTCCTTGTTGTCCCACGGCTTGACGTTCATCACCCCTCCTTGTCCGGAAATCAGGAAACGCCCGGTACGTGCGGGACTCCCCGTTGCGGGCCATGACTCCGGGTGCAGCGACTGCGAATCGGGTCGCGGAAAGCCATCGCCCTCTCTCAGGGCCGGCTCCTAAGCTCCCTCGCAATTAATCCCCCCTGCTCCTGGCCCATTCAAAAGAACCAAGGGGTCCCGGTCGGATTGTCGCCGGTGGTAGTCCTTATTATGGACAGGGATTCTATAGGAATCGGTGTCCGATATCGAGGGTCATTCCCAATCAAACTAGGTGTTAACCCTAAAGCTCCCGACTGTGGGTTTAGGGGAGCCGGCGCCGCGCGGCGCCGTTTTCTTTCTGCCGAGGTGTAATCGCGGGCCGGGTCAGGTGGCGTCCGGGCCGGAGGAACCTGCCGCCGCGCGCGCCAACCGGTCGTTGATCGCAGCCCATTCCGGGCCCCGGGGTGGCTGCTCTACAACTATGGTTTCGCACCCGGAATCGTCGAGCCGGCGCAGGCTCGCGTAGAGCGCGTGGGCGTAACCCGCGGCATCGCGCGGTGCGGCGATCCACTCGAGCCCCTCGAGGGGCGGGCGCCGCGCGGAGAGCGCAAGCACCGCGACGCGCCGGCCCCGGCGCGCGTGCTCTTCCGCGAGCTCGGCCGCGCGTTCGCCCTCCGCGAGCGCGAGCGGCGTGCGCGGCGCATAGTGGGCCGCGAGCATGCCCGGCGCGCGCGGAGCCTCGGGCGGGGGCGCGGCGAGCGGAGCGCCCAGCGCCGCTTCGATCTCGCGCCCGGTGATCCAGCCCGGGCGCAACAGCGCGGCGCCGCCGCCCGAGCAATCGACGATGGTGGATTCGATGCCGATCTGCGTTGCTCCACCGTCCAGCACGCAGTCCACCGCGGCACCGAATTCCCGCCGCACGTGCTCTGCGGTGGTGGCCGAGACGCGCCCGTGCCGATTGGCGGAGGGCGCGGCGACGCCGCCCCCGAAGCGCGCGAGCAGTTGCAGCGCCAACGGGTGCGAGGGCACGCGCACGGCCACGGTGTCCTGCCCGCCGGTCACGACATCGCTTACGCCACGTGCACGCTTGAGGATCACGGTAAGCGGCCCGGGCCAGAATCTCCGGGCAAGCCTGCGCGCGTGCTCCGGGACTTCCCGTGCCCAGTTGGCGAGCTGCACGGCGTCCGCGAGATGCACAATCAGCGGGTGCGTCGCCGGCCGCTCCTTGACCTCGAAGATCCTCCGCACCGCCACCGGGTTGGACGCGTCGGCGCCGAGGCCATACACGGTCTCGGTGGGAAAGGCAACGAGTCCCCCGGCGCGGAGAGCGGCTACGGCCTGATCAAGCTTACTGTCTTCGACCACGAGTTCAGGCGCCGCTTTTCCTTTCCCCACCCATTACGCTTCGGCGCGCACTTCGACCTTCACATCCGGCGTCGCGACCGCGACGCTGCCGTAGAGCGGTCAGCGGCCCTTGAAGCGCTCGATCAGGTCGTTGCCCTGCGCGCGCGTCACGCCCTTCAGGTCGAAGCGCAGGCGCACGGTGTTGAAGACCGTCACATCCTTGCGCACGGGGTTGGCGCGGTCGATCGCGCCCTCGATCTCGACGCCGATCCGCGGCGCAAGCTGCTGCTCGCGGCCGATCACCTGCACCAGCTCGACTCCGCAGGCCGCGATGCTCGCGAGGAAGAGCTCGGCCGGCGTGATCGCCTCGCCCGGGCAGCCGTTCTGCACCGGGCCGTCCACGACGAAATGATGGTCGCGGGTATTGCAAAGGACGCGCCCGAAGGTGTCGGTGGAGCGGGCGTGCACCGTGTACGCTCGAACGTCTGCCATGGGAGCTCCTTTCCTCGCAGGATCGCGCGCCCGGCGCCGCCGTCCCTCGTCAGGACGCGAGCAGGCGCAGCACTTCCTGGTACTTTTCCGAGGTCTTCCTCAGCACATCGGGCGGCAGCTTCGGCCCCGGGTGCTTCTTGTTCCACGGCTGCGTCTCGAGCCAGTTGCGCACGATCTGCTTGTCAAACGAGGGCGGGCTGATGCCGGTGCGGTACTCAGCCGCCGGCCAGAACCGTGACGAATCGGGCGTCAGTATCTCGTCAATCAGGACCAGGTTGCCCTTGTCGTCGGTGCCGAATTCGAACTTCGTGTCGGCGATGATGATGCCCCGCGTCTTCGCGTACGCGGCGGCCTCGCTGTAGAGGCGTGTGGACACCGCGCGCACCTTCGCGGCGAGCTCGGCGCCGACGATCTTCTGCGCTTCGGCGTAGGAGATATTCTCGTCATGCTCTCCCATTGGCGCCTTGGTGGCCGGCGTGAAGATCACCTCCGGCAGCTGCTCGGCTTCCTTGAGGCCCGCGGGCAGCTTGATTCCGCACACCATCCCGGTCTTCTGGTAGTCCTTCCACCCCGAGCCGATGATGTAGCCGCGCACCACCGCCTCGATCTTGAGCGGCTCGAGCCTCCGCACCACCATCGCGCGCCCTGCCACCTGCCAGCGCTCCTCCGGCGCCACGACCGATTCGGGCGTGACGCGGGTCAGGTGATTCGCGATGACGTGCCCGAGCTTCCTGAACCAGAAAAAGGACATTTCGGTCAGCACGCGCCCCTTCTCCGGGATGGGATCGGGCATGATCACGTCGAACGCCGACAGCCGGTCGGTCTGGATCACGAGCAGCCGGTCCGCCCCCACCGCGTAGAGGTCGCGCACCTTGCCGCGGTGCAGGAACTTCAGGCTCTTGATGCTCGATTCGAAAAGGGTGGAGTGGTTGGGGGTCATCTCATGGACTCGTGAAAGTCGTTGCTCATCATTTCAATCCGGGGAGCTTGACGGCCAGTACCGCGTCGGACTGTTTCTTGCGGTAGTCGGCGAGTTTCTTAGCCAACGCCGCGTCCTCGAGCGCGAGCATCGCCACCGCGAAGAGACCTGCGTTGGCGGCACCGGCATCGCCGATGGCGAAGGTCGCGACCGGGACTCCCTTCGGCATCTGCACCATGGATAGCAGCGAATCGAGCCCCTGCAGGTGCTTGGAGGGAATCGGTACGGCAAGGACCGGCAACGTCGTCTTGGCCGCGACGACACCCGCGAGGTGGGCGGCGCCGCCCGCGCCGGCGATGAAGCATTTCGCGCCCCGCTTCACCAGGCCCTCGACCCATTCGATCAGGGCGTCGGGCGAGCGGTGCGCGGAGAGCGCGCGCGCCTCGTGCATGATTCCGAACTCGGCGAGGCTGCGCGCGGCATGCTGCATCACCTCCCAGTCGTTGCTGCTCCCCATGACGATGCCGACCAGCGTCTTGTTCACGGCGGGTATCCCGGTTTTTTTGGAGCCGACATTCTATCGCACCGGGCTCAGGCCGGGTTGAGCGGATGGGGCGCGGCTGTTAAGATTTTTTTCGAAGCACCCGCTCCGGGCGGCGCGTTCCGGCGTGGCGCGCCCGGCAGCACTCCCGCCAGCAGGCCGGAACATCCAGGACAGGAAACCGATGAACAGGAAGGATTCAGCCGGCGCCGAAGTATCACCGCTGATGACGGAACTGTCGGCATACATCGCCGGTGCGCTGAAGCGGCCGCTGCCGGCGGACGTAGTCGAGAAGACGAAACATCATGTGCTCGACACGATCGCGGCAATGGTTTCGGGCTCGCGCCTCACGCCGGGGATGAAGGCGATCGCCTACGCGAAGGCTCTCGGCGGCTCAAGAGAGTCGTGCGTGGCCGGCTCGCGCCTCGTCACCTCCGCCCAGCACGCGGCGCTCGCCAACGGCATGCTCGGCCACGCCGACGAAACCGACGACTCGCACGCGCCCTCCCTCTGCCATCCCGGCTGCGCCATCGTGCCCGCGGCACTCGCGATGGCCGAGCGCGAAGATCGCAACGGCACCGCGTTCCTGCGCGCAGTGGCGCTCGGCTACGACATCGGCACCCGAATCAACCTCGCGCTGGGAGACTACGACTTCCGCGATGTCGGCCACTCCAGCCACAGCTTCGGGCCGAGCTTCGGCGCGGCGGCGGCGGCGGGCGCGCTCGCGGGGGTGAGCGCGAAGCAGGCGCGCTGGCTGCTGTCCTATTGCGCACAGCAGTGCTCCGGCATCTCGTGCTGGATGCGCGACGAGGAGCACGTCGAGAAGGCGTTCGACTTCGGCGGCATGCCGGCGCGCAACGGCGTCGTCGCCGCCACCATGGTCGCCGCGGGTTTCTCCGGAGTGGACGACGTCTTCTCCGGCGAGCGCAATTTCTTCGTCGCCTACGACGAGTCGCGGCGCATCGGCAGGTCTCCGGATCCGCAGCGCCTGATAAGGGGGCTCGGCTCGACCTACGAGATCGTGAACACCAACATCAAGCGCTGGTCGGTGGGCTCCCCCATCCAGGCGCCGCTCGACTCGCTGCTCGATCTTATCCGCGCCCACGGCATCCGCGCGGGCGACGTCGAGAAGCTCACCGTGCGCGTGTCGAAGCAGGGCGCCAACACCACCGACAACCGGACGATGCCCGACATCTGCATGCAGCACATGTGCGCGGTGATGCTCCTCGACGGCATCGTCACCTTCGGCTCGTCGCACGACGAGAAGCGCATGAAGAATCGCGAGGTGCTGGCGCTCCGCGGCCGCATCGAGCTCGTGGGCGACGAGGAGATGACGCGTGCCCTGCCCTCGCGCCAGGCCATCGTCGAGCTGAAGCTGAAGGACGGGCGCAGCCTGCGGCACCACACCAAAGCGGTCCGTGGCACGGCGCAAAACCCGATGCCGCGGCCGGAGGTGGACGAGAAGGCCTACCCTCTGCTGGCGCCGGTCCTGGGCAAGGCGCGGGCACGCGCCCTGTGCGACGCTGTCTGGAGCCTTGACCGCCTGTCCAGTATGCGGAAATTGAGGCCCCTGTTGAGAGCGTAGCACCGCCTCGTCTAGAATGACGATCCGCCCTCCCGTGGTTCCATGATATGAACTTCGAGTTGACGCCGGAGCAGCAGGCGTTCCGCGACTCGGTGCGGGGCTTCGCCGAGAAGCATTTGCGCGCGGGCGCGCTCGCGCGCGCGCACGACCCGGCGTACCCGTGGGACGTGTCGCGGCTCATGGCGCAGCAGGGGCTGATGGGCATCGCGATGCCGGAAGCGGACGGCGGGCAGGGCGGCACGCTCATGGACGCAATACTCGCCATCGAGGCGGTGGCGCAGTCCTGCCCGAAGAGCGCCGACGTGGTGCAGGCGGGCAACTTCGGCCCGGTGCGCGTGCTCGCCGAGTACGGCACCCGCGAGCAGAAGGAGCGCTACCTGAAAAGGATCCTGCGCGGCGATTCGGTGATCTGCGTCGGCATGACCGAGCCGGAAGCGGGCTCCGCGGTGACCGATCTCAAGACCACGGCGACGCCCGACGGCAGCGGCTACCGGGTGAACGGCATCAAGGTGTTCCAGACGCACGCCGCCTATGCGGAGGTCATGCTGACCTACGTGCGCTTCGGCGCGGGGATGGACGGCATCGGCTCGGTGCTGATCCCGCGCGATGCCCCGGGATTCAGACAGGGCGCGCCCTCGCGCTTCGTGAACGGCGACGAATGGGTGCAGACCTATCTCGACAACGTCTACGTCGGGCCCGAGAACGTGCTGCTCAAGGAGGGCGGCTTCAAGAAGCAGATGGCCGGCTTCAATGTCGAGCGCATCGGCAACACGGCGCGCTCGCTCGCGCTCGGACGCTACTGCTACGAGCAGGCGCGCCAGTGGGCGCTCGCGCGCAAGCAGTTCGGGCGGCTCCTCGCCGAGTTCCAGGGCATCCAGTGGAAATTCGCGGACATGAAGATGAAGCTCGACGCCGGGGAGCTCCTGCTCTACCGCGCCGCCGTCAACGCCGATCGCGGGCTGCCCTCGGCGGAGGAGACGGCGATCGCGAAGGCCTGGTGCAACCGGGCGGGCTTTGAATGCTGCGACGAGGCGATGCAGATCATGGGCGGCATGGGCTACACCGAGGACACGCTGGTCGAATGGTGCTGGCGCAAGTGCCGCGGCTGGATGATCGCCGGCGGCTCGATCGAGATCCTCAAGAACCGCATCGCCGAGTCCGTCTTCGAGCGGACGTTTTCCCAGCGTCCTTCGAAGACGGACAGGAAGTGACGAGCCCGATGAAAGGCGTCGCGCCGATCCCGCTGGCGCAGGCGCTGTTTGCGCCGCGGAGCGTCGCGCTGATCGGCGCCTCCGGGGACGCCGCCAAGAACACTTCCCGGCCGCAGCGCTTCCTGCGCAAGCACGGCTACACCGGCCGCATACTCCCGGTCAATCCGGGCCGCGGCGAGATCTTCGGTGAGAAGACCTACCCGGATCTCCGTGCCGTGCCGGAGCCGGTGGACCACGCCTTCATCATGGTGCCCGCGCCCGCCGTCCCCGCCGCGATCGCCCAGTGCTGCGAGAAGCGGGTGCCGGTCGCCACCATCTTCAGCGACGGCTTCGCCGAGACCGGCGCGGCGGGGCGCGAGCGGCAGAATGAGCTGCTCAAGCTCGCGCGCGCGGGGGGGCTGCGGCTGCTCGGTCCCAACTGCATCGGGCTTCTCGATCTCCACTCGCACCTCGTGCTCTCGGTGAACGCGGTGCTCGAGCACGCGGAAATCACGCCCGGCGCGACGGCGATCGTCTCGCAGAGCGGAAGCATGATGGGCGCGCTCATGTCGCGCGGGTTCGGGCGCGGCACCGGCTTCTCCAAGCTGGTGTCGGTCGGAAACGAAGCCGATCTCGCGGTGGGCGAGATTACCGATCTCTTCGTGGACGACCCTGAAACCCGGGTGATCCTGCTGTTCATGGAAACCATTCGCGACGCGGACCGCCTCGCCCGCGCCGCGCGGCGCGCCTATGGAGCCGGCAAGCCGGTGGTGGTGTTCAAGCTTGGGCGGTCCGACATAGGCGTCGAGCTTGCAACCTCGCACACTGGCGCGATGACGGGCTCCGACGACCGGGCGGACGCCTTCTTCCGCGCCCACGGCATGCTGCGCGTGGACCAGCTCGAGACGCTGTTCGAGCTGCCGGCGCTCATCTCCGGCCAGAGACCGGCCGCGCGCCACGGTGTCGCGGCCCTGACCACCACCGGCGGCGGCGCGGCAACCGTGATCGACCGCCTCGGCGCCCTCGGCGTCGAGGTGGTGCCCCCCACGGACGGGATCGTCGCCCGTCTTGCCGAGAGGAAAATCGCGATCACGCGCGCGCGGCTGACCGATCTCACGCTCGCCGGCACGCGCAAGGAGATCTACAGCGCGGTGCTGAACGAGCTGCTCGCCTCCGGGCACTGCGATCTCGTGCTGGCGGTGGTCGGCAGCTCCGCCCAGTTCCAGCCGCACATCGCGATCGACCCGATTCTCGAGTCCGCGCGCGGGGCGAAGCCGCTGGCGGTCTTCTGCGCGCCGCAGGCCGATGCCTCGCTTGCGCTGCTCGCGACGTCCGGCGTCGCCGGCTTCCGCACGCCGGAAGCGTGCGCCGATGCGATCCGCGCGTGGCGCGACTGGCGGGCGCCAGTCGAGGCGCCGGCGCCCGATGCGGCGCGCATCGCCGCCGCCCGCACGCTGCTCGGCGGCAAGTCGCAGTTCAACGAGCTCGAGGCATGCCGCGTGTTCGGCAAGCTCGGCGTGCCGACGGCGCCGGCGGAGGTGATCACGACGCCTGAGCAGGAGGTGAAGCTCGAGTTTCCGGTGGCGGCGAAAATCCTCGCGCCCGAGATCACGCACAAGACCGACGCCGGGGGCGTGGTGACCGGGATCGCCTCCGCCGACGAGCTGAAGCGAGCCGCGGCGGCGATCCTGCAGCGCGTGCGGGCGAAACACCCCGGAGCCAAGGTCAACGGCGTGCTGGTGCAGCGCATGGAAAAGGGCCTGGCGGAGGTGATTCTCGGCTACCAGCGCGACCCGCAGGTGGGGCCGGTCGTAATGCTGGGTACGGGTGGCGTGCTGGCGGAGGTCTATCGCGACTTCGCGCTGCGGCTCGCTCCGGTGACGGAGGAGGAAGCGCGCCGCATGATCGAGGAAGTGAAGGGCCTTGCCATCATCCGCGGCTACCGGGGGCTGCCGCGGGGCGACACTGCGGCGCTGGCGCGGGCGGTCGCCGCCTTTTCCGTCCTCGCGCACCTCGCGGACCGCGTGGTGGAAGCCGAGGTGAATCCCCTCATCGTCAAGGCCGAGGGCGAGGGCGTGGTGGCCGTGGACGGGCTGCTCGTCCTCGCGGACAATTCAGTCCAGGCACGAGAGGAGAAAGAAGAGAGGTGAGAGGCGTCAAGGACTCATTCGCGATGTGACGTCTATCTCCTCTCTCTTATCTCCTCTCGCATTTGGGCAGGAGAAGCGACAATGTTGCTGAACCAATTCGCTGAATATGCCGTGAAGGAGCAGAACGCGAAGCTCCCGAAAGAGGTGATCCACCACGCCAAGCGCGCCGTGGTGGACTGGTGTGCGTCGCTCCTTCCGGGCAGCCGCATCGCGCCGGCGACGCTGCTCGAGGAGGCGCTCGCCGACGAACTCGATCACGGACGCGCGCGGCTCGCGTCGGGACGCCGCGCCACCGTGCGGGCTGCTGCGCTCATCAACGGCGCCGCCTCGCACGCGGTCGAGTTCGACGACATCTGGCGCGACGCGGTCTATCACCCGGCGAGCCCGGTGATTTCGGCCGCGCTCGCCGCGGCGCAGGCGCAGGGGGCGAGCGGCGAACGGTTTCTCCGCGGCGTCATCGTCGGCTACGAGGTGTCCACCCGCATCGGCGACGCGGTGATGCCGTCCCACTACAGGTTCTGGCACACCACCGGCACCGTCGGCACGTTCGGCGCCGCCGCCGCCGTCGCGACGCTCCTCGGCTGCAACCGCGAGCAGTTCGTGCACGCGCTCGGCAACGCCGGGACGTTCGCCGCCGGCCTGCAGCAGGCGTTCCGCTCGCAGGCGATGGCGAAGCCCCTGCACGGCGGCCACGCGGCGGAGGCCGGCGCCCTCGCGGCGCTCGCAGCGGCCCGCGGCGTGACCGGCGTCGCCGACATCCTGGAGGGCGAGGTCGGCTTCGGCGCCGCGATGAGCGTCAATCCCGACTGGTCGCGGGCGACGCGCGGGCTCGGAACCGACTATCACATCACGCGCATCACCTTCAAGAACCACGGCTGCTGCGGGCACAATTTCGCCGCGCTCGACGCGGTGCTGGCACTGAAGCGCGAGCACGCCCTCGCGCACCGCGACATCCGCAAGGTCCGCATCGCGACCTACCAGGGCGGGCTCGACATCGTCGACAACCCGCGCCCCGAGGGCGACTACCAGGCCAAGTTCAGCATCCAGTACACGGTCGCCCACGCGCTGGTGCACGGCAGCGTCCGGCTGAACGCGTTTGCTCCCGACCGCCTCCGCGACCCGGAGGTGCGGGCGCTGATGCGGGAAATCGAGTGCGCGGCCGACGCCGGGCTCTCGCAGGCGTTCCCGCGCCAGCGCGCGGCGCGGGTCGAGATCGAGCTCGCCGACGGCCGCAAGCTCGCCCACTTCCAGGCCACGCGCAAGGGCGACCCCGAGATGCCGCTCACGGACGCGGAATTGAACGAGAAGTTCCTGGAGCTCACGACACCGGTGGTGGGAGACGCCGCGGCCCGCGAGCTGCTCAACCGGCTGTGGAAGCTGGAAACCGAGAAGAGCGTGGACCTCACGCCGGATGAGCGCGTTGCCGCCCGCGTCGCCGGCTAGATTTTCCCTCAGCCCTCATCCCTCATAGATATGGCCGACCCGAAACTGCCGCTCGCCCGCTACACCGTGCTCGACCTGACCACCGCCCGCTCCGGGCCGACCGCGGTGCGCCAGCTCGCCGACTGGGGCGCGAACGTGATCAAGATCGAGGACCCGAAGGCATGGAGCGACGGCAGCGGGCCGTGGGACCGGCGCCACGGATCGGACTTCCAGAACCTGCAGCGCAACAAGCGCAGCCTCACGTTGAACCTGAAGGCGCCGGAAGGCCTCGCGATCTTCAAGCGTCTTGCCGAGCGGGCGGATGCCGTGGTCGAGAACTTCCGCCCGCGCGTGAAGCACCGCCTCGGCGTCGACTACGAAACGCTGAAGAAGATCAATCCGCGCCTCGTCTACGCCAGCATCTCCGGCTTCGGCCAGGAGGGCCCCTACCGCGACCGTCCCGGCCTCGATCACGTGGTGCAGGGGATGGGCGGACTCATGTCCGTCACCGGACTGCCGGGGCAGGGCCCGGTGCGCGCGGGCATCGCCATTTCCGATTCGAGCGCGGGCATCTACTGCGCGTTCGGCATCGTGCTCGCCCTCCTCGAGCGCGAGCATTCCGGGGAAGGCCAGTGGGTGAACACCTCGCTCCTGCAGGCGCTCATCGCGATGCTCGATTTCCAGGCCGCGCGCTGGCTGATCGCGCATGAAGTCGCGCCGCAGGCGGGGAACGACCATCCCACCGCCATTCCCACCGGCCTGTTCAAGACCGCGGACGGCTACATCAACATCGCGGCCTCGGGAAAGCTCTACGAGCGCCTGTGCCATGCCATCGGCGCCCCGGAGCTCTTCGCTCACCCGGATTTCAACGAGTACCGCCTGCGCTCCAAAAACCGCGTTGCTCTCAATGCCGAGATCGAGAAACGCACCGTCAAGCGCAGTTCCGCCGAGTGGATCGGGCTCCTCAACGAGGCGGGGGTGCCGTGCGGACCGATCTACACCATCGACAAGATGTTCGCCGACGCCCAGGTGCAGGCGCTCAACATGGCGCAGCCGCTCGTGCATCCCCAGCTCGGGCGGCAGGACGTGGTCGGCCAGGGCGTCAATCTTTCGCGCACCCCGGCGCAGATGCGCAGATACGCTCCCGATGCCGGCGAGCACACGCGGGAGATACTGGAAGAGCACGGCTACGACGCCGCTGAGATCGACGACTTGAAGAAGCGCGGCGTGATCTAGCGGCGCGCGCGGAAAGTGATCGTATCTATCTGTTTCGCGTGAGCCACGCGATGACATCGGCTGCGTTGCGGTCGGGCGGGAATACCGGGTAGAACACCTTCGCGATCACGCCCCCGCGCAGGATCAGCGTCACCCGCTTGATCAGCGTCATCCCGCCCACCTCGAAGGTCGGAAGCTCGAGCGCCCGCGCGAAGGCAAGCTTTTCGTCCGACAGCAGCTCGAAGGGCAGATGCAGCCGCTCCACCGCCTCGCGCTGGTAGGCGGTGTCCTGCGTGCTCAAGCCGAACACCTGCGTCGCGCCGGCGCGCTGCAACTCCTCGTAGTGATCGCGGAACGCGCACGACTGCGGCGTGCAGCCGCGCGCGCCGGGAATTTCGTTCCAACCCGTCAGCGCTTCCTGATCGGGCCGGCCGGTGCGCGGATAGATGTAAAGGACCGTCGCGCCCCGGAGGCTGGACAGCTCCACGGTCCGGCCGCGCGTGGACGTGAGCGCGACCGACGGCAGCTTCATCCCGGCCAGGTGATCGCACGCCCCGTCGTCCTGCGGCACCGGCAGGTCCTTCGGCAGCTCGTAGAGATTATCGCTTCGCATTCGGCCCGTTTCCCCTTCCCCCTTGACGGGGGAAGGTCGGGATGGGGGTGAAGTCACTTTACCAGCAGATTCACGAGAATCTGCTGGTAGATCTTCCGCAACGGCTCGATGTCGTCCACGCGGATGCACTCGTTGACCTTGTGGATCGACGCGTTGGTCGGGCCGAACTCGACGACCTGCGGGCAGATGTCGGCGATGAAGCGGCCGTCGGAGGTGCCGCCGGAGGTCGAGAGCTTCGTATCGACGCCGGTGACGGACTTGATTGCGCGCGCCACGGCTTCGACGAGGTCCCCGGGTCTGGTCAGGAACGGCCGTCCGTCGTAGCGCCACTCGAGGTCGTACTTCAGGCCGTGCCGGTCGAGGATGCCGACGACGCGCGTCTGCAGCGATTCCAGCGTGCTCGCGGTGGAGAAGCGGAAGTTGAACTTCACGTGCAGCTCGCCGGGGATCACGTTCCCCGCCCCGGTGCCCGCGTTGATATTGGAGACCTGCCAGGTGGTGGGCGGGAAGCGCTCGTTGCCCGCGTCCCACTGCGTGCGCGCGAGCTCGGCGAGCGCGGCGCCGAAATCGTGCACCGGGTTCCTCGCCAAATGGGGGTAGGCGACGTGGCCCTGCACGCCCTTCACCACCAGGTTCCCGGAGAGCGAGCCGCGGCGGCCGTTCTTGATCACGTCGCCCAGGCGCGCCTCGCTGGTCGGCTCGCCGACGATGCAGTAGTCGAGCTTCTCGCCGCGGTCCCGCAGCGCCTCCACCACCCGCACGGTGCCGTCCACCGCGGGCCCTTCCTCGTCGGAGGTGAAGAGCACCGCGATCGAGCCCGCATGGCGCGGGTGCTCGCCGATGAACGCCCCGATCGCCGCCACGAACGCGGCGATCGAGGACTTCATGTCGGAGGCGCCGCGCCCATAGAGCACGCCGTCGCGCAGCGTCGGCGTGAAGGGATCGCTCGACCAGTGCTCGAGCGGCCCGGTCGGCACCACGTCGGTGTGGCCGGCGAAGCAGATGAGCGGCGCCCGGTCCCCGCGCCGCGCCCAGAGATTGTCCACGCCGTTCGCCCCGATGCGCTCGCAGCGGAACCCGAGCGGCGCAAGCCGCGCGGCGATGACGTCGAGGCAGCCGGCGTCCTGCGGAGTCACCGAGCGGCGCGCGATCAACTGGCGCGCGAGTTCGAGAGTGTCGATGGCCATGCTCCGGAAGTGCGTGACGGCTGACAGCGAACTTCGATCAGGGGCGCATCTTAGCAGAGCAGGTAAAATGGCCGCAAAGAGACGGCGCGAGCCTTGCCGGCCCGCGCCGTGCCCCGGGGATTTCCGCGCGTGACCGCCCTGCTCCTGTCGCACCAGTTCCACGCCGCGCACGGCGCACGCATCGCCGAAGCGGCGGCACGCACGGGCTTCCGCGGGGAGTTCATCCCGTTGCCGGCCGACCGTGCCGCACGCCTGCCCGACGCGGAATGCGCGCGCGTCGAGGCCGCGTTCTTCTCCGGCGACGTCTTCCCCGACTATTCGCGCCAGTTCTTCGCGGCAGCGCGCAAGGCGCCGCGCCTCAAGTGGCTGCACGTGTTCAACGCCGGCGTGGATCACCCGATCTACGCCGAAATGCTCAAGCGCGGGGTGCGCCTGACGACGTCCTCGGGTGCGACCGCCGGGCCGATCGCGCAGACCGCCATCATGGGACTGCTCGCGCTCGCGCGCGGCTTCCCGCGCTGGCTCCTCGCGCAACGCAGCCGCCAGTGGAACCCGGAGCGCAAGCACGTTCCGCGCGACCTGCGGGGCCAGACCGCGGTCATCCTCGGGCTCGGCAACATCGGGGCGGAGATCGCGCGGCTTGCGCGAGTGCTGGGGCTCAAGGTCATCGGCGTGCGCCGCAGCCAGCGCCGTGCCGGGGACCCGGTGGACGAGCTGCACCCGCCGGCCGCGCTTCCGGGCCTGCTTCCGCGCTGCGACTGGCTCGTCGTCGCCTGCCCGCTCACGCCCGAGACGCGCGGGCTCGTCGACGCCCGCATGATCGCCGCGCTGCCGCGCGGTGCGCGCATCATCAACGTCGCGCGCGGGGAGATCGTGGCCGAGCAGGCGCTGATCGCGGCGCTGCGCAGCGGACACCTCGCAGGCGCTTACCTGGACGTGTTCGAGACCGAGCCGCTGCCGGCCGAGTCGCCGTTGTGGGACCTGCCCAACGTGCTCGTGACACCGCACGATTCCGCGGCGGCGGCGGGAAACGACGAGCGGGTGCTCGCGATCTTTCTCGACAACCTGGGCCGCTGGCAGCGCGGGGAGCCGTTGGTGAATGAAGTCGCGCTGGCGTCCCCCGCAAGCGCCCCTTAGAATGGCGCTCCGGCCCCGCGGGGGGAAAACCAGGGTAGGAGCCATGAACGCACCGTACTATGTGCTGGGATGCGCGCTGGCGGCGGTGAGCCATGGCTGACCTCGTCCTCCTGGAGCGCCCCGCCGAAGCGGTGGTGCTGTTGCGCATCAACCGGCCGGAAGCGCGCAACGCGCTGAACCTCGAGGTGCGGAAGCTCCTCGCGAAATATCTCGCGGAATGCGGCGAGGACACGACGACGCGCGCCATCGTGCTGACCGGCAACGAGAAGAGCTTCGCCGCCGGCGCCGACATCAAAGAGATGGCCGGACTCGGCTCAATCGAGGCGATGCAGCGCGGCGTGCACAAGCTGTGGCGCGCGATCGCCGCCTGCCCGAAGCCGGTGATCGCGGCGGTGAGCGGCTACGCGCTTGGCGGCGGCTGCGAGCTCGCCATGACCTGCGACATCATCGTCGCCGGCGAGTCGGCCCGCTTCGGGCAGCCCGAGGTCAACATCGGCATCATCCCGGGGGGCGGCGCGACGCAGCGCCTGACGCGCGCGGTGGGCAAGTACAAGGCGATGAAGTACATCCTCACCGGGGAGATGTTCTCGGCGCGGGAAGCGCTCGACATGGGGCTGGCGAGCGAGGTCGTGCCCGACCCCGAGGTCGAGGGCCGGGCGATCGATCTCGCGCGGCAGATCGCCGCGCTGCCGCCGCTCGCGGTGCAGCTCGCGAAGGAAGCGGTGCTCGCCGGGATGGACGCCCCGCTCACGAGCGCGCTCGCGCTCGAGGCCAAGTCTTCGCAGATCCTGTTCTCGTCCCAGGACCAGAAGGAAGGCATGCGCGCCTTCATCGAGAAGCGCAAGCCGAAGTTCGAAGGGCGATGACGGGACTGGCGCCGCTTCCGGCGTCACGACGACTGATTCCCTGAACTTGACCGCCGAGCCGACCCCGCCGTCGCGCGACCGTGCCCTCGCGCTGCTCGCCCTCTTTGCGGGCGCGGCGGCGATCGGCACCTCTGCGCTGTTTGTCAAGGTGAGCGAGACCGGCCCGGTCGCGTCCGCGTTCTGGCGCGTCGCTCTGGCGCTGCCCGTGCTGTGGGTGTGGTCGGTGATCGCGAGCCGCGGCGGCCACGTCGCGGGATTCGCGGCCGAGCGCCGCCTGATCATCGCCGCCGGCCTCTTCTTCGCCGGCGACCTCGCGGTGTGGCACTGGTCCATCGTGCTCACCTCGGTGGCCAACGCCACGCTCCTCGCCAACCTCGCGCCGATTTTCGTTGCGCTCGCCGTCTGGCTGCTGTGGGGCAGGCGGCCGACGCCGCTGTTCCTGGCTGGGCTCGCGACGGCGCTTGCGGGCGTGACCGTGCTGCTCGGCGGCGATTTTCTCGCGGGGGGCGGGGCCGTGCTCGGAGACTTTCTCGGCGTGGTGACGGCGATGTTCTACGGCGCATACCAGCTCACCATCACGCAGATGAGGACCCGTTCGGCGACCGCCGTGATCATGGCGTGGACCGCGCTCGTCACTACCGCCGCGCTGCTGCCGCTCGCGCTCGCATCCGGCGAGCAGATTCTGCCGCACTCCGCGGCGGGCTGGGCCAAGCTCCTCGGGCTCGCGCTGATCTCGCAGGTGGCCGGTCAGAGCCTGATCGCCTACGCGATGGCGCATCTGCCGGCGACGTTTTCCTCCGTCGGGCTGCTCGCGCAGCCGGTCATCGCAGCGGCGCTCGCGTGGGTCCTGCTCGGCGAGACGCTGGGATGGATTGAGATCGGGGGGGCGCTCGTCGTGCTCGCCGGCATCCGCATCGTCCACCAGGCGGAAATCGGAAAAGCGAGACCTGATGCGGCGTGACGTGAAGAATCGTGACATGATGCTGCGTGATGGGATCCCGCACTGCAGATAATATGGCGTCGATACTCTTTACCGTGTCACGCCTTTCCACGTCACGCTGTACCATGTCACGCTTCACCCTGTCACGCATCGGGAGGTAAAGTTGCCATACGCTGTCTCGAATGGAGTGCGCCTGTACTATGAAGAGGCCGGCAAAGGCACGCCCATCGTGTTCGTGCACGAATTCTCGGGTGATTCTCGCAGCTGGGAGGCGCAGATGCGGCACTTCAGCCGCCGCTACCGCTGCGTCGCCTTCAACGCGCGCGGCTATCCGCCGTCCGATGTGCCCGCTTCGGCTTCGAAGTACTCCCACGTGATCGCGGCCGACGACATCGCCAACGTGATTCGGCGGCTCGGCATCGGAAAAGTGCACGTGATCGGCTGCTCGATGGGCGCCTACGCGACGCTGCAGTTCGGGCTGCGCCACCCGCGCCGCGCGCTGTCCCTCACCGCGATCGGCGCGGGAGCGGGCTCCGATCCGGGAAAGCGCAGGCAGTTCCTGCGCGAGCGGGCGGCCATGGAGCGCCGGTTCCGGGAACAGGGCATGAAGGCCGTCGCCCGGGTCGTCCAGCGCGCCCCGCACCGCATCCAGCTCGCGATCAAGGACCCGCGCGGCTACCGCGAGTTCTGGGAACATTTCGTCGAGGGCTCCGCGCTCGGCCACGCGCTGACGCTGCGCGGCATCCAGACGCGCCGCCCGACGCTCTATAGCCTGGGAAGCCGCTTCGCACGCATGAAGGTGCCGACCCACCTGGTCGTCGGCGACGAGGACGACGGCGCGCTCGAACCGGCGGTGTTCATCAAGCGCGTCTGTCCCGCCGCGCGGCTCACCGTCGTGCGCGCGACCGGACACGTCGTCAACGTCGAAGAGCCGGAGCTCTTCAACCGCATCACCGGGGATTTCCTGAACCTCGTCGAGTCCGGCCGCTGGCGCCCGAGAGATCCGCGCTCGTACAATCCATCCACGATGGCGGCAAAAGCGTAAATGCCCTTCACAGACTCCAACGGCGTGCAGCTCTACTACGAGGAAGTCGGGAGCGGCTTTCCGGTCGTGTTCGTGCATGAGTTCTCGCACGGCCTGCGCAGCTGGGAGCCGCAGCTGCGCTACTTCAGCCGCCGCTACCGCTGCATCGCCTTCAACGCGCGGGGCTATCCGCCGTCGGATGTGCCGGCATCGCCCGCACAGTACTCGCAGGCCATCGCCGCCGCCGACATCGCCCGCGTGATGCGCGATCTCGGCATCCGCAAGGCACACATCGTCGGCTGCTCGATGGGCGGTTACGCGACGCTGCACTTCGGACTGCGCTACGCGCGCATGGCGCGCTCGCTCACGGTGATCGGCGCAGGCTATGGCTCGGACGCCGACAAGCGCGCGCAATTCCTGCGCGACACCGGGGTGATGGCGCGGCGCTTCGAGGAGCTCGGCACGCCGGAGGCGATCACGGTCTACCAGATCGGCCCCGCGCGGGTGCAGCTGCAGAACAAAGATCCGCGCGGGTTCCGGGAATTCTGCGAGGAGTTCGCCGGCCACTCCGCGCTCGGCTCGGCCAACACCCTGCGCGGCGTGCAGGCGCGGCGGCCGACCGTCTACAGCCTGGAGCGCGGCCTGCGCCGGCTGAAGGTGCCGACCCACATCCTCTCGGGCGACGAGGACAACAATTGCCTGGAGCCCGGGATCTTCATCAAGCGCGTGTGCCGCGCGGCGCGGTTGACCGTAGTTCCGGGCACCGGCCACGCGGTGAACGTCGAGGAGCCGGACGCGTTCAACCGCCTCACGGACGAATTTCTCGCGCTGGTGGACTCCGGCCGCTGGCGCCCGCGCGATCCGCGCTCGATCGCAAAGCTGGCGAAGGCTCGCCGGAAATGAGGCCGGTCGCGCGGCCAGGCTGCCACAGGAGGAAATAGCATGCCCCGCATTCCCTACGTGGATCCCGCATCGCTGACCGATCCCGAGATCCTCGGCTATCTGGAGAGGGCGCGCCAGGAGGGTGCGCCCCGGCCCGAGAGCCAGGCGATTCGCGCGCATAACCCGGCCGTCATCCGGGCATTCTCGCAGGCCTGGGACATGACCTTCCGGCACGGCGTGTGCGACCACAGGATCAAGGAGCTGTGCCGGGTCTACGTCTCCCAGTCGATCGAGTGCGAGTACTGAGGCGTGCAGCGATCCGTCCAGGCTGGACGGAAAGGCCTCAGCGAAGAGCAGTATGGCGAGCTCCTCAGGTTCGCGACGTCGTCGAAGTTCACCGAACGCGAGAAGGTGGCGCTCACCTACGCGAGCGCCATCATCTGGAATGCCGGGATCGCCGACGACGCGCTGTGGGCGAAGCTCCATGAGCACTTCAGCGTCCCGGAGCTGGTCGAGCTGGGATTCTTCATCGCGCTGACGCTGGGGCAGCAGCGCTGGATCAAGACGCTCGGAATCGGGCACGGGGAAGTCCTGGCCGATACCAGCGCGGGCCTCGCTCCGATGGCCGTGGCGGGCGAAGCGGCAAAGCACGCCTGAACGGATTGTCTGGCGCGCTGCAAGCAACGATCACATGAAAAAATCGGCCACGCGCTTCGCGTGGCCGATTGTCCCGCGCCCGGGAACGAGGGGGTTCTCGAGTCGGGAGCTACTTCTTCACGACCTGCTTGTCGTGGCGCTCGCGGTGGATCGCCCTGCTCTGCTGGTCCTGCATGTGCTCGAGGCGGGCGCGCTCCTTCTTCGTCATCTTGCCGTCGGCCATCGCCTTGTCTTCCGCCTTCTGGATGCGCTGCTGCCCCTGCGCGTGCCGCGGGCTGTTGACCACGGTCGGTAACAAAGTGTAACTAGCGCTGATAGCGTGCGTGACATATGCCACGGTCATCATCTCTCACCACGCGTCCGCCAGGACCTTCTCCAGCATTCCGCGCTCGCGCAGGAACTCGCGCTTCGGGTCGGCGTTGAAGTTCCGGAGCGAGAGCTCGAGCACCTGCGGCAGCCGCTCGCGCGCGACGCCGAGCTCCGAGAGTCTCGTCGGCATGTGGAGCGAGCGGAACACCGACTCGATCCGCTCCGCGATGCGGCCGGGCGCGTCTGCAGCGGCGGCGTCCATGCCGAGCCCGGCGGCGATGCGCGCCATCGCTTCCGGATCGCGGTGGCCGAGCCGGCGCAGCGCCGTGCCCATCAACGCGCTGTAGCCTTCGCCCTGGCCGACCCGGGGGAAGACGCTGATCAGCGCGGTGCAGAAAGCGTAGGCGACGCGCATCGCCCAGTGGCGCGCGAACAGCTCGCCGCCGTCGTCGGATTCGCGATTCTGCAGAAGCGCGGCAGCGCACAGCTCGAAACGGGGCGCGGGGTCGGCCGCGTCCGCGATGCGCTGGATCGCACCCGCGGCGAGGCGATAGGACTGCAGGCGATCGCCTTCCACGAGCGGGTTCTCGCCGATCGCCCCGAGGTTCATGACCGCACGGCACCAGATCGTCGCCGCGCCGGTGCGGACGAGCTGCGGGGGGGCCGTGAGCAGCGCATCGCTGTCCCAGAAGATCGCCACCGGGCGCGTCTTCGGATCGAAGAACTCCATGCCGAGCGCCGTCGCGTCGTCCTTCAGGCGGGAGCCCGCGCGGTTCTGTGCCGTGGTCGGAGCAGTGAGGACGTTGATGATCGGGAGCTTTGGCTCCAGCAGCTTCGGGCTCACAGCCGGCCCGTGCTCCGGGTACTGCGTGATCAACTCCTCGACCGGTCGCTTTTCCGCGAGGAGGATCGTCACGATGCGCGCGCCCTGGATGACGCTGCCCGCCCCGACGCCGATGACGAGGTCGGCCTGTGCCGAGCGGGCGGCTTCCGTCGCGCGCATGATCGAGGAGCGGGAGGTGTCCTTGTCGATCTCGTCGAACATCCCGCCGAACCGCTCCCCGAGCAGCTCCCGCATGCGCGAGACGAGCGGCGTCCTGCGCGCCACGGTGCGCCCGCACACGATGAAGGCGCGCCGCGCGCGGTTGCGCTCCACTTCCGCCGGCAGCCTCTCGAGCGCGTCCTTCCCGCTGTAGAGCCGGAAGGGATAGCCGGTCGCACGGAAGTCGTAGCGATACATCCCCTGCTCACCGGCTTCGCGATTGAACGAAGCGCTCGTGAAAAGCGAGCGCGGCGAGCGCCGCTCCGGCGTTGGCGATCTCGTCGTAGACGGGGATGCCGAGCGCGACCGCCCG
>Ga0187893_10003109_pt1 | contig 34574 bp, 36 predicted proteins | sample MA1701074metaG_FD_139574 | JGI IMG/M metagenome (GOLD analysis project Ga0187893, IMG submission 139574) | White microbial mat communities from a basaltic lava cave in the Kipuka Kanohina Cave System on the Island of Hawaii, USA - MA170107-4 metaG ...
CGCCGCATGGAGCATGGTCAACCTGCGGTCGCAGATCGGCTGGAAATGGCGCCGTCCGACGTACCCGTTCGGCGCCACGGCGTGGAAGAGCCTGGCGTGGGTGCGGGTCGCGTCAAACGGGGGCGGCGAGGCTGCGCTCCACCAGGCGTCGCTCGAGGATCACCGGAACCCGGTGGCGCTGGCCCGGCTGGGACGCCTCCAGACGACCGACCCGGAGAACCCGGCTCGGTTCGCGGACGGTCTTGAGCATCTCGAATTAGCGCGGCAGTCGCTCCTCGAACGCCCGACGGTGCGGCACCGGATGTGGCGGGGAAGCCCCACCGGGCCCACGTGAAGTGGGAGCCGCAGTGGTTCCAGATCACGTACGCCCTGACGATCGCCCCGCTGCACCGGTACTACGTCGACCAGACCAAGTCGCCGCCCGCGGGTAAGGCAACGGACCTCGAAGCGGGTCGAGACGCTGCGCTGGCCTTGACGAGGTCGCTCGCCGATACCTGGCTGGCGGTCGACGAGAAGTGGCGCCGGTTGGGGATCAGCCCACGGCGGCGCGCCGAGCTGGCCTCTCTGATCGAAGCTGACATCGACTACTACCTTGCGGTCCTCGCTGGCGCGATCTTCGAGAGCGACCGCCCGGCTGCTCTCGCGAGTGTTGAGCCCTCGCGGACGGGGAGAGAACGCTGGAAGTGGCTTGCCGAACTCGACCGGCAACGGGACCTCGCCGAACTCGTGGCCGTGGCCAGCAAGCCGTCGTCGCACGCCGACGCCTACACGCTGTACAACATCGCCTGCCTGCGCGCCCGCATGGGGCAGCACGAGGAGGCGCTCACGGACCTCCAGAAGGTGTTCGACCACCTCGCCGGACTCGCGTTCAGCCGCCGCCTGGACTGGCTGCGCGAGGACCCCACGCTCCACCCACTCCGCACGGACGAACGCTGCAAGGCCAAGTTCGAGTTGATGGTAGCGACGCTCGAGAAGCGCCTGCCCAAGCCGCCGGCGCCGAGCGGCCAAGGCGGCGCGGACCGGTGGGCGATCGACGTGCCGAAGGCGCGCGCGGCGAGTCACTAACCCGGCGACCCGACATGCACCGAGGAGAGTTACGAGCGGGTCATCGGCCGCTTCCCCCGTGTGACGGCAAGTCCACTTTGCGGTTAAGGAGAGCTTCGGGAGGACCGGGCCATCAAGTCCGGGGATCGAGATCAACCCGCGCCCGCGTCGAACTCCGCGGAACTCCGCACGGTGAGCGCGGGTGTGGCAAGGGCCGACATCTGCCGAACCGTCATCACGGAACGATTCCTAACTTCGTGCGGCCCTCATCGAGGCGCCGGCATGGTGAGCAACTTCCGCTGAGAGGAACCGCATGAGCTGGTCGCGCCGTTCAGGTTGAAGGCGCGTCGCCGTTAAGGGGTGCTCCCAAGGCGAAAGCGTGGCGGTGGCCCCGCCGGTCGTCCGCGGCACGAGGTGCGCGTGGAGGTGGGGTTCGACGTTGCCCAGGACAGCCCAGTTCATCCTGCCGGCGCCGGTCACCACGCGGATGGCTCGCTCGGCGGCGCGCAGGTCGTCGAGGAAGTGGTGGGCAATCGCCGTGGGCAGCGTCGTGAGGTCCTCGACATGTTCGTGCAGAACGAGCAAACAGCGGCCCGGGAAGCGGGCGTCGTCATACAAACCAAGCGTGGAGCACGACAGCTCAGCGATAGGCAGCCAGAGTTCGAAACCGCACGTCTCGCACCGGTAGCCCGGTGGAACGCCAGCCAACGCCGCTTCAGTCACGCGACCGGACCTTGGCCAGCAGATGGGCGTCGTCGGGGCTGCCGACGATCCCCTGGAGCGCCTCGAACAGGCTGGGAGTGACCCATATCGTCATCCAGTTCGGCGCGGCGGCAAGCGTCGTGCGCAACAGCGCGACGTATTCTGACCGCAGGCTGTCCGGCAGCGCGTCCACGTACCGGGCGAGGTGGACGGCGAACGTCGCAAGATCCTCTTCGACTCGCTGCGACAGCCGGTCGATCGCCGGATCGTCGTTGATCTCGCCTATGCGCCTCGTGAACTCAAGTACGTCCATGGTTCCCTCTCTTCGGCTTAGAAAATCCCGTACCGCTGGGTGCGCGCCCTCAGCGCGTCATCGAAGAAGGCCGCTTCCAGGCCGGCCTGAATTGCTCTCGGCCAGCTCCAGCGCCTCCTTCTGGACCTCCGTCGCCCGCTGGGACGGATTCCCGTCAGGGTTCTCCGAGAGCAACTTTCGTGTTCCGGTGACGAGCAGGAGCGAGACGAGGCGCTCGTATGCCTCGAGTACGGCGGCCAAGCCCTCCTTCCCCGGGTCGGTCAAGTCCGGGTGCGCCGCCATGAGCCGCCCCAGGGGCGTGCGGTCCATCTCGACCCGGAGGTAGCGGAGAAGCTCGGCGAACCGCTCGTCCTGCGACGTGCTGCTTGCGTCGGGGGTCCTCAGCAAGGTCATCAACGACCCCGCGAACAACACCTTGCGCGTAGTCAGCAGCTTGACGTAACGGAGATGCCAGTCGGTCCGAACGCTACGCCATTGCTTCGCCCCGAAGTCGACCGCCATCGTGCGCCAGTACCGGATCAGATCGTTCAGCAGGAACCGGGGTACGTTGACGCGGTCGATGTTCGAGCGACCGGAGCGTGGGTCATAGTCGGTGCAGTACCGCTCCAGGAGCTGGCCGATCAGTCGCCCCCGCACGCCGTCGTTGAACACCGACACCGACTCGAACAACGTGAGAAGCCGTCGGGTGGTGTTGACGTTCGTGTCCGCGTCGAGGCCGATGCGCGCCATCAGCTCGGTGCCGATTGCGAAGTCACCGAAGACGCCTTGCGAACCAACATCGCCGTAGCGCTTCTCGCGGGCGAGGTCGTTCACCTGCTGGATTGCTTTTGTGATGAGGTCGTGCGGCACCAAGCCGTCGACCAGCACGAGGAAATCACAGTCCGAGGTGTCCGTGACCTCCCTGCGTGCGAAAGGAGCCGGTCAACACGACACCGATCTGACCGAAGATGACCTCGTCGAGACGAAGCTGCCGCCTGAAGTCGGACAATTCCCGCTCGCTGCGTTTAGCCACCTCCTCCAGCGCCGATAGGTCGAGGTCATGGGCTTGCGCCACGGCGACAACGCTCTCCTCTAGCTCCGGCCTGCCCTCCATCAACGCACGGTTCCGCCAGGAGCTGACGCGTCGAGGCCAGCGCCGAAGGAGAGGGTCGCCCGCACGAGCCCGACCGTAGGTGCTTGTTTCTGTGTGCCGCCAGGGGGAGATGCTGGGGATACCGGATGGGAACATCTGTTCGTAGACTACCGCGCCGACGTAGTCGCCGTTCCCGGCCCGGCCTGCCGGCGGCTGATCCGTGGGTGTTCCACGGATCCAACGTCGCACATCGGGTTTCGTAAGCGGGTGATCCTCGCTCCAGCCGCGTCCCCACCCCATCGCGGCTGAGCAACGCGCCGTCGCCCCGGATGTTGTCGCCGGTCATCCCGGGGCGGTGGCCGTGCTGCTTCGTCATGGCTAATCCGTTGTAGCAGCGGGGTGTGACATCGGACCGATGGCCGCCCGGCCGGTTCCCACGCTCCCGGGAGGCCGGCCCAGGTTTCCGACGACCGTATCGACGTCCGAGTGTTCCACGCCGCCGCTTGGGTCAAGACGACGAGCCCGGTCCCCGTGCCGGCCGGGCGTCGGAGCGCTTCGGCTCAACCGGTGGCCTCCGAGAGCCACTCCTCATCGAGAGCGGCCGCCAGCGGCCAGAGGCTGCTCGGCAAGCGCTCGTAGTCGCCTCGTCGGGAAGTCGACCGGAGGAGCCCGACATCGGCGAGGCGCTTCGGCTCCTACGAGACCAGACAGCCGCCGACGCCCGACACCCGCCATTGCGCTCTCGCATGAGAGCGGACAGGTCATACTCCCGGTAGGCGGACAAGAACCTCCCGGCTGACGGACACGAAATCTCCCGGTCGGCGGACAGGAGATCTCCGGGTTCAAGGTCCACCACTCCGGTCCCCCCGGTGGGGTTCGCTCGGGTTGCCAATTCGACGCCACCGGAGGAACCGTGACCAAGCCTGACAGGGAGATCATGGAGATGCTCGCAGCGTTCGACCTGACGCGGTGCCCGTGGTCGGCGGCCAAGCTGCGCGGCGCCGACCCCAAGACCGTGCAGCGTTACGTCGACAAGCGCGACGCCGGCGCCAGCCCCTTCGAGCCGTCCCGGCGGGCCCGGCTCATCGACCCGTACCTGGAGAAGATCGAGGAGCTCGTCGAGCGCAGCCACGGCCACGTCCGCGCCGACGTCGTCCACGACGACCACATCGTGCCCATGGGCTTCGCGGGCGACGAGCGCACCACCCGCCGGGCGGGTGGCGGACGCCAAGGCGGCGTGGTCGTCGGGACGGCGCCGCACCTATCGGCCGTGGGTCCCCGAGCCCGGGATGTGGGCCCAGTACGACTGGGGCAAGGGCCCCGAGGTCGGCGGCCCAGGGGACCTGCCTGTTCTGCGCCTGGCTGGCGTGGAGCCGCTTCGGGGTGGTCATCCCGACCTGGGACCGGACCTTGCCACGACGATGGCCTGCATCGACGCCACCCTGCGCCGCATCGGCGCCGCGCCCACCTACCTGCTCACCGACAACGAGCGGACCGTGACCATCGACCGGGTGGCGGGCCTGGCCGTGCGCCACCCGGAGATGGTCTTCGGCGGCCCGCCACTACGGCATGGCGGTGGAGACCTGCGTCCCCTACGACCCCGAGACCAACCAGGTCGCGGGTGTCGAAGAACTCGGATGCGGCGAACTCGGGGGCGGCCACCGCCTTCGTCTGGGACAGCCGGGGGGCACACAGGCGGACGGCGTAGCCGTAGTGGCCGGCGAAGGCCACCGCCTCGGGGTGCAGCGGCGTGCCCTGGCCCCGGCCCACGTGGTGCGTCACCACGGTCTTGGTGCGGTCGCAGAGGATCTCGGCCGGAGCCCCGCCGAAGTGGGCGAACGCCCGGCGGTGGCAGCCGTAGAAGGTGGCCAGGTCCTGGCGTGCGACGAAGCAGCAGAACGGGTCCCGGCTGTAGGACAGCGTCATGTGGAAGCTGTACACGCCGAGGGGGCCGGCGGGGGTGTCGATCGTGCCCTCGTCGCCCCGATCCACCTGGGCCTGGGCGCCGGGGGCACCTCGAATCGGTCGAAGTACTCGGCCTGGGCGCCGGGGCGAGCGCCGGCCGGCGGGCGGCCACGTAGAGCTTCACCCGCTGCTAGCCGCCCCCGAAACCATGCTCGGCCACCAGCCGCTCGTGGATCACGCTGGCCCTGATCCTCGGCGTGTTGGTCAGCATGGCGTCGATCACCGAGGCGAAGGGGTCGATCAGCTTGGTCTGTGGCGGCCGGGGGCGCCTGGTGCGGCGGGCGGCTCGGGGCTTCGGCCCCCAGGTACCGCTTCACCGTCCTCCAGTCGTGGCCGCTTTCGCGGGCGATCTCCGGCCACGAGGCGCCGGCCTCCTTCAGGGCGCGAAAGGCGCGCAGGTCCATCCCTTCCTCCTCATGGAGCAGCATGGGCTCGTCATCCTCCGGCTCGATCGGTTGGTTCCGTCGAGTCGGAGGGCGACGGTCAGGCCGCGGTCAAGCCCGGGTCAGTGGTGGATGCTCCGTCGGTTCAAGACCGACAGATGTCGGTGTACGCGCGCCTACACATGAGGTTGTACACGAACAGCCCGCTTGAACGCGGCGGGCAGACCGGCCCCGGCCAACGCCTCCCTGGCGATGCGCACCGAGTCGGCGGCGTCGCGCTTGGGCCCCTGGCGGGCCCGGCGGCGCTCGGTTGGTCCGGTTTGGGGCACACGTCGCCCACGTCGGCGGTGTGGCGGCCCGGCCCACTGGCGCCTTCGATGCCCCAGCGGCTCACCGGCCCGAAGCCGAGCGCCCACGCCTCCATGGTGGCCAGGCCCTCCCTGGTGGTGTCGAACGCCTCGGTGCCAAGCACGCCGCCCCCGGCAGTCCAGCACCGCGGCCGTCACGGTGCGCTTGTGGGGGTCGGCGCCAACGATGTTGGCAAGGTCACCAACGGCCTTCAGGTCCTTCACGTGCGAACTCCTCTCCGCGTACTGTGGGCGGGCCGGCCGACATATCCCCGTTGGGTTGCAAACGCTCCTATCAAGTCAGGCCGGCTCAATAGGGACGAGCCGAGGGCGACACTTCGAATCAAGGACACCCGGGAGGCTCAGATTCTGATTCAAGATGAGTCATCCCTCGGCCCGGCCCAAACTACGGCTGCTTCCGAGGCGGAGCGAGAGAAGCCTTTTCCACCGGGGGCGTTTCCGGTTTCCGGGGGCGTGCGGTTTATCCACACCACAATCCACAACAACTACTACTACTACTGCCATTGATCACCCTACGGGTGTAGGTGTAACACGGGGATTCGCGAGGGACCGCCTCGGTCAGCCGCTCGGCGTCGGAGAGCAACGGGGGCGATCCCCACGGGGGGGCGGTCCGGGGCGAGGCCCGGGTTGGCGATGAGCAGGTCGTTGATCGTCACCTAGAGCGCTGTTTGCGAGGGCGTCCAGATAAGCGTTCATGCTGCTCCTCCGGGATAAGGGTGTCTAACGCCGCTGATCCTGGACGCCTTTGCGCGCACAGCGGTGGGTCTCGCGCGCAACGTGTCACTGCCTGGGCTGGGCCGCCGCCCTACGCCGGGGCGCGCGGGCGGGGGGCGCCGTTGCCGTTATGCGCCCACCGGGCGGATGGGCGGCAGGTCGGCCCGGCGGGGGTTGCGCTGGTCGCGGGTGGAGAGCACCGGGTCGCGGACGCCCCAGTCGGCGGCGATGTCGGGGTCGTCCCACGCCACGCCCAGCTCGTCGGCGGGGTTGTAGTACTGGTCGACGAGGTAGCTCACGGTGGCGTCGGTCAACGCCGCGAACCCGTGGCCGACGCCGGGCGGGATGTAGACGCCCAGCTCGTCGCCCTCGCCGCCGCCCTCGCCGCCGCCCTCGCCGCCGCCCATGTCGAACGCCATGGTCCGGCCCGCGGTGGGCGAGCCCTCCCGCAGGTCGTGCAGCACCACCCGGATGGTGCCCCGGACGGCGTACCAGTAGTCGGCCTGGCGCAGGTGGTAGTGCAGGCCGACCAGGCTGCCCGCCACCTTGTCCGACCGGTTGCCCTGCACCATCTCCCGGGCGCCGGGGAACCACTCCCGCCGGTAGGTCTCGGCGAAGCGGCCGCGGTCGTCGCCGTGGCCGGTGGGCCGTACGAGGACGACCCCTTCGATCTCACCGCTCGATGCGTCCATATCCTCCCCGGTAGAAGATCAGCGGGCCGCCCTCGTCGACCACGTCCAGATCATTGACCCGCCCCAGGACCAGCACGTGGTCGCCGGCGTCGTGCTCGGCCTCGATGGTGCAGTCCACCCACGCCAGCACGCCCTCCAGGACGGGCGCGCCCGAGGGCGCCGGCGACCAGCGCAGGCCCTCGTACTTGTCGTCGCGGTGGGTGGCGAACACCCGGCTCACCGTCGCCTGGTGCTCGGCCAGGACGTTGACCGTGAAGCGGCCCGCCTCCCGGATCCGGGGCCAGGTGGAGGAGGTCTTGGCCGCGCAGAAGGCGACCAGCGGCGGGTCGAGGGACGCCGAGGTGAACGAGTTGACCGAGAGGCCGACGGGCTCGCCGCCGTCCATCGCCGAGACGACCGTCACCCCGGTGGCGAAGTGGCCGAGGACGGAGCGGTAGCGGGCCTCGTCGAACGACGCGCTCTGGCCGGCCCCGGGGCCGAGCGGATCCTCGACGGTCATCCTGCGAACGGTACTCACGGCAGCGACACTTCCTGCCCGTCGGCCGACAGCACCGCCAAGCCGTCGGCGACGAGGGTGGCGACGGCGGCGCGGGCCCGCCGGTCGTCGCCCGGCCAGCCCGCGGCGACGGCGGCGCCGGCCACGGCGAGGGGACCGCGGCGGAGAGCGGCCACGAGCCGGCCCCGGCCCTGGCGGTCTGACCCTTCGAACCGGGACTGGCGGGTGCTGCGGCGGCGGCCGGGATCGGGGCCGCCAGAGGCGCGCCAGCGGCAGGCGGCCGCCGCCGGGCAGGCGTGGCACGCCGGGGTGGTGGCGGTGCAGAGGGTGGCGCCGAGGTCGAGGAGGGCCTGGTTCCAGGCCCAGGCCCGGCCGGGCGGCGCCAGGGCGTCGGCACGCGCCTGGGTGACCCGCTCGCCCGCGAGCCGGGAGAGGGCGCGGGTGGTGTTGACGTCGAGGACGGCCACGTCGGCGTCGTGGGCGAAGGCCATGACCGCCCGGGCCGTGTAGGGGCCGATCCCGGGGAAGGCGAGCAGGCCGGCCAGGGTGGTGGGCAGCCGGCCGCCGCAGGCCACCGCCGCCCGGTGGAGGTTGACGGCGCGGCGGTTGTAGCCCAGGCCGTGCCACGCCCGCACCACCTCGCCCACCGGGGCGGCGGCGCAGGCGGCGGCGGTGGGGAACAGCCGCAGGAAGCGGTGGTAGGCGGGAACCACCCGAGCGACCTGCGTCTGCTGGAGCATGACCTCGCTGACGAGGACGGCCCAGGGGTCGCGCGTGCGCCGCCACGGCAGGTCCCGGGCCGCGCCCGGCGTCGCCCACCACCCGAGGATCAGATCCGGCGGCACCACCAGACGTCAGTGTGGTACGGGACGGGGAAGCGGGACGGCATCCCGTCGAACAAGGCCCGCACCCGGGCCAGTACGGCGGCACGCTCGCCGCCGGGGAGCGTGCCGATCCAACTGATGGAGGCGACCCGGTCCACCATGGTGGCGGCGTCGGCCTCGTGCTCGAAGGGGTACTCGCGGCGCTCGAGCGGCGTGAACCGGTCGGGCCCGAGACGCTCGAAGGCGTCACGCCACGCGCTTGCCCGGTACGTCGGCACGCCGGTGCGGTAGGGCTCGGTGAGCTCGGCCAGCCGGCGGGCCCACTCGACCGTCCGCTCCCGGACGTTCCACAGCAGGCCCAGCCGCCCGCCGGGGCGCAGCACCCGGTGGACCTCGGCCAGCGCCGCGGGGCCGTCGAACCAGTGGAACGCCTGGCCGCACACCACCGCGTCGAACGAGCCGGCGGTGAAGGGAAGGCGTTCGGCCACCGCCGCCACCAGGTGCGCCGCCACGGGAGCGCGGGCGTCGAACTCGGCCCGCATACCCCGGCCCGGCTCCACCGCCACCACCCGGCCGGGCAGCAGGCGGGTCAGCTTGCCCGTGCCCGCGGCCAGGTCGAGGACGGCGTCGCCGCCGCTCAGGCCGAGGCCGGCGATCGCCTCCGGCGGGTACGACGGGCGCGCCCGCTCGTAGGCGGCGGCGCAGTCGTCGAAGTAGCGCTCAGCCGTGGAGGAGGAGCTGGATCGAGTTCCCCGCCACGACGACCAGGTAGAAGCCGGCCACCATCGTGAGCGGGGTGGAGAACCGCCGGGCGGTCGGGGCGGCGGCTGCGGCCACACCGATGAAGGCGGCCACCGAGATCTTGGTGTGGGCCAGCATGCCGTTGCTGATCAGCCAACCGGATAGCGGGTTGAGTTCGGCGCCGCCGAGGGCGAGGGCGTGCTGGGTCGTGAGAACATCGGCGATGTTGAGCAGCAGGATCGCCACCACTAACATCGAACGAAGCCACAACTCCCGCGGCTCTTCCCACATCTGCAGCTCGGCCACGCGCACTACCCAGCCTCCTAGCGTCAATAGGTCGTTCGACTCATTGTGGAGGACCCCGGCCGGCTACGCCAGGACTCGCGGTGAATTTCTCCCACGCTGAGCGTTCGTACGCCTGATGAGGTTCGGCCTGCGCAACGACGTCTACCGGCGGCCGCTGTCCACCGCCCTCGACCGGCTCGGCCTGGGTGAAGGCTGGACCTGCGTGGACGTGGGGGCGGGCGGGGGCGACGTTTCCGTGGCGCTGGCCGAGGTGGTGGGGCGGGACGGGCGGGTCTACGCGGTGGACAGCGACCCCCGGGCCCGGGACGCGGCGGCGGAAGCGGCGGCCGCCGCCCGCCAAGGCCAGGTGGTCGCCATCACCCAGGCCGGTGAGGAGCTGCTGCTGCCCGAGCCGGTGGACCTGGCCTTCTGCCGGTTCCTCCTGATGCACGTGGCCGACCCCCTCGTGGTGCTGGGCCGTATGGGCGGGGCGGCGCGGCCCGGCGGGTGGGTCGTCGCCCAGGAGCCGATCACGTCGGCCGGCCGGGTCGGCGGCGAACCGCTGTCCATGCCCGGCGCCCGCCATCCCGACGTGGGGGCGATCCTGCCCGGCCTGGCGGTCCGGGCGGGCCTGGAGGTGGTGGACGCGTGGGCCGAGTCCCAGGCCGGCGCCGGGGACGGGCCGGTGCGGGACTACCTCGCGTCGCTGACCGGCGCCGACCCGGGCGACGAGCCGGTGGTGCTGCCCCCGCTGGTGACGGTCGTGGCCCGGCGGGCCGGGTAGCCCGCCTGCGCGCGCCGCGAGCGGCTCGAGCGGCCTCGGGGGCCGGCCCCGAGCGGCCCGAGCCCTCCACCGGCCCGAGCGGCCCGTGCCCTCGACCGGCCCGAGCCCTCCACCGGCCCGAGCGGCCCGAGCGCCGCGACCGGCCCGAGCCCTCCACCGGCCCGAGCGGCCCGAGCGCCGCGACCGGCTCGTGCCCTCCACCGGCCCGAGCGGCCCGAGCGCCCCGACCGGCTCGTGCCCTCCACCGGCCCGAGCGGCCCGAGCGCCCCGAGCGCCCCGACCGGCCCGACCGGCCCGAGCGCCCCGAGCGCCCCGAGCGGCCCTCTAGCGGCCTCGGGGGCCGGCCCCGCGCCGGTGGAGGGGCACGAGCTCGGGCGGGGGCGCGAGGACGGTCAGCTCCCGCAGGTAGAACCAGTACGTCCGGAACCGGCACGCCCGCCGGAAGGGCAGCGCCGCCAGCGTCCAGAACATGCGCTGGGACGCGACCAGGCCGCGGGCCCGTCCCATCTTGTCCCGCTTGGTGCGGTGGCCGACGCCGGGCATGATCTGCACCGTGGTGGGCAGGCGGGCCTCAGCGATCACCTCGTTGATCATGATCTCGATGGCGTAGCCGCGCCGCTTGGGGGGCGGGATGGCGTCCCACACCCAGCGAGGGACGACCCGCTCGCCGCTCGTGGGCGGCCAGCGCACGACCTGGGGGTTCCAGAACGCGCCGTAGTCGAAGCACCCGACCGACATCGCCGCCCGGCCGGCGGCCAAGGGTTCGCACACCGCGTCGAGGTGGGCGGCGGTGAGGCCCACGCAGTCGGCGTCGCAGAAGAGGATGGCGTCGGCCCCGCTGGCGGCCACGCCCGCGCCCATGGCCCCCGCCTTCGACCCGCCCACCTCCAGGCGGACGACCTTGGCGCCGGCGGCCAGGGCCAGGTCGGCGGTGCCGTCGCGCGAGCCGTCGTCGACGACGATGACCTCGGACACGTAACGGCAACCGCGGCACGCCGCCACGACGGCGGCGACCGTGGCCGCCTCGTTGCGGGCCGGGACGACGGCGTCGACGGTCGGGCGCGTCAACCCAGCTTCGCCCGGAGGAACTCCAGCGTGCGCACCCAGGCCTGGCGGGCGGCGTCCTCGTTGAACGCCTCGGGCCGGCTGTCGTTGGAGAAGGCGTGGCCGGCGCCGGGGTAGACGAACATCCGCACCTCCCGGCCCCGGGCGCGCAGCTGGGCCTCGATCTCCCGGGCCAGCTCGGGGGTGGCCCAGTCATCGTCGGCGCCGTAGTGGCCTTCCACCGGGGCGAGGACCCGGTCCCACGCCGGCTGGGCCTCCTCCCACGGGAAGGCGCCGTAGAAGGGGACGACCGCCTTCACCTGGTCGGGGCGCAGGCTCGCGAGCCACAGGGCCAGGCCGCCGCCCATGCAGAAGCCCACCACCGCGACCCCGTGGCCCCGCACGGCCGGGTGCTCGACGAGGTGGTCGACCGCGGTGGTGAGGGTACGGGCGGCGCGGGGCAGGTCGAGGGCCATCATCGCCTTCTCGGCCTCGTCCGGCTCCCGGTTGGGGATGGTGCGGCCCTCGTACAGGTCGGGCGCCAGGGCGGTGAACCCCTCGGCCGCGAACCGGTCGCACACCTCCCGGATGTGGGGGACCAGGCCCCACCACTCCTGGATGACGACCACCCCGAGCCCGGCCCCTTCGCCCGCCGCCAGGAACCCCCGCACCGGGCCGAACTCGACCGACTCGCCCATTGGGCGAACGTTAATGCGGGCGGAAGCGCACCAGCTCGGGCGCGGGCGGGCAGGTGGGGCGGGCCACCGCCTCGGCGAACGCCTGGGTCCCGGCGGGGCCGACGACGGCGTCGATCCACTCCGCGGGGACGACCTCGTCGTCCTGGTCCCACGCCGGGCCTCGGCCGGCCAGGCGGTCGACCAGGCCGGCCCACAGGTCCGCCGGCAGCACCCGCCCCTCGCCCGCGACCGCCCACACCGGGACCTCGAACCCCTTGCCGACGGCCGCCGCCGCTGCCGAACCGCTGACCGCCACCACGCCGGTGGGGCCCATGGCCGACGCTTCGATCAGCACCGCTGCGCTCTCGCTAACCGCCCCGGCCAGGCCCGCCTCGGCCACCACCTCGGCGTCGGCGTCGGCCCGCCGGAGCCAGCCGGCCAGCGCCGCGCCTTCGTCCCGGGCGTCCACCGCCAAGACCTTCACGTCGCCCCGCCGCACGAGGGCGTCGGCGATCTGGTCGGGCCAGCCGAGGACCACCACGGTGGCGTCGTCGGGCAGGGCGGCGGCCAGCACCGATGCGGTCCGGTCCCGCCCCAGGTCATTGCCCGCCCGCCACGCCTCGGTGGACGGGTCGGCGGCGTTGAGGACGCGGGAGGACACCCACCACAGCGGGCCACACGTGGGCTGGCGGTCGACCAGCCGGCGGCAAGCGGTGACCAGGGCGGCCGGCTCGCCGGCGAAAGCGCCCAGGGCGGACGCCGCCTCCCGGGCCAGCAGCGTGGGCCGCTCCCGTCCCGCCCGGGCGACGAACCGAAGCTGCTCGATGGGGTGCATCAGATCCCGGGCTTGAAGACCATGAGGACGACCACGGCCACCGCCATCAGGCTCAGCAGGCCGCCGACCATGCCCGCCTTCTTGCCCCGGGCCTCGATCTCGGCCACCTGCGGCGGCGGACCGCCGGGACCGCCCCCCGCTCCCCCCGCGCCGCCCGCGCCGGGTGGCGGGCCGGCGACCAGTTCGGCCATCAACTCGTTCATCCGGCGGAGGTTGGGCATGTGCACGGCGTGGACGACGCCGAGGGCGGCGAAGTAGATGAGGAAGCTGAGGGAGATCCAGGCCTGGCTGAACTTCCACGCGTCTTCGCTGGCGAGGACCAGGAGGATGCCGAAGACGGGCACCGCGTAGATGGCCCACTCGGCGTAGGTGCCGACGACCTTGGTGGTCGCCTCGGCGATGGCGAGCCCTTCCCGACCCCGCCGCTTCTTGGCCTCGGCGCCCCACAGCCCGGCCATCATCGCCGGGCCGAAGCCGACGATGACCGCCAGCAGGTGGAGGACCAGCAGGGTCTTGTAGAGACCGGTGACAGCCAGCATGGGCCGAAGATAGTTCTCTCGGGCCGGCGGAACGGGTATGGGTTGCGACCAGCGGCTCCGCTATGTTTCGGCGCCGTGGTTGCCAACCCGCCGCCCGATCTGATCCTCACGCCCATCAACGGCGCGGGCCGTCCCGTCCGGGGTTGGCTGACCGTCTTTCACCTGTTCGTGGTGGCCGTCGATCCGTCCAACGAGCGCAGCGCGTGGATCGTCCCCACCGCCGCTCGCATCCTCACCAACTTCGACCAGGCCGACTGCCGGGTGGCCTGGCTCGCCGCCGGCATGGCCGACGACGCCCGCCGCCTGCTCGGCCGCTGGGCCAAGGACATCCTGACCTTCGTCGACCCCGACCTGGCCGCCGTCAAGGGTTTCGGGCTCGAGGCGCTGCCCGCCGCCGTCCACCTGGGGATGGACGGGAGCATCGTCAACGTCGCCGAGGGGTGGGACCCGCCGGCCTGGCGCCGGCTGACCCAGGAGCTGGCCCGGATCGTGAGCTGGAGCTACCCCGTCATCCCCGGCCCGCGGGATCCGGCCCCGTTCAAGGGCGCCCCGCTCCCGCAGGTCTGAACCGTCCGCAGGCGCCGGGGCGCGCCGCTCGAGCCGTCATTGGACTCGAGCGACGCGGGGGGGAGCCTGGCGTCAGGCCCCGGACTCAGCCGAGTCCTGGTCGCCAGGGGTGAGCGTGACGGCCGCCAACACCAGCAGCGCGGTGGGGGCGGCGCGGAGGTCGCCAGCGATCCAGGTAGCGCGGTTGACACTCTCGATACCGTCCGCCACTGACCGAGGCTTGTGCCTCCGCCGTCGCAGCTCGGTGGCGATCATCGGCCCGTCTACCAGCACCGGGCAACCTCCCTACACCTCACCGTCGCCCAGCCTCCGCCCATCGTCCTGTGGAACACAAGGGGGAAAAAGCTGGGGGCAAGCAGGGTGAACGGCCGGCGAACCGCCGGCGAACGTCCGGCGAACCTACGAAGAACGGCCTCCGCGCGCCATCGCGGCCACGTCCAGGGCGCGGTCGAGTTCCTCCGGTGACATCAGGCCCCGTTCGAGGACGACCTCCCGCACGGTCGCCCGGCCGGCCATGGCCTCGTGGGCGAGAGCGGCGGCGGCGTCGTAGCCGATGTGGGGGGCCAGGGCGGTGACGACGGCGGGCGAGGACTCGGCGTAGCGCCGGCACCGCTCGGCGTCGGCGACGATCCCCTCGACGCACCGGTCGGCCAGCGCCCCGGAAGCAGCCGCCAGCAGCCGGATCGACTCCAGCAGGTTGCGGGCCATCACCGGCAGGGCGACGATCAGCTCGAAGGCCCCCGTCGTGCCCGCGAACGCCACCGCCGCGTCGTTGCCGATCACCTGGGCGGCGACCTGCACCACCGCCTCGGGGATCACCGGGTTCACCTTTCCGGGCATGATCGAGCTGCCGGGCTGGAGGTCGGGCAGGTGGATCTCGGCCAGCCCGGCCGCCGGGCCGCTGTTCATCAGGCGCAGGTCGTTGGCCAGCTTGACCAGCGAGACGGCGACCGTGCGCAGGGCGCCCGACGTCTCGACCAGGGCGTCCTGGGCGCCCTGGGCCTCGAAGTGGTCCCGCGCCTCGGTCAGCGGCAGGCCCGTCGCCGCCGCCAGCCGCTCGATCACGGCCGCGGCGAAGCCGGGCGGGGCGTTGATCCCGGTCCCGACGGCGGTGCCCCCCAGCGCCAGCTCGCCCAACCGGGGCATCGCCGCCCGGAGCCGCTCCACCCCGTAGGCGGCCGCGGCGGCGTACCCGCCGAACTCCTGGCCCAGTGTCACCGGCGTGGCGTCCATGAGGTGGGTCCGCCCCGCCTTGACCACGTTCCCGAACTCGGCGGCCTTGGTGGCCAGGGCGGCGGCCAGCCGCTCCAGGGCGGGGATCAAGCGGCTCGCGATCGCCTCCAGGGCGGCCAGGTGGATAGCCGACGGGAACACGTCGTTGGACGACTGGGAGGCGTTGACCTGGTCGTTGGGGTGGACGCGCCGCCCCCCGCCCAGCCGCTCGGCGGCCAGGTGGGCCAGCACCTCGTTGACGTTCATGTTGGTGGACGTCCCCGAGCCGGTCTGGAACACGTCGACGGGGAACTGGTCGGCCCACTGGCCCTCCGCCACCTCGGCGGCCGCGCCGGCGATGGCCTCGGCCACGTCGGCGTCGACGACGCCCAAGCGGGCGTTCTCCTGCGCCGCCGCCCGCTTGATGGCGGCGATGGCCCGGATCAGCTCCCCGGGCACGGGCTCGCCGGAGATGCGGAAGTTCTCCACGGCGCGCTGGGTCTGCGCCCCCCACACCGCGTCCGCCGGCACCGCCACGTCGCCCAATGAGTCGCGCTCGACGCGGGTGCGTTCGCCCATGGCCTGAAGGTACCGCCGTGCTTGCTCCGGCGGGGACCCAGGGTTAGCCTGCCCGGCAATCCGAGGTCCCCGAAAGGCGGTGAGGTTTCCCGCGTGACCCCACGGCTCCGACGGCGGCTCGGCGTCATCGTCGGGATCGCATCGCTGCTGTCGCTGGTCGCGCTGTCCCTGGCCGCGCCGCCGGGCGCCTCCGGTGACCCCGTCGACGACAAGCGGGCCGAGGCGGCGCGCATCCAGGACCAGCTGGAGGAGCAGGGCCGCAACGTCTCCATCGCCGCCCAGAGGTTCAACGCCGCCCAGTCCCGCCTGAGCGACGTGCAGGGGTCGCTGGCCCAGGCGCAGGCCGACCTCCAGAACTCCACCGAGCGGCTGGCCGCGGTCAAGGGGCTGCTGGCCCAGGCGGCCATCACCGCCTACACCCAGGGCGGGGCCACCATGATCATCAGCCGGCTCGTGCGCAGCGGCGACCACGCCGAGCTGGTGGCCCGCAGCCAGTACCTCAGGGTGGCGGCCCACGACCAGCGCCGGCTGATCGGCCAGCTCAGGGCGGCACGTGAGGACTTCACCATCGTCAAGGGTAAGCTGGCGGCCGAGGAGAAGGACGCCAAGGCGGCCACCGACGAGGCCGCCGCGGCCCGCCGCCAGGCCGCCGCCGCCGAGGGCGCCCAGCGGGCGATCCTCTCCCGCGTGAACGGCGAGCTGGCCACGCTGGTGGCGGCCGAGGAGGCCCGCCGGCTCGCGGCCGAGGCGGCCCGGGCGCCGGCCCTGCCCCAGGCGCCGGTGGCCCGCTTCGACGATGTGCCGACCACGGTGGCCCGCGCCGCGTCGGCCCCGGGCGTGGTGGTCACGGCCAAGGCGCCGCCGCCGTCATCAGGCGCGGCGACCGCGGTGCGGGTGGCCAAGGAGCAGATCGGCAAGCCCTACGTCTACGGGGGTTCCGGCCCTGACTCCTTCGACTGCTCGGGCCTCACGTCCTACGCCTGGCGGGCCGCCGGCGTGTCGCTGTCCCACGACGCCTACCGCCAGTGGTTCGAGACCACCCGGGTGCCGATCGACCAGGTCCAGCCCGGTGACCTCCTGTTCTTCGGCAAGGACGGCGTCGAGAGCATCCACCACAACGCCATCTACATCGGCGGCGGCGAGATGGTCGAGGCGTCCCAGACGGGCGTGCCGGTGCGCATCCGCGGCTGGCGCTCCATCGACCTGGTGGGCGCGGGCCGGCCCGGCTGAGGGCTAGCGGTACACCCCGTTGTGGCCGACCGAGAAGCGGCCGGGCTGGGGGAAGATGGCGACGCCGTGGGCGCCGGCCCCGGTGGGGATGGTCTTGATGACGTGGCCGTCGGCGGTGTCGATGACCGACACGCTGCCGTGGAAGCGGTTCGACGCCCACAGCTGGCGGCCGTCGGTGGTCACCTGCAGCATGTCGGGGCTGCCGCCCACCCGCCACTTCGCGGCCACGGTGCGGGTGGCCACGTCGATGATCGATACGGAGCCCTCCAGGCGGTTGCTGACGAAGAGCTTGGTCGTGTCCCGGCTGTAGTTGAGGCCGTGGGCGCCGCGGCCGGTGGGGAGGAAGTCGATCTCGGTCATCGACTCAGGATCGATGACCGACACGCCGTGCCGGCCCTGGTTGGTGACGTAGAACACGGCCCCGTCGGGCGACATCTTGACGTCGATGGGCAGCCCGCCCACGTGGACCACGCCCGCCACCTCCATCGACTCGTTGTCGACCTTGACCACGTGGCCGCTGAACTCGGTGCTGGCGATCAGGTATTTACCGTCGAAGGAAAAATCCATGTGGTCGACGCCCGAGCCGGGGATGGGCACCGTCTTGATCAGCTCCCAGGTCTTGGGGTGGCGGTAGTCGAGCCGCTGCAGGCGCTCGGCGACGACGATCGCCTTCGTCCCGTCGGGCGTGAAGTACAGGTTGTACGGGTCGACCACGCTGATCGTCTGGCTCGGCTTGCCGGAGCGGGGGTCGATGGCGATCAGGGTGTTGCCCGACGTGTTGTTGACGTACAGCGTCTTCAGGTCCCACGACGGGGTGACGTGGTGGGGCACGTAGCCGGTGGCGAACGTCGTGACGACGGTCAGGGTGTTGGGGTCGATGACCGAGAGGGTGTGGGCGTCGCTGTTGGGGACGTAGACGCGGGTCGGCACGTCGACGACCACGCCGCTCAGGGACCCGTAGATGGCGGCCAGGGCGTTCGGCTGGGCCGAAGGCCGGTCCCCCGGGACCGGCGGCCCGGCCGGCGGCGGCAGGGTCGGCCCCGCCTGGGGCGGCTGGGGGCCGGGGGCCGGCGCCCCGCCCGGCGTCAGGTTCTCGACGACGGTCGGCGTGGGCAGGGTGGTGGTGCTGGCCGGCGCGGGCTGGGCCAGCCAGCCAGGCAGGGCCGGCCGGGGCGCGACCACCTCGTCGCCCCGGATCGCCTCCATGATGAAGTTCGCGCGCGACCCGGTGGAGACCTCCTGACCCCGGTCCCCACCCACCGTGGTTCCACACCCCGCTACCGCCAAGCCGAGCACCACGATCGCCACTGTGATCGTCCGCTTCATACTCGCGACGCGAGCATAGCGTGCGCATGGCGAACGCTCCGGGCTCCTACGTGGCCGTCGTCGGCCCCTTGTCCGCGTCGGAAAGCGACCGGAGCATCGCGGAGGAGGTGGGGCGGCGGCTGGCCCTCGCCCGCGCCGTCGTGGTGTGCGGCGGGCTCGGCGGGGTCATGGAGGCGGCGTGCCGCGGCGCCAAGTCGGCGGGCGGCACGACCGTCGGCCTCCTGCCCGGGGAGGATCGCGCCGCCGCCAACCCGTGGGTGGACGTCGCGGTCGCCACCGGCCTGGGCGAGGCCCGCAACGTGCTGGTCGTCCGGGCCTCCGACGCCCTCGTCGCCGTGGGCGGCGGGTACGGGACGCTTTCGGAGATCGCCTTCGCCCTGCGCGCCGGCAAGCCGGTGGTGGGCATCGGGACGTGGGACGTCGCCGGCGTCCAACCGGCCGGGGGGGCCGCCGAAGCGGTGGGCGCCGTCCTCGCCGCCCTCGCCTGACCGGGGCCTCGACCGGCCGCCGCGACCGGCCGCCCTTACGACGTCTTCCGCAGCACCATCACCGAGCGGGGCTCGAGGTCGATCTCGTCCCCGCCCTTCAGGGCGACGCCGTCCTGCGAACCTGGCGGCTGGGTGGAGATGTAGCCCAGGTCGGTGTCGAGGACCAGCTCGTACCCGCTGGCCCACTGCGCGTCGGGCAGGCGGAAGCGCACCGCCTCGGCACTGCCGTTGAGCAGCACCAGGAAGCTCAGGTCCCGCACCCGCTCGCCCCGCGGCCCCGGCTCGCCGATCTCGTCGCCGTTGAGGAACATGCCCACCGCCGTAACCCGCCCCGACACCCACTCCGGCTCGGTCATGTTGTGGCCGTCGGGGGCGAACCACCCGATGTCGGCCAGCCCCGAGCCGTGGATGGGACGGCCCTGGAAGAACCGCCGCCGCCGGAACACGCCGTGGTCGCGCCGGAGGGCGATCAGCCGGCGGGTGAACTCGAGCAGGTCGGCGGCGTCCTGGTCGAGGTCCCAGTCGAACCAGCTGATCTCGCGGTCCTGGCAGTAGGCGTTGTTGTTGCCCCCCTGGGTCCGGTTCATCTCGTCGCCGCCCAGCAGCATGGGGACGCCCTGGGACAGGAACAGCGCCGTCAGGAAGTTGCGCTGCTGGCGGCGGCGGAGGTCGAGCGCCTCGGGGTCGGCGGTCGGCCCCTCGACGCCGCAGTTCCACGACCGGTTGTCGTCGGTGCCGTCCCTGTTCTGCTCCCCGTTGGCCTCGTTGTGCTTGTGGTTGTAGGAGACCAGGTCGCGCAGGGTGAAGCCGTCGTGGGCGGTGAGGAAGTTGATCGACGCGTACGGCCGCCGCCCGTCGCCCTGGTAGAGGTCGGACGAACCGGTGAGCCGGTAGCCCATCTCCGCCAGGCTGGCCCCCTGGCCGCGCCAGAAGTCCCGCACCGCGTCCCGGTACTTCCCGTTCCATTCCGTCCACAGGACGGGGAAGTTGCCCACCTGGTAACCCCCCTCGCCCACGTCCCACGGCTCAGCGATGAGCTTGACCTGGGAAACCACGGGGTCCTGGTGGATGAGGTCGAAGAAGGCGGAGAGCCGGTCCACCTCGTGGAAGCCCCGGGCCAGGGCGGAGGCGAGGTCGAAGCGGAAGCCGTCCACGTGCATCTCGGTCACCCAGTACCGCAGGCTGTCCATGATCAGCCGCAGGACCTCGGGGTGGCGGGCGTTGAGGGTGTTCCCGGTGCCGGTGTAGTCCATGTACGTCCGCTTGTCGTGGTCGACCAGGCGGTAGTAGGCGGCGTTGTCGATGCCCCGGAAGCTGAGGGTCGGGCCCATGTGGTTGCCCTCGGCGGTGTGGTTGTAGACCACGTCGAGGATGACTTCGATGCCGGCCGCGTGCAGCCGGCGCACCATGGCCTTGAACTCCCGCACCTGCTCGCCGTGGCCGCCCGAGGACGAGTAGGCGGCGTGGGGGGCGAAGTAGCCGAGGCTGTTGTAGCCCCAGTAGTTTCTCAGGCCCTTCTTGACCAGTTGGTGCTCGGAGACGAAGTGGTGTACAGGCAGAAGCTCGACCGCGGTGATCCCGAGGCGCTGGAGGTGCTCGATGGCGGGCGGGCTGGACAGGCCGGCGTAGGTGCCCCGCAGCGGTTCGGGGACGTCGGGGTGGCGCTGGGTGAACCCCCGCACGTGGGCCTCGTAGATCACGGTCTCGTGCCAGGGCGTGCGGGGCCGGTGGTCCTCGCCCCACGGGAACTGGTTGTCGGCCACCACCGACTTGGGTACGTGCGGCGCCGAGTCCCGGCGGTCAGGTGTGCGGTCGTCGCCGCCGACCTTGTAGCCGAACACCGAGTCGTCCCAGTCCAGCTCGCCGTCGATGGCCCGGGCGTACGGGTCGACGAGGAGCTTGCTGCGGTTGAAGCGGTGGCCGTTCCAGGGCTCGTAAGGGCCGTCGACGCGGTAGCCGTACCGCTGCCCGGGGCCCACGCCCGGCACGTAGCCGTGCCACACGAAGGCGTCCACCTCGGTCAGCGGCAGGGAGGTCTCCCTGCCCTGGGCGTCGAACAGGCAGAGATCGACGGACCGGGCCGACTCCGAGAACAGCGCGAAGTTCGTGCCCTCGCCATCCCAGGTGGCCCCCAGGGGCGAGGGCGATCCGGGCCATACCGCAGTCGGCGCATCCACCGGGGTAGCTTGTCTCACCTGCGGAGGTAACCGCACAGCCGCGGGCGCAACCCACCGATGGCCATGAACCCCGACGACCGCGACGTACCGCAGCTCCGGCGGCTCCAGGACTGGTGGCTCGAGTTGCCCCTGTCCTACCGCCTGAACGCGCTCCTGTACTTCCTCGGGGGCTGCTTCCTGCTGTTCCTGGTGACATCTCTGCTCCGGGGGGACGACGAGCCCCGCCAGATCCAGGTCGGCGCCGGGGTCACGCCCACCACCACGCCCACCGCCCCCGGGGCGACGGTCCGCGCCGGCCCCGCCACTACCGTGGCCGGGTCGACCTCGCCGTCCTCCGCCCCGTCGACCACCGCCGCCGGCGGGGGCGTGGGCGCCGGCGGGGGCGGGGGCGCCACCACGACCCGGTCCCCGTCCCCCACCACCGCCGCGCCGGCGACCACCACCACGGCCGCGCCCACCACGGCCGCGCCCGCCCCGACGACGACGGCCAGCCCCGGGCCCACGCTGGGCACCACCCCGCCCTCCACCGCCGCCCCCACCACGACCGCCCCGCGGTGCCGCAACAGCACCGACCAGTCCTGCGGCCAGTTCAGCTGGACCCCGCCCCCCAACGGCCAGCGGCTGGAGATCCGCAGCGAGCTGTCGGAGAACCCCCGGGTGAACGTGCCGATGACCTTCCGCATCACCGTCACCGACCCCGACCACACCATCGGGACGTGCGCCTTCCTCGACTTCGGCGACCTCTCGTCGTCGGGCAACTGCCCCGACCCGCCGTGCCCGGCGCGCTACGGCCCGTGGGACCTGCCCGCCCCGGGCGGCCCCGGCTCGTTCACCTTCACGTTCACCCACACCTACCAGTCGCCTGGCCCCTTCATCGCCACGTTCCTCGTCGACGACCGCACCGACTGCTGGGACCCCTACGGCGAGCGCCAGACCAAGCCCATCCCCGTCGTCCTCGGATGACGGGCCCCCGGGGGGGACGTAGCCCAACGGCAGAGGCAGGGCACTTAAAATGCCTTCAGTGAGGGTTCGACTCCCTCCGTCCCCACTGGTGGTCCGTCGGCCCCGGGCCGGCGCCGCGTGAGTGGGGTCCTCCCCGACCTCCGGCTGCGCAAGGCCATCGACGAGGGATGGATACGCGGCGCAGCCGGCGGCAACGTGCAGCCCGCGTCGCTGGACCTGACCCTCGGGCCGGCGGCCCACCGGCTGCGGTGCAGCTTCCTGCCCGACTCCAAGTCGGTCGAGGACAAGCTGGCCGAGCACTCCATGGGCGCGTTCGACCTGCGGGACGGGGCCATCCTGGAGCGCAACCGCCCCTACCTGATCCCCTTGCGGGAGGGGCTGGCCCTGCCCGGCGACGTCCGGGCCAAGGCCAACCCCAAGAGCTCCACCGGCCGCCTGGACATCTTCACGCGGGTCATCACCGACCAGAGCTTCCGCTTCGACGAGGTCAGCGCCGGCTACGCCGGGCCGCTGTACCTGGAGGTGGTGACCCGCTCGTTCACCGTCCGGGTGCGCGAGGGGCTGTCCCTCAACCAGTTGAGGCTCGTGGAGGGCGCGGGCGGCGCCCGGGTCACCGACGCCGACATCCGGTCCATCCACGCCGAGGAGCCGCTGCTGTTCTCCGAGGGTCGGCCGGTGGCGGCCTCCGGGCTGGCGGTGGCCGACGGCCTGTTCATGAGCCTCGATCTGCGCAGGGTCCCCGCCGGCGCGCCGGTGGGCTACCGGGCGAAGAAGAACAGCCAGCTCCTCGACCTGTCCGCCGTGGAGCGCTACGACCCTGAGCTGTTCTGGGAGCCGGTGGTGCCCGAGCGCCAGGACCGGCTCATCCTCGAGCCCGAGGAGTTCTACCTCCTGCTGTCAGCCGAGTCGGTCAGCGTCCCGCCCGCCTACGCCGCGGAGATGACCGCCTACGATCCCACCAGCGGCGAGCTGCGCACCCACTACGCCGGCTTCTTCGATCCCGGCTTCGGCTTCGACCGGGCGGGACGGCTGAACGGGAGCCGGGCGACGCTGGAGGTGCGGGCCCACGACGTGCCGTTCATGGTCGAGCACCGCCAACCGGTCTGCAAGCTGAGCTTCGACCGGATGGCCGAGCCGCCCCACGCCCTCTACGGCGAGGAGATCGGCTCGCACTACCAGTCCCAGCAGGTGACGCTCAGCAAGCACTTTCAGCGCCCCGTGGTGGCCCCGCCGAGTTCCAGCACGTAACCGAGGAGCTCGACGCCCGGCTCGGGCGCCCAGTCCCGCTCGGTCGCCCGCCGGAAGCCCAGCCCCTCGTACATGCGCTGGGCCGCCGCCATCTGCGGCGTCGTGTGCAGCGAGATGCGGGCCTTGCCGGCCCCGCGGGCGCGGTCGGCGCACGCGTGGACCAGGGCGGTGCCCACCCCTTGGCGCTGGGCGTGGGGCGCCACCACCAGCATGCGGATGCCCGCCTCGTCGGGCGCCCGGAACTCGGCGTAGTCGCTCTCGGGGCCGGGGACGTAGGTGATGCTGCCCACCAGTTCGCCGGCCCGGACGGCCACCAGCACGACGGCCCGCTCCGCGCGCCGGGCCACGTCGGCCAGGTGGACGCGGTAGTCGTCGGACAGGGTTTCGCCCAGCTCGGCGGCGTAGACGTCGACGATCAGCCGGGCGACCGCCGCGTACTCATCGGCCTCGACGACCCGGATCACGCCGCTCTGGGTGCGGCGGCATCGCCCTCCATCTCGGCCAGCAGCTCGGCCCGCTGGGCGGGCGTGAGCTGGTTGGCGATCGCCACCCCCTCCACCATGTCGGCCACCACCGCGGCCAGCGGGCGGCCCCGTACCCGCACGGCCACGATCGCGCTCCCGTCGGGCCGGCGCCGGATGGTGCGGGATGCGGTAGGATGGGCAGGAGGGCTGCGAAAACTGGGCGCGACCAAGCCGCGAGCCCGGCACCGCTCCGCCAGGCGCCGGGCCGCTTCCGCGAACTGGACGGTCGTCGCGGCGGCGGGCACGTGTCCAGCATGGCAGGAAGGTGTGACAGGAGCCGCCGGAGCGGTCAGGCTAGTGCGATGAGCCAGCCCAAAGACCCTGAGCTGCCGTGCGAGGCCGACGACCAGGTCGAGCCCACGACGCCCGGCGCCGCCCCCCATCCGGCGGCCGGGTCCCAGGTCCCGGCTGACCCGCCCACCGCCACGCCCGCCCCGACCACCGCCACGCCCGCCCCGGCGCCCGACCGCGCCACGCCCGCCCCGGCGCCCGACCGCAACGAGCCGCCGGCCAGCCCCGCCCCCCGCGCCCCCGGCCCCGGTCCCCGCCCCGGTTCCAGCCCCGGGGCCCCCGGGTCCGCCGCCGGCGCCCCCGCCCCCGCCGGCCCGGCCGCACCCGCCCCCGACCACCCCGGCCCGGCCGCACCCACCCGCGGCCACCCCGGCGCGGCGACGCCCGGCACGTCCGCCAGCCCGGCCGCACCCGCGCCGGCACCCACCCCCGCCGGCCCGGCCGCACCCGCGCCCGCCGGCGCCATCCCCCCAAGCCCCCCAGCCGCCGCGCCGCCGGCGGCCGTACGCCCGGCCCAGCCGGGGCAGCCATCCTCATCGGCTCGGCCCGGGCAACCCGCGCAACCGGCCCGCCCCGAGGGGACGGCGCCCCGCCAGCCCGGAGCGCCCCGGCCCCGCCAGCCCGCCGCCCCGCCGCAACGTCCCGCCCAGGGTGCGCCAGGGGCCAGCCCTCAGGGCGCGGGCGCCCCGCCGCCCGCCGGCGCCCGCCCCGGCAGCCCCGACGGCGGGACGAACCGCCCCGCCTCCCCACCTGTGCCCCGCCCGGCCCCGGCGCCGGCCCCCGCGTCCTCCGCTTCCACCTGGGGCCCGAAAGCGGGCCCGCTCCGCCCGCCCCAGCGGGACATGCCCACCCCGCCCCCCGCCTACGAGACCGACGAGGCCGACGAAGCGGCGGCGCGCTGGGTGAGCCTGGTCACGATCATCGGCCTGGCCTTGATCGGCGTGATCGCCGCCCAGGTCACGGCCTCGATCATCGAAGGGTTCATGGTCCGGGGCGACCGCCTCGAACCGAGCGGCATCGAGACCGACTTCCTCCACCGCATGGGCTTCCCCTTCGGCAACCTGGGCCCGCCCGCGGCGCTCTTCCTCGTGGTCGGGCTGGTGCTGATCTGCCTCCCCCGGCTCCTCGGCGAGCAGGCGCCGCCGTCGCTGGACCGGCTCGTCGGCGTGGCCCTCGTGGGGCTCGTCGCCGTCACCGTCATCCTCGCCCTGGGCAGCCTGCTGGCCGTGCGCAACAGCCTGCACGAGTACACCGGCCGCGACGCCAACCCGCCTCCCTGGGCGCGGGTCGGGTTCGCCTCCTTCCTGATCGGCACCCTCGGCACGGTCGCCATCGCCCTCTTCGGGGCGATCGCCGAATTGAACGCCCGCCGCCGGCGCCGCACCCCTACCTGACCGTCGCACCCCGCCGGTAGGTTGCGCACGTGGACCTGAACCCGGCGCAACATCGGGTGGAGCACGAACTGCTGGATCGCGGCCACACGACCGAGCGGCCCACGTTCGACCCCGCCGTCGCCGCCGGCCTGCGGGCCCGCCTGGAGGAGGCGCTGGCCCCGGCCGCCGCCGCCCTGGCCGAGCCGCTCTGGGTCGGCAAGACGGCGCTCGCCCAGGTGCACTCGTGCGAGGCCAACTACCTGGCCGAGCGCCGGTGGGACGGGTTGACCCTGGCGATGGCGGTGGGCGAGGTCACCCACCGGGCGATCCGCCTCGCGGTCGCCACCGAAGGCGACCCCACCCCCCTCGCCCTCGTCGATCACGCCCTCACCGAGGCGACCGCTGACGAGGCCGGCAACCTGGGCGGCTTCCTCGCCGCGCTCGCGCCCGCCCGCCGCAACGAGCTCCGGGCCGACGCCGGCAACGGCGTGGCCACGTTCCTCGAGTGCTGGCCGCCCCTCCATGCCTCCTGGTGGCCCCGGCCGGAGCTGCGCGTCCGCGCCGACCTCTGCGGCGGCCAGATCGTCCTCTCCGGCAAGATCGACCTCTCGCTGGGGCGCGCCATCGGACCCCAGGCCCGCTGCCTCTTCGTCGACCTGAAGACCGGCGGCCACTACCCCGCCCACCTCGACGACCTCCGGTTCTACGCACTCATCCAGGCGCTGCGCATCGGCGTGCCGCCCTTCCGGGTCGCCAGTTACTACCTCGACTCGGCCAGCTTCGCGGCGGAGGACGTCACCGAGGACACGCTCGAGATCGCCCTCCGGCGCACCGTCGACGGGGCCCGCAAGATGGCCCAACTCCAGTCCCAGCAGCGCGAGCCGGCCGTCACCCCCTGCCCCCGCTGCCGCTTCTGCCGCATCCGGGCCGAGTGCCCCGGCGCCCGGGAGTGGGATCAGCGCAACGACGAGCCCTGAGCCGGCGGGTGACGCGCGCCCACGGCCGGCTCGCCCTGTCCTGATCTGGCCTGCGCAGACATGCGAACGCCGCGCCTTCGCGCAGGCCGGTTCGTCGGGAGTTCATGGGGTTGGCGCCCCCGGAGACTCCCACAGCGCCGCCTCCTCCCACAGGGCCGCCACCGCGCCGGTCCCCGCGGTGCGCAGGTCGACACGCCGCTCGGCGGCCAGCCGCTCCACCGCCACGAACCGGTCCCGGAACCGGACGGTCGTGGCCCGCAAGGCCGACTCGGGGTCAGTCCCGGCGTGTCGGGCGGCCGCCACCAGGGCGAACAGGGCGGCGCCGACATCCTCCGGGCCATCCTCAGGGCCGTCGACGGCCGGCTCCAGTCCCACCGACGCCGCCTTGCGCTGCACCTTGTGGGCGTACAGCAGCGACGGCAGGTGGGCGGGGATGCCCTCCATCAGGCTGGACGCGCCCTTCTCCGCCTGCTTGATGTGCTCCCAGTTGCGCATGACCTGGCCGGGCGTTTCCGCCACCACGTCCCCGAAAACGTGGGGGTGGCGGCCCACGAGCTTGTCGTGCACGCCGCGGGCCACGTCGGCCAGGGTGAACTGGCCCTCCTCGGCGGCCAGCGTGGCGTGGAACACCACCTGGAACAGCAGGTCGCCCAGCTCCTCCTCCAGATGCACCGGGTCGCCGCCGTCGATGGCGTCCAGCACCTCGTAGGTCTCCTCGATGAGGTGCCGGGAGAGGGTCTGGTGGGTCTGCTCGCGGTCCCACGGGCACTTCTCGCGCAGCGTCCGCACCAGCTCGGCGAACCGCACCACCTCCCCCGCCACCGGCGCGGCCAGCGCCGGTATCCACACCGACGTCAGGTGGTCGGGCCGCACCGCCGACTCCCGGTCCAGGTCGGCCCAGGCCACCTCCTGCACCCGTTCGTCCTCCAGGCCCAGATGGTGCAGCACCACCGCGATCTTGCCCTCGGCCGCCAACTTGATCCCCGACAGCACCGCCTGGGAGTCGCACTGGGCCACCAGCAACGGCCCCCGCTCGCCCGCCGCCTCCACCACGAAGCGGCGGCCGTCCACGACCCGCACCCCCGCCGCAACCGGGTCGACGCCCAGCCGGGCCCACGCCAGATCCAGGAACGACAGCGCGGGCAGGACATCCACCTCCACGCGATCGTCGGCCCGCAGCAACTCGACGGTCCGCTCGGCCACCAGCGGCGACCCGGGGACGGCGTACACCACCTCGCCCCGCGCCGCCGCCTCCTCGACCAGCGCGTCGACGATGCCGGCGTACACCTCCGCCAGCGTCCCCGCCGCCTCGTACAGCGGGTCGAACGACACCGCCCCCTCCACGACCGTGGGGTGGCGCGCCGTCCGCACGAAGCGGTCGGGGATGCGGCCGAGCGCCTCCCGCGCCGCCAGGGTCAGGAACTCGGGCCCCGCCGGCCCGAGCCCGACCACCACGACCCGCGGCCAACTCACGGCCGCCCGGTCCTCACGGCCGGCTCACGTCCGCCCGGTCCTCGCGGCCAGCTCACGGCCGCCTCGTCCTCGCGGCCAGCTCAAGGCCGCCCGGGCCCCGCGGGCCCGAGCCCGACGACCACGACCACGGCCGGCTCACGGCCGCCCGGCCTTCAAGGCCAACCACGGCCCGCCCGGTCCTCGCGCCCGGTCCTCACGGCCGCCCGGCCAGCTCACGGCCGCCCGGCCAGCTCACGGCCGCCCGGCCAGCTCACGGCCGCCCGGCCAGCTCACGGCCGCCCGGTCCTCACGGCCGCCCGGTCCTCACGGCCGCCCGGCCAGCTCACGGCCCGCGCCAGCTCACGGCCGCCCGGCCAGCTCACGGCCCGCGCCAGCTCACGGCCGCCCGGCCAGCTCGCGGCCCGCGCCAGCTCACGGCCGCCCGGTCCTCACGGCCGAGGTTGCAGGGGCACGATCCCGCTCGGCGGCGGCGTGGTCGTCGGCGCGATGGTGGTGGTGACCGGCGGGTCGACGGCGTAGGTGGTCTTGTTGAACGTGCCGTACTTGGGGTTCACCTCGATCTCGGCCTCGGCCACGGTGGCGTTGATCCACTCCTGGAGCTTGGTCTTGCTCGCGGTCACGACCCTGGTCCTCGCCCGGTCGGCGACGTCCTCGAAGGGGGGCGCCGTGCGCGACCGCACCTTGATCAGGTGGAAGCCGTACTGCGTCTGCACCGGGTCGCCCACCTGGTCGATGGGCTGGCTGAGCATGGCCTTGATGAACTCGGCGACTCCGAAGCTCTCGGCGTTGATCCGGCAGCCCAGGTCGCCGCCCTGCGCCGCCGAACCGGTGTCCCGGGAGTCGGAGCGCGCCACGGTGGCGAAGTCGGCCCCGCCCGCCAGCCGGGCCTTCACCGCATCGGCCCGCTCCTTGGTCGTCAGCAAGATGTGGCTGACACACGCCTCGGCGAACTCCTCCTTGTGCGCGTCGTAATAGGCCTTGGCCGCCTCGTCGCCCGCCGTCGGCCCCGCCAGCGACAGCGTCAGCCGGCTGACCTTGGCCGCCCGCTCCACCAGCGTGTCCTGGTACTCCCGCGGGAACCCGCCGAGGATGTCCTCGCCCCCGGCCTGCTGGGCCACCTCGCCCCGCGCCGCCTGGAGGTCGGCGGGCAGGATCTTGATCTTGCGCTTCTCGATCTCCCGGTCGACCAGGACGTACTGGATCTGGCGGCCGAGCACCTGGCCGGTGAAGGCCAGGTCGAAGTCCCCGGCGCCGGCGCCCCGCACCTGGGTGGTCTCCTCGACCTTCCGCACGTAGGCCTCGTTCAGGGCGATCGACCGCATCTCCTCCTCGAGCTGTGCCTGAGTGATCGTCGCCCCGTTCACCTTGGCGGCGTAGCTGGCGGCCTCAGTCCCGCAGGCGCCCAGCGCGACCACGAGCGCGAGAAAGCTGACGAGACGTGTCCTCACGGCGTCGCCGATAGTACCGGCGGCGTCTCCGCGGGAACCAGCGCCCCCAGCAGCGCGACGAGCGCCTCGGCCTGGTCCACCCCCCGATTCAGCGGCACGACCAACTGCTCCAGGTCCTCCTTGTACACCGCGTCCCGCGCCACGCGCTGCAACCGGATGCGCTGGCTCATCTTGAGTGACAGGGGCGCCAGGCGGGCGACGTCCCGGGCCACGGTGATCTCCCGCACGCCCGTCCGCACCGCTTCGGCCCGCAACCGGGCCACCCGCAAGAGCGCCTCGGCGGCGGGCGGGGGCGGGCCGTAGCGGTCGGCCCACTCGGCGGCGATGTCGTCGACCTCGGCCCGGGTCGTCACCGCCGCCAGCCGGCGGTACGCCTCCAGCCGGGGCTCGGATTTGGCCACGTAGTCGGGCGGGAGGTTGGCGTCGACGGGCAGGTCGATGCGTACCTCGGCCGGCGCCTTGACCGGCTCGCCCTTGAGTTCGGCCATGGTCTCGTTGACCATCTGCACGTACAGGTCGTAGCCCACCGCGGCGATGTGGCCGGACTGCCCGGTGCCCAGCAGGTTGCCAGCGCCCCGGATCTCCAGGTCCCGCATGGCGATCTTGAACCCCGACCCGAGCTCGGTCTGCTCCCCGATGGTCTTCAGCCGCTCGTAGGCCTCCTCGGTCAACTGCCGCTCGGGGGGGAAGAAGAGGTAGGCGTAGGCCCGCTGGCCGGCCCGCCCCACTCGCCCCCGCAGTTGGTGGAGCTGGCCCAGGCCCATGAGGTCGGCGCGGTCCACGACCAGCGTGTTCACCGTGGGCATGTCGATCCCCGACTCGATGATCGTCGTGCACACCAGCACGTCGTACTGGCCCTCCCAGAAGTCGAGGACGATCCGCTCCAGCAGGGCCTCGTCCATCTGACCGTGGGCCACGGCGATGCGGGCCTCGGGCGCCAGCTCCCGCAGCCGGGCCGCCGCCCCCTCGATGTCGTACACCCGATTGTGGACGAAGAAGACCTGCCCCTCCCGCAGCAGCTCCCGCCGGATGGCCTCGGTGGCCGCCCGCTCGTCGTACTCGCCCACGTAGGTGAGGATCGGCTGGCGCTCCGCCGGCGGCGTGTTCAGCAGGGTGAGGTCGCGGATGCCCGTCAGCGACAGCTCCAGGGTGCGGGGGATGGGCGTGGCCGTGAGGGTGAGTACGTCCACGTTGGTCCGGAGCTTCTTGATCGCCTCCTTGTGGGTGACGCCGAAGCGCTGCTCCTCGTCCACCACCAGCAGGCCGAGGTCCTTGAACGAGATGTCGCCCGACAGCAGCCGGTGCGTGCCCACCACCACGTCCACCGACCCGTCGGCCAGCCCTTCGGCCACCCGCTTCGCCTGGGCGGCGGTGAGGAAGCGCGACAAGGCCTCCACCCGCACCGGGTAGCCGGCGAACCGCTCGGAGAACGTGGTGAAGTGCTGCTGGGCCAGCAGGGTGGTGGGCACCAGGACAGCCGCCTGCTTGCCGTCCTGCACCGCCTTGAACGCGGCCCGGATCGCCACCTCGGTCTTGCCGAACCCCACGTCGCCGCACACCAGGCGGTCCATCGGCCTCGGCTCCTCCATGTCCGCCTTGACGTCAGCGATGGCCTTCAGTTGGTCGGGCGTCTCCTGGTACGGGAACGCCTCCTCCAGCTCCCGCTGCCACGGCGTGTCCTCCGGGTAGGCGTGCCCCGTCGACTGGAGCCGCTTCTGGTACAGGACCACCAGCTCCTGGGCGATCTCCTGGACGGCGGCCTTGACCCGGGCCCGGGTCTTCTGCCAGTCGGTCCCGCCAAGCCGGTGCAGCGTGGGCGCCTCGCCCCCGGTGTAGTGCCGCACCGCGTCGATCTGGTCGGACGGGACGTACAGCTTGTCGCCGCCCCGGTACTCGAGCAGCAGGTAGTCCCGCTCCGCCCCTCCGATCGACCGCTTGACCATGCCGCCGTACCGGGCCACGCCGTGGTGGTGGTGAACGACGTAGTCGCCCGGCTGGAGGTCGTCGAAGAAGCCCTGGGCGTCCGTGCGCCGGGGCCGCAACTGGCGGTGGGGCCGGCGCCGGCCGGTGACATCAGCCTCGGTGAGGACCGCCAGCTTGACGTCGGCCAGCACGAACCCCCGCTCCAGCGGCTCGACCACGACGGCGGACCGCTGGCCCGACCATGACGGCTCCAGCGGCAGCGCCGCCCCCTGCTCGGCCAGCGCCGACGCCAGGCGCGACGCCGAGCCCATCCCGTCGGCCGCCACCACCACAGTGAACCGCCGGCCCAGCAGGTCGGCCACCTGCCGCCCCAGCCGCTCGGGATCGCCCAGCACCGGCCCCCAGCCGGTGGCGCCGAGCGCCACCGTGTCCGGCCCCTCGGCCACGTTCACCATCGTCCACGCCGGCGCCTCGGTGTGGGACAGCAACCGGTCGAAGGGCAATGACAGCCGGGGCCACTCCCGCTCGGCCGCCGCTCCCCACGTCGCGGCCAGGGACGACGCCAGCGCCGCCTCCTCCTCCAGCAGCTCCTTGGCCCGCTCCCGCATGCGGCGGGGCTCGACCAGCACGACCTGCGCAGTGGGCCCGATCAGGTCGAGGAGCACATGCTCGCCCTCGGTGAGCCACGGGAGCCACGACTCCATACCCTCGAACACGGCCCCCTCGGACAGCCGCTCCCACTGCTCCCGCCCCCACGGCTCGGCGCCCACCAGCGCGGCCGCCCGCGCCCGCACCTCTTCGGTGGGCAGCAACTCCCGGGCGGGGAAGAGTTCGGCGCACGCCACGTCGCCCGTCGACCGCTGGTCGGCCACCGAGAAGCGGGTGAGGCGGTCGACCTCGTCCCCCCACAGGTCGATGCGCACCGGGAAGTCGGCGGTGGACGGGAACACGTCCACGATCGAACCCCGCCGCGCCACCTCGCCCCGGTGCTCCACCTGGTACTCGCGCCGGTAGCCGGATTCGACCAGCCGGGCGACCAGAACGAGGGGGTCGATGCGATCGCCCGGCCGGACGACGACGGGCTCGACGTCCTCCACGTGAGGGCCGAGCCGCTGGACCAGCGCCCGGACGGGCGCCACGACCACGCGCGGCGCCCGCTCGGCGTGGCGCAAGCGCCACATCACCCGCAGGCGCCGCCCCATGGTCTCGACCGCAGGGCTGACCCGTTCGAATGGAAGCGTCTCCCAGGCGGGAAACACCTCAACTCCGTCCCCCTCGCCGGTGTAGGCCCGCAGGTCGTGGGCCAGCCGCTCCGCCTCGGCGGTGGTCGGCACAGCCACCACCAGCGGGGAGCGGCCCGACAAGTGCGCCAAGCCGGCCACGGCGTACGCCCGGGCGGACTCGGGCGCCGCCACCACCGCCGCCCGCGCTCCCGCCAGGCCCGGGATGTCCGGGTGGCGAGCCAGGAGAGCGGGCAGCGTGGCGAGCGACATGGCGCCGCCGAGGCTACCGGCGGGGTGTGGCTAGTTGGTCTGGGACAGCTCGGCCAGGCGGCGGTCGATGGAGTCCCGGAGGGCCTCCAGCTCGGCTACCTCCTCCTCGGGCGTCTTGGGGACGAGGTGCTGAGTGCCGCAGCCGCAGCCGCAACTGTTGTGCGCTTCGCTGTCGCCGACGGACATCGAGCCGCAACCGCAGCTGCACCGCTCGACCACACCACCGTCAACGCCACTTGCTCTTGCCATGCTCATCACCTCCTTCCCATGCAGGGTACGAGGTGGCCCTAAGGGCAAGGTCAAGCCGATTTACGGCGGCGCCCCGTTGAACCGGTTCATGGCCTCGCCCACCCCCGAGGCCAGGATGCACAACACCGCATCGGCCGCCTCCTCGACCGAGACGGCCAGCTCCATGCGTTCGCCCTTGCCCGGCCGCTTGAGCACGTAGTCGGCGCCCGCCTGGCGCCCGGGCGGGCGCCCGATGCCCAGCCGCACCCGCAGGTAGGCGCCGGTCCTCAGATGGGCGCGGATCGACTCCAGCCCGTTGTGGCCTGCCGTCCCCCCGCCTTCTTTGACCTTGATCCGGCCCGTGGGCAGATCCAGCTCGTCGTGCACCACCACGAGCCGGTCGGGTTCACCCTCCAACCCGTAGCGGCGCATGAGCCGGGCCACCGACTCGCCCGACAGGTTGACGAACGTCTGCGGGAAGGCCAGCACGAGGAACCGCCCCCCCGTGCGCACCTCGGCGACGAGAGCCCGCTCCTTGCCCTTGCGCAAGGTGGCGCCGTAACGGGACGCGAGCGCGTTGACCACATCGGCGCCCAAGTTGTGCCGGGTGCCCTCGTAGTCGGGCCCAGGGTTGCCGATGCCGACGACCAGGAGGTCGGCCGGCTCCCCCTCCCGCGGCCGCGGCAGGCGCTACTCCTCGGCCTTGGCCGCTTCGCCCCCGCTGCCTCCCTCGGGCCCGGCCTCGGCCCCGCCGGCGCCCGCCCCTGCCGCCGCGCCCGCCCCTGCCGCCGCCTCCTCGGCCGCCGCCTCCTCTTCAGCCACGATCTCGGCGGCGATGGTGGACGCGCTCGCGACCACGGCCGGCTCGTCGGCGTCGATCTCGGTGGTGACGCCGGCCGGCAGCTCGAGGTCGCCCACCCGCACCGCGTCGCCCACGGCCAGGCCGCTGATGTCGATCTCGATGGCGGGCGGGATGTCGCCCGGCCGGGCCTGGACGACCAGGGCGAACAGTTGCTGCTCGATCAAGCCGCTGGCCTTGTGCACCTCGTCGGCCGTGCCCACGAGCCGCACGGGCACCTCGGCGGAGACGATCTCGTCCCGCCGCACGATGACGAAGTCGACGTGCTCCACCGATCCCCGCACCGGGTGGCGCTGGAGCTGGCGGGCCATGGCCAGGTGCTGAGCGGAGTCGACGTCCAGCGCCAGCAAGGCGTTGAGCCCCGCCTCCTGGCTCAGAGCGCCCCGCAGGGCGCGGGCGTCCACCGCCACCGCCTGAGGGGTGACGCCGTGCCCGTACAGGACGGCCGGGATCTTCCCAACCGCCCGCAGCCGCCGCGCCTCGCCGCTCCCGGTCTTGGGCCGCGCCTCGGCGGCCAACTGAACTTCAGCCATAGAGCGGCGATTCTACTAGGCGGCCCCGGCCCGCCCCACCGCGGTTGGCCTCGCCACGCCCCCCGGCCACCAGCCCCGCCCGCCGCCGCCCGCCGCCGCCACTGCCGCCCCGCCGGCCCCTTACGCCGCCCGCCGCCACCGCCGCCCGCCGCCCGCCGCCACCGCCCGCCCGCCGCCACCGCCC
>Ga0187893_10003110_pt1 | contig 34558 bp, 49 predicted proteins | sample MA1701074metaG_FD_139574 | JGI IMG/M metagenome (GOLD analysis project Ga0187893, IMG submission 139574) | White microbial mat communities from a basaltic lava cave in the Kipuka Kanohina Cave System on the Island of Hawaii, USA - MA170107-4 metaG ...
AACTAGGCGTTGGAGCGGTCCGTGAAAGGTTGGCGGGTGGGCGCCGCGGGCGCCTGGGAAATGATAGCGCCCTCGGCGCCTGCAACTGGCGTACCGCGGCCCGCTCAACGCGGACGTTAGGCGGGAGCACGCGATAGTTCTCGGTGTTGTGACTTGCTGCTGATTTTGCAGCCGTCAGGTGGCGAGGCTGGGGTCGAGTTTGGTGGTGTCGAGCCATTGCTGGCGAGCTTGCGCCGAGGTGCGGTTATCGAAAGCGCTGTGTGGGCTACTGCGGTTGTAGAACTGGCGCCAGCGTTCGATCACCACACGGTTTTCCACGAGATCGCAGAAGTGTAATTTCATGCGAATAATTTGCTGCATACCGGGGTTGCTGGCGGCGCTTGCGGCGACGAGCGCTGCGGCAGGCGAGCCAGCGAAGATCACGACGCACGACAATCGCCATCCGGCGGGGCGTTTGCAGGATGGCGTCCTGACACTCGCGCTGTGGACCGGCTTGGGCGCATGGTATCCGGAGGGCGACTCATCTAAACCTTGGACGATCGCGGCGCTTGGTGAGGAGGGCAAGCCGCTAACGGTTCCTTCTCCCCTTATCCGTGCGCCCGAGGGCACGACGGTCCACGCATCGGTCAGAAACACGCTCACGCAGCCCCTGCGCGTCCATGGACTCTGTGAACGACCGGGGACTTGCGAGCCGATAACTGTACTTCCGGGCGAGACGCGCGAATTGATTTTTGCATTGAAGATCGCTGGCACTTTCTACTACACGGCGAGCACGACGAGCCAAGAAGCGCCGGTATTTCGACTCCGCGACGACAGCCAGCTCGGCGGAGCGATTGTCGTGGACGCGCCCTCCGCTGATCTGCGCTACCGTCTCTTCGTGTTGGGACTAATCAAGGACAAGCAGGGCTTTTCCGAGCCGGAGATCACCGTCATCAACGGGCGCTCCTGGCCGCATACGGAACGGCTCCGCCATGCCGTTGGCGACGAGGTGCACTGGCGCGTGCTGAATCTTTCGAGAAGCCCGCATGCGATGCATCTGCACGGTTTCTATTTCGACGTCGAGAGCACGGGCGATGGCATCCAGGACACGGTTTACGCGGACGCCGACCGCCGGCGGGTCGTGACCGAATACATGCCGGCAGGTCGGACGATGACGCTCAGTTGGATCCCGAAGCGGCCCGGCAACTGGCTGTTCCACTGCCACATGCTTCAGCACATGATGCCGTCCGATGAGCTGCACGGCGGGCTGGGCGCAGCGCAAACGCACGACGCGGCCGCAGCAGGCATGTCAGGCCTGGTCCTTGGCATTGAAGTTACCGGTGATGGTCGCAGCGACACCGTTGCGGACAGCGCCCGGCGAAAGCTCCGGCTCATCGTGGAGCCGGATGATCGCCACGGGACCGCGCCGGCCTACAAACTGGACCTCGTCGCTTCGCCGCCGGCGCCCCGCGTCGGCGATCGCGCCGTGCCAGGCCCCGTCATGGTGCTGGCGCGCGGCGAGCCCGTCGCCGTGGAGATCGAAAACCGGTTGAACGAGCCGACGGCGATCCACTGGCACGGCATCGAGCTCGAAAGCTACTACGACGGCGTCCCGGGATACGGTGCGACCGCCGGGCGGGTGACGCCGCCAGTGGATCCTGGCGGAACTTTTACGGCGCGCTTCACGCCGTCGCGCGCGGGTACCTTCATTTATCACACCCACTGGCACAATTCGGCACAGCTCTCCGCCGGCATCTACGGGCCGCTGATCGTGCTGGAGGCTGGACAGACCTGGGATCCTGTCACCGATCACCTCGTGGTCCTAGGACTCGACGGGCCCAATCGGCCCCGGCCCGATGAACCGTTCGTCGTCAACGGCGACTCAAAGCCGCGACCGCTTGAACTCAAAGCGGGCGTCGCTCACCGCTTGCGAATAATCAACATCACGCCGGAAAACACTGGGCTTGTCGTACAGCTATTGTCGCGACTCGACCTAATGCAATGGACGCCCGTTGGAAAGGACGGGGCTGAATTGCCAACGCAACAGCGAAACGTACGTGCGGCGCGACAGCAGGTGGCGGTCGGCGAAACCTATGACTTTGAGTTGGCGCCGATGGAACCGCGACCGGAGGGATTTGGATTGTGGATGGAGTTGCGACGATCGAACGGCGAATTGCTGTTTCAGTGGCCGGTACGTGTTCGATAGGAAGTTCTTGGGTGACCTCGCGATGCTCTGTGGTTTCAGGCATGGTCATCGGAGTCCAATTGGCGGCTTGGTGAATCCCGCGGTCGCCGCACCGGTGAGTAATTAATTGGACGAAATTTTGTGAGTCGGTGCCGATTACTCATTCTTGTTGTCCTTATATCGGGCAAGTTGAGACGCTGCCACCTAACTATGCGTTGGAGCGGTCCGTGAAAGGTGTGGCAATGGGCGCCGCAAGCGCGCGGACCATTATCGCGCCTGCGGCGCGTGTGATACGCCTCGCGCGGCCCGTTCAACGCGGACGTTAGGTGGCGAACATGCCGGCGGGCACTGACGTCCTGCTCGTGTATGACAAGCAATGCCCCGCCTGCGACTACTACTGCAACCTAGTCCGCATTCGCGAGGCTGCGGGTCGACTTGTGCTCATCGACGCTCGTGATGGCGGCCCCATCATGGGGGAAATCACCGCAGCGGGCCTCGACATCGACCAAGGTATGGTCGTGAAAGTAGGTGGCACGCTGTACTACGGCTCCGACGCCATTCACGTGTTGTCGCTAATGGGCACCAATTCCGGCTTCTTTAACCGACTCACGCACTGGAGTTTCAAGTACCGGCCCGTTGCAAAGATTCTTTATCCAGTGCTCCGTGCGTGCCGCAACCTATTGCTGAAAGGCTTGGGCAAGACCAAGATCAACAACTTGGGGGTATCGGGCAATGACCGATTTTAAGCCTCCGCCACCTAACTATGCGTTGGAGCGGTCCGTGACAGGATTGGCGATGGGCGCCGCGGGCGCCTGGGAAAGCTTAGCGCCCGCGGCGCCTGCTACCGGCGTGCCGCGGTCCGCTCAACGCGGACGTTAGACATCAAGCGGGAACGATGTGCGATGGGTATTTCTGTGCAACTTCAGGACGAGAACGGAGTACCTATCGAGACACTCCATGACCCCACGATGATCCTTTCACGTTTGCTGGACTGTCAGGACTTCTCCTCGACTCGTTGCCTAGGTTTTATCGATCCCTACGGCGACACGACCTTCAATCGGGCTCAAGTGGACGTTCTGCTCAGCGAACTCGCCGCAATTCGCGATGACACCGATGCAATGACGCGCGCTCACCTGGATGACATTACCGGCCTTGCTATTAAGGCTCAGGCTGAACCGCATTTGTACCTGAAGTTTATTGGTGACTGAGGCACGCTTGATGCCTACCTATGCGTTGGAGCGGTCCGTGAAAGGCTTGGCGGTGGGCGCCGCGGGCGCTCAGGAAAGCTTAGCGCCCGCGGCGCCTGACGAGTGCCGCGCGCGGCCCGCTCAACGCGGACGTTAGACGGCACATAGACGGGCGATACCGCGATAACGTCGGCTGTTGCCCCAAAAGCGACGCTGGGAGATCGGTTATGAGACACACTTATTTCTTGATTCTTGCGATAGCTCAGTCAGCTTATGCGGAGGATCCTTTCGCCTGCGTGGACCCGGACGTTGCTGCTGCATTCCTCGGAGATCCTTATCAAGGGCGGGGCGAGTATTCAACCTCAATACCAGACGGATTCGCGACCCTGATAGTACCGTCGGGATTGTCGTTCGTCGGAAGCCAGACGACAAATTCAATGACGTCTGTCGTCTATAAAGCGAAACAAAATACGGATTCAGCCCTAAATGCTGCGGTGGCTGCAATGGCTAATGCCGGATGGTCAGAGGGTGCGCAGCAAAATCGGGGAGCGATCGGTGGTTTTCAAACCGCCTCTCGGCCAACAGCTACGATGCTTTGTCACGATGATTATGACGGTGCGTTATCTGTTATCGCAGCCGACAAGTCAGGCCAGACTTTCATCTCTTATGTGCAGCACTCCACGTCACAAAGCTGCAGAATCGCGCAGCCCGCCCGCGTTCAGCACGACCCTTCCGAGATGATGCGTCTCGTGCCGACCTTAAAGTTGCCGGAAGGCGTTAAGGCATCGAATACCGGCATGGGAGGGAACGGCCATGAAGTCGGCTCTCACGTTGACATATCGGGACAGTTAGGGCGGTCGGATCTCTCAAGCTTTTTTGAGAATCAGATTCGAGATCAAGGTTGGGAATTTCAAACTAGTTGGTCTAGCCGCCACTCGTCAGGCTCAGTCTGGGCATTAGATACAATTGAGGACGGACTCCTTATTGGGATGCTGCATGTATTCGACTCTGGCGTTGATCCAGTTCGAGTGCGCTTCAGCGTCAATCCTGCCGATCCAACCAAAGGAGAGGACCGCGGTAGTTGGTCTGGCTCGTCGAACTAATCTGCTAAGGGTCGCTTTTGTCGGAACCCCGGTGCCGTCTAACAAATCGCTGCACCGGACGCCGGACGCATCTGTCACGCGGCTTGCATGCGCAACCCGCGCGCCAGCTGCTGGCGCCGGTGAGCTCAGACGTTGGACGGCACTAGGAAAGGAGGTGGGAAATGCTCCGCGGTAGCTGCCTCTGTGGTGGCGTCAGATTCAAAATCGAACGCGCGGTCGGACCCTTTGAGCTTTGTCATTGCACTCGTTGCCGAAAGGTCAGCGGATCCGCCTACCTCACCTGGCTTGGGGTGCGTCGTGAGGATTTCCGCCTTCTTCGAGGCGCGGACTTGATCAGGACGTACGAACTGCCGGTACGAGAATCGCCTCCCCCATATGACACTAGTTTCTGCAGTCGCTGCGGCTCACAGGTGCCAAATCCATCAAAAACCCGGCAGCCCTGGTTCGAGATACCAGCGGGCGCTCTCGAAGATGATCCCCTCATCAGGCCAGACAAGCACATCTACATAGAATTTAAGGCCCCTTGGGACAACATCGCGGATGACTTGCCACAGATGACAATGAAAGACATCCAGGCAAGTCGGAACCCTTCGCCATGACAAGGTGCCGTCCGACTATGCGTTGGAGCGGTCCGTGACGTGGCTAAGCGAGCGGGCCGCAGGCGCGCGGACAATTTTCGCGCCTGCGGCGCGCCGGCGGCGCTCAGCGTGGTCCGCTCAACGCGGACGTTAGACGTCAGAACACCGATCCTCCCAACCTGGAAGCCACCGAATGCAACCTCGCACCGCCTCGTGCTCTTGCGGTCAACTGTCAGCTAAAACTTCCGTCGAGCCAGTCCGCGTCTCCGTCTGTCACTGTCTCGCGTGCCAGCGCCGCACGGGCAGCGTCTTCGGTGCTCAGGCGCGGTTTCCAGCGAGTGCGGTAACCATCAGCGGAAACTCGAAGCAGTTCGTCCGCGTCGGCGACGAAGGCGGTCGATGCACGTTCAACTTCTGCCCCAACTGTGGCTCGACCGTTTACTACATCAATGAAGGTCTTGAAAAGAGCATTGGCATCCCAGTTGGTGCATTCGAGCCGACGCGCAACGGCAAGGCACTTGAGCCGCGCGCGGTTCAGCTCAAACGTCAGGCAACCGTGTGACGAATCTTCCTGATCTGTTCGACCACTTGATCGTAATCGGACTCGTCGTGGGCGCCGGCTACTATTTTGCGCGAGGCGGCTTTCGGCTGCTGCGCCCCAACCCGGAACTCATGTGGAGAGACGTACCGGGTCAGATTGTTACCTCCGTGGTCGACGACTCCGGCAAGGCGAAATCCGCTGATATTCGATACATCTACAAGGTCGATGGTGATCAATTTGAAGGCAAGAAGATTGCGCCCATCGAGCTCTGGGCAAGCTTTTCGACATCCGCGGCAGATTTTGTACGCAAGTACCCACAGGGCTGTGAGGTGACGGTCTATGTCAATCCCCGACGGCGCCACCGCTCCGTACTTGAACCTCAGCAACAACCGATAGCAGCCGTGTGCTTGTTGCTTCTTGGCGTATTCTTCGCTTTGTTCGCGTGGTTGTGGTGGATGCTGACTTCCGAGCCGGTTGCCTGACTATGCGTTCGGGCGCGCGCAGCCCTGGGCTTGTGGAGTTCCGACCACATGGAAACCTCTTTTGCGTTTTTCTTTGCGGCCGTATTTCTCCTTGCGCTTGCGCTGCAGCTCAAAGTCGTTCTTCGCGCAATGGCGTCACTGCGCTCATTCCCCGACGCGCGCCTGCCGCTTAACTATCTCTTGCTGGCCATTGGCGCCCTGACAGTCGTGATTGTTGCGGGTTTCGCACTGGTGTTTGGAGTAATTGCGCTCAACAACTAGCATGGGCTGTCATGAGGTCCAGTCGCGCGTTGGAGCGAGGACGAGAGCATGAAAAAATCGGGTGCGAGCCAAGGCCAGTCGGCATCGGAGCTCATCTCCAGGAGAATTGCCGAACTCGGGGACTGGCGCGGAAAAACCCTTGGCAGGATGCGCAAGCTCATCAAAGAGGCAGACCCACACGTCGTCGAGGAGTGGAAGTGGATGGGCACTCCGGTCTGGTCGCACGACGGCATCATCTGCACTGGCGAGTCCTACAAGAGCGCCGTAAAGCTTACCTTTGCAAAGGGCGCGTCTCTGAAGGACCCGGCCCGCCTCTTCAATTCGAGTCTCGACGGAAACGTACGCCGCGCAATCGACATCCACGAAGGCGAGGAAGTTGAAGAGTCCGTCTTCAAGGCGCTCGTTCGCCAGGCGGTCGCCTTCAACAGTTCCGCCAAGTCGAAGACTTCGAAGAAAGCGAAGTCTTGAGTCCAGGATGAAAACTGCAGCCGCGCTGCTATTACTGCTGTCCTGGACGCCACGTTCCATCGCGTACGAGTGCCCGGACTTTGCTGGCCGGGAGTGGGACTTTGTGGGCCACCTGGTCGCAAATACTTTTCCGGGCCCGCCGGACTACGAAAGCGTGACAAGCGAAGACAAGCCGGTGAGGCGCTGGTTCCTGCAAGTGCCATTTGCGACTTGCTTCGCGGACCACGCCCACCAGACCCTATTTCAACTCGCTCTCAAGCCGGAAGAATTCGAAAGACATCGACAACTCCTTGGCAAGCAGATCAAAGTCAAAGGCACGCTCGAGGAGGGAGTGCCTGGCCGTCACACGACTCCGCTTGTCATAAGCGTCACCAGCCTCGTTCCTCTTGGGATGGATGGGTCATGACGAAAATGGGTTCGCGCACGCTAAGGCGTAAATTCCTTGCAGGGCTATTCAACGCATTGCGCGTGGTATGGCCAATCCTGTCAGGAATAGTTGTGCTGATAATCGCGCTCGGCCTGGTCATCGGCCTGCTCGAAGGCTGGTCGATACAGGAAGCGATCTATTTCGCCTTCGTCACCGGGCTGACGATTGGCTATGGTGATTTCGCGCCCAAGTTCCTGCTAACGCGCGTGCTGGCGATAGCCCTGGGCATGTGCGGTGTGTTGCTGACCGCTCTTGTGGCAGCGGTCGCCGTAAAGGCATTGGCAGGGGCAACTGATGACAGCGAGAAATGAGCTTGAAAATTGTATCTTCAAGTCACTCAGGGGAAAATCCCATGCCATTGCTACACATTGCCTGGCTGCGCTTCAAACCGGACGTGCCTGAAGAAAGGATCGATCGGCACCTGGCTGCCTGCCGCGCACTTGTCGGCAAAGTTCCCGCGGTCGTGAATCTCCAGTGTGGACCGAATCTCTCCGACCGGGCCGCAGGCATGACGCACGGATTCGTCGTTTCATTGGCTGACGACGCCGCACTGGGCGCCTATCTCGATCACCCCGCTCATGTACCGGTGGCGAGCCGCCACAAGGCCGATGTCGCCGAATTGCGTGTCATGGATCTTCAAGTCTAGCCAGCCAGCCATGTCAGGAGCGCAATTGATGCAACGTAGGCACACGTTTCTTGCACTCCTGGCGACGTCACTCCTGGGCGCATGTGCCCAGCCCGTTCCGGCCGAGAAGTCAAAGTACATAGGGGAATGGGAGGGGCTGGCGATGGCGCTGCTCATTACGCAGGATGGCAGCATTGCTTACAAGCGCCTCAAGGGAGGGGTGGCGACGTCCATATCGGGCCCGCTGAAACGCTTCGACGGCGACAATTTTGTCGTGGGATTCGGCCCGGTCACGACGACGTTCGAAGTGTCGGTACCCCCGCATCAGGACGGGACCGATTGGAAGATGACGGTGGATGGCGTGGAACTCACGAGAGTCCGGCGATCCGCAGACGCGGATGCGACATGACTCGCTTGGCACGCGCGCTGCCCTGGCTCTTGCTCCTCCACTGCGGCGCAAGCCTCGTTCACTTCGTTCACAATGCCGAATACGTTGCTGAATACCCCAACCTGCCGGAGTGGATCTCGCGTCAATCGATCTATTTCACCTGGCTCGCGATATTTTCGATCGGCCTGTGCGGCTATCTCCTCTACCGGGGTCGCTACGCATCCATTGGGCTCATGCTGATGGCCGCCTACGCCACTTTGGGCCTCGACGGGCTGCTTCATTACAGCCGGGCTCCGCTGGCGACCCACACTGCAGGCATGAACGCGACAATCTGGTTCGAGGTCGTGACTGCCGCCATGGCGCTTGCTGCCGTCTTGTGGCTCGCCGCCCATCGCCTGCTCCGCCGTTTCCGAACAGCCACGGCGTGACGGATGTCGTTGGACGACTTGTCCGGGGCGCCCTGAGATTGCACCATGACAATCCTGTTGTTCGCCGTGCTCGCATCCGCAGAGATCTGTGCGGCTCCTTTGAAGGGAGGCGTCGGCGATCCGCAGTTCTGCCGCGTCGAGCGCGCACAGGAAATCGAGACGCCGTTCTTCACCGTAGTTGTAGAGCCCGAACTGCTGGTCGGAGTCGATCGCGAGGGTCGCCGATTGCGGGTCCAGCCAACGCTCCTGAAAGAGGCGGCCCAGTTCACAATCGAGGTTTTCGACGGCACCGACTTGCCCCAATGGCCGGATTGCACGGAAATCACGGAAACTCCCGTAAATCTCGTGACCTGGCATGACTGCCGCGTTGTCTCGAAGGGATTCTATGGACGGCGCCTGGCTGCCCGCCTCGAGAGTAAGCACGTGCTGATCGAATACCGTTACGGGCCGGAGGGCACGACGTTATCGCCGGCCCTGGAACGAATGACACAGTCCGTACGAGTCCGTGCGAACTAGGCGCGCTCCTTGATTGAAGCCTCATGCCACTGTGGTGCGGTTCGGCTGACAACGCCTCACCGGCCGCGATCGGTCATCGACTGCAATTGCTCGATTTGCCGCCGCTATGGCGCGCTTTGGGCGCCGGTTAAGAGCTCGCAAGCGGCGAGGATGGGCGTCAATGCGAGGAACCTGGATCCCGACTCATTGAGGAACGTTCGTATCCGCCGCTTCGACGGAGCGATGACGTGGAGATATATTGATTGAGCCCGAAGGCGCGTGAGGCGCCGGCCTGGAGCAGCTTCAATGACGGACGCGCACAGCAGGTCGATCCAGAAACCCCGGAGTAAGGGCGTCCGCTGGACCTCATTTGTCGAGGATGGCGAAGGCTGGACAACTGTCGCCATCGATCGAGCCACGAGAGAGTGGTCCATTGCCCAGCGCCCGCGTCAACTGGATGCGGCGCAAGCCGCCCATGGCCGGCTCTATGTTTGAGTCTGGCAGCACGCCGGCGCTGCTCGCTGTCGTTCTTCTCGTCGCCATGGGCATCGCTCACTCCTATCTCGGCGAGCGTTACATCCTCATTCGCCTGTTCAAGCGTGACGACCTTCCGAAGCTGTTCGGCGGCGCTGCCTTTACGACCGGCACGCTTCGCTTCGCCTGGCACCTGACCACCATCGCGTGGTGGGGCCTCGCCTGCCTGGCTTACCTTGCGGCCGGGCAAACGCTCGATGCGGCGCAGACCCTCCGCATCATCGCGGTACTGGCTCTTGTCTCCGGCATTTTCCCGATCGTCTTCACGCGAGGCAGGCACTTGTCCTGGATCATTTTCTTCGCCGTCGCGGCTTTGCTGTTCGCCAGTTCCGCCGGGGCGGTGCCGCAGTGAGCGAACAGGATCAGCGGCCACTCGTTGGCGTCGCGCACGTGGTCCTGGAGACCGACCGGATGGAGGAATCCACCGCCTTCATGCGCACGATCGGCATGCGTCCGGTATTCGACGGGCCCAAGGTGTCCGTCTACGAAATGCGCGGCGGCACGCACCTGATCCTGCTCTCGAAGGACACGATCGCTGGCGGCGATGCCTCATTCGACCTCATGGTCGACGATTTGCCTGCGACCCATCAGCGCCTGGCGTCACTGAGGCTCAAACCCTCGCCGATCGAGGCGCGGCCGGCGGTTGACCACAAGGTATTCACAGTCCGCGAGCCCGCCGGTCATGTCATCACGTTCTATTCGAGCCATGTTTCCGGCAAGCCGGTGTGACTCTCCGTGACTGGGTTGTCACACCCCGTGCCAGTCATGCCATGAAACAATCGCTCGGTCTCGTTTCGCTCGTGGTTCGCGATTACGACGAAGCGCTCGCATTCTACGTCGGCGTTCTCGGTTTCAGGCTCGTCGAGGACACGTTCGTCCCCGAACAGAATAAGCGCTGGGTCGTCGTCACCCCGCCCGGGGCCACCGAGTCCCGACTCCTGCTCGCCCGAGCCTCCACGCCCGACCAGGTGTCCCGGATCGGCCGCCAGACCGGCGGTCGCGTATTCCTGTTTCTCTACACTGACGACTTTGCGCGGGACTACGAGCGCTACACGTCCAGCGGCGTCGTGTTCGTGCGCGAGCCGCGGAACGAGCCCTATGGGACGGTCGCGGTGTTCAAGGACCTTTACGGCAACCTGTGGGACCTCGTGGAGCCAGTTACTGCGGGTTCTGCGGCAGTCCGTCCGTGATGTCGTAGTAGTCGCCCTTGTCGGCGACATAGATGTGCTTCGCGAGCCGCGTGCCGGTCGGCGAATCGAACGCTCCCATCGAAATGCTGATGGTGTCCTTGTGGATCGGGTCCCAGAAGAGCGTAGCGCCGCAGGTGGAACAGAATCCGCGTTGCGCCTTCTCGGAGGACCGGAACCAGGCGACGTTGAAGTCGCCGTGAATCGTCAAGGCGGCGCGTGGAATGTCCGTGGACACCCAGTAGTGGCCGGACACCTTTCGGCACTGCGTGCAATGGCAGCCATCCGGCGGGCCGAGCTCGCCCTCGACCTCGAACTTGACCGCTCCGCAGAGACAGGAACCGGTGCGCATGGTGCAAACCTCCTACGTGCTGCATCATTCTAGGCAATCATGAATCGCAATTCGCGACTTCGGGCAGCGCTCGTCGGCGGCACGATCGCCGGCACGCTCGACATTCTCTTTGCGCTCAGCTTCGCGGCGGCGAACGGCGTTCCGCCGGTACGGCTGCTCCAGACCGTCGCGAGCGGCCTGCTCGGCGAGGCGGCCTATTCCGGCGGCCTGCCTGCCGCCGCGCTCGGCCTGGCGGGACATTTCGGCATGTCGTACCTGTGGGCGGCGTCGTTCGTCGTCATCGCGGTGCGCCTGCCCAGGCTCACCCTACGTCCGATAGTTGCCGGCGCGATTTTCGGTGTCTTCGTATTTTTTGCGATGCGCCTGGTCGTGCTGCCGCTGTCTGCGTTCCCGCATCCTGTCACTTTCAAGCCGCTTTCAGCCGGCCTCGACCTGCTCTCGCACATGTTCCTCTTCGGCGTGCCGATCGCCCTCGCGGCGGCAAGGAGAAAAGAATGAGACGTGTCACCGGTATCGGCGGCATCTTTTTCAAGGCAATGGACCCGGTCGCGCTCCGCGCCTGGTACCAGAAGCACCTCGGTATCGACGTGCAGGAATGGGGCGGCGCCGCTTTCCCCTGGGCCGACAACGCAGGCAACGCGGTGAATGGCACGACGGTCTGGAATATCGGCGGTGCGAACAACGATTATTACGCGCCGAGCAAGTCGACTTTCATGATCAACTATCGCGTCGCGGACCTGGCCGCATTGCTCAAGGCTTTGCGCGACGAGGGCTGCAACGTGCTCGACAAGACAGACGACTCGGAGTACGGCAAGTTCGGCTGGGTGATGGACCCGGAAGGCAACAAGGTCGAGCTCTGGCAGCCGCCGGCCGGGAGCTAGCGCCACCACTGGTCGCTTGCCGGCGCAACTCGCGCCCGCCCTGCCCCCTTTCGTCGCAACGTTTCGCCGGCGCCATTTCGCCGGCGCAGAATTGCGCCCATGAAGATCAAACGCATCCTGGGCTGGATCGCTCTCTCGATTCCGGTCGTCCTTGTCGCGGCCTTGTTCGTCGCTTATTGGAGGTCGGACAACGCCTGCGGCGACGGCGGGTCGGGATTCGCTGCAGGGCCGGTCGGGGCAATCACGTATTGCGACTACGGCACGGCCGAAGTCCTGCGGCTCGAGCGCATCGAGAAGCCGGTTCCGGCAGACGACCAGATCCTGGTCAAGGTGGCGGCTGCCGCGGTCAATCCGCTCGACTGGCACTACATGCGCGGCTCGCCCTACCTCATGCGCCTCATGTCGGGCCTGCGAAGGCCGACGGAACTGCGACTCGGCGTCGATTACTCGGGGACCGTGGAAGCCGTCGGCGAGAAGGTCACGCGATTCAAGCCGGGCGATGCGGTCTTCGGCGGAAGAACCGGCGCGCTCGCCGAATACGTCGTCGCCCGCGCGGACGGCGGCGTAGTCCTGAAGCCCGACAACCTGACGTTCGAGCAGGCGGCGGCCGTGCCGGTCGCGGCGATCACGGCGCTGCAAGGACTACGCAAGGCGGGCGTCCAGCCGGGCGAGAAAGTCCTCATCAACGGGGCTTCGGGCGGCGTCGGCACCTTCACGGTACAGATTGCGAAGGCGCTCGGCGCGCACGTCACCGGCGTGTGCAGCACGCGCAACGTGGAGCTCGTACGCTCGCTAGGCGCGGACGACGTAATCGATTACAAGCACGACGACTACACGACGGGCGCCAGGCAATTCGACGTCATCATCGACAACGTCGGCAATCACCCGCTTCTCGCGAACCGCCGCGCCCTCGAGTCCGACGGACGGTACATCCTGATAGGCGGCGGCGGACCGGAGGACGGCCAGTGGATCGGGCCGATGATCAAGCCGCTGAATGCGCTCCTGCTCCGGCCATTCATATCCCAACGAATGGAATTCATGCTCGCGGACTTGAACTCTGAGGATCTGACCGAGCTGAGCGAGTTGATGAAAGCCGGCAAGGTCACGCCGGTCATCGATCGCCGCTATCCGCTGCACGAGACTCCAGAAGCGATCCGCTACCTCGAGACGGGCCGCGCGCGCGGGAAAGTCATCATCACCATCGATTCCTGAGACAGGGAACGCCGCATGAAAACGCTTCAGCAACAGGCCCGGCAGGCGGGTGTCCTCTATTTCGTCCTGGGCCTCATAGCGCCGATCGGGCTCCTGTTCGTGCCGGGCGAGATCGTCGTTTTCGGCAACGCGGTGGCAACCGCCGACAACATCCGCGAGTCGGGCGAGCTGCTGCGCCTCGGCATCGCGACCGATCTCGCTCACCAGGTCATCGCCATCTTCCTGGTCCTCGCGCTCTACCGCCTGTTCAAGCCGGTCAGCGTGACGCTCGCGCGGCAACTGGTGATCCTGGGCGCGCTCGTTTCCGTTCCGATCGTCTTCGTCAACACCTTGAACTACATCGCCGCGCTCACGCTGGCGGGAGACGCCGATTTCCTGGCAGTCATCTCGCAATCCGAGCGCGACGCGCTCGCCTACCTGTTCATGCGCCTGCATTCACGCGGGCTCACGGTGGCTTCCGTGTTCTGGGGCCTCTGGCTGTTCCCGTTTGGCCTGCTCGTCATCCGCTCGGGGTTCATACCGCGCGTGTTCGGCTACCTGCTCTTCGTGGCGGGCTTCGGCTACCTCGCCAACTCGACGGCGACGCTCGTCCTGCCGCAGTTCTCGCCGTTCGTATCGAAGTTCGCCATGATCCTCTATGCAGGCGAGCTGCCCATCATCTTCTGGCTGCTGATCCGCGGCGCCCGCGGCCCCGCCGCCGCGATGCCCGCCAGCACGGCGTAGCCCTGCGCGCATGCAGGCGACTCTCGCCATCCATATTCTCGCGGGCGCGCTGGCGCTGCTGTTCGGCTATGTCGCGCTCTTCGCCACCAAGGGATCGCGGCTGCACCGCAAGAGCGGCAGGCTCTTCGTCTACGCGATGCTGACGGTTGCGCTGGGCGGATTCGTCATTGCCGCGGGAGGCAACGTGGCGCCTGCCATCAATGTCCCAGCCGCACTGTTGACGGCCTACCTCGTCGTCACGTCGCTGACTACGATCCGCCCGCCGCGGCCGGGATCACGCGCGTTGCAGGTTTGGGCGCTGCTGGTCGCGCTGGGCGTCGGATTCAGCAGCCTCGCGTTTGGATTCGAGGCGGTCGCCAACGGCGGCTCACGATACGGCATGCCCGCCTTCCCATTCTTTCTCTTCGGCATCATCGCCCTGCTCGCGAGCGCGGGCGACCTGCGGGTACTGCGATCCGGCAGCCCGCAGGGTGCCACACGCATTGCACGCCATCTCTGGCGCATGTGCTTCGCGCTCCTGATCGCCGCGCTGTCCTTCGTCATCGGCCAGGCGGACGAGTTCCCGCCGGCGCTCCGCATCATGCCCCTGCTCGCGCTTCCCATGCTGGTCGTGCTCGGCGCCCTGTTCTACTGGCTGTGGCGCGTGCGCATCCGGAGGACCTGGACGCCGGCTGGCGGCTGACTGGATTATCCTCGCGTCATGCACGCAACCGCCCTGCCCGCCAAGCCGCGCGGCCTTGCATTGACATTCGGCTGGCGCCGGGTCGCGTTCACGCTCGCTTTCGCGGTCGCCATCGGCCTGCTGATGGGCACGGGCTGGAAATCCGGCCTGATGTCGATCCTGGTCCGCACGATTGCGCTCGGGCTGGTCGGGATGCTGGTGTTCGGCCTCTTCGAGCAATGGCCGAAGCGCCTGCCGCGCTGGCTGGGGCGCTGGGTCCTGCAGGTCATTGCCGTCGCCGTGGCAATGCCGATCTCGACTTTCGTGCTCTACATGCTTTCGACGCCGGACGGCGCACCGCCCTTCTGGGAAGTTCCCGACCGCCTGGAGGGATTCGGCGCACTCTGCGGCATCAGCGTCTTCCTCGCGCCCTGGGTCGCGCTCGGCGCGCTGGTGCGGCAAAGGGAGTCTTTTGCGCGGGAGCAGGCGCTCGCCTTCGACCTGGAGCGCAGCGAGTACGAGCGGCAGGCGCTCGACGCGCGGCTGCACCTGCTCCAGGCGCAGGTGGCGCCGCATTTCCTCTTCAACACGCTCGCGAACGTCCAGGCGCTCGTCGACGCCGGATCGCCGCAGGCCTCCGCCGTCCTGCGGAGCCTGGTCGCGTACCTGCGCGCGGCGGTGCCGCGCATCAACGAACCGGTGACGACGCTCGGGCAGGAGCTTCAGCTCGTGCAGGCCTATCTCGAACTGATGCACATGCGCATGCCCGACCGCCTCAAGTTCGTCGTGCATGCGGAGCCCTCGACGCTCGCGCTCCGCTGCCCGCCGATGACGATCCTCACGCTGGTCGAGAACTCGGTGCGTCACGGCATCGACCCCAGCGAGGAAGGCGGGCAGATCGAGATCCGCGTGGAGCGCAGGGGCGATCGCTACCTGATCCGGGTCAGCGATACGGGCGTCGGCCTGCGGCATTCCGGCGGCGGGCTCGGCACGGGACTCGCGACGCTTCGCGAGCGCCTGCAGCTAGTCTTCGGCGCCGAGGCGGAGCTGCGCGTCACGGCGCTTCACCCCCACGGCGTCTGCGCGGAACTGGAGCTGCCCGCCGAGGAATCGCGGTCGTGAGCGCGAATCGCCCGACCGCCCTCATCGCAGACGACGAGCCGCTGCTGCGCGAAGCGCTGTCGCGCCAGCTCGAGCAGGCGTGGCCGGAGCTCGAAATCGTCGCGCAAGCGCGGAACGGCCGCGAGGCCGTCCAGCTCTTCGAGTCCCGGCGGCCCGACATCTGCTTCCTCGACGTGCACATGCCCGGCATCTCGGGGGTCGAGGCCGCCCGTTACATCGGCCGCCAGGCGCATCTCGTTTTCGTCACGGCGTATGACCAGTACGCCGTGGAGGCCTTCGCCCAGGGGGTGCTCGACTATCTCGTGAAACCCGTCGAAGCCGCGCGGCTCGCCGAGACCGTGGCGCGCCTCAAGGAGCGGCTGGCGGCTGCGACGCCTGCGTCGAACACGGAGCAGCTGTTGCGGGAGCTCGCGGAGCAGCTCGCGCATTTCCGCGGCGATTCCCCGGCCCCGCTGCGCTGGATCCGCGCGCAGGTCGGCCAGACGCTGCGGCTCATCGCCGTCGATGAAATCGATTACCTGCGCGCGGACACCAAGTACACGCGCGTCGCCTGGCGGGGAAATGCCGGCGAGCCGGACGAGGCCCTGATCCGAATCCCGCTGAAGGAACTCATGGCGCAGCTCGATCCCGAGCAGTTCGCGCAGGTTCACCGTTCGGTCGTGGTCAACCTCCGGGCGATCAGCCACGTGACCCGTGCCGACAACGAGACGGCCGGAATTCACCTGAAAGGCCGCGAGGAAATCCTGCCGGTGAGCCGGAACTACCTGCACCTGTTCCGCCAGATGTAAGGCTGCCGTACGATGATGCGGGCCGGCGATGCGGAGCGTCGGGAGGTCCGCTCATGAAAGCCTTGTCATGCGTTTCGCTCTGCCTTGCGCTCGGCCTGGCCGGTTGCGCGGGCAGCGCTCCGCCGTCGCAAACCGGTCACGAGCGCGCCGTCGAGGCGCCGGCCGCTGCCACAACGCTCATGAACACCACCTGGCGCATCCTCTCGCTCGCCAACGAGCCGGTCGCCGTCACTCAGGGCAAGCGCGAGCCGCAGCTGATTCTCAAGAGCGTGGAGGGCCGCGATTCCTGGTCGGCGACCGTCGGATGCAACCAGATGTCGGGGGGCGTCGCGATCGACGGGAATCGCATCGCCTTCAAGTCCGGCATGGCGACATTGATGGCCTGCCCGCCGCCGCTGGACGTGCTCGAGAAACAGCTCGGCCGTTCGCTCATGGCCAGCACCCAGTGGCGGATCCAGGGTAAGCGGCTCGAGCTTCGCGACGAAGCGGGCGTGCAGACATTTCTCTGCGAAGCAGTTGTCGTCAATTAAATTCGCACGCGCATGCCGGACATTCGACTCGTACCGATCACCCGGTTCGGAGAACCCGGCGAAGCGATCGCGCTTCCTCCGGCCGCCGCGGAAGTCCTGTCCGCGACGGCGGGCATGTACCGGTCATCCGGCTTCGACCCGCCGTGGATCGGCTACCTCGCCGTCTGCGACGGCAATACCGTCGGCACCTGCGCCTTCAAGGGCTCGCCACGCGATGGCCGTATCGAGATTGCCTACTTCACGTTACCGGGTTACGAGGGCCGCGGCATCGCGACGGCGATGGCGGCTCGTCTCGTTTCGCTCGCGCGGGCCGAGCGGCAGGGCATCGTCGTGACCGCGCAGACGCTGCCGGTGCGCAACGCCTCGAACAAGATCCTCGAAAATCTCGGTTTTTACCTCGCCGGCCCGGCCACCGATGCGGAAGCCGGCGAGGTCTGGGAATGGCGCCTTGCTAAAGGAGGTCGAATGTCGTTTCTCGACAAGTTGAAGGGCGATGGCGCGCCGCTGCCGCCGCGGCCCACGTTCCGGTCCGCGGCGCTGGCCTGGGTCGGCGGCTTTCTCGCGATCGCGTCCGTCGCGCTCCTGACCGATCACCTCGCGGTCGCGCTCGTGCTCGGCTCGTTCGGAGCATCCTGCGTACTCGTCTTCGGATTCCCGGACGTGCCATTCGCCCAGCCGCGAAACGTCGTCGCCGGGCATTTCCTGAGCTCCCTGGTCGGCCTTGCCTTCTTCTCCGCTTTCGGGCCGCACTGGTGGTCGATGGCGCCGGCGGTCGGCACGGCGATTGCCGCGATGATGCTGACGCGCACCGCGCACCCGCCCGCCGGCTCGAACCCGGTCATCGTCTACCTGGCGCAGCCCGACTGGAATTTCCTGCTGTTTCCGACGCTCGCCGGCGCGCTCGTGATCGTCGCCGTCGCGCTCGTCTACAACAATGCGACACGTGACGCGGCTTACCCCAGGTATTGGTGACGAGGCGCACGTGGCAGAAGGTGACTGACTTGATCGAGCGGCTCAAGCTGCCGGCGAGCGAGGCGGACCTCGCGTCGCTTGCCGATGTCCTCCTCGACGCGGTCGAGTCGGGCGCCGCAGTCAGTTTCCTGACGGTCACGCGCGAGCAGGCCGAGGACTGGTGGCGCAGGCTCCTGTCGGCGCCCGCTTCCGGCGCGATCTTTCTCATCGCCCGGGACGCGGAAGGCATCGTCGGTTCGGTGCAGCTCCACCCTGCCTGGGCGCCGAACCAGCCCTACCGCGCCGAGGTCACAAAGCTGATGGTGCATCGCCGCGGCCGGCGACGGGGATTCGGCAAGCAGCTGATGCTGGCGCTGGAACGCGAAGCGCGGGCCGCGGGCTTTCGCCTGCTGACGCTCGATACGAAGCGCGGCGACGCCGGCGAGGCGCTCTATCGCGCGCTCGGCTGGACCGTCGTCGGCACGATACCGCGTTACGCGCTCGACCCGGACGGCACGCCGCACGACACGGTCGTTTTCTACAAGGAGCTGCCTGCGGGCAGTCCGCAGAGCAGCGATGCCGGCTGACGAGGATACCTGGGCCCTGGTGCGGAGCGAGCTCGAGTTCCACCGGCGCAAGCCCGGGCACGACTGGATCGACACGCTGAACCGCCTTTGGCGCAAGAACCGCTTCGTGATGTCGATGGACGGCATGCTGAAACTGCCCGAGAAGCCGCCCGTCCTGACGCGCGGGATGCTCTCCGTTTCACGCGAGCGCTGGCCGCTCGAGCGGCTCGCGCTGCTCGTCCATCCGGACGCGCACGACCGCGCGCGGCCGAAACGCGACGAGCTGCCGATCCTCGTCCTGGAGTGGTCGGGGCGGCACTACCTCATCGACGGCATCAATCGCGTCAACCGGCGCCTGCGCGAGAAGCTACCCGGGCCGCACGACGTTATCGTGATCCATGGGAGAAAGCCTTGAAGACCCTCGCGGGGTTCCGGATATTCGTGTTGTGCGCGGCGCTTTTCGCCTCGCCGCCTCCGTCCTGGCCTTCAACCGTGGCGACCTGCCGGGCCACCTTGCGATCTACGACGAGAGCATCCAGTCCATGACGAAGAGCGGGCCACGCCCCGGCATCGCACCCATCGAAAAGGCCTTCCGCGAGGACTATTTCAAGGACGGCCTACGCTCCCTCGCGCCGGACGCGGCGCTCGCGACGGCGCGCTTCGTGCTTTCGGGCGGCGGCAAACCTGACCGGGCGCGCTGGTTCACGCTCGTATGGCTGCGAACGCCCGCCGGATGGCGGGCCGTCCGTGACCACTCGAGCTAGAAACCGGCGCGAGCCCGTGTCGCCGAATGGCGACCAGGCGATCAAACCCGTCGCGCAAAGGGCACCGCTTTTGAGATAATTCCCGATCGCCGAGCGTCCGATGTCCTACCAACTCCAGATCATCGAAAAGCCGACTTACCTGCACGCCATCGTGACGGGCAGCAACACGCTGGAGAACGTCACCGCCTACCTCCAGGAACTGACCCGCGAGTGCGAGGCGCGGCAGTGCTACAACGTGCTGGTCGAGGAAAACCTGACCGGTCGCAGGCTGGAAACCTGGGATGTCTACCAGGTCGCTGCCGAAGGCAGCGCTCACGCGCGCGGACTGTTCAAGGCTGTCGCCTTCGTCGACGTCAATGCCAGCGGCGAACTGATGAAGTTCGCGGAGACCGTTGCGAACAATCGCGGCGTTCCCTTGACCGTGTTCGCAACCGTCGCCGAAGCGGAGAAATGGCTCACGGGCAAGCTGCGCTGATGGCGCCCGGCTTTTCGGCATTCTGGGAGTTTTCAGTCAAGGCATCCCGGCAGGCCGAATTCGAATCCCACTACGGCCCCGCCGGCAGCTGGGCACGGCTCTTTCGCCAGTCACCCGGGTATCTCGGCACCGAACTCTGGCACGACCGCGCGGATGTGCTCCGCTACGTCACGATCGATCGCTGGGCGAGCCTGGACGCGTGGCGGGAGTTCCGCACGCGCTTCGCCACGGACTACGAGCGGCTCGACCGTGAATGCGAGGGGCTGACCACCAGCGAAGCGCCGCTCGGCGAGTTCGCGCCCATGGACGCCGGGACGGGCTGACCGTGCGTCTCGACTGCGGCACCTCGATCGTGCGCGAATGGCGCGAGGCAGACCGCGAGACGCTCGTGCGCTATGCGAACAACCGCAAGGTCTGGCGAAACCTCAAGGACCGCTTCCCGCACCCATACACGGAAAAGGACGCCGATGCGTGGCTCGCGCTCAATCGCGCGCACCCGGAACGCACGGGCTGGGCGATCGAGGTGGATGGCCAGGCGGTCGGCGGCGTCGGGCTCGAGCCGATGGACGACGTGCACGCGCGATCGGCGCACATCGGCTACTGGCTGGGCGAGCCCTTCTGGGGCCGCGGCATCATGGGCGACGTAGTGCGCGCGGTTTCCGACCACGCGCTCTCGACGCTCGGCTTCCAGCGTCTCGAGGCGCCGGTCTTCGCCTGGAACCCCGCCTCGATGCGCGTGCTCGAAAAATGCGGCTACCTGCGCGAGGGTGTCATGAAGAAGAGCGTGTTCAAGGACGGCGAGCTGATCGACAGCGTGCTGTACGCGCGGGTGGCGGGGTGATGGCCGCCGTTCGCTATCCGACCGAGGGCGGCTGCGATTGCCGCGCCGTTCGCTACCGCATGGAGACTTCACCGCTCTTCGTGCACTGCTGCCACTGCCGCTGGTGCCAGCGCGAGACCGGCGCCTCGTTCGCGCTGAATGCCATGATCGAGGCCGACCGCGTGACGCTGCTCGCGGGCAACCCGGAACTCGTCGAAACGCCGTCGGCGAGCGGCAAGGGCCAGAAGATCGCGCGCTGCCCGGCCTGCCGCATCGCGGTCTGGAGCCATTATTCAGGCGCCGGCACCGCGGTCAGTTTCGTCCGGGTCGGCACGCTCGACAATCCGGACAGCCTGCCGCCCGACATCCACATATTCACTTCGTCGAAGCAGCCCTGGGTCGTCCTGCCCCCGGGCACGCCCGCGGTGCCGGAGTACTACGACCGCAAGCAACACTGGCCCGCGGAAAGCCTGGCGCGGCGCGAAGCGCTACTCGCGCGCCGCCCGGCATGAGAAAATGACGCCCGCCGGATTCCTCGCGGCCAATTCCCGGGAAGTGACATGACCGAACCGATTTCGAGAAGTCTCGTGGTGCTCGGCGCGAGCCTGCTGCTTGGCTTCATCGCCCTGGGTTGGCTCCTCGGCCACGCCGCCGTAAAGGTGAAGCGGCTCGAGCGGACGGTCGTCGTCAAGGGCCTGTCGGAGCGCGAGGTGCCCGCCGACATCGCGATCTGGCCGCTGACCTTCCAGGAAGCGAGCAACGACCTCAACGCGCTCTTCGGCTCGCTGCAGAAGAAGAACGGGCAGATCACGGAATTCCTCGCGGGCCACGGCATCGCCAAGGACGCGATCGCGGTCGGAGCGCCGACCGTCACCGACCGTTTCGCGCAGTCCTACGGCGACACCAGCAACATCGCGTTCCGCTACACGGCGAACTCGACGGTGACGGTCTTTTCGACCGACGTCGAGTCCGTCCGGAAGGCGATGAAGGACGTCATCACGCTCGGCAAGCAGGGCGTCGCGCTCTCCGGCGAGGGCTACCAGAACCAGACGCAGTTCGAGTTCTCGGGCCTCTCGAAGCTGAAGCCCACGATGATCGAGGAGGCGACGAAGAACGCGCGCGCGGTCGCCGAGAAATTCGCGGAGGACTCGGAGAGCCGGCTCGGAAAGATCCGCTCGGCGCAGCAGGGCCAGTTCTCCATCGAGAACCGCGACAGCACGACGCCGCACATCAAGAAAGTGCGCGTGGTCGCGACGATCGAATACTACCTCGCAGACTGATGGCGCCCGAACTCGTCGAATCGGATGCGGCCATCGCGGCCTGCTACGACGTGATGGCGGAGCTGCGCCCGCACGTCCCGCGCGAGAGCTTCCTGGCCACGGTGCGCGCGATGCAGGCTGATGGCCTCCGGCTCGCCTGCATACGCGAGGACGGCCGCGTGGTCGCAGTCGCCGGCTACCGCATTTCGAACAACCTCTTCTGCGGAAAGCACCTGTACGTCGACGACCTCGTGACCACCGACGCCGAGCGCTCCAAGGGACATGGCAAGGCCCTGCTCGCCTGGCTCCGGGCTCTCGCGGTCGAGAACGACTGCGACGTGTTCCACCTCGACTCCGGGGTGCAGCGAAAGCGCGCGCACCAGTTCTACCTGCGCGAAGGGCTCGAGCTCAGCAGCTATCACTTCAGCGAGCGGCTGAAGCCAGGGACCTGAGCTTGGCAGCCAGCGAACGCCCAGTGCCCGCCGCGCCCCGGGCGCTGAACCGGACGACGCTCGCGGCCGGCGTGCGCGCGCTGGCCCGGCGAGACCGCGATCTCGCGGCGCTCGCCGCGAAGAACGGATTGCCGCCGATGTGGGCGCGCCGGCCGGGCTTTCCGACGCTCGTCCACATCGTGCTCGAGCAGCAGGTGTCGATCGTCGCGGCGCGAAGCCTCTTTCGCCGGGTCCGCGCGCAGCTCGGCGACATGACACCGGAGCTCGTCGCCGAGCGCGGGATCCCCGGGCTGCACCGCCTCGGACTGACACGACAAAAAGCCTCGTACTGCCATGCGCTCGCGCGCTCAGTGCTGGACGGCAGCCTTTCGCTCCCGGGCATCGCCCGCGGCGACGACGCCACCGGACGGACCGCCCTGCTCGCGCTGCGCGGCATCGGGCCCTGGAGCGCCGACATCTACTACCTGATGGCGCTGCGCCGCCCCGATGTCTGGCCCATCGGCGACCTGGCGCTCGCGGTCGCGCTACAGGAGGTCAAGCAGTTGCGCGCGCGACCGGATGCGCAGCGACAGCTCGAGTTGAGCGCTGCCTGGGCGCCCTGGCGATCGGTCGCGGCGCGGCTCCTGTGGCATTACTATCTGGGCAAGCGAACGCCACGTAACAAATGAGGAGGAAGCATGGAACGCAGGGCCACGGCGGTCTGGCAGGGTGACCTGCGGCATGGAAAGGGCGCGCTCACCACGGAAAGCAAGGCACTCTCCGCCACGCCGTACTCGTTCAGCACGCGCTTCGAGGGCATGCCCGGCACGAATCCGGAGGAACTGCTCGGCGCCGCACACGCGGGCTGCTTCACGATGGCGCTTACGCACTTGCTGGGCGAAACCGGCATCACGCCAGAGCGCATCGAGACGCGGGCGACTGTCACACTCGAGAAACAGGAGTCGGGCTTCGCGATCACGAAGGTGCACCTCGACGTCGGAGTGCGCGCGCCCGGTGCAGATCGCGGGAAGGTCGACGAGGCCGCGACCAAGGCAAAGGTCAACTGCCCGCTCAGCAAGGTGCTGAAGGCCGCAATCTCGATGGAGGCGCGGCTCGAGGCCTGAGGATGGCGACGCCGTTTCATCTCGCGATCCGCGTGCGCGACCTCGCCTCCGCGCGCGCATTCTATGGCGGCCTGCTCGCCTGCCCGGAAGGGCGGAGCTCGGGCGACTGGGTCGACTTCGATTTCTTCGGCCACCAGCTCGTCTGCCACGTCGTCGCGGATGCCGGCGGCGAGAGCGCCCACAATCCGGTGGACGGCCACGACGTGCCGGTGCCGCATTTCGGCATGGTGCTCGAGATGCCGGACTGGGAAGCGCTCGCCGTGCGGCTGAAGAAAGCGGGCGTCGCGTTCGTCATCGAGCCGCAGGTGCGCTTCAAGGGCCAGCCGGGCGAGCAGGCGACGATGTTCCTGACCGACCCGAGCGGCAACGCGCTCGAGTTCAAGTCGTTCCGCGACATCGCGGGACAGTTGTTCGCCAGGTAGATCTTTTCACGGGTAGATTCATGCATTCCGCACGATTCTGCATCGCGACTGCCGCCTGCCTGTTCGCGGCGTCCATTGCGGCGAATGCCGCCACGCGCCCGACTGACGCCGAGATCTCGGCACTCACCGAGCGCTTCGCCGCCGCGAGCGTCGCGCAGCGCCAGGACATCCATCGCAATGCGGAACTCTCGAACCGCGAGACGCGCACGGCCGAGCTCGTGGCCGCGCACCTGAAGAAGCTCGGCATCGAAGTGAAGACCGGCATCGCGCACACGGGCGTCGTCGGAATCCTGAAGGGCGGCCTGCCGGGACGCACAATCGCGGTCCGCGCGGACATGGACGGGCTGCCGGTCACCGAGCAGTCGGAACTCCCCTTCCGCTCCACCGTGCGCAGCAACTACCTCGGCAAGGACGTCGGCGTTTCGCACGCCTGCGGCCACGACGTGCACACCGCCGCCCTCCTCGGGACGGCGTCGATGCTCGCGAGCATGCGCGATCGGCTGCCAGGCACGGTGATGTTCATCTTCCAGCCCGCCGAGGAAGGCGTGCCGGCCGGCGAGAACGGCGGGGCGAAGATGATGGTGGAAGAAGGCATTTTCTCCACGATCAGGCCCGACGCCGTAATCGCTTTCCACACCAACGGCGACCCGCCGGACGAGGAAGGCAACGACGAATTGCTGGGCAGGGTCGCCTATCGGCCCGGCCCCACCTTTGCGGCCGCAACCCGCTGGCAGGCCACCGTCAAGGGGCGCCAGACGCACGGCGCCGCGCCGCACCTCGGCGTCGACCCGATCGTCACTGCATCGGAGATCGTCATGGCGCTGCAGACGATCCGCTCACGCGTGCTCTCCCCGCTGTCCGAAAACGTCATCACCGTCGGCATCTTCAGGAGCGGCGAGCGGCACAACATCATCCCGGAAGCCGTCGAGCTCGGCGGCACGATCCGAACCTTCGACGACGAGGTGCTCGCGACGATCGAGTCGCGCATGCGCGACATCTTCGACGGGATCACGAAAGCGCAGCACGCGACCTTCGAACTGTCCTTCAACCACAGCCATCCGATGACGGTCAACAACCCCGAGTTGACCGCGCAGCTCGTCCCCACGCTCGAGCGGCTGGTCGGGCCGGAAAACATCCGCGAGGTCCCGGCACAGACCGGTGCCGAGGACTTCTCCTACTTCGCAAACGTCGTCCCGGGGTTCTACTTCCACATCGGCGTCGTGCCCGAAGGCAAGGCTTCCGGCGGGCATCACACGCCCACGTTCTACGCCGACGATGCCTCGGTGCCGATCGCGATGCGGCTCATGACGAGCGTAGTCGTCGACTATCTCGAGGGCGGCGCGCCATGATGTCCCCGCTCGTCGAATGCGTCCCGAATTTTTCCGAGGGGCGCGACAGGACGGTGATCGATGCGATCGCCCGGGCGATTTCCGGCGTCAGCAGTGTCCGGCTCCTCGACGTCGACGCCGGTGCCGACACGAATCGCACGGTCTTTACATTCGTGGGCACGCCCGATGCCGTCGGCGAGGCCGCATTCCGGGGCGCGGTCGCCGCCGCTGCCCTCATCGACATGTCCAGGCACCACGGCGCGCACCCGCGCATGGGCGCACTCGACGTCTGCCCGATCGTGCCGGTGTCCGGCGTGACGATGGACCAATGCGTCGAGGCGGCGCGGTCGCTAGGCCGCCGCCTGGCCGAGGCGCTGGCGCTGCCGGTCTATTTCTACGAATACGCGGCGACGCGGCCCGAGCGGCGCAACCTCGCCGACATCCGCGTCGGCGAATATGAGGCGCTGCGCCAGAAGCTCGCCGATCCCGCCTGGGCGCCGGATGCCGGCCCGGCGATCTTCAACGAGCGGCTCGGCGCCACGGTCGTCGGCGCACGCGAGTTTCTCATCGCCTACAACGTCAACGTCAACACGCGTGACCAAAAGCTGGCCAACGAGGTGGCGCTCAACGTCCGTGAAGCCGGGCGACTGAAGCGAGACGCCCAGGGGAAGGTCGTCACCGATGCCGAGGGCCGGGAGCTGCGCGTGCCGGGCCGCCTCAAGGCGGTGAAGGCGATCGGCTGGTACATCGAGCAGTACCGCCAGGCACAGGTGTCGATCAATCTCCTGAGCTTCCGCACGACGCCGCTTCACGAGGTCTTCGAAACGACGCGCGAAGAGGCCGGCAAGCTCGGCCTCGTCGTGACGGGATCCGAGCTCGTCGGCCTGACGCCGCTCGAGCCTCTGGTCGAAGCGGGCCGCTTCTACCTGCGCAGGCAAGGCCGGTCCACCGGACTCCCCGAAAGCGAGCTGGTCGAGCTCGCCATCCAGTCGCTGGGCCTCGCCCAACTGTCGCCCTTCGACCCCGGCAAGCGGATCATCGAGTACGCTGTCCGCGTGGCGGCACCCCTGGTTTCAATGACCGTCGAGCGCTTCGTCGACGAAGTTTCGAGCAACTCGCCGGCTCCGGGCGGCGGCTCGGTCGCGGCGCTGGCGGGCAGCCTCGGCGCGGCGCTGGCGGCGATGGTCGCCAACCTCACCGTCGGCAAGGCCGGATACGAGACGGCATGGCAGTCTTCGTCGTCGCTGGCGGAGCGGGCGCAAGCGCTGAAGGCTGCGTTTTTGGCCGCAGTGGACGATGACACCAAAGCCTTCGACGACGTGCTGGCGGCCATGCGGCTGCCCAAGCTCACCGACGAGCAGCAGCGTGCGCGGGCGGCGGCAATCGCGGCCGCCTACGAGAAGGCGACTGCGGTTCCGCTTGCCACCGCGCGGCTGTGCCTGCAGGCGCTCGAGCTGGCGGAGCAGGCCGCGGTAACCGGAAACCGGAATTCGGCCTCGGACGCCGGCGTCGGCGCGCTGCTCGCCAAGGCCGGGCTCGACTCTGCCGTCCTCAACGTTCGCATCAACCTGCCATCGGTGCGGGATGGCGCGTTCAAGTCCGCCACGCTAGCCGAGATCCCGGAACTACAGTCCAAATCCGCGAGCAGGCTCGCTCAGACGCTCGCCGCAGTCGAAGCGAGTCTCAATCGCTAGTTGTCGCAGTGCAGCCTGCGCGCGTACTTCGCGCCGGGCGGGGACCCTCGCTCGCTCAGCCGGAACTTTTTCGCTCGCTCGGGAACCCGCCCGGCGCTTGCCCGCGCGCTGGTTCCGCCAGCGTCAAGGCGCGCGCGCGCCGCTGCGGGACGCCCGAGTGAGCGAATGTCCGATCTTCTGAGCGAACGAGGGGTGTCCCGCCGGCGAAGCGCGCGCGCTTGCCGCCGGCCGACTTCAGAGCGGCGGGGGACCGGTGGGCGGCCTCGGACGGCCGCGCACGCGGTTCACGACGTCACTCGCGGTCGCACGCAACTTCCGCAGCCAGTAACGCGCCCAGGCGAACTCAAGGCCGAGGATGCCAAGGCCGACCGGGATCACGACGATCGCGGGGCCAGGCAGCACGATCATCGCGACGCCGAGCAGCACGACGCTGCCGCCGATTACGGCGACCACGATGCGCCGCGCCCAGTGATAGGTGATCGTGCGGCGCAGGAAACTGCGGACTTGCCATCTCATGGCGAGGGAATCCCGACAAACGCTTCGATGAGCCGCGCGACCGCGCGCGGCTCGTCATGATGCAGCATGTGGCCGGCGCCGGCCACCTCCTCCACGCGAAGGTCGCGGACCAGAGCCTTGAAAGACTCGACGCCGCCCTCAGGCGCGAGCCGCGCGACGAGTTCCGATTCCGCGCCGACGACCATCAGGACGCGCGCCTCGATCGCCCGCCAGCAGGCCTCCATTTCCTCGCGGCGGTACAGGTACGGGTTCGTCCGGCGATGCAGCGGGTCGGTGAGGAGGCGCACGCCGCCGCCAGGCAGGGGCGCGCTCCAGCAGCCCGCGATGAAGGCCGCGCGCTCCGGCGAGAGGCGCGGGTTGCGCTTCGCGATGCGCGCAGCGAGCTCCGCGGCGTCGCCGTAATCGGCGAACTCCGCGGGTGCGCGCAGCTCGTCCAGCCATTGCCCGAGACGCGCCGGCGCCTGCGAGGACAGCGTGCGAGGCAGGCCGAAGCCCTCGAGATTCACGAGCGCGCGCACGCGCGAAGAACGGACCCCGGCGTAGATCATCGCGACGTTTGCGCCCATGCTGTGGCCGACAATCCGCGCCGGGCCGCGCGGGCAGAGCCGTTCGAGCATCTGTTCCAGGTCCGCGTAGTAGTCCGGAAACCAGTAGCCGCCGGGGCTGCGCGCGGATTCGCCGAAGCCGCGCCAGTCCACCGCGACGAGCGGCAGGTCCGCGGCGATCTCGTCCGCGACGAACTGGAACGTGGCCGCGCAGTCCGCATAGCCGTGCAGCACCAGCACCGGGTCGTCGGAATCCGGTCCCCAGCGGACCAGGTGGTGGTCGAGGCCGCGGATCGGGATCGTCGCGTGACGGCCCGGGCGGGCGGGCTGGTAGCTCATCGGCTCAAGCAGGCGCCAGCCGCTGGATCAGCAGCTTGTCGATCCGGCGCCCGTCCATGTCTACGACCTCGAAGCGCATGCCGCGCCAGCGGAAGCTCTCGCCCGTCGCCGGCAGGTGCCCCAACTGGGCGAGCACGAAGCCCGCGAGCGTCGTGTAGTCGTCACCCGAGCGCATATTGCCGCGCTCGAGCAGCCGCTCAACGTCGTCGATCGACATACTGCCGTCGACAAGCCAGGACGAATCGTCGCGCGCGACCGCTTCGGCAGCTTCCTCGCGCGCCGCTTCGGGCAGCTCGCCCGTAATCGCGGTCAGGATGTCGGATGGCGTCACGACGCCCTCGATCGAGCCATGCTCGTCGACGATCACGGCGAAGTGCATTTTGGATTCGCGGAAGAGGTCGAGGAGCCGGAGAATCCGAGTCGACTCGTGCACGATGAGCGGGGTCCGCACGCGCGCGGCGAGCTCGCCGGTCGTCGTATCACCGAGCCACTCAGCAAGGTCGCCGGTCATCACGACGCCGAGCAGCTCGTCGAGCTGGCCGCGGCAGACTGGATAGCGTGAGTGTCCGCTCGTACGCACGGCGTTCCAGACCGTCTCGCGGCTGTCGCCGGCGTCGAGCCACACGACGTCGCCGCGCGGCATCATGATGCTGCGCACCGTGCGGTCCGGGAGCCGCAGCACGCCTTCGATCATCTGGTGCTCGGCGACGTGGAAAATGCCCGTGTGCGTCGCCTCGGCGATCATCGAGCGGATCTCCTCCTCGCTGACCGCGCGGCTCGTCGTCGAGCGGATACCGAGGACGCGGGTCACCAGCTCGGTCGATCCCTGGAGCACCCAGACGAAGGGCTTGCTCACGATCGCGAGCGCCTCCATCAGCGGCGCGAGGCGAGAGGCCATCGCCTCCGGGTTGGTGAGCGCCCAGCGCTTCGGTACCAGCTCGCCGATCACGAGCGAAAGGTAGGTGACGGCGACGACGACGACGAAGTACGAGGCCGTGTCCAGGTATTGCACGACGGGCGCCAGCACTTCGACTTGCATGAGCCAGATCGCGAGTGGCCCGGCGAAGCGCGCGCCGCTGTACACGCCCATCCCGACGCCGATCAACGTGATGTAGAACTGCACGGTCGAGAGGAAGCGCGTCGGGTCCTCGAGGAGCCGCAGGGCCGCCCGCGCGCCGCGGCTCCCGCCTTTCGCAAGCTCGCGCAGGCGCGTCGCGCGCGAGGAGAAAAGCGCGAGCTCGGCCATTGCAAACAGGCCGTTCACGAGAACGAGGGAGATGAGGATCAGGAAGTAGGCCAGCATGGTGCGCCGGGCATGCCGGCCGGCTTGATTCTACCAGTTGGAAATAGAAATAAAGGGGACGTTCACCTTTAACTGGGTCGCTGAGGCTTTGAAAATACCAGTAGCTGTTAAAGGTGAACGTCCCCTTTATTTCTGTCCCATTTATTTCCGTCGGTTGCGGGCCGGGGAAGCAGGCCGCAAGATGAACGCTTGCAGAAACGCGACGCTTCCCGGCGGCTGATCGCAGGCTCGGCGATCATCGGATCGATCGGCACTTTCAGCCTGCACGTGCTGCTACCGGCCTTGCCTGCAATCGCCGCGGCGATGCAGGTCGCGCCGCACGCGGCCCAGCTGCTCATCAGCCTGTCGATCCTGTCGATCGCGCTCGGCAACCTCATGGTCGCTCCGCTCTCAGACCGCTACGGCCGGCGGCCGATCGTGCTGTTCTCGCTCGGCCTCTTCGTCCTCGGCAGCGCCGCCGGCATCGTCGCGACGTCGCTCGACATGCTGGTCGTCTCGCGCGTGGTGCAGGCGTTCGGCGGTGGCGCCGCGATGTCGGTGATGCGCGCGACCATCCTCGACCATTTCGGGCCGGCGCGGGCCGCGGGCGCGCTCGCGGCGACCGCAACCGCAATCCTGATCGCACCGATGCTCGCGCCGACGCTCGGCGGCTTCGTGCTCGAGTGGCTCGACTGGCGTGCCGTGTTTGCGATCTCCGGGATCCTCGGCTTCTTCGTCTTCCTGTTCGCTTCACGAAACCTGCGCGATGCGCGGCGCGCGGACCGGGCTGCGGGCCCGTCGCTGCGCTACTGGTCGAGCTACCGGCGGCTCCTGGGCTCGCGCGAGTACCTCGCCTTCCTGGTGTTCGGGTCCTGCATGGTCAGCATGATCTACACGTTCGTCACGGGCGCGCCGTACGTCGCCATCGACATCCTGGGCGTCTCGCCGTCGCGCTTCGGGTTGCTGCTGTTCTTTCCCGCGGTCGCCTCATTCACGGGATTCCTGATCGCGGCCCGGGTCACGAGCCGGGTCGGCGGGCAACGGATGATGCGCATGGGGGCGATGATCGCCTTCGCGGGCACGCTCGCGATGGCGGCGCTCGCGCTCGCGGGGATCTGGCACCCGCTCGCGATCTTCATTCCCGGAATGGCGATCGGCTTCGCCAATGCGATCGCCGCGCCTTCCTCGACGATCGGCGCGATCTCGCGCGACCCGGCGATTGCCGGCGCGGCATCTGGCCTGCTGGGATTCCTGCAGCTCGTCACGGCAGCCGTCTCGACGCAGGTCGTCGCCGCATTCACCGGCCATTCGCCGGTCCCGCTTGCCGTGGTGCTGCTGGTGCTGTGCCTGGTCGCGCTGCTCGCGCTCAGGCCGATCGGGAAGATTGTGCTGACGCGCCCGGGGCCGGATCAGGCGGAGCCGCCCGCGCCGCCCGTCGCATCGGAGCCGACGCGATAGCGGAAGCGGACCGTTCCGAAGGTCACGAGGTCGCCGTCGTCCAGGCGCGCGTAGCGGACCTGGATGCCGTTCACGAAGATGCCGTTGCGGCTGTTCGCGTCGACCAGCATCGCCTCGCCGTTCCGGACCGTCAGCATTGCGTGCAAGCGGCTCACGGTCGGGTCGACGATACGCAGGTCGTTGTCGCGCGTGCGCCCGACGTTGACGCGCCGGCTCACGATCTCGTGCACGCAACCGACCAGGTCGAGGCCGATCAGGTAGCGGCGAAGCCGCGGCGTGGCGGCGACAGTCGGGGTAACCGGCGGGAGCTCGAGCGGCGGCAACTCGAGCGTGAAATCGACTTCCGGGTTGAGTTCTTCGGTTGCGTCCGCGCGCATGACGGGCGGATCCGGCGGCAGCGCGTCGGTGACGGCGGCGTTGAGCGGCCGTGAATCGCGAAGTTCGGCAGCGAGGCCCTCGCGCTCGAGCGTACGGGTTGCGAGCCTCGCCGAGAGCTCCTCGATGCGGCGCTCGCGCTCGGCGAGCAGCTGGTCGCGCTCTGCAAGCGTGCGCAGCAGGCTCTCGACGCGCTTCTGCCAGCGCGCGCGCTCGGCGGCGAGCGCGGCGGCCTGGTCGGCGCGGCGCTGCTCGGGCTGCAGCAACTGGTTCAGGTCGGCCTGGGTCTCGGTGAAGACTTCCGTGTCGTCGGCGAGCCCCATGCTGTCGAGCTCGGGGTCGTCGTCAGGAACTTCGCCGATTAGTATCGGCGCATCATCGAGGTCGGTCGGCGTGGCCAGCTCCCAGTCCTGGGAATCCGGCAGTCGATTCTGGCTCGTGAGCTCGATGTGCTCGACGAGTGCCGTGAGATCCTCGGAGACGATGCCGTCGTCCGGGGCCTTCTCCCCTTCACCCTTCTCCATGGCGCTTATTATCGCCCAGCGCGAATCCGGCGCCACTCGCTTCGCTCGAGATACGCCATATATCAATGGCTTAGCTCTTTTCCAGGCGCTGCGAGACCCGGAAACCTGTGAACTGCGTCACAGAGCGTCCGCGCATCTGCGCTGTGTAGGATGCCCGCCATGCGGCCGGTATGGATGCTCTCGGCGACCCAGGCGCTCTGCATGTCGGGCAGTTTTCTGTTCGTCCTGCTCGGCGGAATCATCGGCTCGCACCTCGCGCCGACGCCGGCGCTCGCGACACTGCCCGTGTCCTTGCTGATTGCCGGCCTCGCGGCCAGCGTCGTACCGGCGGGCGCACTGATACACCGCTTCGGGCGCCGCGCCGTGTTCGTCGGCTGCGCCCTCCAGGCCGCAGCAGGTTGCGTCCTGGCCGGGTTCGCGGTCGCGACGGGGCGTTACTGGCTTTTCTGCGCGGCGGCGTTCCTGCTAGGCGGCAACAACGCCGTCGTCATGCAATACCGGTTTGCGGCGACGGAATACGTGGAGCCGGCGCGCGCGAGCCGCGCGATTGCAGTCGTGATGACCGGTGCGCTCGTCGCGGCCTGGCTCGGGCCGGAGCTTGCCGTGCGCACGGCGGACCTCGTGCCCGCGGCGCACTATGCCGGTTCCTTCTACGCGGGAACCGGGCTCTACCTGCTCGCGGCGATCCTGCTCACGCAGATCGGCGAAGCCGCGCGCGCCCACGCCCCGGAGCCGGCCCCGCCACGGCGACTCGGGGAAATCGCCGCGCAGCCGGTGTACCGCGTCGCGGTGCTCGCGGCGCTCGCCTCCTATACCGTCATGAGCTTCATCATGACGGCAACGCCGATCAGCATGCACGTCGTCGACGGGCACGACGAGGTCGCAACCGCGCGCGTGATCCAGGTCCACCTGCTCGCGATGTACCTGCCGTCGCTCGGCAGCGGCTGGATCATCGCGAAGTTCGGCGAGCGGCCGGTGATCGCCGTCGGCACGCTCCTGATGGCGGCCTGCGTTGCCATTGCCGCGTATGCAGGACACTCGGTCATGCACTACGGCTGGGCGCTCGGCGTGCTCGGGCTCGGCTGGAACCTGCTCTTCATTGCCGCGACCACGATGCTCACGAAAACCTACCGCATGCACGAGCGGATCCAGGCGCAAACGCTGAACGATTTCCTGGTCTTCGGGGCGCAGGCGGCGGCCTCGCTGCTCGCGGGGCTCGCGGTCACGACGATCGGCTGGGAGCAGTTGAACCTCGCGACGCTGCCGCTGCTCGCGGCGGTTCTCGTTGCGACCGCAGCGATCAGCCGCCGGGCCGCGGTCGCGCCCGGCTAGACGCGGTCGAAAAAGGCGCGGATTTCCTGGACGATGGCGTCGGCCGGCTCCTCCAGGACCCGGCCGGGATCGGGAGAAAGCTGCAACATCGGCTGGATGATGGCGGTCGAGGGCTGCTGAGTCCCCGCGACGACCAACCTCCGCACTTCCCTGGGCCGCGTGGTCGCAAGTTCGTATGCAACAGCAGCGCCGCGGCCACAGCCAATGAGGTCGACGCGGCGCAGGCGAAGCTGGTCGAAGAGATCGGCGATCGCGAGCGCGAGGCCGGCGACGGCCATGCGGCCCTTTGGCGAGTCGGATCCGCCACTCCCCGGCAGGTCCGGCGCGTAGATCGAGCGATCCGCACCGAGGATCGCCGCGCAGCGGTTGAAGTCGGCACCGCTGCCGTCCTCGGCGTGCAGGAAGACGATCGGCGACGCCTCGTCGAAGCCGCCGCTCGAGGGATAGGCAGTTGCGAGGTGCAACTGGCCGTACCGGCAGTCGATATACATGCGCCTGAGCCGCACCGGCGCGCTTGCCGCCTGCCGCTTCTTCGTCGCCATGCCTGCCCCGTTCGTTGCCGTGCCGTTATCATGGTGCATGAAGGAGCCCGTCATGCCCAAGTACTCGCGCACATTCCTGGCTGCGTTCGCGGCGGCCTGCGCCACGGCGTTCGCCATGGGCGCGGTTGCGGCGGCCCCGGCGGACGACAAGGCGATTTATGACCGTATCGTGTCGCTTGCCGGCGACTGGAACGGACATATGGAAGATCCGCTCGCCGGCCCGCCGGTCACGGTTCATTACGAAGTCGTGAGCGGCGGCAAGGCGGTCATCGAGTACCAGAATCCCTCCGGCAGCCTGCCGACCGTGACCGTTTATTTCCTGGCGGACGGCAAGCTCCGCGCGACGCAGTATTCCGCGGCCGGCAACCAGCCCGCCTACAAGCTCGGCGACGATTCCGCGGCCGAACTCGTAAAACTCGAATTCAGCGGCGGCACGGGTTTCGACGCGGACCACGATGGGCACGTTCACAAAGGCGAAATCCGGATCGTCTCACCGGAGCGGATCGAACATCGCTGGTTCCACTACGTCGGGCCGAAGGAACAAGGAGTGACGGAGTGGTTTCTGGAGAGGAAGACGGAGGAAGAGAAGCCGCCGGTTGAGCCGGAGGAAGCGAAGCCGGAGCCTGTAGTGACGCCGGAAGGGAAGAAACGCTGAATCCGCCGCAAGAGGGGAC
>Ga0187893_10003111_pt1 | contig 34551 bp, 28 predicted proteins | sample MA1701074metaG_FD_139574 | JGI IMG/M metagenome (GOLD analysis project Ga0187893, IMG submission 139574) | White microbial mat communities from a basaltic lava cave in the Kipuka Kanohina Cave System on the Island of Hawaii, USA - MA170107-4 metaG ...
CCGCTTTCCCATCCGGGAGTCATGCCAAGTTTTTTCGCCTCCTGGAAGCCCGCAACCCCTTGCAGGACGCGGCTTTCACAAGCTCATCCCTGAAATTCCATCCACTCGATAGGGAGAAGACCCATTGTAATATACGCCGACACCACCGGTGGCCGTGCCGAGCTGCACGGTGGTGGTTGCCGACGCAGGCGATGCGGCGAGCGTCAGGCAGGCGATCGGCAGAAAAAGACGCGCGAGATCCTTGACGGGACCGTTCATTGCGTTCTCCTTTGCGGAAGCGTCGAAACGGAACGTACCGGGCTCCCTCATATGCCGGAAGCAGACGCCTACGTCAACCATGAAGTGCGATTTCATGCCGCTGCGAACATTAGCGAGCCGCGGGACGAGCCGCGGATGGGTGGGGGCGCGGGTCCGCCGCGTCAGCTCGGGTGTGGGGTAGGGCGTGCAGCCGACGCCGGTGCCCGCGCCGCGAACGGTAGTAGAACTACGTAAGTAGAACTACGTGCGGAATCGCGCTAGGTCACTCGGGGCTGGTCAGTCGGAGAGTCGTCGTCCGGCGTTTGCCGCCACGCAGGTAGTCCATCTCGATGCGGTCGCCGGGCCGGTGCGTTTCGAGGCACCGGAGCAGGCCCTCGGTGTTCTTCACCTCGCTGTCGTCGATGGTGACGATCACGTCGCCGAGCAGCAAACGCCCTGCGGTGTCGCGCTGGGTGCCGCGAAGCCCTGCCGTCTCAGCGGGGCCGTGTGGACTCACGGCTCCGACGATCACACCGGAGACACCCAGGCGCTCGGCCACCTCGTCGGAGAGAAGCTGGAGGCCCATGATTGGCCGGATGACGCGCCCGTGCTCGATCAGCTGCGGGACGATGGTGCGCACCGCGACCACTGGAACGGCGAAGCCAATCCCGGCCGAGGCACCGGTGTTGCTGTAGATCGCGGTGTTCACCCCGATCAATCGGCCTTTGGAGTCGAGCAGCGGGCCGCCGGAGTTCCCCGGGTTGATCGCCGCATCGGTCTGGATCACGTCGGTGATGGTGCGGCCCGCCGGTGAGCGGAGCTCGCGGCCGATCGCGCTCACGACGCCCGTGGTGAGCGTCTGATCGAGCCCGAAGGGGTTGCCGATCGCGTAGACGTGCTGCCCGACTCGGAGTGCCGTGTCACCGCCGACCTCGAGAGGATGGAGACGAGCCGCGGGAGCGCGGATACGAAGGACGGCCAGATCCTTCTCGGGCGCGACGCCGACCAGGGTGGCTTCCCACTCGCTCTGATCGGCCATGGTGACGAGGAGGGCGTTGGCGCCGGCGACGACGTGATAGTTGGTGACGATGTGTCCGCTGCGATCCCAGACGAACCCGCTCCCCGACCCTTGGGGAATCTGGAACGCGTCGAGCGAGAAGAAGTCGCGGCGCAGGCCGACGTTGGTGATGAACACGACCGAGCGTGAGGCGCGCTCGAAGACGGCGATGTCGCGCCGTTCCTCGGTCGACAGGTCGTCATCGGCCGCCGCCGCGGCCGCGGGGGCGAGCCGAGCCCGCGGCGCGGCGCTGCCGTCGAGACGCGCGGAGCGCCAGGTGGCGGCGCCGAAGCCGCCGGCGAAGGCGATGGCGACGAGCAGGAGACGCATCATTCGCGTGCGCATGATTCTCATGGACGGGGACGTCTCTGGGCGGCGAAAATTCATGTTCTCGAATGAAGCGGGCTCCGCGCCGTCCGGCGCTGGCTGCTCCGGTCACGCTGGCGGACGAGCGTCGATGAGGACCCCGGGGTTGAGAATGCCGGCGGGGTCGAGCGCCTGCTTCGCCGCCGCGAGGGCTGTCGCGAACGGGCCCGGGCGCTGCTTGTCGTACCACGGGCGGTGATCCCGGCCGACGGCGTGGTGATGCGTGATGGTGCCTCCCGAGCGCAGCAGAGCCTCGGAGGCCGCCGCCTTGATCTCGGCCCACTGCTCGAGCTGGCCGCCCGGGCGCGCCGGCGCCAGCACCGTGTAGTAGGGAGCGGGCCCGTCGGGATAGACGTGCGTGAACCGGCACGTGACCCGCCCGGCCCCGCAGATACGGCGCACGGCGTCCGTGGTGGTCGCCATGACCGTGCGGTGAAAGTCCGCGAAGCGATCCCAGGTGACGGCGCTCTCGAACGTCTCCGTCACCAGGCCCATCGCCACCAGCGCGTCGCGAAGGTACGGCGCGCCCAGGAACGAGCGGCGCCACGCGCCGGCGGAGCCGTCACGCTCGCCGTCGCCCTCCGATCGCGTGCGCACCGGCTCGCTCGGCACGCGGCCGCCGTGGTCTCGGGCGCACTCGAGCGCCCGCGCCATCCACGCGTCCAGTGCATGATCCGCGGACTCGAAGGCGAGCAGCAGCACGGCATCCTCGCCGATGCCTGCGCCCGCGGTCTCGGCCTCGCCCGCGTCGAGCAGCCTGCAGTTCGATGGATAGAGGCCCGCCTGACTGACGGCGCGCACCGCTTCGGCTGCCGCCGCGAAGTCGGCGAACGGCACGGCGCAGGAAATGCGGAACCGCGGACGTGCCTGGAGCCGCATCCAGGCCTCCGTGATGATGCCGAGGATTCCTTCGGAGCCCATGAAGAGGCGGTCCGGGCTCGGCCCGGCTCCCGAGCCGGGCAGGCGGCGGGTGGCGACGATCCCTGCGGGCGTCACGACGCGCACGGCCTCGACCAGATCGTCGATGTGCGTGAAGAGCGTGGCGAAGTGTCCGCCGGAGCGCGTGGCAATCCATCCGCCGAGCGAGGAGAACTCGAAGGACTGCGGAAAGTGGCGCAGCGTCAACCCGGCAGGCCGCAGCTGGTCCTCGAGCGCCGGCCCGAGCACGCCCGCCTGGATGCGCGCCGCGCGCGAACGGCGGTCGATCTCGACGACTCTGTCGAGCGCGCGCACGTCGATCGTCACGGCAGCCCGACACGCGTCCCGGGGCGGCGGCTCGACGCCACCGACGACGCTCGAGCCGCCGCCGTAGGGCACGGCCACGGCGCCGGCGTCTGTGCACCAGTCGAGGATCGCGACGATGTCCGCTTCGTCGCGCGGATAGAAGACGGCGTCGGGTGGATTGGTGAACTCCCGGCGCAGTCCCCGCACGACGTCGCGAAACGATTTGCCGTACGTGTGACCGGCGCGATCCTCGAGCGCGGTCGAGCCGAGGTGCGCGAGCGGAGGCGGGAGGGCGATGCGCGGGGCCGGCAGGTGGAGGTCCTCGAGGCGGGGAGGATCGACGATGGCCGGGGGCTCGATCCCGAGTCGCGCCGCGACCAGGTGCGCGATCTGGCGCTGGTGCTCGGGGCTCGGACCCGCGTCTTCGAGACCCCAGCCCCAGAACTTTCGCCGCGAGCCACCCGGGACACTCACGCACTCTCTCTTGTCCAGCGCCCGGCAATTTGCAAGGTCATGCGCCCGCGAACGCGGTCCTGGCGTACCGGCTGGCGGGCACGTATCCGGCGGCTGGACCGCCGTTGCCGGATGCGCCGTCACGGGACATAGTTGGTCGGCATGGCGGCGGCGGACGTCATCGTCATCGGCGGCGGGCTCGTCGGCTGTGCGGTGGCGCGCGAGCTGGCGCGTAGCGGCGTCCGGGTGCTGCTGCTCGAGCGCCGGGCCATCGGCGCGGCGGCCTCCGGCGCCGCGGCGGGCACGCTGGCCGCGCAAGCGGAGGCCAACGAGCCGGGGCCGCTGGTGGATCTGTGTCTGCGCAGCCGCAGCCTCTTCGGCGACTTCGTCGACGAGATCGGGGCCGAGACCGGGATCGACTGCGAGTACGGCACCGGCGGGATCCTCTACTGCGTGCTCAGCGACGCGGACGAGGAGGTGCTGGCGCGCCGGCTCCGGTGGCAACAGGCGGCGGAGTTGCCCGCCGTGCGTCTCGGCCGCGCGGATGCCCTCGACGCGCAGCCGGGTCTCGGTGCCGGCGTGCGCTGGGCCGTGCATTTTCCCGCCGACCACTGGCTCGATCCGCGGCGCCTTGCCGCGGCCGTGGGCGCGGCGGCGGCCGCGGCCGGTGTCGAGATCGTCTGCCCGCGCACGGTGGTGCGGATCGTCGCCGACAACGAGCGGGTCACTGGGGTCGAATGCGATGACGCCACGTACGCGAGCGGCTGCGTGGTCAATGCCGCCGGCTGCTGGGCGGGGCTCGTCGCCGTGCCGCAGCGGGTCCGGCCGCTGCCGATCGCGCCGCTGCGCGGTCAGATGGTCGCCATCGACGGCATGCCGGCGGCGGCCGGCCTGGCGATCTACTCGACCGGGGGATACCTCGTTCCGCGGCGGGACGGCCGCGTGCTCGCGGGCAGCACCTACGAGCACGCCGGCTACGACGCCGAGGTGACCGTGGGCGGTGTGACGCGGATCCTGGCCGCGGCCACCGCGCTGCTGCCGGCGCTGGCCGAGCGCGCGGTGCTCGAGACCTGGGCCGGCCTGCGGCCCATGACACCCGATGGGCTCCCCGTGCTTGGGCCATCACCCGACGTCGCCGGGCTCTACTATGCGACGGGTCACGGTCGCAATGGCATCCTGCTCGCGCCGCTGACCGGGCGGCTGATTGCCGAGTTGATCGTGGCGGGCACCTCGCCCGACGGGCTCGATCCTTTCCTTCCGGCGCGGTTTGCCGAGGTGGGGGCATAGCGCGATGACGGGCGGCGGCGCGGGTGGCCTGATGGCGAACCACACACTCGATGATCTCATGTGGGTGCTCGTGTGTGCGGCGCTCGTGATGCTGATGCAGGCGGGGTTCTGCTGTCTCGAGAGCGGACTGGTTCGCGCCAAGAACAGCGTCAACGTCGCGCTCAAGAACCTGATCAGCTTCAGCGTCTCCTCGGTGATGTTCTGGCTGGTCGGCTTCGGCCTCATGTTCGGGGCGAGCTACGATGGGCTGGTCGGCACGAGCCGCTTCGCGTTCGGCGATACGGCGCAGCCGTGGTTGCTGGCCTTCTTCGTCTTCGAGCTGGTGTTCTGCGGGACGGCGACCACGCTCATCTCCGGGGCGGTGGCGGAGCGGGTGCGATTCGTCGGCTACCTGGCCGTGCCGGCGGTGACCGCGAGCATGATCTATCCAGTGGTTGGGCACTGGATCTGGGGCGGCGTCGAGGCGGGGATCCGCACCGGCTGGCTCGGCCGCAGCGGCTTCATCGACTTCGCCGGCGCGACGGCGGTGCACTCGGTGGGCGGCTGGGTGGCGCTGGCGATGGTGGTGTTGATCGGCCCGCGCCTCGGGCGCTTCGGACGCGACGGCGCGATGATTCACGGCCACGACGTGCCCATGGCGGCGCTCGGCGCCGTGCTGCTGTGGTTCGGATGGTTCGGGTTCAATGGCGGGAGCACGCTCGGCGTGAGCGATCGCATTCCGCTGATCTTCGTCAACACCGGGCTGGCGGGTGCCTTCGGCGGCGTGGCCGCGGTCATGCTGTCGTGGCTTCGCTTCGGGCGCGTGAGCGTGGCGGCGGCGATCAACGGCGTGCTCGGCGGGCTCGTGGCCATCACCGCCTCGTGTCACATCATGGCGCCGATCGGCGCCGCCGCCATCGGGGCCGTCGCCGGGCTGCTGGCGCTCGTGGGCAAGCGCGTTCTCGATCGACTCGAGATCGATGACACCGTCAGCGTCATTCCCGTTCATCTCTTTGCCGGGGTGTGGGGCACGCTCGCGGTCGCCATCCTCGGCGACCCGGGCGCGTGGGGCACGGGGATGGGACGGTGGGAGCAGCTGGGGGTGCAGGCCGCGGGGGTGCTGGCGGCCGGAAGCTACGCCTTCGCGGTCGCCTTCGCGGCGATCTGGGCGCTCAACCGGGTGATGCCGCTGCGGGTGCGGCCGGAGGAGGAGGTGCTCGGTCTCAATGTCACGGAGCACGGCGCCAGGACGGCGATGGTCGATCTGTTGGCAGACATGGACGACCAGCGCCGCGCCGGCAACGTCGCGGCGCGGGTGCGGGTGGAGCCGCACACGGAAGTGGGGCGCGTCGCGTCGGAGTACAACCGCGTGCTCGATCGTGCCGAGAAGGCGCTGGGGGCTCGGGAGGCGAGTGAAAAGCTGCTGCGGACGCTGCGCTCGGCGCAGGCGCGGTTCATGGCCGACACGGCGCCCGATGTGCTCTTCGACGAGCTGCTGGGCGAGCTGCTGCCGCTCACCGAGAGCGAGTACGGCTTCATCGGCGAGGTGCTGTTCACCGACAGCGGCGCGCCATACCTCAAGACCCATTCCATCACGAACATCGCGTGGGACCAGGAGACCAGGCGCTTCTACGAAAAGTACGCGCCGCAGGGTCTCGAGTTCTACAACCTGCGGACGCTGTTCGGCGCGGCGATCACGACCGGAAAGCCGGTGGTAGCCAACGATCCGGCGACCGATCCGCGGCGCGGCGGGCTACCCGCCGGCCACCCGCCGCTGCGGGCGTTCCTCGGGCTGCCGTTCCGTCAGGGAGACCGCGTCGTGGGCATGGTCGGGATCGCCAATCGGCCCGGCGGGTATGACTGGGAGACCGTCGATTTTCTGCAGCCGTTTCTCGAGACGTGCGCGCACATCATCGAGGCGTGGCGCAACGACACGCGCCGGCGCGAAGCCGAGGAGGCGCTCCGACGGGCCCGCGACGAAGCGCTCGAGGCGACGCGCCTGAAGTCCGAGTTTCTCGCCAACATGAGTCACGAGCTCCGGACGCCGATGAACGGCATCATCACGATGACCGATCTGACGCTGGATACGGAGCTGGCGGCGGAACAACGGGAGTATCTCACCATCGTCAAGGGCTCGGCGACCGATCTCCTGCGCCTGCTGAACGACATCCTGGACTTCTCCAAGATCGAGGCCGGGAAGCTCGATCTGGAGCAGGTGCCGTTTCGGCTGCGCGACCGACTCGACGAAGCGCTGCGGCCGCTGGCGCTGCGCGCGGAAATGAAGGGGCTGGGCTTCGCGTGTGAGATCGCGGCGGACGTCCCCGCCGTCGTGGTGGGCGACCCGGGCCGCTTGCAGCAGGTGCTCGTCAATCTGGTCGGCAACGCGATCAAGTTCACGCATGGCGGCAACCTGGACGTGCGCGTCGTGCTGGAGTCCCAGTCGGAGGGTGCGGTGGCGCTGCGGGCCTCGGTGCGCGACACCGGCATCGGCATCCCTGCCGACAAGCAGCGCTCGATCTTCGGCGCCTTCACGCAGGCCGACGGCTCGACCACTCGGCAGTACGGTGGCACCGGCCTCGGGCTCGCCATCTGCGCGCAGCTCGTGCAGCGAATGGGCGGGCGCATCTGGGTGGAGAGCGCGGCCGGCCGCGGCAGCACGTTTCAGTTCATCGTGCCCTTCCAGGTGCCGGCGCGGGACCGCCGGGCCCTCTCGGGGAACGGCGAGGCGGGGCGCGAGCCGATGCGGGTGGGCGGTGGCGGCGACCAGCGCGCCGCCGGAGCGGAGCTCCCAGCCCTCAGAATCCTCCTCGCAGAAGACAACCCGATCAACCGCCTGGCGATGACGCGCTTGCTGGAGAAGCGTGGCTGCCTGGTGGTGGCCGTGGAGAACGGCCGCGAGGCGCTTGCCGCGTTCGACCGCGAGCCGATCGACCTCGTGCTGATGGACGTGCAGATGCCCGATCTCGACGGCTTGGAGGCGACGGCGGCGTTGCGTGCCCGGGAACGCGGCCGGGGCACTCGCGTTCCCGTGATCGCACTCACCGCCCATGCCATGCAGGGTGACCGCGAACGGTGTCTGGTCGCGGGGATGGACGAGTATGTCACCAAGCCGGTCCAGCCGGAGGAGCTGCTCGCCGTGATCGGACGCGCGGTGCAGCGGCGCGCAGGGCCGCAGGAAGCGGAATCCGCGAGCCCGCCGCCCGGGGAGGTGCTGCGCCACGAGACGCTGCGGGCGAATACCGGGGACGACCGCGTGCTGCTGCGGGAGATCGTCGATATCTTCAGGATCGACGGGCCCCGGGCCCTCGCCGAGATTCGCGATGGGCTACGCATCCGCGATGTCTGGATCGTCGAGCGCGCAGCGCATCGCCTGAAGGGATCGCTCGCCACGTTCGGCGCGTTCGCGGCCCACGCGGTGGCGGAGCGGGTGGTCATGGCCGCCCGCGGAGGCGACGTCGATGAGGCCCGCGCCGCATTTGTTGCGCTCGACGGGGAGCTGCAGCGGCTCGCCCAGGAGCTGGACACGGCGGCCGATCGGTCGGCCTGAGCGGGCGCTCAGGGCCCGACGGCGATCTCGGCGTGCTCCCGGTGGAAGCCCTCGACGGCCTTCACCACGATCTTGGTGCCGAACTCGCGCTCGATCATCTCGATGCCACGGTAGCCCTCGGCGCAGAGATACGTGGCAACGTCGGGCGGGACGCTCACGGTGAAGTGCGGCGTGCCCGGCTGGCGGGCCACCTCGCGGCGCAAGCGGCGAAGCAGCTCGTGGCCCATCGTGACCACGGCCTTCACCCGCCCCTGACCGCTGCAGTACGGGCAGGGGCTACAGAGGATCGCCTGCAGGTTCTCACGGGTCCGCTTGCGCGTCATTTCCACGAGCCCGAGCTCGGACAGCGTCAGCACGTTGGTGCGCGCGCGATCCCGCCGCACGGCTTCGTTGAGGGTGTCGAGGAGCTTCTTGCGATTGGCGGCTTCTTCCATGTCGATGAAGTCGACGATGATGATGCCGCCGATGTTGCGCAGTCGCACCTGATCGATGACGGCGCGCGCCGCCTCGAGATTGGTCTTGAGGATGGTCTCCTCGTGCGTGCGTTTTCCCACGTAACGGCCCGTGTTCACGTCGATGACGGTCAACGCTTCGGTCTGGTCGATGACGATGTAGCCCCCCGACTTGAGCCAGACGCGGCGCTCGAGCGCCTTGGCCACCTGATTCTCGATGCCGAGATGGTCGAAGAGCGGCGCCGCGCCATCGTACAGCTCGACGCGCTCCGCGAGGCGCGGCATGATGTGGGCGACGAAGTCCTGCACCCGGGCGTGCTCCGAGGCGCTGTCGAGCAGCAGGCGATCGACCTCGGTGGTGAAGTGATCGCGCACCGTGCGCAGGACGAGGTCCATGTCCGAATGGATGAGCGCCGGCGCCGTGCTCTCCTCGGCCTGGCCCCGGATGCGCTCCCAGAGCCGGGTGAGAAACCGGACGTCGGCCACGATCTCCCGCTTGGAGATGCCCACGCACGCGGTACGGATGATGAGCCCGCCTTCGAACGGCCGCAGCCCGTCGACGATGTCGCGTAGGCGCTGCCGTTCCTCCTCGTCCTCGATGCGCCGGGACACGCCGACGTGCGCCACGGTCGGCATGTAGACGAGATATCGTCCCGGCAGCGAGACGTACGACGTCACCCGGGCGCCCTTGGTGCCGATGGGCTCCTTCGCCACCTGCACCAGCAGCTCGGTACCCTTCTTGAGCTGCTCTTCGATCGGCCGGCGCGGGCTGCGGCTGCGGCGCCGCCCGTCGAACTCCACGCCGGCGTCGGCGCCTTCGCCGTCCTCGGCGAGATTTGCCGGGAGATCCTCGGGGACGGTGCGGACATCCGAGACATGGAGAAAGGCGGCGCGCTCGAGGCCGATGTCGACGAAGGCGGCCTGCATGCCCGGCAGGACGCGTACGACCCGGCCCTTGTAGATGTTGCCTCCGATGCCGCGATCGTGGGCCCGTTCGATGTGCAGCTCGGCGAGCGCGCCGTGCTCGACGATGCCGACCCGCACCTCGTCGAACGAGCACTGGATGGCGATGGCCGTCGACGGCTGCGGGGCGTCACCCGCCCGCGCGCCCCGTGCCATCACATCCTCACCGGGCGTGCCCCGGTTCGCTCGGCCACGGCGAGAGCGTGGCCGCTGGGAGCGGGATCGCCCGCGCCGTTCACGGGCAACGCCGCTGCGGCGTCCGTGAACAGGGTGGCCGTCTTGGTCACGTCGAGCGTCTTGATACCGGCGTCGGTGAGCTCGAGAAGCGTGCCGACCAGGGCGCCGACCGGCACCGTCGGTCCATTCGAGGCGCGGATCTCGACCTCGAGTGTGGCATCGCCCCGCACGCAAAGTGATGCGGTGGCGCGGGCATCCACGGTCTTGGCGGCGCCGCCCTTGCCCCGCTTCGCGATCGGGTAGCAGGCGGCGCGCTCGAACGCCGCGACCCGCTCCGCGAGTCGCGCGCGCATCCAGTCGGGGGCAAGCTTCACCAGATAGCGGCAGCCGCGAATGGTTTGCCCGATCCCCGGCGCCTCGAACGGCATCGACCAGGCGGCCAGGATCCGCAGGCCGCGAGGCAGCTCGGCATCGAGCCGCCGTGCGACGGTGTCGGCGGGCACGGGCGCGGAGAGCTCGAGGTCCACATACTCGTCGTCGCTGGCGATACCCACGGCCAGCCCCGGCCCGAAGCTGAGTCGCGGGAGCGGATGGTATCCCTGGCTGAACGCGAGCGGCAGATCGGCACGGCGCGCGGCGCGATAGAAGAGCTCGGCCAGCTCCCGCGAGCCGATGAGGCGCGCCGGCCCGTGCTTGGTGTAACGCAGGCGCACGCGCTGGCGCGCGCCGGCTGGAGCCGCAGCACTCGCCGGCTCTCCGGAGCCGAGGGCGGCGCTCGAACCCTCGAGCCATTCCTCGGCGTTGCCGTCGCCGTGCGGCGCGACGGCAGCAGCCGATCCGTCCATACGCGGCGGCTCACGCCGCACCGCGACCGGATCGAAGCAGGCCTCCGGCAATCCCTTGGCGCCGCGGGCCTCGGCGGCACGCCGGTCGCGGCTCGCGTTGCGGCGCTGCGCCTCGCGCCAGCTCTTGGTCTCCCAGACATCGAGCTCCGGAAGCTGCGCGTGGGCCCAGGCGTCGATCTCGGCGCCGCGGTGCGCGCCGCCCTTGGCGCCGCGGAGATGGTAGCTCACGTTCTGCACCGTGCGAAAATCGCAAGCGCCGCAATAGGTGCACCGCTCGATGCTGCAATCGGGGGTGAGCACGCCGGTGACGGCCCGGGCCAGTTCCTGCGCGAGGTACTTCTTGGTGACGCCGCTGTAGATATGGTCCCACGGCAGCGGCTCGTCGAGCAGGCGGCGGCGCAGATAGAAGGCCGGATCGACGCCGCAGGCGGCCATCGCCTGCTGCCAGAGGTCCCACCGGCACTGCTCCGTCCACCCGTCGAAGCGACAGCCCAGGCGCTGGGCGGCGAGCACCAGCCGCCCGAGCCGACGGTCCCCGCGCGAAAAGATGCCCTCGAGGAGCGACAGACGACCGTCGTGCCACTTGAAGCGAATGCGCCGCCGCGCGAGCTCGCGCCGCAGCAAGGTCTGGCGGGCACGGGTCTCCTCGAGATCGATCTGCGCCGCCCACTGGAACGGCGTGTGCGGCTTCGGCACGAAGGTCGAGACACTGGCCGTCACCTCGACCCGTCCGGGCGCGGCGGCGGCGACCTTGTGGGAGAGATCGGCAATCGCGATCAGGTCCGCCTCGGTCTCTCCCGGCAGGCCGAGCATGAAATAGAGCTTGAGGCTGCGCCAGCCGAGGGCGAAGATGGAGCGGGCCGCTTCGATCAGCTCCTCTTCCTTGTATTCCTTCTGGATGATGTCCCGCATGCGCTGCGAACCCGCCTCCGGGGCCAGTGTGAATCCGGTCTTGCGTCCCCGGCGGAGCTCCTGGAGCACGTGGTCCGAGATGGCGTCGACGCGGGTCGAGGGCAACGAGATCGCGACCCGCTGCGGCGCCAGGCGGTTCATCAGATCGCGCAGGAGCGGATTGATGCAGCTGTAGTCGCCCGTCGACAGGCTCAAGAGCGAGAGCTCCTCGTGCCCGGTCTCCCTGACGAGGCGCTCCGCCTCGGTGACCACGCGCCGGGGATCGCGTTCGCGCTGCGGCCGGTAGACGTATCCGGCCTGGCAGAAGCGACACCCCTTGACGCAGCCGCGCATCACCTCGATGCTCGGCCGCTCGTGCACGATGTCGATGTTGGGCACGATCGGTTGAACCGGTACCGGCGAGTCGTTGAGGTCGCGCAGCACCCGCTTCTCCACCACCGCATAGTCGGCGCGTGCGGGATCGATGGCGGCCACCGTGCCGGTGCTGTCGTAGCGGACATCGAAGTACGCGGGGACGTACACGCCCGGCACCCGGGACAGCGCCTCGAGGAGCTGGCCGCGATCACGGCGGCGCCGGCCGTCGGCGTTCCAGTCGCGATGGACGGCGCACACGTCGAGAAGCGCCTCTTCCCCGTCGCCGAGCACGAAGGCATCGATGAACTCGGCGATCGGCTCCGGGTTGAACGCGCCGGGTCCGCCGGCGATCACCAGGGGGTCATTGCCAGCGCGCTGCTGTGACCAGAGGGGGAAGCCGCCGAGCTCGAGCATGGTGAGGATGTTGGTGTAGGTGAGCTCGTACTGCAGGCTGAATCCGAGGATGTCGAAGTCGCGCAGCGGGATGCAGGATTCCAGCGACGCCAGCGGCAGGTTGTGGCGGCGCAGCAACGCCTCCATGTCGACCCACGGCGCGAAGACCCGCTCCGCGGCGATCGCGGGCTGTCGATTGAGCAGGTCGTATAGGATCTGCAGACCGAGATGCGACTGGCCGATCTCGTAGACGTCCGGAAACGCGAGCGCTACGCGAACGGCAACGCCGTCGCCGGTCCCCTTGGCGTATGTGCCGCGCTCGCCGCCGAGGTAGCGGCCAGGCTTCTCGGTGAAGGCCAGTAGCTCGTCGTACGCAGCCCGGAGGGCGGTGGGTGACCAGCTCACGGCGTCCGCAACGCTCGGCAGGCGCTGGGCCTCTTCATGCTACCTGCTCGTCCGCAAGCGCGCCGATACGCCGGGCGAGTATAGGGAGCCGCCGGTGCCAGGGCAAGGCCGCGCCAAGCGCCGTTTCTGGGACGGAGCACATGGTGATATAGTAGGCGTGTCGTCTCCAGGTTGTGTGGTGCGAACTCGGTAGCGGGCGAGGCGCGTTCGGAGTCCTGCATGTTCGGTCTCGGTCTGAGCGAGCTGATCGTCCTCCTGGTGGTGGTGCTGCTGCTCTTCGGCCCCAGTCGGCTCCCGCAGCTCATGGAGAGCCTGGGCAAGGGCATCCAGGGGTTTCGCCGGGGGCTGCGGGAGCCTCCGGAGATCGACGTCACGCCGCGCGAGGGAGAGGTTGCTGCGCCCGGGCCTGAGGGCGCCCCGCGCGATCGCCCGAAACAATAGAAGTCGTCGAAGCGCCGCCGGTGCTCGCCGGCGAGCGACTCATCCACCCGCCGTCGGCTGAACGGTCAAGACCCGACAGGTGAACTCCTTCAGGTCGGCGGGAATGTCCCGGAAGATGATTAGGAAGTCGTCACTGGCGCCCGCGGCCAGCTTGTACTGCTTCGGGGGCTTCAGCTTGGCGAACATGTCGATCGCCGCCGGGGTCCAGCTGCGCACCAGACGCTGCGAGACACGTGTCCCCGCGTAGACTGCCTGCCGGGCGATCTCTCCGGTCTGGCCGTAGATGCGGCCCTCGATCTGCACGGCGCCCACCGTGCGGCTCGAGTTGTTGACCACCTGCCCGACGATGACGAAGGCCGGGCGCTCGTCGCGCAGGCGCTCGTGCGAGCCCTGCAGGCCGGCAATGCCGATCTCGTCGACGAGATAGGCCGAGGTGCCCATGGCGGCATCCAGCAGTGGGATGCTGGTGACGAGCTGCTCGGTCTTCTCGGGGTGACTCACGAGGTAGAACCCGAGGACGCAGAACGCGACGACGATGACGGCTTGGAACCGCACGCCCAGGCGAAGCCAGGAGAAGGAGCGCGGGGATCTCATCGAGTCCTCCGAGGGCTCTTCGGCGGCGGGTGCCGTGAACGCGGGTTCGCGCGGCATCTCCGTTTCCTCGGCGTCGGCGCGCGCGCCCGAGCGCGTGAACGCAGGCCCGTCGCTATCGGGCGGCTCGGTTTCCCACGGGAGGTCCTCGGCCGGTGCCTGCTCCTCGGGCTCGGGTGGCGCCGCGGGACGGGGCACGCCCGGCCGATGATCCGCGACGGGGGAGAACACGTGGCCGCAGCGGGCGCAGCGATACGTGGCGGTCGGTCCGCCCACCACCCCGCTCGGGGCGCGGTAGCGCGTCCCGCATTGCGGGCACGTCACCGTGTGTGCGGTCGACGTCGAGTCGTTCTCCATGCGGCGTGCATCTCCGATCGCAGATCAGTCAAGCGCACCGACCAGACAATCGCAAGGCTCGAGACCCAAGACTCAGGGTCGAGGCTCGAGTTTCAAGGCCCACGTTCACGGCTCGGGGTTCGAGCTGTGCGGCTGGCTCGAGGACGTGGGCGGTTCCCCCGCGGGCGGGCCGCTCAGTGCGTCGCCCGTGCCGCCGGCCTCCGGCCCGTCGGTGCCGAACGGCCACAGCCCCCGCATGCCGCGGTAGAGCTGCAGCGCCCAGCTCTTTCGCGTCGTGCGGACGAACTCCGTCGCTTCGTCATAGAGGGTTCGGTCCTGGATGAGCGCCCCCAGGGTGCCCTCGCCGCGGCGCATCTTGTCCGTCAGCTCGGCGAGGGACTGCGTGGTGGTCTCGAGGTCGGCGAGCACGCGCTCGGCGTACGCCTCGTCCTCGAGGAGCCGCGGCAAGAGCCCGTGGCTCCTCTCGAGGCGCGTGGTGAAGTGCTCGAGGTTCTCGGCCGAGCGGGTGAGTCCGGCAAGCACACCCTGCGCCGTCGCGGTGTCGCGGACGAGGGCGCCGATGAGCCCTTCGCCGCGCTCCACGGACGCGAGGATGCTTTCCATGTACGCGGTGATCTCGGCGATGTTGGACACCGCCTGCTGGACGTCCGCGAACGTCAGCTCGCCCTGATCGCGGTTGCGCACCACGGCGCCAAGGAGGCCCTCGCCACGATCGACCGCCTGCAGGATGTTGCGCAGCGAAGCGGTCAGCTCGACGATGTTGGTGACGATATCCCCGCTCTGACCGAGCACCGCTTCGTAATCGATGGGATCCATCTCGGGAATGACCGCTCCCGGCTCCCGCACCGGTGCGGTCGGCGTGCCGGCGCTCAGCTCGACGTACTTGTCGCCCAAAACCCCCTGGGTGCGGATGGAGGCGATGGTATCCTCCCGAATGCGGCTCACCACGTGACGGCGAACCTCGATCTCCACGTCGATGTGGCGGGCCTCGGCGTCCGCGGGAAACGTGATGTCGGTCACCGAGCCGACGTTGACGCCCGTAAGCGCCACCGGCGCGCCGACCAGCAGTCCGTTCGTGCGCGAGAAATGGATGCGGTAGCGAACGGTCCGCTGGAGCAGGCCCTTGCCCCGCCCGATGAGGAAGAGTCCCGCCATGAATGTCGCCAGCGCGACGCTCATCAGGAGGCCGACGCGCAGCAGTTGTCCTCGGGTGCTCTGCATGTGGATCGGCAGCCGCCGGTGCCGCTCACGCCGCCGCCTTCAAGAACTCGGCCACCAGGGAGTCCGTGGTTCGCTCGAGCTCGTCGCGGAGCCCGACGAAGCGGATGGCCCCGGCATGGAGGAAGGCGAATCGATCGCCGACGGTGAAGGCGCTGTGGAGGTCGTGCGTGACGACCACGGACGTGAGCTGTAGTTGCGCCTGCAGCCGGCGGATCAACAGATCGATGCGGTGCGCCAGCACCGGATCGAGCCCGGTGGTGGGCTCGTCGTAGAGCAGCGCCGCGGGCTCGAGGATGATGGAGCGAGCGAGGGCGGCGCGCTTGCGCATGCCGCCCGACAGCTGGGCCGGCATGAGGGATTCCGTGTCGGGCAGATCGACCATCGCCAGGGTGGCCCGCACCCGCTCGGCGATCGTGTCCTCCGGCAGGCCGCTGTGCTCGCGCAGGCCGTATGCCACGTTGTCCCCGACCGTCATGGAGTCGAAGAGCGCGCCACTCTGGAACAGGATCCCGACCTTGCGGCGCACGCTCACGAGCTCGACCTCGCTCGACGTCGCGATGTCCCGGCCGTCGACGACGACACGGCCGGCATCCGGGCGCAGCAGCCCGTTGATGTGCTTGAGCAGGACGCTTTTGCCGGAGCCGCTGCCCCCGAGAATCACGAGCGTCTCGCCGCGCCGGACTTCGAGACTGAGATCGCGGAGCACCTGCTTGGCGCCAAACGCTTTGCGCACACCCTGGAGGGATACGAACGCGCCGGCCTGCGGATCGATGCTCTCGGGCGGGGTCATGCCGGGGACGCTACACCAGCTACACGGGCTACAGCAGGCCCTGCAGCAGCCGGGTGATGCTCCGGGTGTTCGGCAGGAGGAGGAACAGCTTGGTGAGAAAGAAGTCCGAGAGCAGGATCGTGACCGAGGCGGCAACCACGGTGCGGGTGGTCGCGCGCCCTACGCCATCGGCACCGCCGGTGGCCGCCATGCCGTTGTAGCAGGCGATGATGCCGATGAAGTACCCGAAGAAGAGCGACTTTCCCAGGCCGCTGAACACGTCGCTGAACACGATCCACCCACCGCGAAAGAGCGTGCTGAAGTAGAAGATGGGATCGACGTGGAGCTCGCCGACGGCGATGACGAGCCCGCCGATGATGCCGAGCGCGTCGGCGAGCACGGTGAGCGCCGGCGCCACGATCAGCAGCGCCAGGAGTCGTGGCACCACGAGCTTGCGCAACGGATCGGCGCCGAGCGCCCGGAGGGCGTCGATCTGCTCCGTGACGGCCATCGATCCCAGCTCGGCGGCGATGCCGGCGCCGGCGCGGGCGCCGACCATGAGGGCGCTGAGTGTCGGACCGAGCTCGCGAACGATGGCGAGGCCGATGACGCCGCTGATGTAGATCTTCGCCCCGAACTTCATCAGGAAGACGCCGAGCTGCAGCGCCATCACCATGCCGGTGAAGAGCGCAATCAGGTTGACGATCGTGAGGGATCGCCAGCCGATCTGCTCGAGCTGCTGGAGCAGCAGCTTCCACTCGATGTGCCGGAGCCCGCGGCGCAGAACGTCCCGGCTCAGGAGGGTCATGCCCCCGATCGTCTCGAGGATCCTCCGCGGCGTGCCGTCGGTGCCCTCCGCGAGCAAGGGCGTGCCTGGTGCGGACGCCATCGTCATCCCACCGCCGGCTGAGCTGTAACGACCGTCTGCTGCCTTGTCAATGTCGTCGGGCGTTCTGCTGGCGGCGCCGCGTGCCTTTCGCAACCCGGCATGGCGGCTCAGAGAATCGAGATGACGATGGGACTGCGCCGCCGAAACGCGTAGAGCGCCGCGGGTCTGTGGTTGCCACGGCGCGCTCCGGGACGGCGGGTGAGCAATCCCAGCGCGAGGAGCTTGCGGCGGAAGTTGCGGCGATCCAGCCGCCGCGCGAGAACGGCCTGGTACGTGTGCTGGAGCTCCGTCAGCGTGAAGGTCGGCGGCAGCAGGTTGCAGACGATGTTGGTGTAGGCGAGCTTGGCCCGCAGCCGGGCGAGCGCCATGCGCGCGATGCGGCCGTGGTCGTATGCGAGCGGCGGCAGCCGTCGCACGGCGAACCACGTGGCCTCCCCGTACTTGGTGCTGTGATGCGGCGCTCGCTCGCCGCCGCGGGCGAGCGCGATGTAGGCGACCGACACGACCCGGGACCGCGGATCGCGGTCGGGGCCGCCGAAGGTGTAGAGCTGCTCGAGGTGGACGTTGCGAATGCCGGTGTGGTCATGCACTTCGCGGGCCGCCGCTGCGTCCGGGGACTCGTCGAGGCCGACGAAGCCGCCCGGGAAAGCCCAGGCGCCCGACAGCGGGCCCTGCGCGATCTTGACGAGGAGTGCCTTGAGGCCGTCGGCGCCGAGCGCGAACACGACCACGTCGACGGCGACGTAGGGGTGCGGCTGGCGGCGGTGTGGCGCGCGGTGCTCAGCCGCCGATGGCAAGCATTCGTTCGAGAGCCCGCGCTGCTCTTTCTCTGACATCGTCGTCGAGGGTGATCTCGTAGCGGAGATGCTCGAGGGCGTCCCGGGTTCCCTCGATGGTGATCATCTTCATGAAGTGGCACAGCTTGCAGCTCTTGTAGAACCGCTTCTCGGGCGCCTCGAGCAGCAAGCGATCCGAGAGGCCGCACTCGGTCACGACGAGAAACTCGGTGGCGTCGCTCTCCTTCGCGTAGCGCACCATGCCGCTCGTGCTGAGCACCGCGTCGGCGAGGGCCAGCACGTCGGCGCGGCACTCGGGGTGAACCAGGATCTTCACGTGCGGGAGCCGATCGCGCACCGCCTGGATTTGCTCCGGTGTGATCTGGTGGTGGACGTAGCAGTTGCCGTCCCAGGCGATGACGTTCTTGCGGGTCTGCTGTTGGACGTAGCGGGCGAGGTTCTCGTCCGGCACGAACAGGACGTTGTTGGTCGGCAGCGATTCGACCACGCGCACGGCATTGGACGACGTGCAACACACGTCGCATTCGGCCTTCACCTCGGCGGTCGTATTGACGTACCCGACGACGGCGAGGTCGGGGTAGAGCGTTCGGAGCTCCGCCTTGCGCGCCGCCAGCGCGTCGCCTGTCGCGGTGTCGGCGAGGGAGCATCCAGCGCGACGATCGGGGAGCAGGACGAGCTTCGTCGGGTTGAGGATCTTGGCGGTCTCGGCCATGAAGTGGACGCCGCAGAAGACGATCACGTCGGCGTCGACCCGGGTCGCCTGGCGCGCCAGCTCGAGCGAATCACCGACGAAATCGGCCACGGTGAAGATCTCGGGTCGCTGGGAGTTGTGCGCGAGGATCACGGCGTTGCGCTCGCGCTTCAAGCGCCGGATGTCGTCGATCACGTGGCCCATTTCGGCGCATGCCGCCGGGGTGTAGGTGGCGGGATCGAGGGCGTGGAGCTGCTCGTGCAGCCGGTGTCCGGCGTCGGGTGCGGGTTCGGGAGTCGGGCTCGCGTGCATGCGGGATGTCCGGGCGCTTCGCGCATTCGGTTGCAACCGCCGAGCGCCGCGGGCGTTTAGTTAGTGTCAATGATACACATACAGGAAGCCGTGGAGCGGCGTCAAGGGGGCTGTCGTTGTGGGGGGCGGGCCGTCGGGAATCGCTGCCGGCGCTGCGGTCCGGGATTGCACTGCGTGGACGCTTCGCCTACCGTGGCGGCCGTGAGCGCGGATGCCACCAGCGATGCGTGCCTCGGCGCGGCGCCGGGCGCGGCGGCGGCGGAGTCGACGGCGAGCGGCGAGACGCGGAGCATCGACCGCACGCGGCTCATGAGTGTCCTCGGCGGAGTCGACCCCGGCGCCGGGCCGGCGTCGGAGCCCTGGAAACGTCTGGCGGCGCGCGCCCTCGAGGGCGAGCCGCCGGATCGAGACACGGCGCGCGCCTTGCTCCGGGCCAGCGGGCGCGAGCTCGGCGATGCGCTCGGGGCGGCGTTCACCGTCCGGGCGCGGCATTTCGGGCGGCGGGTCAAGGTTTGTATTCTCGAGAACGCGCGGAGCGGTCTCTGCCCGGAAGATTGCCACTATTGCTCCCAGTCGGCCGTGTCGACGGCGGACATCGAGCGATATCCCCTACGATCGACGGCACGGCTCGTCGCAGCAGCGCGCCGGGCCGAGGCGGCCGGTGCGCGGCGATTCTGCATGGTCGTGAGCGCGCGCGGGCCGAGTGATCGGGACATCGACCGGTTTGCCGCTGCCGCGCGGGCGATCCGCACCGCCTGCACGCTCGAGATCTGCGTGTCGGCGGGATTGATGAATCTGGATCAGGCCCGGCGACTGAGGGAAGCCGGGGTGGGCTGGGTGAATCACAACCTGAACACGAGTCGGAGATTCTACCCGGAGATCTGCGGCACCCACACCTACGATGATCGTCTCGAGACGTTGCGAAACGTGCGTGCCGCCGGCCTCGCGACCTGCTCGGGCGTCATCATGGGCATGGGCGAGACGGATGACGATCTCATCGATGCGGCCGAGGCGCTGCGAGCGATGGCCGTCGAGTCGCTACCGGTGAACTTCCTGCATCCGATCCCGGGCACGCCGCTCGAGGAGCAGCCAACGCCGACGGTCGAGCGCGCGCTCGCCGGGCTGTGTCTGTTCCGGCTCTTCAATCCGGCGAGCGATATCCGCGCGGCTGGAGGACGGGAGCGGACCCTCGGCCCCTATCAGCCGCTGGCGCTCTATGCCGCCACGTCGATCTTCGCCGAGGGGTACCTCACCACGCCCGGGCAGGCGGCCGACGGCGCGCATGCCATGGTGGCGGCGATGGGTTTCGCCGTCGAGCCGTAGTCGCGGGCTCCCCGGCTTCGTCGCCACCGCACTACAGTCCTGTAAAGTTCCGTCTCCCATCGTCCGATAGCAGTAGTGCCCGAGGGGGTCGGGGCGGTTCTCCGCGCGCAGGCCGGACCCGCGGGAGCGGCGCGCCGAGGACGGGCACGCCGGGCAGCCACGCCGCGGAACGGTGTGGCGGGGACTGGAGAACAGTAATGACCGATCCGCAGACGGAATCATCGAAAGAGCGGGACGCGGTCCGGGCCGTCGTGCGCCAGACGCTGTCGCAGCTGTCGCAGACCGGAGCCCTTCCCGCTCTCCCCGGCGTGGCGACCGCGGCCCTCGGATTGTGCCGCGATCCCGACGCCGACGTCGGCGAGCTCGTGCGCGTCCTGCAGATGGACGTCGGGCTCACCACGCGCGTCGTGCGCGTGGCCAATTCTCCCCTCTACGGGCGGCGCCGCCACGCCCAGTCCGTGCAGGAGGCAGTGGTGACCGTCGGTCTGCGTCAGACGTGTGACATCCTGGTGGCCGTGTGCGCCAAGCAGATCTATGCCGCGACGGGTGCCTACGCCGAGGTCTTCTGGAACCACGCCCTCGCTGCGGCGGTCGCGGCCGAGGAGCTCGCGCTAAGGACGCGCACGGTCCGGCTCGGCACGGCCTTCCTGCCGGCGCTCCTCCACGACATCGGCCGCATCGCCCTCGAGCTCGCCGATAGCAAGAGCTTCGCGCTGGTGCAGGGGCGGATCGAGGGCGGGGAGGGCACACCCACGGCCATCGAGCGCGAGTGGTACCGCTTCGACCATGCGCAGGCCGGGGCCATTCTGGCGGAGGACTGGGGACTTGCCGCCGAGCAGTCAGCCGCCATCCGCTGGCACCACGAGCCGGGGAAGGCGCAAGCGGGCGAGGAGCTTGCGCGTCTGGTGAACGCGGCCGACTACGTTGCCTATTCCATGGGATTCGGCACGTGCGCGTCTCCGCCACTCGACGTCGGACTGCATGCGCTCGGGATATCGGCTGAGGACGGGGCGGCCGTGGCCACACGCGCGCGCGAGGTCTTCGAAGACCAGAAGCGGCTGCTTGGCTAGGCGCCGGCCACGGTCATCGCGGCGATCCGCAGCGTCGGCGCGCTGATCGAGCCCCGGAACGTCAGATCGTTGCCGAGCATGTCGATCGCCCCGTACATCTCGAGGAGGTTCCCGGCGATGGTCACTTCCTCGACCGGATGCGCGAGCTCGCCGCCTTCGATCCACAACCCCGCGGCGCCGCGCGAGTAGTCGCCGGTGACGGGGTTGATCCCGAAGCCGATCAGCTCGGTGACGTACAGTCCGCGCGGTACCGAGGCGACGATCTCCTCGGGCGTATGCGACCCGGGAAGCACGAACAGATTGGTCGGGGCCACGGACGGCGCTTCCCCGATCGAGCGCGCGGCGTTGCCGGTGCTTGCCAAGCCCAGCTTGCGCGCCGAGTAGCAGTCGAGCAGGTAGCTGCGCAGCACGCCGCGATCCACGACCACCGTCTTGCGGGTAAGCAGCCCCTCGCCGTCGAAGGGTTTGGAGCCGAGGGCGCCCGGCATGGTGCCGTCGTCGTGCACCGAGAGATTCGGCGACGCCACGGCCTCGCCGAGCTTGTCGCGCAGGAACGACGTGCCGCGGTAGATGGCCGATCCCGAGACCGCGGCGGCGAGATGACGGACGAGCGTCGCGGCGGCCTCGGGATCGAACACGATGGGCACGCGACAGGTGGGGACCTTGCGCCCGCCGAGCCGGCGTAGCGTCCGGCGCGCGGCTGTTTCGCCCACGCTCTGCGCCGGCTCCAGCCCGTCGAAGCGGCGAGCCGCGGTGTACCAGTAGTCACGCTGCATGCCGCCGTCGCGGCTCGCCACCGGCACCACGTGGAGGGAGAAGCTAGATCCCTCGTAGGCGCCGAGGAAGCCGAGCGTGCTGCCGTAGGCGACGCGCGCGGCGCCGCTGCTGAACTCGGCACCCTCGGAGTTGGAGATGGCGGGATCGGCGGCGAGCGCAGCGGCTTCCGCGCGCTTGGCGAGATCGATCCTCGTGGCGGTGGAGAGCTGCTCTATGCTGGCGTCGTAGAGGCCGAGATCGGGCGGCGCTGCGCATACCTCGTCGGCGGCGGGCAGGCCGGCCGCCGGGTCGGGCGCGGTCACCTTGGCGCAGGCCACGGCGTCCACGGCCAGGCGCTCGACGCTGTGCGGGGACAGGTCAGCCGTGGAGAGCACGGCGCTCGATTGGTCCACGAACGCGCGCAAGCCGATGCGCCGCTCCCGCGCCTCGGATACTTTCTCGATCTCGCCCAGGCGGACGCTCACCCCCGAGCCATCCGACTCGACGGCTACCGCGTCGGCTGCCCGCGCCCCGGCGGCGACGGCGGCACGCAGCGCGTGCGAGACGAGATCCTCCAGCGTCATGATGCGACGGCCGTTCCACCCACGGTGAGGCCGTCGATGCGAATGGTGGGAAGGCCGACGCCCACGGGCACGGATTGCCCCTCCTTGCCGCAGGTGCCGATGCCGGCGTCGAGGGCGAGATCATGGCCGACGCTGGAGATGCGCGTCAGCACGTCGGGGCCGTTGCCGATCAAGGTCGCCCCCTTCACGGGTCGGGTCACGTGACCGCCTTCGATGAGGTACGCCTCGCTCGCCGAGAACACGAACTTCCCGCTCGTGATGTCCACCTGTCCGCCGCTGAAGGAGACGGCGTAGAGGCCGCGGTCGACGGAGCGAATGATCTCCGCCGGGTCGGCATCGCCCGCCAGCATGAAAGTATTGGTCATGCGCGGCATGGGCGCATGGGCGAAGCTCTCGCGCCGGCCATTGCCGGTGGGCGGCATGCCCATGAGGGACGCGTTGAGGCGGTCCTGCAGGTAGCCCCTCAGGATGCCGCGCTCGATGAGGACGGTGCGCGCCGTGGGTGTTCCCTCGTCGTCGACGTTGATGGAGCCGCGCCGCGAGGGGATCGTGCCGTCGTCCACGACGGTGCAGAGCGGCGAGGCCACCTGGGTTCCGATCCGGTCGGTGAAGGCGGACACCCGCTTGCGGTTGAAATCCCCCTCGAGCCCGTGGCCGATGGCCTCGTGGAGCAGGATCCCGGGCCACCCCGGGCCGAGGACCACCGTCATCGTGCCCGCCGGCGCCGGCGTCGCGTCGAGATTGAGAATGGCCTGGCGCGCGGCCTCGCGCACGTACGACAGCGCCAGGTCGCCGTCGAGAAGGAACGAGAACGGCACCCGGCCGCCGCCGCCGTAGTAGCCCTGCTGGCGCACGCCGCCGGCCTCGGCGATACACGTGACGCCGGCGTGCAGAAGCGGCCGGACGTCACCGACGATGCGTCCGTCGGCCCGCATGATCAGGACGAGACGCTCCTCGCAGGTGATGGAGGCGAGGACGTTGGTGATGCGCGAATCGTAGCGCCGGCCCTCGACGTCGATGCGGTTGAGCAGCGCCACCTTGTCGGTCAAGGTGATGTCGGTGGGCGGAGTGGAGAGGGCGTACAGGTCGTGGCTCCGTCCCGGCGCCGGTATGTGCACCGGCGCGGTTGCCGGCCCGCGATCCGCGATGTAGCCCGCCGCCCGGGCGGAGACCTCGAGTCGCTCGAGGCTGATCTCGTCGGTGTGGGCGTATCCGGTGCGATCTCCGGCGAGCACGCGGACACCTACGCCCTGGCGCACGCTCTTGACCGCGCGCTTGACCAGCCCCTCCTCCAGGCTCACGGAATCCACGCCCTGGAACTCGAAGAACAGGTCGGCGTCATCGGCCCGCGTGACGCCACCCAGCACGCGCTCGAGCGCCGCCTCGGTGAGCCCGAAACGCTCGAGGAAGAACTGTCGCGGGTGAGTGAGCTCGCCGGCCATATCCTGCGACTACGCTAGCAGAATCGCCCGCATGCTCAAGGGAGCGGGCCGCGTCCCCGTGCAGGGGATCGCGGCCGGCGGGTGGCGCTCGGGACGATCGCTCCGCTGCGGAGCGCGTCGATGAAGGCCCGGTCCGCGGCCAGAAAGTCGGGCGGGTGCAGCTCTTCCCTCGGCACCCAGCGGATCTCCGCGAAGGCGCGGTTGGCCGGGGCCCGATCGATGGCCGTCACTTCCATGAAGGTGATGGCCACCGAGCGTCCGTCATCGTAGCGGTGGGTGACTTCGTGGAGCACGCGGCCGATCGTGGCCTCGACGTCGAGCTCTTCCCGCAGCTCGCGGACGAGCGCGGCGCGCGGGTCCTCCCCGGCCTCGAGCTTCCCTCCCGGAAGCTCCCACTCGAGCGGATGCGTGTCGGTGGCCCGGCGGCGCCCCGCGAGCATGCGATCCCGAGCCCACAGGACCCCCGCCGCGACGGCGATGCGGCCTCGCGCTTCGCTCTCCGGCGATCCGGCCATCGTCCGCCACGCGCGCCACTTGCGCCACTTGCGCCACTTGCTAGTGGAGCTGCTCCACCCTTCGCGTCAGGTCGACGATGATCTCGCGAATCGCCCGGCCGTCGGGGTCCTCGGGCATGAGGTCGAGGTAGCGGCGATAGTCCGCCAGCGCGGCGCGGTGGGCTTCGAGGCGATGGTGCAGAACGGCCCGCGCCCAGACCTCGCTCGGCTCGTCCGGCGCGAGCAGCAGGATGCGATCGACGGCGACGAGCGCGCGCTCGTGGTCCTGCTGCTCGAGAAAGATTGCCTTCAGGTTGGCGAGCATGCGGACGACGATCTCGCGGACACTTGCGCCACCGAGCAGTCGCGCGAGCATGCGCCGCGCCTCGGCGCGATCGAGACCGCCGCGGGCGCTGCGGCAGAGCCGCTGAACCAGGGTGGCCTCGGAGACCTTCTGGCCGGCCGAGAACGCATCGAGGATCAGCGGCGTGGCGGGCCCCGGGTAGCGCACGAGAAAGTGCCCGGGAAAGCTCACGCCCACGAGCGGGAGCCCGATCCGGCGTGCGACCTCCATGTAGACGACGCTGAGCGTGATCGGAATCCCGCGCCGGCGGCTGAGCACTTCGTTGAGGAAGCTGTTGCGGGGATCGTGATACTCACGCGTGTTGCCGCAAAAGCCGGCATCGGTGGCGAGCGTCTCCACGAGCGCGTCGAGACGGGCATGATCGTCCGCGCCGGCGGGCAGGCGCGCGAGCGCGCGGTGCGCCAGCTCGTCGAGCTGGCCACGGACCGCCGCCAGATCCACGGCCGGACAGTATTCCGCTGCGACAAGAACGGCCGCTTCGTCGAGCTCGACGGCGGATGCGTCTTCGCCGGAGGCCAAGACCGCGAACCGCGCCCGGGAATCGTCCTCCAGCATCGTGCTTTCAGGAGGATAGGAGGATGGCCGCGGCCTCGCAAGGGTGCGAAAATCCGGCAGTTGGACATGGCGGGAGGCCGATGCGTATAATCTCCCGGGTAGCGGGGGTGGCGATGGACCCCCGCGCATTACCTAGCGAATGATAACGACTGCCCCGACCAGGAAGGGGGTCGTTCAGAGCCTGATGGGCGTTCTGGACGGACCCGGTCCGGTGGTCATCCTTCCCCACGACAATCCGGATCCGGATGCGCTGGCGAGTGCGGCCACGCTCCAGTACATCGCCAAGGCGCTGATCGGGAAGGACGCGGTCATCGCGCTCGGTGGCATCGTCGGTCGCGCGGAGAATCGCGCGATGCTCACCTACTTGAATATCACCCTCGTGCCGGTGGGTGAGCTCGACTTCGGCACCGATGCGCAGATAATTCTGGTGGACACCCAGCCGGGGCGTTCGAACAACTGTCTTCCCGAGACCATCGTGCCCACCGCAGTCATCGACCACCACCCGACATACGGCGACTACGATGGGGTGCCGTTCCGCGACTTGCGCGACGGCTATGGCGCGACCTCGACGATTCTCACGGAGTATCTGCAGGAATCCGGCGTGTCCGTGGATGCGAAGATCGCCACGGCGCTCTTCTATGGCATCGCCGCCGAGACCCAAGATCTCGGACGCGAGGCGGGGCCCCCGGACATCGCCGCCAGCCACTTCCTCTACCCGTATGCCAACAAGCGGCGGCTGGCGAAGATCGAGAACGCGCGCGTCCCGCGCGAGTACTTCGCGCTCTTCCGCGACGCCATCGAGAACGCCGCGATCTACGGGAGAGTCGTCGTGTCGGACCTCGGCGAGGTGCAGTATCCGGACATGGTGGCGGAGGTGGCCGACTTCCTCCTCCGCCTCGACGCCGTGGAGTGGGCCGTCGCGCTTGCCGGCTACGGCAAGTGGCTCTACGTCTCGGTGCGCACGACCGACCGGAACGCCAACGCCGGCGAGATGCTGCGCAAGGTGCTCGGCAGCCGCTCGGCCGGCGGCCACGACCAGATCGCCGGCGGCCGCGTGCGCATCGACAACGGGGCGATCAGCCGGGAGAAGGCGGCCCTCCGGGTAAAAGAACGCCTGCTGAAGGCGCTGGCCGCGAACACGGTGAGCGGCGAGCACCTGGTGGGCTAGACGCCCGGCTCACAACTCTCGCCCCCGCCGGTCCGTGAATCGATGCCCCTCCGCGTCCCCCGCCCGCAGCACCAGGTGCCCGTCGTGAATCTGCCGGTGGTGCTGCGTGCAGAGCGTCAGCAGGTTGCGGGTCCGTTGTCGCCCGCCGCGTGAGAAAAACCGGATGTGGTGGAGCTGCGACCAGCGGCCGTTGAGACACCCCGGCACCTGGCAGCGGCCCTCGTCACGCCAGCGTACGTTCCGAAGTACGTTGCGCGGCACGTAGCGTGACCGCGGAGTTCCCACGTGAGAACTCCCAACGGTTCTTCCCACCGGCTTTCCCTCCGCCGCCGCGGTCCCCTCCTGCTCTTGCCTCACGTGGTGGTCCTGCCTTCGCTCCGCGCGCTCCGCCGCTGCCCGCGGCACGTAGCGTGATCCCGGAGTTCCCACGTGCGAACTCTCAACGATTCCTTCCGCCGCTGCCTCCTCCTCTTCGTCATCCACCTCGATCAACTCCGTCGGCGCCGTGGCCGACGCGCCCGCCGGGATGCTGCCCTTCGACGTCTCCCGCCACTCCGACCGACATGCCCGACAACGATGGACGACGATGTGCTGCCGTAACGCCGGTACCTCCTCGCCCACGCGCGCGAGATACGCCCGCGTGATCAGCTCGAGCGCGTCGGCCGTGTCCTCCGTCCCCAGCCGCTGCCGGATCGCCACGAGCGCCTGGTCGAGCAGCGCGAACTGCTCGCACGTGAGATCGACGGTCACGCGCACGGTGTTCGCCGCCACGAAGCGGCAGGTGTAGCGCGAGGCAGCCACGGGCGCCGGCTCGGCGGGGGCGTGCGCGGCCGCAGCCGCCTCCAGCTCCCGGCACGAGAGGCGCGCAGCCCGCGCCAGCCACGCCGCCTCGGTCTCCGGCGTGGCCACGCGCACCAGCTCTCGCGCCTTCGACCAGGAGAGCCGGCCCCGGCGGATGGCGCCGACGACACCGGGCAACGCCTGCAGCGCGCGCCCCATCCGCAGGCGCTCCCAGACCTCGCGCGGCGCGAGGCCGAGAGCATGGGTGCCGTAGTGCATGACGGAGCTGTAGCCGAGCTCGCGGAACAGCCGGCGCTCGGCGAGATCGAGCAGATACTGCGACGCGAGCAACCGCGCCGCCGCGGCCTGCCGCTCGCTCCGCCGCAGCAGACAATCGACGGCGAAGGCCGACAGGGACGGCACGAAGCCTCTTGGGTTGCGGATGGCGGGCGGGAGCGAGGCAGCCGGTGCGGCCGACATGGAACCTCCGTGGACGAGGGCGGGAACGAGCGGCGGGGGCAATCGGCCTGGGGGCAGGTCCGGCTCAATCGCCCAGCGAAGGCGAAAAGATAGCGAAAGCGCTCTCCTGTGTCAAGGGGAGATTTTCGAGAAGTCGTGGCGCATGAGTCACTACGTTCGAGGCGGCGAAGGGCGAGGCCGGACGTACGCGGCACGCAGCATGTCGCCGACCCAGGCCCCGCCCGGTCCCGGTCCCGGACGCGCGCCATGAATTCATGACACATCACATCAAAGATCAGATTTCCGAACCACCAGAAGCCTCCGGGCGCGCCACGAACAGAGCGGTCCGACCCGAGAATCCCTTCAACTCGACCTCTTCCAGCGCTTCGAAGGCGAGCCCCTTCCCGGCGCAGAGCTCGCGGACGACGCTGCTGACCAGGACCTGGCCCGGCGCAGCACGGCCGGTGATCCGCGCCGCGAGCTGCACCACGCCGCCGAACAGGTCGGCTCCCTCGGCAATCGGCTCGCCCGCGTTCAGCCCGATCCGCGCCGCGATCCGCGTTTCCGCCAACTTCTCCTGGATCTCCAGGCCGGCGCGGACCGCGGCAGTGGCCGAGCCGAACGAGCCCATGATGCCGTCGCCCGTGTGCTTGACCTCGCGGCCGCCGTGCCGGCCGAGCGCCGTGCGGACGATCGCGTCGTGCTGGCGCAGCGTGGCCTGCGACGCCTCGTCGCCCAGACGCTGCGTCAGCTCCGTCGATGCGACCAGGTCGGTGAACAACACGGTCCGGAAGGCGGCCTCGGCCGCGCCCCGGCGCGGTTCCTCGGCCTCGGCCAGGAAGGCCCGGGCGATCGACTGGTCGCTCATGAAGTCGTCGCCGGAATAGATGGCCACACGGCATCGATCGATCCACGAAGCGATGCGGCGCGTGTAAGCTTGGGGAAAGAAATAGGTCGGGTGATGCTCGACCAGCGTCGAGGCGCGCATGCGTGGGTAGAGGCCCGCCAGGTCGAGCCCGCGGAAGGCTTCGATCAGTCCGCGCAGCTCCTCCCGCGTCGTCACCTCCCGCAGGCGCGCGGCCAGCGCCGGTGCGCCCGGCCGGCCCCAGCCGATGACCAGCTGCGCGAAGGCCTCCGTGAAGAACGCCCAGTCCTGCTCCATCGACGCCAGGGCCGCCCGCACGGCGGGGATCGTCGCCCAGTCCGCCAGTCCGGTCACCGGCGCGCGCAGCACCAGGCGCCGGATTCTATCCGGGCTGCGCGCGGCGAAGGCGACCGCCTCGACGGTGCCCATCAACGTGCCGAGCAGATCGAAGCGATCGAGCCCCAGACCGTCGGCGACGCTTCGGGCGTCCTGCAGATAGGGCTCGGCGTCGCCGGGTGGCGCGCCGCGCTCGGACAGGCCGGTGCCTCGGCGGTCGTAGGTGATGATCTCGTGGTCCGGAAAGGCCTCCGCGTAGGCCGAGCATGCCGTTTCGATCGTCGCCGTCATCGACGGAACGATCAGCAACGGTCTGCCGCTGCCACAGCGGGCGGCGGCGATGCTCGCGCCATCGGGGCTGCGAACGGTCTCGATCCGGGGGCTCATCCCGGCGCGACCCTCGGAGATGCGTGCGCCAATGTCAACTCGTCACCGTCACCAACGGCAGCCTGCGCGTCGCTCGACGGCGAGTGTGCTCACCCACCACTCAAGGCCCGCTCCATCTCATCTCGCACCGATCCCTCCGTCTCGCGCCGCCGCGCCCCCTCCAGCGCCTGCCGCGCGTGCCGCCCACCCAGCCGCCCGAGCGCCCACGCCGCGTGCCCGCGAACGATCGCCTCGGCATCCCCCAGCGCCCGCACGAGCGGTGCCACCGCCTCCGGATTCCCGCTGTTGCCGAGCGCCACCGCGGCGTTCCGTAGCAACCCCGCCCGCTTCGCGCGCGCCACCGCGCTCTTCCCAAAGCGGCCGCGAAAGCCCGCCGCGTCGAGCCCGAGCAACTCCGGCAGGGAAGGGTAGAGCTCCTCGAAATCAGCCCCGTCCCCGGCGCCGTTCCACGGACACGCCTCCTGGCACAAATCGCACCCGAACACCCAGTTGCCGAGCTTCGGGCGCAGCTCCCGCGGGATGGGACCGCGGTGCTCGATGGTCAGGTACGAAATGCACAGGCGCGCGTCCAGCCGGAACCCCTCGGCCAGCGCCCCCGTCGGACACGCGTTGAGACAGCGGCGGCAGGTGCCGCAGCCGTCCGCCTCCATCGCCGCCGCGGGCAGCTCGAGATTCGTGAACACCTCGCCGACGAAGAGCCACGATCCGCGCCCGCGGTCGAGCAGCAGCGTGTTCTTGCCGATCCACCCGAGCCCGCTGCGCGCCGCCCACTCGCGCTCGAGGACCGGCCCGGTGTCGACGTAGGCGTGCGTCTCCACGCCGGCGCCGAGTTGCCCGATCCTGTCAGCCAGGTGCCGCAGTTTCTCTCCGACCTCCGCATGGTAGTCCCGCCCGCGCGCATACGCGGCTACCCGCCCGCGCAGATCGCGCCGCCAGTCGGCGGGCGGCGGCGGTGGCGCCGGGTACGGGTAAGTCACCGAGACGACGCTGCGCGCCCACGGGAAGAGACGCCGCGGGTCGAGCCGGCCATGGAACCGGCGCCGCATGTAAACCATCTCGCCCGCCATCCCGGCGGCGAGCCAGTCGCGCAGCGCCCGCTCGCGCGGCAGCGGCTCGAGCGGCGCGAACCCGCAGCGCGCGAAGCCGATCTCCGCCGCGGCACCGCGAATCGCGGCCGCGTGATCCATGCGCGGAGATTACCAACAGCGGCGGCTCGGGGCCACTGCACCGAGCGCCCAGGTACGCCAGATCGCCCTTGACCCGCTACTGCGGATCGGCTTTCCTTGCCCGCAGCGGGAATGGCCTGGCGTTGTGGCGGTTGTCGGTGTGAGGGGCAACGAAACTACCACAGCGACGGGCCATTTTTATTTTGAGACGCGTCGCCGGGCCGCGCCGCGGGTGCCCCCAGACCGACCACGCCCGAGGAGAACGTCAGCATGATCGAGTGGAACGAGCAGCATCTCGTGATTCGCGACATGGTCCGCCGCTTCGTCGAGGCGGAGATCAAGCCGAACCTCGCCGAGCTCGAGCACGGCGACACGCCGCCCTACGACGTGCTGCGGAAGATGATGAAGGCGTTCGGCATCGACGAGATGCAGCGCGCCCGCTTCGAGCGGCAGATCGCGCGTGAGCGCGCCGCCGCCCGCGGCGAAGCCAAGGACAAGCCCGAGCGCGAGCGGCGCTCCGAGGACGACATCGGCCTGCAGCTGATCCCGATCATCGAGCTGTGCCGCTACTGCCCGGGCATGGTGACCGCGCTCGGCGTCAGCGCCGGCCTCACCTCGGCGGCGATCCTCGCGCGCGGCACGCTGGCACAGAAGGAGCGCTGGGTGCCGCCGCTGCTGACGCTCGAGAAGATCGGCGCCTGGGCGATCACCGAGCCCGGCTCCGGCTCGGACGCCTTCGGCTCCATGAAGGCGACCGCGCGCCGCGACGGCGACAGCTACGTGCTGAACGGCCAGAAGACGTTCATCACCAACGGCCCGTACGCCGACACCATCGTCTTCATCTGCAAGCTCGACGACGGCAATCCGCCCAAGGAGCGCAAGGTCCTGAGCTTCGTGCTCGAGAAGGGCATGCCGGGGCTCACGCAGTCGAAGCCGCTGCTGAAGATGGGCCTGCACTCCTCGCCGACCGGCGAGCTCTTCCTCGAGGACGTGCGCGTCGGCCGCGATCATCTCATCGGCGAGACCGAGGACCCCAAGAGCGGGGGCGGGCGCTCGGGCGCCAAGGCGACCTTCAACATGGAGCGCTCCGGCGTTGCGGCGATGGCCCTCGGCATCGTCGAGCAGTGCCGCGAGCTGTCGATCAACTACGCGCGCACGCGCGTGCAGTTCGGCCGTCCCATCGGCGAGTTCCAGCTCATTCAGGAGAAGATCGCCAAGATGGAAGTCGCCCGCATGAACCTCCAGAACATGGTGTTCCGCCAGATCGAGATGGCGGGGCAGGGGAAGCAGATGAGCTTCGCCGAAGCGTCGGCCTGCAAGCTCTACGCCGCGCGCGCCGCCATGGAAGTCGCGCTCGAGGCCGTCCAGCTCTTCGGCGGCAACGGCTACATGGCCGAGTTCCAGGTGGAGCAGCTCTGCCGCGACGCCAAGGTGCTGCAGATCTACGGCGGCACCGACGAGATCCAGATCTCGCAGATCGCGCGCAGCCTGCTCGCCGAGGCGTAAAAAAGGAGCGTACGATGCAGATCGGTCTGTTCGCCCTGGCTTCCAATCCCGTCGCTACCCCGTCGTTTCTGCGCACGCTCGGGCGCGGCGCCGAGGAGCGCGGCTTCCACTCGCTGTGGACGGCCGAGCACGTGGTGCTCTTCGACGAGTACGCCTCCCGCTACCCCTACTCGGCCGACGGCCGCCTGCCGATGGGCGGGGGAGGGCGCGGTCCGCTCGAGCCGTTCGGGACGTTGGCCTTTCTCGCCGGCGTGACGTCGAAGATCCGCCTCGGCACGGGCGTCTGCCTCGTTCCGCAGCGCAACCCGGTCTACACCGCCAAGGAAGTCTCGACCCTCGACTGGATCTCCGGTGGGCGCTTCGACTTCGGTGTCGGCGTCGGCTGGCTCGCCGAGGAGTTCGAGGCAGTGCAGGCGCCGTTCGAGCGCCGCGGCGATCGCTGCCGCGCCTACCTCGAGGTGATGAAGCGCCTGTGGTGCGATGCCGTGTCGTCCTACGAGGGCCCGTTCTACAAGCTGCCCGCGTGCCGCCAGTACCCGAAGCCGATCCAGCAACCCCACCCGCCGATCCACTTCGGCGGCGAGAGCGACGCCGCCCTCCGCCGCGTCGCCGACCTGGGGCAGGGCTGGTACCCCTTCAGCATCGACCCGGACGAGCTGGCGGCGAGGCTCGAGCACCTCGACGGTCTGCTCGCCAAGCGCGGCCGGAGTCGGAAGGAGATTCGGCTCACGGTCTGCCCGTACCTGCGCCCGGCGGACCTGGATCTCGTCAAGCGCTATCGCGACGTGGGCGTCGACGAGGTGGTCTTCCTCATCTTTGCGTCGAACGAGGACGAGCTGAAGGCGGGGATGGACATGCTGGCGAAGACGGTCGTGGGGCCGGCGGGGCGGGTGTGAGGTCTAAGGCGCTTTTTAGCTTGGTCGACGGCGCGCGCCCGCCGTCGCCTCCATGCCGACGCACGTTACGGTCCTACGACGGGCCCTACAGCATGCCGTCGGTATAGTCGAAGCTACCGTCGCCGTTCCCAGGAAGCGGGAGCTCGGTGGAGATGCATGATCGCGATGACGGTCGTGCACTCCTCGTCGACGACGAAGAAGACCCCGAAGGGGAACCGACGTAGCATTGCGCGGCGAATGCCCTCCGATACGATCGGAAAGCGCAGCGGCAGCTGCCCGATGTGCCCGAACACTTCCCGAACTGCGCCCAGGAACTTGCTACCCAACCCGTCGCGTTCGCTCTCGTACCACAGGGCGGCCTCGAAGGCGTCGATCTCAGCTTCGGGTCGGACCCGAAGCGGCTTCATTTGGCCTGGCGAAGACGGTGCTCGAGCCGGTCGAGAACTTCGTTCCAGGGAGAGGCGTCACCAGGTGTGGTCCGATGAGCGGCTAGCCGCTCCTCGAGCACCTGGCGCTGCCACTCCTGGAGAGGAACCTGGTCAGCCGCTGTTGCGATACGGTCCCATAGAGATTGCACGTAGTCGATTTGGTCCTCGACGGACAGATCGTCGAACCCCGGAGGGGGCATCGGGAGTGGCCGCCCCATGGTGGGCGTAGCCTACCACGTTTGCGAGTCGCTGCCGAGGCCTAGAACCGGAACACGTGTCGAGCACGGGCAGCTCTGTGCCGCCAACTCTGGGGCAGCGAGGATCACGCCGAGAAACGCCGCAACCAGCGTGTGATCTGATGACGCTGCCGATTCTCGTTGGAGTCGCAACGTCCCACTCGAAGCCCTCGACGGCCTCGACCCACCTCGCCAACCCCGCCCCCTGGCATGTATAGCATGACTACGTTGAGCAACCGAGGCCTCGCGCCAGATCCCCGACGATGGTCGGGCTCGATCTCCGGACTCCTGGTAGATTGACGCTTTAACGTTGCAGCGCCAAAGTGACGGTATGGCTGCGCCGAAACGAGCCACCGTCTACTTCGACCCGGAGGTTCATCGAGCGCTGCGCATGAAGTCCGCGGCCACCGACCGTTCGATCTCCGACGTCGTCAACGAGGCGGTGAAGCTCAGCCTCGCCGAAGACGCCGAGGACCTCGTGGCCTTCGATTCCCGCGTCAAGGAGCGGAGCTTGGACTTCGGGGAGGTCGTCAGGGCGCTGAGGCGCCGTGGCAAGATATAGAATCGCGATCAGGCGCTCCGCCGCGCGGGAGCTCGCTCGAGACGGTCGGGCAGAAACGCGATCGCCAGCAGCTCGTGGCGCGGATCGAATCTCTGGCCGAGAATCCCCGCACGCCGGGATGTGAGAAGCCTGCCGGCCGGCAGGAGTAATTGTCGCCGATCACCCGCCCCCTCGCAGCATCGTCGGGCTCACGACGCGGACCTTATCGCATCCTGCTGCACGCATCGTTGGTGTTCGCCCGCGCGTCACTCGAGGCCGCTCACGATCTGCAGTTCGAAGCCCCAGCCCTCGTGGGATTGGAGGATCGAGGCAAGGTCTTCAAGGCCCAGTGAGATGCCGTCAACGACCAGAAGGACGCCTCCTTCGCCGTCAGATGTGATGCGACCGCTCAGGCGGTCGTGCAGCATGTGGTATGCGCCGGGCCGACCGCTGATGTGGCGTGTTGCGAGACCCCG
>Ga0187893_10003112_pt1 | contig 34547 bp, 25 predicted proteins | sample MA1701074metaG_FD_139574 | JGI IMG/M metagenome (GOLD analysis project Ga0187893, IMG submission 139574) | White microbial mat communities from a basaltic lava cave in the Kipuka Kanohina Cave System on the Island of Hawaii, USA - MA170107-4 metaG ...
ACCGCGCGCGGCGGCGCGCCGGCGGCGGAGACTCCGCCCGCGCACTTCGAGAGCTGGCTGCCGCTCGATCGCGTGCAGGAGCGCGCGTGGCGACTGCGGCTCTACGGCTCGTCGCAGCTCCCGCATCCGGGCGCCGAGGTCACGGGCGAGTGGATCGGGCTGCGCCCGCTCTTCGCCGCGGGCGCGGCGCTCGCGGCGCGCGAGCTCGCCGCGGGCCGCTCGGTCGGCGCGACCTGGAGCGCCTGCGGCGACGGCTTTCGCGCGCAGTTCCGCGAGCTCGTGGTCGAGTCCTGCTTCGGCGATCCCGTCTACGGCGGCAACCGCGATGAGGCCGGCTGGGCCGCGATCCACTTCCCCGGCGACTCGCTGCCGCTCGGCCACACGCCCTTCGACGCGGAGCGCGGCGACTACGCGCCGGGCGACCCGCCCTTCGAGCGCTGGCCCGAGGCGCAGGGAAGCGAGCCGCTCGGAACCGGCGGGCGCCTGCTGATCCGGCTGCTGGGCTTCGGCACGCGGATCTTCGTGGACTGATGCCGGCCGCGCGCTTCGCCCGCGAGACGATCGTCGGCAACCGCGCGCTCACGCGCTTCGACGCGATCGTGATCGGCAGCGGCGCGGGCGGCGCCGCGACCGCCGAGATCCTCGCGCGCCACGGCCGGAAGGTGCTGATCCTCGAGGCCGGTCCGAACTGGCACCTGGGCCTCGCCGACCCGGACCCGGCCGCCGTCCGCAACGTCTTCTCGAACGACGAGCTCAAGTTCCAGCGCCGCCACTTCCTGACGCCCGATCCGCTGGTCGATCCGCGCAGCTTCCGGGAGTCGGAGGAGGAGGACGGCCTGCGGCGCAGCGTCGGCGAGGTGAACCACCTGCCGCGCTGCGTCGGCGGCGCGGGCGTGCACGCGAATCTCGCGACGCCGCGCTTCGACGCGCAGGGCTTCGAGCTCGGGCGCCTGCTCGGCGCGCGCGTGCCGGGCGCGAGCTTCGCGGACTGGCCGGTCTCCTATGCCGAGCTCGAGCCCTTCTACCTCTACAACGAGTGGCTGCTAGGCGTGCAGGGCGAGCCCGAGAGGAATCCCTTCGAGCCGCCGCGCAGCGGGCCGCTGCCGATGCCCGCCGGACCCGACCACGCGGCCGGATACCGGATCGCGGAGGCCGCCGCGAAGCTCGGCTACCACCCCTTCCTCACGGCCCACGCGATCAACTCGCGGCCCTACGCGGGACGACCGCCCTGCGCGGGCTGCGGCTTCTGCGGCGGCTACGGCTGCCCGATCGACGCGAAGGGCTCGCCCGCGGTCACGAGCCTGCGCCGCGCGCTCCTCTCCGGGAACGCGCTGCTGCTCGCCGAGACGCGCGCCGTGCGCCTCGTCCCCTCCGCGAGCGGCCGCGAGATCGCGGCCGTCGAAGCGCTCGATCCCTCCGGCGCGCGCGTGTCCTTCCGCGCCGACCGCTACGTGCTCGGCTGCGGCGCTGCGGAGGACGCGCGCCTCTGCTTCCTCTCCGGAGACGGAAGCCCCGGCGCGGCGATCGGGAACCGCAGCGGTCTCGTCGGCCGCAACCTGACCTTCCACCTGATCCACTCGGTCGCGGGCGTGTTTCGCGAGCGCCTGCACGCCTACCGCGGCAAGACGCACTCGATGGGCTTCCAGGACCTGCGCGGCGTCGCGGGAGACGATTCGCGGCCGCTCGGCGGGCTCGTCATCAGCGGCGGCGCGACCGAACCCGTGCAGGAGGCGCTGCAGATGGCCCGCTCGCTGCGCATGGCGGGCGAGCGCCTCTGGCGCGCGCTGCGCGAGAGCGCGTTCCGCGACCGGATCTTCGGCCTCTCGATGTACGCCGAGGACGCGCCGCAGGAGCGCAACCGGATCGACCTCGATCCGCAGCTGCGCGACATGGACGGGATTCCCGCGCTGCGCGTCTGCTACCGCTCGCACGCCTTCGAGCTCGACGTGCGCAGGCGGGTGATGCCGCGCATGCAGGCCGTGCTGCGCGAGGCCGGCGCCTTCGCGATCTTCGCGGGCCCGCGCGAGGTGCCGAGCGAGACGCGCCACGTCTTCGGCACGCTGCGCTTCGGGAACGAGCCGGGCAAGAGCGTCTGCCGCCGCGACGGCCGCTTCCACGAGATCGGAAACCTCTGGGCGACCGGCTCGTCGCTCTTCCCGACCTCGTCGGGCTTCAATCCCTACCTGACGATCGCGAGCGTCGGCAGCTGGGTCGGAGCGAGCCTGCTCGATGCCAGCGCGCCCGAGCGCGCGATCGAGGCGGACCTCGCCCGGATCCGCAGCGGCGCCGCCGCGGGGGTGGGGCTCGTGTCCGTTCCCCTCAGGCCGGCTTGAGCGAGTAGCGCACCGGCAGGTGCTTGATGCCGCCGACGAGGTTCGAGTGCAGGCGCTCGACCGGGCCCGTGACCTCGATCTCGTCGATGCGCGGCAGCAGGTACTTGAAGGCGAACTCGAGCTCGAGGCGCGCGAGGTGCGCGCCCGCGCAGAAGTGCTCGCCGACGCCGAAGGCGAGGTGGCGGTTCGGGTCGCGCGTGATGTCGAAGTAGAAGGGCCGCTCGAAGACCTCCTCGTCGCGGTTGGCCGAGGGGTAGAAGAGCGCGAGCACGTCGCCCTTGCGGATCCGCTTGCCGCGCAGCTCAGTGTCCGCGGCCGCGGTGCGCGCGAAGTGGATGATCGGGCTCGTCCAGCGCAGGATCTCCTCGATCGCGGAGCCGAGCAGGGCGGGCTCCTGCTGCAGCTTGCGCAGCTGGTCCTGGTGTTCGATGAACGCGAGCATGCCGCCCGAGGTCGCGTTGCGCGTCGTCTCGTTTCCCGCGATCACGATGATCTGGCAGTAGGCGAGCACGTCGAGCGGCGGCAGCTTCTCGCCGTTCACCTCGGCGTGCGCGAAGAGCGAGATCAGGTCGTCCGCGGGGTTCTTCTTCTTCTCCTCGACGAGCTTCGCGAAGTACTGGAAGAGCTCGATCATCGACTGGCGCGCGACCACCGGCCCGGGCTGGCCGTCGAGGTTGTACTCGGGATCGTCGGCGCCGATCGTGCGGTTGGTCCAGTCGAAGAGCAGCTTCCAGTCCGATTCGGGCACCCCGAGCAGCCACGCGATCACGGCGATCGGCAGCGGCGCCGAGACGTGCTCGACGAAGTCGATCGACGCGCCGCCCTGGTCGAGCAGATCGTCGACGATCTGCTTCGCGATGCGGTCGATGTCCGCGTGGATGCGCTTGAGCGCGCGCGGCGTGAAGCGCGAGCTGATGATCTTGCGGTACTCGCGGTGCTTCGGAGGATCCATCTCGATCAGGGTCGGCGGCGGGCGGAAGGCCTCCTCGCGCTCGACGGGCGTGATCACGAGCCGCGGCGCGTTCAGGAAGCGCTCGGGGTGCTTGCCGACCTCCATGATGTCGGCGTGCTTCGTGACGGCCCAGAAGGGGACGGGGCCCTCTTCGAAGCGGTGCACCGGGTCGCTCGCGCGCAGCCGCTTCCACTCCTCGTGCGGATAGCCGTTCGCGGCGATGTGCGCGGAGTTGAGGATCGGGGGGAGCTCCGGGGGCTTCGAGGCGGCTGCGCTCATGGGCCTTCCTTTTGGTCGGGGCCTGGATTGGACTCGCAGGCCGGAGGAATCTAACAAGCGAGCGAGCGCTTCGCGAAGCCCGCGCCGGGCCCCGGCCCCCGCCCGAGGCCGAGGAGGGGCCGGCGCGTCCGCCATCCCCGGAGCAAAATGCGCCACGCCGCGAGCGCACGCGAAGCGCAGCAGTTCCAGACGGTTGCCCGCACGCGCCGCGTGCGCGGAGGATCCTGCGCCGCCGCGCGCCCGCGCTCGCGGTCGGAGCCGCGCGCGCAAGGCCCCGATCTCGCTCGGGTTCCCTCGGCGCGCTGCGCTGGCACACGCATTGCTTGGAGCCCCCGTGAGTTGCTCGGGCCCCGCGCTCGCGGGCGGCCTCCTCGGCCGCGCGGTCCGCTGGGAAAAGTGAGGTGCAGCGCGATGCTTCGGCGAATCCTGGTCGGCCTCTGCAGTCTGTCCGCGCTGGCGGCGCTCGGCGCCTCCCCGGCGAGCGCGGCGCTCAAAAAATACGGAATGATCATCCGGACGATCTCCTCGGGTCCGAACACGACCCCGGCCCCGGACGTCGTGCGCGCGCGGATCGACGACAACGACCACACCGCGCTCGTCGACAGCGCCGACGGCCCGAGTCCCGTGCTGCGCCTCTTCGTGCGCGCGACCGACTCGACGACGACCGTGCTCGTTCCCGGTCTCCTGACGAACATCTTCGTGAGCAACAAGTTCCGCGAGGGCCCCGGCGCCATCGCGGCCACTCACGGCAATGCGCCGCCGCCCTTCACGGGCACGGGCGGCATCGCGACGAACATCCGCTGGGGCACCGTGACGGGCTGGACGGTCACGGGGTCGTTCTGGTGCAACTCGGCCCCGGCCGTGATCTGCGGCCTCGCGATGGGAATGGACGAGGACACCGTGGACCCGCGCTTCAACTCGGACTTCTACGACCTCGGCACCTGGGTGTTCCACGGCACGGGCTTCACCTCGACGCCCTTCATCAACTCCTACAACACCAACTCCTTCGGGAACACGCTGATCTGGGTGCGCGGCTTCCCGAACAACGACGCGACCGTGCCCGCGCTCCCGCTGCTCGGCACGCTGGTGCTCGGCAGCAGCCTCGCGGCCGGAGGCCTCGCGGCCCTGCGCCGCCGCCGCTCGCGGCACTAGCAGCGAGCGCGGAACCGGAAGCTGGGCGCGCCCGCGCCCAGCTTCCGCGTGCGGCTAGAGCGAGCGCAGGATGTGCTCGCTCATGAGCGTCTGCTGCAGCGCGTCGAAGTCCGCGTAGCGCACGACCTCCGCCTGGCACTTCGCGAGGATCTCGGGCGAGCCGAAGAGTTGCGCCGGATCGAGCCAGGTCTCGAGGCTGCGCCAGCGCTCCTCGACGATCGCGCGGTAGGGCGGCGATCCCGGGGTCAGGACGCGCGCGACCGCGTTGCGGACGTAGAGCCAGCGCGACGGGTGCAGCTCGAAGGAGAAGGGCGTGTGCTCCTGGTGCCAGCCGCGGTAGAACTCCTCGTCCGAGAGGCGCTCGGGCTTCGGGAAGCAGACGAGCTGGGTCACGCCGGGGCTCGGCGCGCCGTCCGGCCAGTCGCGGTCGGGATAGGGCTGCGGGATCGACTCCGTCACGAGGTAGCCGTCCGCGCGCGCCGAGACCGCGCCGAGCGCCTTCTCGATCGGCGCGCGCTCGTCGAGGCAGTCGAGCCAGAGCGAGATGCAGGCGCCGATCTGCCGCCCCTCGCCCAGGAAGTGCGCCGGCTGGAGGCGCGGGTCCGCCGCGAGGTCGGCGACCTGCACGGTCAGCGCGCGCGCGCGCGGCAAGAGCTCGCGGCGCGCGGCGTCGAGCACGGCCGCGGCGTGGGCGACGTGGTCATCCGCGCCGCGCAGGCGCGTCAGGTAGACGAGCTTCTCCATTCCCGGCTCCCCTCCGCGCGCGCAGGCCGCGCGCGCCGCTGCAAAGTTCCGCGCCAGCAGTCTCGACCGGAGTGGTAGCTTGCGTCAACCGATGCCGCGCCTCTCGCAGCTCTCGCGCTCGATCGCCGGCCGCGCCGCGCTCGTGACCGGCGCCGCGAGCGGCATGGGCCGCGCGACCGCGATCCTCTTCGCCGACGAGGGAGCGGCGGTCGCGGTGACCGACCTCTCCGAGGCCGGCGCGCGCGCGGTCGCGGACGAGATCTGCGCCGCGGGCGGCGTGGCCCGGGCCTGGAAGCTCGACGTCGCCGATCCGGAGCAGATCGAGCGCGTCGTCGCCGAGGTCGCCGCAGCCTTCGGCCGCCTCGACATCGTCGTCAACAACGCGGGCCTCGTCGCGGGCGGGCCGATCGAGGGCGAGGGCTTCCCGGCGCAGTGGCAGCTCGCGATGGACGTGATGCTCGAGGGCCCGATGCGCGTGGTCCGCGCCGCGCTGCCGCAGCTCCTGCGCTCGGACGCGGCGCGCATCGTGAACATCGCCTCGACCGAGGGCCTCGGCGCGCAGGCGGGCGCCGCCCCCTACAGCGCGGCCAAACACGGCCTGATCGGCCTCACGCGCTCGCTCGCGGTCGACCTCGGCCCGCGCGGCATCACGGTCAACTGCATCTGTCCGGGCCCGATCCGCACCGCGCTCACGGCGTCGATTCCCGAGGAGGCGAAGCAGAAGTTCGCGCGCCGGCGCGTGCCGCTGCGGCGCTACGGCGAGCCCGAGGAGGTCGCGCATGCGACGCTCGCGCTCGTGCTGCCCTCGGCCTCGTTCATCAACGGCGTGGCGCTGCCGGTCGACGGCGGCTTCATCATCCAGAACTGAGCGCGCCGCGCGCGGCCGCCGCGGCCCGCGCGCGCGGGGGGAGTGCGAGATGACGAGCTTCTCGATCCGCTACGACCTGCGGCGGCCCGACTTCGCGACGGCGAGCGCGGCGGAGCTCTACGCGGCCGCGCTCGAGCAGTGCGCCTGGGCCGACGAGCGCGGCTTCGCCGCGGTCACGCTCTCCGAGCACCACGGCTCACCGGACGGCTACCTGCCCTCGCCGCTCTGCTTCGCGAGCGCGGTCGCCGCGCGCACGCAGCAGCTGCGCATCTCGATCGGCGCGCTGATCGCGCCGCTGCACGACTTCCTGCGCATCGCGGAGGACCTCGCCGTCGTCGACGTGCTCAGCAAGGGCCGCCTCGTGACGATCGTCTCGGGCGGCTACGTCGCCTCCGAGTTCGCGAGCTTCGGCCGCCGGCTCGACGAGCGCGCGCGCCTGATGGAGGAGGTCGTCCCCTTCCTGCGCCAGGCCTGGACCGGCGAGCCCTTCGAGTGGCGCGGCCGCCGCGTGCGCGTGACGCCGCGCCCCGTGCAGCGGCCGCAGCCGCCGATCCTGATGGGCGGCGCGTCGCGCGCGGCCGCGCGCCGCGCGGCGCGCCTCGCAGATGGCTTCGTCCCGACGCTGCCGGAGCTCCACGACGTCTACCGCGCCGAGCTGCGCGCGCTCGGCAAGCGCGACCCCGGCCCGCCTGCGCCCTCGCTGCGCGCGGTCTTCGTGCACGTGGCCGAGGATCCCGAGCGCGCCTGGGCGCGCATCGCGCCGCACGCGCTGCACGAGACCAACGCCTACGGCCGGTGGATCGCCGAGTCCGGGGACCCGGGCCCCTACCAGACCGCGGCGGATGCCGAGGCGCTGCGCCGCTCGGGAAACTATCTGGTGCTCACGCCCGGCGAGCTCGTCGAGCGGCTGCGCGCGCTCGGCCCTGCGGCCGGCTGCTCGCTGCACCCGCTCATGGGCGGCCTCGACCCCGAGCTCGGCTGGGAGAGCCTCGAGCTCGTCGCGGCCAAGGTGATGCCCGCGCTGCGCTGAGAATGGCGCTTGGCTCCGGGGTGCCCGTTGGCGCAGACTGCGCGGCATGACGACTCCCTTCTGGTGCCTCCTCTTCGCGGTCCTGATCCCCTACGTGCTCGCCGGAACCGTCGGCTACTTCAAGAGCGCGCAGCTGGGCTCGATCGACAACCACGATCCACGCGCGCAGTCCGCGCAGCTCAGGGGTCCGGGCGCGCGCGCGGTCGCGGCCCAGGCCAACGCCTGGGAGGCGCTGCCGGTCTTCGCGAGCGCGGTATTCGTCGCGCACCTCGCGGGCGCCGACGCGGCCGGCTCGGCCGCGGCCGCGCTGCTCTTCGTCGCGATGCGCATCGCACACGCGGCCTGCTACCTCGCCGACCTCGCGACCGCGCGCTCGGTCGTCTTCCTGATCGGCTTCGGCTCCTGCCTCTGGCTCTTCGTGCTCGCCGCGCGCGCCTAGCGCGCTCCGGGCGACTCGGATGAGCCTGCAGCGCGTCGTCCCCGCCTTTCGCAGCGCCGATCTCGCGCGCAGCCGCGCGTTCTACCTCGAGGGGCTCGGCTTTCGCGTCGACTGGGAGTGGCGCGAGGCGCCCGAGCTGCCGGGCTTCCTGCAGATCTCCTGCGAGGGTCTCGCGCTCTACCTGACGCAGCGCGCCGGCGATTGCGCTCCGGGCGGGCTCGCCTATCTCTATGTCGACGAGGTCGGGCGCTGGGCCGAGCGCGCGCGCGAGCGCGGGCTCGCGATCGAGTCGGGGCCGCTCGACCAGCCCTGGGGCAACCGCGAGCTCGCGCTCGTCGATCCCGACGGCAACCGGCTCGTGATCGCGACTCCGCTGCCGCGCGGCTAGCGACTAACGCAGCAGCTCGTCGAAGGCCTTCTCGTAGTGCTCGCTGTCCTCGATCAGCCGCAGGCCGACGCCCTTGACCCGGTGCGGGCGGTCGGGCTCGTCGTGGGTCGACCACCAGACCAGGCCGCGCACGGCGATCGGCTGGCCCTTCGGCATGCGGAAGCGCAGGTCGACGACCTCGCCCGTGTCGAGGCTCGCCTCGGTCCCGAGGAACATGCCGTGCAGCCCGAGGTTTCGGATGCGTCCCTGGCCGTGGACCCTGCCGGCCTGGAACTCGGCGACGATCGAGGTTCGAACGCGGAGAGCGGACATGACGTAGGGATCGGCCCACGCACCGGTCCGGATTGTGATGGAGATCACTTCCGACTCCTCGGCTGGCCCATTCCAGGGGTGCAGGCGCCTAGAATCGCCGCACGCTTCGAGCACCTGGACGTGGAAGAAGGATGGGGGTGCGGCCCGAGGACCCGCTGCCGCTAGCGCCGAGCCGGCTGCTCCCGTGGCTCGGCCCCGGCCTCGTCTTCGCGCTCTACCTCGGGGTGGTCTGGCGCTTCGCCGAGAACATCCCGATCCAGGACGACTACCGCGCGATCCTCGACGCGCTCACGCGCCTGCGCGCGGGCGGCTCCCTGTTCCGCTACCTCTTCGAGCCGCATAACGAGCACCTGATCGCCTTCGGGCGCGCGATCAGCGGACTCCAGCTGCTGGCGCTCGGCCACGTGCAGCTCGCGGGCCTGATCCTGCTCGGCAATCTCTGCGTCGGCGGCCTCTTCCTGTGCTGGCGCGCGAGCTTCCCCGAGCTGCGCGGCGACCCGCTCGCGCAGACGGCGGCCGCGCTGCTCCTGATCCAGCTCCGCTACTGGGAGACGAGCACCTGGGCGACGAGCGCGCTCGCGAGCTTTCCGGCGCTGCTCTTCGCCTGGAGCGCGCTGCTCGCGCTGCGCGCGGGCCCCTCGCGCGTCTGGTTTGCGCTCGCCGCGGCTGCGGCGCTGCTCGCCGCGCTGAGCCAGGGCAACGGGATCCTCGTGTTCGCGCCCGCGGCGCTCGGACTCGCTCTCTCGCGGCGCTGGGTCGCGTGCGGCGTCTGGGTCGCGCTCGGCGCGCTCGCGGCGGCGGGCTACGTCTGGCTCCAGCTGGAGCTCGGCGGCGGGATCTCGCTTCCGCGCGGCGAAGGCGCCGGATGGAGCTCGCTCTCGGTCTTCGCGCTCGGCTTCCTCGGCTCGATCGGGCCCGGCGCCGCGAGCGCGCCCTGGTGCGGGGCGCTGCTGCTGCTCGGCTTCGCGGCCTGCAGTCTCACGCAGCGGCAGCGGCCCGGCGCGACCGCGCTCCTCGTGCTGGCCTTCCTGCTGCTCGGCGCCGCGGCCGCGAGTCTGGGCCGCGCCGGAGTCGATGCCGATCTCGCCGCCACGTCGCGCTATGCGATCCACTCGAGCGCCCTCGCGGCGCTGCTGCTCGGCAGCTGCTGGCCGCGCGGGCAGCGGGGGACGCCGAGGCTCGCGCTCTCGCTCGCGCTCGTGGTCTCCGCGTGCGCGGTCAACGCGCTCCTCTTCGCGTCCGCCCAGACCGAGCTGCGCATGCGCCGCTTCCGGCTCGGGCTGCTCTTCGCGCCGGGCCCCCCCTGCGAGCGCTATGCGTTTCCGGACCAGAGCGCCGCCGAGCTCCTGCTCGCGCGGGCGCTCGCGCAGCGCGTGATCGAGCTCCCGCTCGAGGGAACCCCACCGCGCTCGCGCTGCGAGCCCTTCTCGGCGCGCGTGCTCGGCCGCGGCGAAGAGCTGCCGGCGGCGCTCGGCACCCGCGGCGACGTCGAGCTCGCGGCCGTCGAGGGCAGCTCGATCCGCCTCGAGGGCTGGGCGCCCGTGCGCGACGCCGAGCCCACGCGGCAGCTCCTGATCTCGACCCGCTCCCCGCCCCGCGCGGTCCGGCTCCGCACCCTCGCGCGCCCCGAGATCGCCTACGCGCTGCGCAACCCGGAGCTGCTGCGCAGCGGCTTCGCGCTGCGCCTGCACTACGGCAGCCGGGCGCGCGCGCTCGCGGTCTTCGCAGAGCTCTGCCTCGGCTTCGGCAGTGCAGAGCGCGTGTTCGCGCTGCTGCCCCTCCATGCCGAGCGCTGTGAACGCCGGTTCTCGTCGCGCGCGAGCGCCGCGCTGGCGGCGCGCGCGCGCGAGGGGCTCTAGCATCGCGAGGTGAGCGCGAAGCTCCTCGTGTCGGCTGCGGCCTCGCGGCGCATCGCGCGCGCGCGCGCGTGGCTCTTCGCGCGCGCTCCGGGCGAGGAGCTGCTCGTCGTCGCGGCGAGCATGGACGCCGCGAACGAGCTGCTGCGCGAGGCCTGCGCCGCGGCTCCGGGCGGCGCGAGCTTCGGCTGGCACCGCGCGACCTTGCCGCGGCTCGCGGCGCAGCTCGCCGAGCCCTGGCTCGTGCGCGAGGACCGCGTGCCGGTCGGGCGGCTGCCGGCCAGCGCGGCCGTCGCGCGCGCGGTGCATCGACTCGCGCAGCAGGGCGGGCTCGGGCGCTTCGAGACGGTCGCCGCGGGGCCCGGCTTCTGCGCCGCGGTCGCGGCGACGCTCGAAGAGCTGCGCTGCGCGCGGCCCGACCCGGACGATCTCGCCAAACACGCCCCGGATCTCGCGCGGCTGCTCGCGGCCTACGAGGAGGAGCTCGCGGCTGCGGGACTCGCGGACCGCGCGGAGGTGCTCTGGCGCGCCGTCGCTGCCGCCCGCGAGCCGGGGCCCCTCGCGCGCCCGCTGCTCGGGCTCCCGCTCCTGCTGCTCGACGTTCCGATCGAGAGTGCGGCCGAGCGCGAGCTCGTCGCAGCGCTCGCGGCCCGCGCGCGCGAGCCGCTCGCGACCGCGGCCGCCGGCGACGAGCCCAGCCTGCGCGAGCTCGCGGCCGCGCTCGGCTGCGCGCCCGAGTCGCTCGACGCAGCGCTCGGGCAGCCGGAGTCCCCGGCGCTGGACCGACTGCAGCGCTTCCTCTTCGCGGAGGACACGGCGCCGCCGCCGGGTGCGCTCGATGCGAGCTTCGCGCCGCCGCTCTCCGCGCCCGGCGAGAACCGCGAGTGCATCGAGATCGCGCGCTGTCTGCTCGCGGCCGCGCGCGAGGGCTGCGCCTTCGATCGCATGGCGATCCTGCTGCGCTCGCCCGACGAGTACCGGCCGCACCTCGAGGAGGCGCTCGAGCGCGCGGGGATTCCCGCGCACTTCGCGCGCGGCGCGCGGCGTCCGGATCCCGCCGGGCGCGCCTTCCTCGCGCTGCTCGCCTGCGCGGCCGACGGCCTCTCGGCGCGGCGCTTCGCCGAATACCTCTCGCTCGGACAGCTGCCCGACGCGGACGCCGCGGGCGCGCCGCCCGCGGCGCGGCCCGATGCGGAGCGCTGGGTCGCGCCCGACACGGAGCTCCTCTCGGCGCGCCTCGCCCTGGCGCTCGCCGCGGACGCGGCTCCCGCCGAGCCGGAGCTGCAGGAGCTCCCGCTCGACCCCGAGAGCGCTCCGGTCGCCGCGGGGCGACTGCGCGCGCCGCGCCGCTGGGAGCAGCTGCTCGTCGACGCAGCCGTGATCGGCGGACTCGGGCGCTGGCGCCGCCGGCTCGACGGACTCCGCGCCCAGCTCGAGCTCGAGCGCGTCGGACTCGACGCGGATGCGCCCGAGCGCGACGCGCGCGAGCGCGCGCTCGCAGACCTCGCGAGCCTGCGCGATTTCGCGCTGCCGCTGCTCGAGCAGCTCGCGGCGCTGCCCGCGACCGCGAGCTGGGGCGGGTGGCTCGCGCAGCTCTCCGCGCTCGCGACGCGCGCGCTGCGCGACCCCGCGCGCGTGCTCTCGCTGCTCTCCGAGCTCGCGCCGCTCGCCGAGGTCGGGCCCGTGGATCTCTTCGAGGTCGAGCTCGTGCTCTCGCGCCAGCTGCGCGAGGTCTCGCTGCCGCCGGCGAGCTCGCGCTACGGCAAGGTCTTCGTGGCGCCCGCGCTCGCCGCGCGCGGCCTCGCCTTCGATCTCGTGTGCGTGCCGGGTCTCGCCGAGAAGCTCTTCCCGCGGCGCATCGCGGAGGATCCGATCCTGCTCGACGCCGCGCGCGGGGCGCTCGCGGCCGGGCTCGCGACGCAGCCCGAGCGGATCGGCGCCGAGCGCCTCGCGCTGCGGCTCGCGGTCGGCGCCGCGCGCGAGCGCGTGATCCTCTCGTACCCGCGCCTGGATCTCGACCAGGGCCGACCGCGCGTGCCCTCCTTCTACGCGCTCGAGGCGCTGCGCGCGGCCGAGGGCCGCCTGCCGGGCTTCGACGAGCTCGCGGCCCGCGCCGAGCGCGTGACCCACGCGCGCGTCGGCTGGCCCGCGCCGAGCCGGCCGCAGGATGCGATCGACACCGCCGAGCACGACCTCGCCCTGCTCGACGCGCTGCTCTCGCAGGACGAGGCCAAGAGCGTCGGCACCGCGCGCTACCTGCTCGACGCGAACCCCCACCTCGGCCGCGCGCTGCGCTTCCGGGCCCGGCGCTGGCTGCGCAACTGGACCCAGGCCGACGGCCTCGTCGCGTCGCCGCGCGGCGAGCTCGCGGCCGGCGCGCGCGAGGCGCTCGCGAAGCACCAGCTCGGCGCGCGCAGCTTCTCGCCGACCGCGCTGCAGCACTACGCGGCGTGCCCGTACCGCTTCTACCTGCAGGCGGTCCAGCGCCTCGCGCCGCGCGAGGAGGCCGCCGCGATCGACGAGATGGACGCGCTGCAGAAGGGCTCCCTCGTGCACGAGGTGCTCTTCGCGCTGTTCCAGCGGCTCTCGGACGCCGGGCTCCTGCCGCTGCGCGCGCCCGCGCTCGCCGCGGCCTCCGCGGAGCTCGACCGCGCGGTCTCCGAGGTCGCCGAGCGCTTCCGCGAGGAGCTCGCGCCCGCGATCGAGCGCGTGTTCGCGGACGGGATCGCGGGCATCCGCGCCGACCTGCGCGAGTGGCTGCGGCGCGCGAGTCTCGACGCGTCGGGCTTCGTGCCGTGGCGCTTCGAGCTCGCCTTCGGTCTCGCGCCGCGCGGCGCGCGCGACGCGCGCAGCGTCGCCGACCCGGTGCCGCTCGCGAACGGCCTCCGGCTGCGCGGCTCGATCGACCTCGTCGAGCGGCGCGAGACGCCGCGCGGCCCGGTGCTGCGCGTGACCGACCACAAGACCGGAAAGGCGCGCGTCGAGGAGGGCGCGGTGATCGCGGGCGGCGAGGCGCTGCAGCCCGTGCTCTACGCGCTCGCGCTCGAGGCGCTCGAGCCCGGCGCGCGCGTCGAGTCCGGCCGCCTCTCCTACTGCACCTCGGCCGGCGGCTTCCGCGAGGTCGTCGTGCCGCTCGACGACGCCGCGCGCCACTCCGCGGATGCGGTCGCGCGCGGGATCGAGCGCGCGCTCGCGGAGCCCTTCCTGCCCGCGGCGCCCGCCGAGGGCGCCTGCCGCTGGTGCGACTACCAGGTCGTCTGCGGCCCCTACGAGGAGCTGCGCGCGAGCCGCAAGCCGGCCGCTCGGCTCGCCGCCCTGCGCGCGCTGCGGGAGCTGCCGTGACGCCGCCGGCTGTCGCTGCGCTGCCCGACGCCGAGGCGCGCCGCGCGATCCGCGAGGATCTCGGCGACACGCTCTTCGTCGAGGCGGCCGCGGGCACCGGCAAGACCTCGGCGCTCGTCTCGCGCATCGCGGCCGTGCTCGCGAGCGGCGCGGCGACGCTCGACCGGATCGCCGCGCTGACCTTCACCGAGAAGGCCGCCGGAGAGATGAAGCTGCGCCTGCGCGCCGAGATCGAGCGCGCGCGCGGCGCGCCCGAGACCGCCCCGGCGGCGCGCGAGCGCCTCGCCGCCTCGCTCGCGCAGCTCGAGGTCGCGCGCATCGCGACGATCCACGCGTTCTGTGCGGACCTCCTGCGCGAGCGGCCGGTCGAGGCCGGCGTCGACCCGCGCTTCGAAGTGGCGCCCGAGGAGCGCGCGCAGGCGCTGCTCGACGCGGCCTTCGAGCGCTGGTTCCAGCAGGCGCTCGCGGATCCGCCCGAGGGCGTGCGGCGCGTGCTGCGCCGGCGCGCGCGCGGCGCCGACGCGCAGGGGCCGCGCGAGCTCCTGCGCCGCGCGGTGGGCAGCCTCGTCGAGCACCGCGACTTCCCGGCGGCCTGGCGGCGCCCGCGCTTCGCGCGCGAGGCCGCGCTCGACCGCGTGTTCGCCGAGCTCGGCGGGGTGGCCGAGCTCGCCGCGCGCGCCGCGGATCCCGCGGGCGACTGGCTCGCGCGCAATCTCGCCGAGATCGAGCGCGCACTCGCCGAGATCGCGCTGCGCGAGGCGGTTTCGGGCCGCGACCACGACGGCCTCGAGGCCGAGCTGCGCGAGCTCGCGCGCTCGCGCCAGGTGCACTGGCACTGGCGGGGCTCGCCGCGCCGGCCCTTCGCGCGCGATCTTCCGCGCAGCGAGGTGCTCGAGCGCCGCGACGCCGCGAAGGCCTCGCTCGACGCGCTGCTGCGCGACTGCGACGCCGATCTCGCGCCGCTCCTGCGCGAGGAGCTGCGCCCGGTCGTAGCGGCCTACCAGCGCAGCAAGCAGCGCGCGGGCTGTCTCGACTTTCTCGACCTCCTGATCCGCGCGCGCGATCTCCTGCGCGAGCGCGGCGAGGTGCGCGCGGCCCATCAGGAGCGCCTGAGTCACCTCTTCGTCGACGAGTTCCAGGATACGGATCCGCTGCAGGCCGAGATCCTGCTGCTGCTCGCGGCCTCGGATCCCGCGGAGACGCGCTGGCGCGAGATCGCCGTGCGGCCCGGCAAGCTCTTCGCGGTCGCGGACCCGAAGCAGTCGATCTACCGCTTCCGGCGCGCGGACCTCGGCGTCTACGCGGCGGTGGTGCAGCAGCTCGCGGCCCGCGGCGCGCGCGTGCTGCAGCTCGCGGCGAGCTTCCGCTCGGTGCCCTCGCTGCAGGCGGCCGTGAACGCGGCCTTCGCGCCGCTGATGCCGGGCGCGCGCGCGGACTCCGGCGCGCGCAGCGAGCAGGCCGACTACGTCGCGCTCGAGCCCGTGCGCGCGGAGCCCGCGCAGCAGCCGAGCCTCGTGGTGCTGCCGGTGCCGCGGCCCTACGGCGACTACGGGAGCGTCACCGACTGGCGCATCGAGGCCTCGCTGCCCGACGCGGTCGGGGCTTTCGTGCACTGGCTCGTGAGCGCGAGCGGCTGGACGACCGAGGAGCGCGCGCGCCCGGGCCTGCGCGTGCCGATCGCGCCGCGCCACGTCTGCCTGCTCTTCCGGCGCTTCAAGAGCTGGCAGAGCGACGTGCCGCGCCCCTACGTGCGCGCGCTCGAGGCGCGCCGCGTGCCGCACGTGCTCGTCGGCGGGCGCAGCTTCCACGACCGCGAGGAGGTCCAGGCGATCCGCAACGCGCTCACGGCGATCGAGTGGCCCGACGACGAGCTCGCGGTCTTCGCGACCCTGCGCGGCCCGCTCGTCGCGCTCGCGGACGACGCGCTGCTCGCATGGCGCGAGCGGGTGGGCCGCCTGCACCCGCTGCGCCGCCTCGACGAGGCGCAGCGCGAGCGCCTCGACGCGCCCGAGCGCGAGGTCGCGCAGGCGCTCGAGCTGCTCGGTCGCCTCCACCTCGCGCGCAACCGCCGGCCGATCGCGGCGACCTTGACGGCGCTGCTCGAGGCGCTGCGCGCGCACGCGGGCATCGCGATCTGGCCGACGGGCGAGCAGGCGCTCGCGAACTGCCTGCGCAGCGTCGATCTCGCGCGGCGCTTCGAGCGCGGCGGCGCGGCGTCCTTCCGCGCCTTCGTGCACTTCCTCGCGCGCGAGGCCGAGCGCGGCGAGGCGCAGGAGGCGCCGGTCGTCGAGGAGGGCACCGAGGGCGTGCGCATCATGACGGTGCACCGCGCCAAGGGGCTCGAGTTCCCGGTCGTGATCCTGTGCGATCCCACCTGCCAGCGCACCGGCCGCCAGCCGAGCCGCCACGTGGATCCCGAGCGCGGTCTCTTCGCCGAGCCGCTGGCGGGCTGCGCGCCGCTCGAGCTGCTCGAGGCCGCGGAGCAGGAGCTCCGGCGCGACGCCGAGGAGGCGGTGCGCATCGCCTACGTCGCCGCGACGCGGGCGCGCGACCTGCTCGTGGTCCCGGGTGTCGGCGACGCGCGCGTCGAGGGCTGGCTCGATCTGCTCGATCCCGTGCTGCAGCCCGCCGACGAGGAGCGCCGCAGCGCGCGGCCCGCGCCGGGCTGCCCGGCCTTCGGCGCCGACTCCGTGCTCCTGCGGCCCGCGCGCGCGCCGCAGCAGGCGCACGCCTCGGTTCAGCCCGGGTTGCACCGCTCGCAGCGCGGCGGCGCGGTGGTCTGGTGGGATCCGAGGGCGCTCGAGCTCGACCGCGAGGAGGACGTGGGCCTGCGCCAGCAGCGCATGCTCGAGGCCGACGAGAGCGGCGCGCAGGCCGAGGCCGGCCTCGGCGCGCACGCGGAGTGGCAGCGCGCGCGAGGCGATGCGCTCGCGCGCGGCGCCGTCGAGAGCATGCGCGTGCAGTCGGTCACGCGCGCGGCGGCCGCAGCGACCGCGGCAGCCGAGCCGCGCGCCGTGCGCCTCGAGGACACCGGCGCGCCGCGCGCGGGGCGACCCGGCGGCCGGCGCTTCGGGAGCCTCGTGCACGCGAGCCTCGCGGCGCTTCCGCTCGCGCAGGGCCCGCGCGGCATCCCCCCGGTCGTGCGCGCGCAGGCGCGCCTGCTCGGCGCGAGCGAGGCCGAGGTCGCGGCTGCGGAGCAGGCGGTCGCGAGCGCGCTCGCGCACCCGCTCCTGCGCCGCGCCGCGGCCGCGCAGGCGCTGCGCCGCGAGACTCCGGCGCTCTTGCGCCGCGAGGACGGCTCGCTGCTCGAGGGCGTCGTCGACCTCGCCTTCCGCGAGGTCGGAGGCGACGGCGCGCGCTGGACCGTGGTCGACTTCAAGACCGACCGCGAGCTCTCCGAGAGCCGCGCGATCTACGAGGAGCAGCTGCGCAGCTACGCGACTGCGATCGCCGCCGCGACCCGCGAGCCGGTCGAGGCGGTCCTGCTCTCGGTATGAAGCAACGGCGCGCCCTCGACCGGCCCGAGAGCGGGGACCCGAGAGCGGGGACGGTCTTCACGAGTTGTGGATATTCAGTTTCTTTCCCGCGGGCGGCCTCCGAGCAGCGGGGTGGCGCAGGGCTACTCGCCCTGCGCCACGCAGCTCAGCGCGCGGCCGCCGCCAGCGGCGCGCGCGCCGCCTCGCGCGGCTCGCGGCTCGGACGCGTCGCGACGTAGAGCAGCGGCGCGATCGATCCGAAGAGCACGGTCCCGACCACGAAGGGCCACGCGCGGCGTCCGAGCGCGCGCGCATCCCTGACGAGCCAGCCGCAGGTGAAGGCGAGCGCGATCACGAGATCGAGCAGCATCTGCATGGCCCAGGGCTCGCGCCCGGCGAGCGCGAGGAAGCCCAGCGCGCCGTAGCCGCTGGCCACCCAGAGGCTGTAGACCAGGAAGGGGATCAGCACGAAGGTCGCGGCGATTCGGGTGTTCATCGAATGGACTCCTGCTATCGGGCGCTGCATCAGGATGGAGCAGCTCCGGGCGCCCGCCATGACCTCGCAGGTCATGTCGGGCGGCAGGGGTGGCGCTAGGGTTCGGTGGTGGGCACGCCGCAGATCGCGGAAGCCGAGAGCGTCGGCCGCCTGGTCCGGCACTGGCGCCTCGCGCGCGGGCTCTCGCAGCAGGCACTCGGCGAGCGCGCCGAGGTCTCGACCCGCCACCTGAGCTACGTCGAGACCGGAAAATCGGCGCCGAGCCGCGACCTCGTGCTCGAGCTCGCCGAGGCGCTCGAGGTCCCGCTGCGCGAGCGCAACCGCTGGCTGCTCGCGGCGGGCTTCGCGCCCGCCTACCGCGAGCGCGAGCTCGCCGCGCCCGAGATGGGCGAGCTGCGCCGCGCGCTCGACCTGATCCTCTCGCGCCACGAGCCCTACCCGGCAGTCGTCGTCGATCGGCGCTGGTCGAGCGTGCTCGCGAACTCCTCCGCGACGCGCCTCGTCGCGGCGCTCGTCGACGAGCCCGAGGTGCTGGCCGAGACCGCGGGCAACGCGATGCAGCTGCTCTTCCATCCGCGCGGCTTCCGGCGCTACCTCGTCAACTGGGCCGAGGTCGCGCGCGCGATGCTCGAGCGCCTGCGCCGCGAGGCCTTCGAGGACCCCGCGCACGACGGACCGGCCGCGCTGCTCGACGCGATCGCGCGCAGCGGTCCGCTGCCGAGCGCGCGCGCGCAGACGCCCGCCGAGCCGCGCCTGCTGATCCCCGTCCACCTGCGCAAGGGCGAGCTCGAGCTGCGCTTCTTCACGACGCTCGCGAGCCTCGGCACCCCGATCGACCTGACCGCCCACGAGCTGCGCATCGAGACCTACTACCCGGTCGACGCGGCGACCGAGCGCTGGGCGCGCGGCGGATCCGACTAGCAGATCCCCGCTAGAAGCCCCACGCCGTCGCGGCCGGCCCTTCGGGCAGGCGCCAGACCGCGCGGTGCAGCTCGCGCGTCGAGTCGGGGTCGGAGAGCAGCTGGCCCCATTCGGGCGGCGAGAGCGAGCCCGGCCCGCCGGCGAGCGCGCGCGCGACGAGCGCCTCGCGCCGCGCGCGCAGCCCCGCGGCGAGCTTGCGCGGCCCGCGCAGGAAGACCGAGTGCACGCCGAAGCCGCGCGGGTCGACGACCGCCCAGCGCACTCCGTCGCGCAGCACCCTCGCCGGGTCGACCTGCGCCTGCGGCACCGCGTAGGGCACCGCCTCCGCGAGCTCGGCGAGCTCGCGCGGGGGTGCTACCTCCTCGGGCACGCGGAACCAGCCGCGCCGCGACGACCAGCGCCCGAGCGACTCGCGCGAGAGCAGCACCGAGATCGGGATCGAGAGCAGGAGCGCGCCCGCGATCGGCGCGACGAAGCGCAGGCCCTTCGGGTCGAAGGCCGCGAGGCCCCCCGCCCACGCGATCGCGATCAGCGTGCCGGGACCGTGCTCGCGCAGCGCCTGCCACCAGGAGGTCTCGCCCTCGTCGCCCGCCCCGCCGCGCCAGGTCACCGAGAAGCCGAAGAGCTGCATCACGACGAAGCGGCAGTAGAAGAGCATCCGGATCGGCGCGAGCAGCGAGGACGCGACGAGCTCGAGCAGCGCGCTGCGCAGCAGCGAGAAGCCGCCGCCGAAGCCGCGCTGCTGCCCGCGCAGCAGCGCGAGCAGCACCGCGAGCAGCTTCGGCCCGAGCAGCAGGAGGACCGTCAGCGCGATCAGCGCGAGCGCCCACTCGGGCCGCCAGACGGGCCAGTTCGGGAACAGGCTCGGACCCGACGGGAAGTAGTCGGGCGGCCGCAGCGTGCGCAGGATCGTCTCGGCGGTCGCCATGATCAGGAAGGACATCCAGAGCAGCGCCGAGACGTAGGCGAAGATGCCGTTCAGGAACAGCGCGCGGTGCGCGGAGGACACGCCCTCGGTGAGCAGCAGGCGCAGGTGCTGCAGGTTCCCCTGGCACCAGCGGCGGTCGCGCTTGAGCTCCTCGAGCAGCGATTCGGGAGTCTCCTCCCAGCTGCCCTTCAGGTCGAGCGCGAGCCAGATGTGGTAGCCCGCGCGACCCAGCAGCGCGGCCTCGACGAAGTCGTGGCTCATCACGTCGCCGCCGAAGGGCGGCCGGCCCGGCAGCCGCGCGAGCGAGCAGTGCGCCATGAAGGGCGCGACGCGCAGGATCGCGTTGTGACCCCAGTAGGGCGCGTTGCCGAGCTGCCAGTAGCTCATGCCGGTCGCGAACATCGGCCCGTAGAGCCGGCTCGCGAACTGCGAGATGCGCGCGAAGAGCGAGCGCGCGCGCACGACGGTCGGCGCGGTCTGCAGGATCCCGACCGTCGGGTTGTGCTCCATGCGCTTGACCAGGTGCACGAGCGTGTCGCCCGACATCACGCTGTCGGCGTCGAGCACGATCATGTAGCGGTAGTGGCGTCCCCAGCGCCGGCAGAAGTCGGCGACGTTGCCGCTCTTGCGCTTCACGCGCGCCTTGCGCCTGCGGTAGAAGATTCCGGAATCCGCCGCACTCGTCGTGACCCACTCGAACCAGGCGCGCTCCTCGGCGAGCCAGTTCCGCGGCGCAGGGCTGTCCGAGAGCACGAAGAAATCGAAGTGGCGCAGCTCGCCCGTGCGCTCGAGCGAGGAGCGGATCGCGCGCAGGCCCGCGAAGACGCGCTCGACCGACTCGTCGCAGATCGGCATCGCGATCGCGGTGCGCGCCTCGGGATCGATCGGATCCGAGTCCTCGGCCGGGCTCGCGATGCCGAAGCGGTCGCCGCCGCGCAAGAGCAGCGCGAAGCCGATCGCCGCGGTCCAGAAGCCGAGCGAGAGCCAGCCGAAGAGCGCGCCGAAGAGGGTCGCGATGATCGGGAGCAGCGTGGGGCCGCCCCAGTCGGGCACCACGCGCAGCATGAAGGAGGCCGCGAGCAGGCTCGGCGGGATCACGAGCGCGACGAGCAGCGTGCGCCGGTTGCGGCCGCGACTGCGCCACGCGGGCGGCGGGCCCAGGCGCCGCGGCCTCCGGTCGCGGCTCCCGAAGCGCGGCAGCTTGAACTCGCCGAGGCGTCTGCCGCCGAAGCGCTCGGGCACCATCGCGCCGCGCAGGAGCGGCGGCGCCGGGCGCGGCGGAGCGAGCGGCGCGCTGCCGCTCGTCTCCTTGACGACCTCTTCGAGCGCGTCGAGGAACTCGGGAATCGCGCGCTGCGAGAGCTCCCCGGCCGGCTGCTCGAGCGCGCGCTCGAGCGCCGCGCGCAGGAGCGCGGGGCGCGCCTCGCGCGGAGTCCCGAGGCTCTTGAGGTAGGCGTCACCGCGCTGCCAGGCGCCCTGCCAGTCTTCGAGAAAGAGCTCGAGCGGTAGGCCGGTGGCTGGCTTCATGGCTGCAGAAGGTAGGACCAGGTTTCGGTCAGTGCGCTCTCGCCGCGCTGCAGGAAGGCGCGCAGCTCGACGGGCTCGCTGCCGCTCGGGCGCACCTGGAACACGAGGCGCCAGCCGCCGGTGACGGGGTTCTTCATCACCTGCTGGCCGACGATCTCCGCTCCGGGCGAGCCGCCGGTCGCGATCACGCCCTGGAGCACGGCGTCGGCCGGCAGCTTGGCGAGCTGGCCGCCCTGGAAGTCGATCACGAAGCGGTGCACGTCCGGCAGGTTGCCGCGGTCCCGGCGCGTGTCGACCGCGCGCCCGTTGGGCGAGAGGTTCTTGTTCTCGCCGAACCAGGTGATCTGGTACGAGAGCTCGAGCATCCCGGTCGCGGGCGCATCCGGCACCCACATGCTGACGACGTTGTCGTTGGTGTCGTCCCGGGTCGGGATCTCGACCAGCTCGACCCGCCCGCGGCCCCACTCGCCCTTCGGCGCAACCCAGCCCGAGGGCCGGATGTCGGGCCGCGCCTCGAGGTCCTGGAAGTGATCGAAGTTGCGGTCGCGCTGGATCAGGCCGAAGCCGCGCGGATTCTCGAGCGCGAAGGAGGTCACGGTCAGGCGGCGTCGGCCGTCGAGCGGGCGCCAGATCCACTCGCTCCCCTGCGTCTCGAGCAGCAGCCCGTCGGAATCGTGGACCTCGGGGCGGAAGTCCTCGACCGAGCCGAGGCGGTTCTCGCCCTGCAGGAACATGCTCGTGAGCGGCGCGATCCCGAGCTTGCTGACCTGGCGGCGGAAGAAGAGCTGGAGATCGACGTCGACGAGCGTGTCGACGCCGGGCGTCACGCTGAAGCGATAGGCGCCCGCGACGCTCGGGCTGTCGAGCAGCGCGAGGATCACGAACTGCTTGCGCCCGGGCCCGGGACGCAGGATCCAGAACTCGCGAAACCAGGGGAACTCCTCGCCCGAGGAGAGCGCGGTGTCGACCGCGAGGCCGCGCGACGAGAGCCCGTAGACGAGATCGCGCCCGACCGCGCGGAAATAGCTCGCGCCGAGGAAGACGATCACCTCGTCGAAGTAGTCCTGGCGCTTGAGCGGGTGGTGCACGCGGAAGCCCGCGAAGCCGAGGTTCTGCGGCACCTGGCTGCCGATGCCGCTGTCGCCATAGTCGAAGAGGCTCGGCGAGAAGGGGATCGGACGCGCGCCCTGCGCGTCGATCTCGTTGATCTTGACCACGCGGTCGTAGAAGAGACCGGGATGGAAGAACTGCAGCGTGAAGGGGACGTTCTGCCCGCCCCAGTGCGCGCGCTCGGGGCGGAAGCGGATGTCGCGCCACTTGTCGTAGTCGAGCTCGGAGAGCCACTGCGGGACGCGATCGGGCTCGCGGTAGGGCTGCGCCGCGAGCACGCGCGCGCGCGCGGCGACGTCCTCGAAGCTCGCGGCCTTCGGCGCGGCGCCAGCGGGAGGGGAGAGCGAGAGCAGGAGCGAGACGAGCGCGAGACGCGCGATCGCCCGGGCGAGGGCTCGGGCGCGATGAGCCGGCAAGGGAAGGAGGCCTCCTCGAGGGGAGCCCGAGCATAGAGAAGCCGGCGCGGGCGGGGAATGAGCGCCGCCCGCGCGCCGCTAGCCGGCCGCGCGCGGCGCCGACCGGGGGATGGGAACCCCCACGTCCCGCAGCAGCGCGAGCGGGCCGATCCGGGCCAGGTGCGCGAGGCCCGCCGCATCCCGCACCAGCAGCCCCCCGGCGTAGCCCAGCGCATTCACGGGCAATCCGGCGAGCTCGGGCGAGCGCCGCGGGACCAGCAGGAGCAGGCGCCGGGTGAGCAGGAGGTTGTAGGGCGCGGGTGCGGTCGCCGAGAGCGAGAGCTCGGCCAGGAGCGCCCGGTAGCGCGCCGCGGTCGCGGCGGCCGCGCGCTCGGCGGGCAGGCCCGCGAGGTCGTCCGTGCGGCAGCCCGCGTGGGCGAAGGGCAGGCGGCGGCTGCGATCCGGCTGCGCCGCGCGGCAGGCCTCCGCGAAGAGCGGCTCGGCGGGCAGCGCGGGGAGCTTCGGCGCGAGCGGCAGCGGCACGAGCTGGAGGTGCTTGTGGGGCTGGCTCGCGCCCGACTCCGCGCCCGAGTTGTAGAAGACGAGCGCGTCGAGCTCGCCGAGGCCCAGCCACGCGGCCTCGAAGTCCGCGCGCGTGAGCGGGCGCTCCTGCGCCTCGTAGCGCCGCGTCACGAGCAGCAGGTGCTGCTCGAGCACCGGGAACTTGTTCAGCAGCGCGAGGTGCGTCGGCGAGAGCTCGCGCACGACGAGCTCGGGCTCGGGCGGCAGGAAGGGATTGCGCGCCTCGCGGCGCGCAGCGGCCGCGACCCGCTCCTTGTCTGCGACGCGCTCGAGCACGCGCACGAGGAACACGACGCCGTCGGCCGCGAGCTCGTGGGAGCTCGTCGCGAGCGGCAGCAGCGCTCCCGAAGCGAGCGCGAGCGCGCTGCGGCGCCGGATCGCCTCGGCCAGGGGCTCCACGCCGGATCTCTCCTCGAGCTTGCGTTTCGCTGCGACTGGAGAACTCTTAGGTCCTTTGGAGCAGGGCTGCCAGGATCGGAGGGCGCATGCATCGGCTGGACGGGAAGGTCGCGATCGTCACGGGCGCGGCGCGCGGGCAGGGAGAAGCCGAGGCGCGGCTCTTCGCGGCCGAGGGCGCGCGCGTCGTGCTGACGGACGTGCTCGAGGAGCCGGGGCGCAAGCTCGCGGCCGAGATCGGGAGCGCTGCGCTCTTCGCGCGCCAGGACGTGTCGAGCGAGGCCGGCTGGGAGGAGGTCGTCGCCCTCGCGCTCTCGCACTTCGGCCGGCTCGACGCGCTCGTGAACAACGCCGGGATCGTCCACTACGCCTCGCTCTTCGACCACAGCGTCGACGACTACATGCGCGTGATCCGCGTGAACCAGCTCGGCGTCTTCCTCGGCATGCGCGTCGCGGGCGCCGCGATGGGCAAGCGCGGCGGCGGCTCGATCGTGAACATCTCCTCGATCGGCGGGCTCGTCGGCGTCGGCGGCGCGATCGCGTACACCGCGAGCAAGCACGCGGTCACGGGCATGACGAAGGTCGCCGCGCTCGAGCTCGCCTCCCTCGGCGTGCGCGTCAACTCGATCCACCCCGGCGGTGTCGACACCGCGATGGTCGAGATGCCCGACGCGATGCGCGCGGGAGTGCGCGAGCGCGGCGGGATGCCGAACGTGCCGCTCGCGCGCATCGGCCTGCCCGAGGAGATCGCGCAGGCGGCGCTCTTCCTCGCGAGCGACGAGAGCTCCTACTGCACCGGCACCGCGCTGCTCGTCGACGGCGGCCTGCTCGCCGGCACGAACGTGCCGCGGCGCTAGCCAGGCGGCGGGCGTCCGCGGGCTAGAGCGCTTCGCTGCGCAGCGGCTCGCTCGCGCGCTCCCAGGCCGCGAGGAACTGGCGCTCGACGAGCGCGGCGTCGGCGCTGCGCTGCTGCGCGAGCAGGCTCTGCCAGAGGCCGAAGAGCATGCGGCCGTCGCGCGGCTTCGCGTCGAGCCCGCGGCGGAAGACGAGCTCCGCCTCGCGCGCGCGGTCCGCGCGCAGGAGCGCGCCGCCGTGGCGCTGGGCGACCGGCTCGTACCAGGGCGGCGGCTCGTCGTACTGGAGCGCCGCCTGGAGCTCGGCGGCGCGCTTCCAGTGCGAGAGCGTGGCCTCGATCTCGCCGCGCGCGCTCGCGATCTCGGCGTCGAGCGTGGCCGCCGCGACCGCGAGGAAGTCGCTCGCCGCGTTGTTGATCAGGTAGCGGTGCTCCGCGGGCACGGCCCGGCGCGCGGCCTCGAAGCGCGCGCGCTCCTCGAGCGCGGCGGCCGTCTCGCGCCGCGCCGCGTGGGCCACGCCGCGCGCGTAGTGCCAGAACGCGGTCGCGAGCTTCCAGCTCGGGTCCGGCGCGGGCTCGGCGAGCACCGCGTCGGCTCGCCGGAACGCGAGCTGCACCGCGAGGGGATAGGTCGTGAAGCCCTCGAGCATCTGCATCGAGAGCACGTCGCCCTTCACGATCTCGACCATCTCGCGCGCGGCCGCGAGCGCCTCGGCATGGCGGCCCTGCTGCAGCCGCGCGTAGGCGACGAAGTGGTGGTTGTGGGTCCAGTACATGAGCGGGTACATGCCGGTCGCGCCGGTGCGCTCGACGAAGACGCGATCGGCCTCGGCCGCGGCGACGTTCGTCGCGGCCGCGAGCTCGTAGTCGCCCGTCTGCAGGAAGATGTGGCCGGGCATGTGCACGAGGTGGCCGGCGCCCGGCACGAGCTGCATCAGGCGATTCGCGCTCGGGATCGCGCGCTCGAGGTTCTTCGAGGCCTCGACCGCGTGGATGTAGAAGTGGTTCGCCCCGGGGTGCAGCGGGTCGCGCTTCAGCACGCCCTCGAGCACGGCCACGAGCTCGAGCGTGCCCGGCGCCGGCTCGCCCTTCGCGCTCCAGAGCTGCCAGGGCCGCAGCATCATCAGGCTCTCGGCGAAGAAGGTGGCGGCGTCGAGGTCGTCCGGGTACTTCCGCGTGAGCTCGCGCATCGCGGCGCTGTAGTCGCGGTGCAGCGCGAGCCAGTCCGAGCCCGGGTCCGGCGACGCATAACGGCGCGCGACGGCGGCGACGTAGTCCCGCTCGCGCGGGCTCGCCCGGTCGGCCCGCGCGAGCGCGGCCCGGACCGCGTCGTAGGTCGCGCGGGCGCGCGCGGCGTCCACCGCGGTGTCGTTGTAGTTCGGTCCGATCGAGAGCGCGAGACCCCAGTACGGCATCGCGGCGGCGGGATCGAGCTCCGCGGCGCGCCGGAACGCGTGCGCGGCGGCGTCGTGGTTGAAGCCGTAGAGCAGCGCGAGGCCCTGGTCGAAGAAGGCCTGGGCCTCGGCGCTCCGGGTCGTGATCGGGTGGCGGTGCGCGCCGAGCCCGGGCAAGAGCTCGGAGGCGGGAGCCGCGGCGGCCGCGGCCGCGCCGTGGGCCGCGTGGGGCGGCGCCGCGGGCGGCGCCGAGCGGCACGCCGAGATCGCCGCCAGCGCGCACACGAATCCGAGACACCACCGCATCGCGTGTTCCTCCCCGGTGCAGCGCGGCGCGCCGAGAGGTCTCCTCCAGCAGCGCGCCGCGAATTCCCCAGCCCGCGCCCATTCTAGGCCCGGAGTGGGCCACGCTTCGACTAGGATGCGCGGCGCGATGTCCGCCGCCCCGGCCCCCGCAGCCCCCGGAGCCTCCTCCGCGCCGGAGCCCTCGCGCGGCTACGCGAACTACGTGCTCGGCATCCTCGTGCTGGCCTACGTCTTCAACTGGGTCGACCGCAACGTGCTCGCGGTGCTGATGCCCGACATGAAGCGGGAGCTCGGCGTCTCCGACACCGCGATGGGATTCCTCTCGGGCCCCGCCTTCGCGATCTTCTACACGCTGCTCGGCATCCCGATCGGGCGCTGGGCCGACCTCGGGAACCGCCGCTCGATCCTCGCGCTCGGGCTCGCGATCTGGAGCGGCATGACGGCGCTCTGCGGGCTCGCGCAGGGCTTCGCGATGCTCGCGCTCGCGCGCGTCGGGGTCGGCGTCGGCGAGGCCGCGGGCAGCCCGAGCTCGCACTCGCTGATCTCCGACTACTTCCCGCCCGAGCGGCGCGGGCGGGCGCTCTCGGTCTACGGGATGGGCAACTACGCGGGCCACTTCGTCGCCTTCGTGATCGGAGGCTGGATCAACCACCACTACGGCTGGCGCAACACCTTCCTGCTGCTCGGGCTGCCCGGACTGCTGCTCGCGGCAGTGATCCGCGCGACCGTCCGCGAGCCGCAGCGCAGCGCCGCCGCGGCGAGGCCCGCGGCCGGCGCCGTGAGCTTCCGCGAGGCGCTGCGCTACCTCGCGCGCCGCCGCTCCTATCTCTTCTTGAACCTCGGCGGCGCGCTCTCGGCGCTCTGCGGCTACGGCTTCGGGATCTGGGCGCTGACCTTCTTCGTGCGCGTGCACGGGCTCGAGCCCGCCGAGGCCTCCCGCTGGCTCGGGATCCTCGGGCCGATCGGGGGCCTCTCGGGCACCCTGGCCGGCGGGGTGCTGGTCGACCGCCTCGCGCGCGCGCGCCCGGGCGCCTATCTCTGGATCCCCGCGCTCTCCTCCCTGCTCCACGTGCCGCTCGCGTTCGCGCTCCTGCTCGGGCCGCGCGAGCTCGCGCTGGCGGCCTACCTGCCGCACGCGCTGGCCTACTCGATGTACGTGGGACCCCTCTTCGCGGTGATGCAGGGCGTGGCGCCGGCGCGCATGCGCTCGCTGGCCGTCGCGATCCATCTCCTGATCGTGAACCTGCTCGGCCTCGCGGCGGGCCCGCTGCTCGTGGGCGCGATGAACGACGCGCTCGCGGCCCGCTTCGGCGAGGACGCGATCCGCTACTCCCTGCTGCTCGTGGCCTCGACCGGGCTCGTGGCGGGAAGTCTCTACGCCGCAGGTGCCCGCAGCGTGGAGCGGGACCTCGCCGATGCCGCGCGAAACTGAGGGATAAGCCACCCGGATTCCGCTCGAGCCCCGACAGCCGCGCGCAGATGGCTCAACCGAGCCCGCGTCCCCGCCGATGTTTCAGGCGACCGACCGCGAGGAGGGGACGCGCACCATGTGGAACCGGGGATCCGAGTCGAAGGGCAAGGCAGCCGGGCCGGGTCAGCCCGGCGCCGCGGGCGCGGGCGGCGCCCCGACGCCGGCGGGGGCCGGCGGATTCCTCCCGGGCCGGCTGATCGTCGGCCGCGGCCGGCTCGCGGGCTTCATCGACCGCATCAGCGACGGCGTCGTGATCGGCTGGGTGCTCGACAACCAGGATCTCGAGCGGCCGGTCGAGGTCGCGGTCTGGTGCGGGGATCAGATCGTCGCGGCGGGCATCGCCAATCTCCCGCGCGTCGACCTCGTCAAGACCTTCGGCATCACGGGCCGCAACGGCTTCGAGCTGCCGCTGCACTCGGTGCCGCTCGAAGGGCGCCACGGGCTCGTGCTGCGCGAGCGCGACACCAACGCGCCGATCGACGCTCCCGAGTTCCGCTTCCAGCACGACGACCACGCGCTCAGCGCGGAGCTCAAGGGCGTCGACCACACGAACGCGATCGTCGTGATCGACAACGCCGGTCCCGCGGCCGCGGCGCGCATCTCCCTCTTCGATGGCGACGAGCTGATCCACGTGATCGAGCAGGGCTTCGGCAACGGCGAGACGCAGCTGTCCTTCGCGCTGCCGGCCGAGCTCTTCGATGGCCGCGCGCACCTGCTCGGCGTCGGCATCGGCAAGCGCGGCATCGTCGGACTCCACGCGGCGCTGCTGCGCCCGATCCTGACGCCCTGGGAGCACCTCAAGGAGAGCCACGAGCTCTCCTCGATGGCCGGCCTCCAGGCCGGCGACGCGGCGCGCTACTTCAGCCTGCGCACGCAGCTCGCCGCGCCGGACCGCACGGTGCAGATCGAATCGCTCGTGCGCGCGCACGAGGTGGTCTGCGCGACCGACTTCGCGCGCAGCGAGTTCCCGCCGCTCGACCTGCCGCAGTGGGAGGATCCCCAGGTCTCGGTGATCATTCCGGTCTTCAATCACTTTCCCGAGACCTACCACTGCGTCGCGAGCCTGATCCTCGCCTACAACCGCACCTCCTTCGAGGTCGTCATCGCCGACGACTGCTCGACCGACGAGACGGCGCAGGGCGAGGAGATCCTGCGCGGCGCGCGCTTCGTGCGCACGCCGCAGAACGGCGGCTTCAACAAGAACTGCAACCACGCGGCGAGGCAGGCGCGCGGCGAGTTCCTGGTGTTCCTGAACAACGACACCGAGGTGACCTCCGGCTGGCTCGACGAGCTGGTGCTGGCCTTCGACCGCTTCGAACGCGTCGGCATGACCGGCTCGAAGCTGCTGAACGCGGACGGCACGCTGCAGGAGGCGGGCGGCATCGTCTGGGGCAGCGGCGTGCCCTGGAACGTCGGCCGCAACCAGAACCCGCGCGCGCCGGAGTGGAACTACGCGCGCCAGCCCGACTACCTCTCGGGCGCGGCGCTCTGCCTGCGCAAGGAGCTCTGGGAGGAGATCGGCGGCTTCTCGCGCGAGTTCGAGCCCGCCTACTACGAGGACACCGACCTCGCCTTCAAGGTCCGCCAGGCCGGCTACACGACCTGGTACGTGCCGACCTCGGAGGTCGTGCACTTCGAGGGCCGCAGCCACGGCCGCGACGTGAAGGTCGGGATCAAGCGCTTCCAGGAGGTCAACGCCGCGAAGTTCCGGCGCAAGTGGGTCCAGGCCTTCGCGCAGAACGGCGAGACGGGCGTCAAGCTGCAGATCCACAAGGACCGCAACGTGGTCGGCCGCGCGCTCGTGATCGACTACACGACGCCGTCGCCGAAGCGCGACGCGGGCGGCTACGCGGCCGTGCAGGAGATCCTGCTGCTGCAGAGCCTCGGCCTCAAGGTGACCTTCGTGCCCGAGAACATGGCGCACCTGGGCCAGGCTTCGGACGCGCTCCGGCGCCAGGGCATCGAGATGGTGCACGCGCCCTTCCACCCGAGCCTCGAGGGCTTCCTCGCGGCGCGCGGCAGCGAGTTCGATCTCGTCTACCTCACGCGCTACGACGTGGCCCAGCGGCACCTGCCCGCGATCCGCAAGTACACGCGCGCGAGGGTCGCGCTGAACCTCGCCGACCTGCACTTCCTGCGCGCGCTGCGCTCGGTCGCGCGCGGCGCGACCTCGATGCAGGAGGCGGTCCAGATCCGCGACCACGAGCTCGAGGTGCTGCGCAAGGTCGATGCGGTGCTGAGCTACAACGAGATGGAGAAGGCCGTCATCCTCTCGCACAACCTCTCGGACGAGCACGTCTTCCACTGCCCCTGGGTCGCCGAGGCGAAGCCGACTCCCGCGGGCTTCGCCGAGCGCAGCGGCCTGCTCTTCGTCGGCAGCTCGCACCATCCGCCGAACCTGAAAGCGATCGAGTGGTTCCTCGAGGAGATCCAGCCCGCGATCGACCTGCCCGAGGCGGAGAAGCGCCTGCTCGTGGTCGGCAGCGGCACCGACAAGTGGATCGACAAGTTCGATCCCGCGCAGGTCGAGGTGCTCGGCTTCGTCGACGACCTCGCCACGGTCTTCGACCGCGCGCGCGTCTTCGTCGCGCCGCTCCAGTTCGGGGCGGGCATCAAGGGCAAGGTGCTCGAGGCGATGTCGCACGGCCTGCCGATCGTCGGCACGGCCGTCGCGGTCGAGGCGACCGGGCTCGTCGACGGCGTGTCGGCGAGCGTGGCGGATCGCCCGGCCGACTTCGCGAGCGCGGTCGAGCAGCTCTCGGGCGATGCGGAGCTCTGGCAGCGCTATCGCGAGGCGGAGCTCGCGACGGTCGAGCGGGGCTTCTCGCAGGAGCGCGGGCGCCAGGACTTCTCGTGCATGCTCGACTACCTCGGCATCGTGCACCGGACGTAGTCCGATGATCTCCGCTCGCCTGCAGCGGCTCGCTGCGCGCGGCAGGACCGCTTGCGCTGGACCCCGATGATCTCCGCTCGCCTGCAGCGGCCGGCCGCGCGCGGCGGGGCCGCGCGCGGGGGGCGGGATGGCGGCTGACGCGGGGAGCGGGATCCGGGCCGCGCTCGAGGCGCCGCAGGGCCCCGAGCTCGCGCCGCAGGACCTCTCCAGCGGCCGCCGGATTCCGCTGCGCGGCTTCGCCTACCAGCCCGGCTCGGGTCCGCTGCGCGTGCGCGCGCGCATCGGCTCGGGCCCCTGGGCGGAGGGCGTCGCGGACGACTTCCGCGACGACGTCGCGGCCTGCGAGCCGCTCTGCGCGCAGGCGGGGCGCAGCGGCTTCGGCCTGCTCGTCGAGGCGGGCGCGCAGGCGGGCCGACAGCTCCTGCGCGTCGAGGCGCTGCTGCCGGGCGGCGCCGTGCCGCTCTGCCTGCGCGAGCTCGCGCTTCCCGCGGCGGGTGCCGACGCCGGGGCCCGCGCGGGCGGGGACCCGCAGCCGCGGCGCGCGCGCGCCGAGGGCCCGCGGCGCGGACCCGCGCACCTGCTCTGCCTGACGCAGGACCTGGCCCTCGAGGGCTCGCAGCGCTCGCTCTTCGAGCTCGCGCGCAGCCTCGACCGCGAGCGCTTCCGCGCGCGCTGGCTCTCGCCGCAGGACGGTCCGCTCGCGGCCGAGCTCGCCGCGGCCGGCATTCCGCTCGACCTGCGCGCGCTCAGGCCGCAGCGCGGCTCCAATCCGCTGCGCGCGTCGCTGCTCGAGACCTATCTCGCACTGCCCGAGCTCGCGCGCGTGCAGCTCGTCGTCTGCAACACGCTCCAGACCTTCTGGGGCGTCGAGCTCGCGCGCGCGCTCGGCGTTCCCGCGATCTGGATCGTGCGCGAGAGCGTGGACCCCGTGCGCTTCCTGCACCGCTTCTGGCCCGCGCGCGCGGCCGAGCAGGCGCTGCGGGCCCTCTCGCTCGTCGAGCGGCTCGTCTTCGTCTCGCAGGCGACCGCGCGCCGCTACCGCGACTTCGCCTCGCCGGACCGCATCGAGGTGATCCCGAACGGCGTCGACCTCGAGCGCCTCGCGGGGTCCCCGCCCGAGGACTCCGCCGCGCGCGCCGAGGCGCGCCGCGCGCTGCGCGCGGAGCTGGGCCTGCCGCCCGAGGCGCGCCTCCTGCTCTGCGTCGGCACGGTCTGCCAGCGCAAGGGCCAGGAGCTCCTCTTGCGCGCGCTCGCGGCGCTCGCGCCGGGCCACCCCGAGCTGCACGCGGTGCTGCTCGGCGCCCGCGCGCATCCCTACGTCGACGCGCTGCGCGCGGCCGCCGAGCGCCTGGGCCTCGCGGCGCGCGTCCACTTCGTGCCGCGCCGCGCCGACCCGCGCGCCTGCTACCGCGCGGCCGATCTCGCGGTCTGCCCGTCGTACCAGGAATCGCTGCCGCGCTCGGTGCTCGAGGCGATGGCCTTCGGCCTGCCGATCGCAGCCAGCGCGGTCGACGGAATTCCCGAGCTCGTGCGCGACGGCGTCGAGGCGAGCCTGGTTGCGCCGGGCGACCCCGAGGCGCTCGCGCGCGCGCTCGCCGCCCTGCTCGCCGACCCCGCGCGCGCGGCCGCGCTCGGCGCGGCCGCGCGCAAGCGCGCGGAGTCGGAGTTCCCGCTCGCGCGCAGCACCGCGCGCTTCGAGGCGCTCTTCGAGGCGGTGCTCGAGCCGGAGGTGCGCGGCGAGTAGCCGCTCTCGCTCCTCCCGAGCGCCGCGCGAGCGCCCACTCGGCTGCGCTGCGCCGCATGCGGCCGTCGCGCGAGTCCGCGCTCGAGGCGCTCCCGCGCCGTTCGCCGTTGCGCGGCCGGCGGCGAGGCGCGCCTCGCTAGGCGTGCTTGCCCACGCTCCAGCCCGGCAGGTGGCTCTCCGCGAAGCGGCGCGGCGGCGCCTCGAGCTGGGTCGCGAGGGTGTCGTTCCAGCGGTTCAGGAAGCCGTAGATCGAGATCACCGCGACGAGCTCGACGATCTGCTCCTCGGAGAAGTGCTTGCGCAGCGCGCTGTAGTGGCTCGCGTCGACGGCGTTCGGCTGCAGCGCTCCGTCGCGCGCGAGGCGCAGCGCGGCGCGCTCTTCGGCCGAGAAGGCCGGGTGGGTCTCGAACTCGTGCGCGTGCTGGAGCTTCTCTTCGCGGATCCCGATCTTCGCGCCGTGGCTCCCGGTGTGGGCCTGGCAGTAGCGGCAGCCCGCCGCCGTGCTCGCGACGTAGGCGACCAGGAGCTTCAGCTCGTGCGCGACGCAGCCGGGACCGAGCACCGCCCCGGTGAGCGCCATGAAGCCGCGCAGGATCGCGGGGCGGTGCGCCATCACCTCGAGGCTCCCGGGCAGGAACCCGGTCTGGGCCTCCATCGAGGCGAAGATCTCGGCGAACTCGCCGCGCGCCTGCTTCGGAATCTTCGGGACGTGGGTCATGGGTTGCTCCTCTTCCAGGCAGGGCTAGCTCGTGCCTTCGGCCGGCAGCCGGAAGTACGCGTCGACCTCCGCGGGCGGATCGTAGTAGCCGAGCACGCGCACGAACTTCCCGCTCTCGCCGAGGGTCCAGATCTCGATCGTCTCGAAGTCGAAGTGCTTGTCGCCGATCACGCCCTGGTTGCGCACGACGCTCGCGGCGTCGCTGCCGCGGTAGTAGGTGAGACCGGGGCTGATCTTCCACTGCTGGCCCGGCGTGAAGGAGGCGTCCCACTGGCGCGCGGCGGCCTCGAGGCCGCGCTTGGTCGGCACGCCGACCGGGTCGTCGAAGGTGATCCGAGGATCGAAGAGCGCGATCCAGCCCTCGCGGTCGCGCGCGTTCCAGCACGCGAAGTGCCGGGCGAAGGCGCGGCGGAGCTCTTCCTGGCTCGGGTGCATCGGTGCCCTCCTTCTCGACTAGCGGCCGGCGCGGCCGGTCTCGCGCGCGCGGGAGATCGACGCGAAGGGCACGACCTCCGCGCGCGGCGTCTCGATCTCTCCCTCGGGCAGCAGGAAGCGCCAGTAGACCATTCCGAAGGGGCGGCCCTCGGTGTCGATCCAGTTCGGCAGGCCCGGGTCCTCGTGCGCGAGCAGCATGCGGAAGCTGCCGTCGGGCTCGAGCCGCGTCTGCACGCGGTTCAGCGCCACGCGGCGGTGGGCGTAGTCGTAGGTCTGCAGGTAGCGGTTCCAGAGGCAGACGTTCGCGAAGCGGCAGCGCGGGAAGCGGCCCGTCATCACGAGCGCCTGGTCGGGGCCCAGCAGGTAGGGCGCCATGCTGTACGCGATGTCCATCGCCGCGAAGGCCATGTCGCCGGGCTTCTCGGGCTTCGGGAACTGGTTCGGCACGCTCGAGACCCAGGAGGGCTGCTCGCTCGGCTTGCGCGGCGGCTGCAGCAGGGTCTCGCTGCGCAGGTTGTTGATCAGGCGCTGGGTCGCGGCGGCGACGCGCGCGTCGTTCCAGGTCGGCGGCGGGCCCGGGTCGATCACGGGCTCGATCGAGAGCGGGATGGGGCGCTCGGGATCCGCGGCGCCGTAGCGCTCCTCCTCGAAGTAGTGGCGCGTCGTGATGCGCGCCGCGCGCGGCGAGAGCTCGAGCCAGTTGCGCGGGCGCGGCTTCGGCGAGACGAGGATCTCGTAGTTGCCGTCGTCGTCGATGTCGAACTGCGCGTCGTAGAGGCCGGACGCGGTGCCCGTCGCGTAGTGGCCCTCGCCCTCGCCCTCCTCGACCGTGAACGAGGTGTAGACCGCGCCCGCGGTGTTGCCGCGCAGGACGTACTCGCGGTCGCCGCGCACGGGGGCCTCGAAGTAGATAGCGTCGGGGTTGTCGCCGCGGATCTTGCGCGTCGGCGAGACGATGCGCCGGAAGCGCGGCCGCTCGGGATCGGCCTCGAAGTGCGAGAAGAGCGCGAGCTGCAGCATGTGCATCAGCGCGCGGTGGCCGTCGGCGAGGTCGGCCTCGGTCTGGATGCCCCACTCGGGGCCGAAGCGGCGCTCGTCGATCTCGCGGATCAGCTCGAGCAGCTCGCGCAGCTTCGCGCGGCTCTGGGTCTGCAGGCTCACGGGGATGCCTCCCGCTGGGACGCGCGAGTATCGCACGCCGCGCGCG
>Ga0187893_10003113_pt1 | contig 34546 bp, 25 predicted proteins | sample MA1701074metaG_FD_139574 | JGI IMG/M metagenome (GOLD analysis project Ga0187893, IMG submission 139574) | White microbial mat communities from a basaltic lava cave in the Kipuka Kanohina Cave System on the Island of Hawaii, USA - MA170107-4 metaG ...
CGGCATCCCCTGCGACGCGAACAGCGACTGCTCGCCGGGCACGTGTGCCACGGGCGTCTGCGGGGCCGGCGGTCCCGCGACCACCGGCTTCTGCCGCGACAGATGCGGAAGATGCGGGCCGTAACGGGGACTGGCGGCCTATAACCTCGCGCTGCCCAAACGCGCGAACCGGCAGAACCCGCAAAGTCACCCCGGATCAGCCCGTTGGCCTATCTTACATTAACAGTAAGACCGTACCTCGCATCGCGGGTCGAGGAGCTCCGCGGCGACGAAATGCGTCCAATGTCGATGCCCCCACGCGAGGTGCGATTGGAGGGTGATCCAACATGCCGCGCCCCGAGTTGCGGGTACTCTGCCCGTCTGTCCTGCCAGCGTGGGTCGTCGTTTGGCTTTGCTCCATGGTCGGTTGCGGCGCAGGGCCGATGCTCGCCCCAGACAGTCTGCTTCCCGCGAGCGTTGACGAGCTGGACGAAGACAGCGATGTCCATGAGCCGGCAAGCGGACCCGATGGACCCGGGCCCTCCGAGGATTCTCTGCCCCTCGCCGACGCCGGCTTCGACCTAACCGTCTATGCGGGAGAGGCCGTGTCGCTGGACGGCTCCGCGAGCGCGGACCCGGACGGCGATCCGATCACCTTTCGCTGGACGACCTACGAAGGCGACCCGGATGTCGCGCTCTCCCGCCCGGACACGAGCGCACCGAGCTTTGTCGCACCGGCGGTTGATGCGGACATCGTACTACGCTTCACGCTCGTGGTAAGCGATGGCCATGCTACGGCGTCGGACACCGTGAGCGTATCCGTCCTCGCGCCAATTGCCCCCGCCGCCGCGGGACCCATCGCCCACGCGGGTCCTGACCAGACCGTGGATGGCGGCGCGATCGTGACCCTGGATGGCACGGCCAGCGAAAGCGACACGCCGTCGCCGCTCGGCTACGACTGGGTTCAGGTGTCCGGGCCGACGGTCGCCTTGTCAGGCAGGGACTCCGCTGTGGCCGGGTTCGTCGCCCCAGTCATTGTGGGAGGTGATGCGATCCTCGAGTTCGAACTGACGGTCGGTGAAGGCGATCTGACCTCCATCGACAAGGTGGTGGTGGTTGTCCGGGCGCAACTTCTGCAACCGCCCGCCCCGCCTCTACCGCCGCCCACGACGCCGACGGACAACTGCCCCAATGACCCGAACAAGACCGAACCGGGCGCTTGCGGTTGCGGCGTGCCCGACATCGACACCGATAGCGACGCGGCGATGGACTGCGTCGACCTTTGCGCAAACGATCCGGCCAAGACAGCGCCGGGCGTCTGCGGTTGCGGCGTGCTCGATCTCGATTCCGATGCGGACGGCGCGCGGGACTGTGTCGACAGCTGCCCGAACGACACCCTAAAGACCGCGCCCGGTGTTTGCGGGTGCGGCGTCCCCGAAACCGACCGTGACGGCGACGCTACGCCGGACTGTGCCGACGGCTGTCCGGACGACCCGACCACCACCAACCCCGTATTCTGCCAGGACCCTACCGCCGCCCGCGACACCGACTGGGAGCTCTATATGCTCCGCTTGGTCAACCGCGCACGTCGCGATCCCGCAGGCGAGGCCGCGCGAATCGGTTCCGGCACGGTAGACACGCACGCGCCGGTGCCGCCGCTGGCGTACGATCTTCTCGTGGGGGACACGGCCAACAACCACAACGATTGGATGCACGACAACTTCGGGAGTATTAGTTCGGGGCGTACGCCCGATTCATTCGCCCACTACGAAACTCTCGACGGGCTCTCCACCGGCGCGCCCGCCGTCAGCACGCCGAGCTACACCGGTGCGCGCGTGGGAGACCGGCTGAACACGGCCGGTTATCCGTGGAGCAATTACGGCGAGAACATCCAGACCAACTACTCGACCGTAGACATCCCCGTCAGCAAGGCGCGAATCGACAGCGCCCATTTGGGATGGTGGAACAGCTCGGGGCACCGCTCGAATATGCTCACCGCGACGTTCACGTCCTTCGGTTTCCACATCGAAACCCGCACGTTCACACCGCCGCGCGGCGGGCTCAACTCGCCCTTCGACAATCTCCTCTTCACCACGCAGAACTTCAGCCGACCGCTGTCCGGCGCGCGCATGTACATCCTCGGACTGATCTATGTGGACCGTGACTTGGACGGGGCGTGGACTCCGCGCCCGGTGGGTGACTCCCTGCGCGAAGGATCGCTCGGCGTGGACTTCCAGGTCTTTACCGCGGGCACGGCGACGTTGGTCGCATCGGGGACTACTTTCGGCAATGGGGCATTCTCTGCGCGCGTCGTGGACGGCGTCTATGATCTGGTCTTCACCGACGCCTCGTTGCCCGGCGGGCAACTGGTCATCGAAGACATCGCCGTCTCCGGTACGAACGTGGATGTCGGCGATTTCCGCATTGGCCCGTAAGAACCCTCGTGCCCATAATATTTTTTGTTTTTCGCTCGACTTCCAGTGATTATGGGCCTAAGGTGTGAATGGACGCTTCGAGGCTGTCAACAAGTCCATAGAGCAGGCTGGAGAGGAACGCGACGCGCTCGGGCGGGGATCCGCCCAGGGCAACCCTGAAGGTGTGCGATGATGTGCGCGCACGCTCGGAGGGGACTCGGGTGGTTGTTTTTGGCGCGTTGCGAACCGAAGACGACACGGCCTATCTGCGGCGGGTTTCAAGGATAGGCCGTGCCGTTATGTCATTCTACGTCGTTACGTCGGCTGCTGCGGCTTGAGCGCTTGCACGATCCGCGCGATGGCCTTGAAGGGAATCTGCACGTCCACACGCGCGGGCTCCGCGGAAATCGAGACCGATATCGAAACCGGCGGCCCCGGGGGCAGCGGCTCTGTTTTGGGCAAGCCCATCATCGGACCGACCAACGGCAGAATGCCCGAGGGATCAACCAGCATGACAACGTTCCGTTTCGCCGGCAAGGCTGCGATCGCGTCAGCGACTTGCTTGTTCGACGCCAGGGGTTTCTCCACCTTGGTGGTGAAAACTCGCTGCGCATCTTCGGGCGTGCCCATGGAATAACGCACTCGCCCGCCCACGATACCCAGGAACAACCGCGTATTCTCGCCCATCATTTGCGCTGCCTGCGCCGCGGTGGGGTTCGTCGTGTCGAACTTGATGGCGAACTGCTCGACATTCGCATCGCCGATTTTCGTGGATGGCAGCGCTACATAGCTAGCCCCGCCGCTGAAGCTCTTGCTAAGGGGATTAGCGGCCGTAATGCTCTTCTTCGTCAGGTCGAGAATCCCAGGCGCATCCTGCCCAATGTAATCCCCTGCCATGCGCATCCCGCCGGGCGTGAACGCAACCACCGCGTTCCACCCCTCGACCTTGCGGTACAGGTCGCGTGAGACGCCTATGGCGTCCTTCGCGGCCTGCGCGGCGGCGGGGTCCGGCGGCGCCGCTCCCGGGGCCCCGGGAGCGGTGAGCGCCGCGGACAGCTTATCATGTACATAATCGAAGAAGGGCGACTCCGTGCCGGGCACGTGGCACCCCAAGGCGAATAGGTACGGTTGTTCCCCTACGTCAGTTAACAACGGGACCGCTGCGGGCTTCTGCCGAACGAGGTAGTTCTTGATGTCGCCGTCTTTGAACCCCGCAGCCAAGGTGACCAGACCCGTCGACTCGCCCACGCCGAGAGCGATATCGAGAAAGGCGACCTGCTCGACGAACTTCTTGACCCCATCGATGACCGCCCCGATGGCCGCCGTCATGGCCGCTGCATCGCCGCCCTGGGCCGCGGCCATCATCCCCAGCATGGGCGCCATCTGCGACGCCTGCATCAGGCCCATGGTGACCATCGGACGGATGGGCTCGAAGTTCACGTGGATCAGCGCGTCGCGGTCTTTGAAGAGGTCCATCTGGACCTTCAGTTCCTCTGCGAGGGACTTGCCCTCCTTCAGCGCCGCGGCCAGAGCGCCCGCGTCCGTCGCCGCAGCCACGTGCGATCCCTTCACTTTCGCGTAGACCGTTTTGTCGCCTTCGAAGGGAAGGTGCCAGACGCCGTTCTCTTCTTTGGCGGTGGCGACGGTTTTCACCTTCTCGTTGAAGTCCGCTACGCTCGCCCACAGGACCGGCTCGCCGCCGCCCATGGCGCTCGCCTGGGTCATTCCCACCGGCTTGGTGAAGTCGACCCACTTAGCGATCGCCAGATCGTCTTTGATATCCGCGAGCATCCCGTTGTAGGTCGAAGCGGCGTCGATGCTCTTGACCGCAGCCACGAGAGACTTGTCGAACTTCTCCAGATTGACGATGACCGCGCTCACCGGCACGTCGCTGGGCATGACGCGAAGAAGCGCTTCGACCTCCGCGGGCGCTGCACTTGCCCCGCGCGAGGTGAGCAGCATTGCGCAGGCCATCAGGGCCATCAGTCTCCACATTCGCATTCTCATCAAAAGCTCCTTCAACGTTGGTCCCACTCGCGGCTACGCGCCTCCCGGCGTCACCGGGACAACAACACCCCGGCCCCGTCCGGGACCGGTTCGACGGATGATCGAGCCGCCGCCGGCCACGCCACCGACCGAGCCCCGACCTGCCGAAGCCGGGTAGTCTAGAGACCCCGTTGTGGTTTGGAAAGAGCGTCGTCTGTCGCTTCGGCGCGCTCACTTACACCGCCCACAGCGGTCGTGGCAGAAGCCAGTGGTGGGTCAGCTAAGTGGAGACAACGTGAGTTCTCGCCCCCAGCCTTGGTCGCGGACCGCCTTCGTGATTCGCTCGGCCAACTCCACCGCCGCCAATCCCTCCTCGGCGGTGACGCCCGACGAGTGACCGGTGCGCACGGCGCTCAGGAAGGATTGAATCTCGGCTCGAAGCGGCTCTACGTCATCTACCACGAGCGGCTCGACCTTGAGCATCGAACCGAAGTCAAGGGAGGCCATCTGCGAAAGGTCCTCGAAGTTTCGTTCCCTTGCCATGCGAATCAAGTCCACATTGTCGGCCAGCTTGATGGCGATGCCCGATTTCTTGTGGTAGTCCATGGACAGATAGGCCGTCGGGCAGAAGACGCGGATGCGACGCTCGGTCTTGAGGGCCAGCCGCGAGGCAGTCAGGTTGGCGACGGCGTGCTCGCCGAATCGCAGCCGCGCGTTGGCCACGTCCTCGAACGGACCGAGCACGCCCACGCCGACGGCGTCAACCGTACACGGACGATGCCCCACCAAGTGGAGCACGATGTCGATGTCGTGGATCATCATGTCGAACACCACGCCGATGTCCGCGCTGCGGAAGGTGAACGGGCTGACCCGCTGTGTCTCGATAAACCGCGGGGCGACCTCCATGCGCAGCAGGGCCTGCACCACCGGATTGAAGCGCTCCGAGTGGCCGACTTGGAGAATGGTGTTGTTCTTCTTCGCCGCCTCAACGAGCTGCCGCGCCGTCGCCGAATCCGGCGCCAGCGGCTTTTCCACCAGGATGGGGATGCCCCGCTCTATGAGCGGCACGGCCACCTCGGCATGGTGTACCGTGGGCACTGCCACCGTAGCCGCGTCGATGCACTCATGGATACCTTCTACTCGCCCTACGGCGATGCCGCCGAACTCCGCGGCCGCCTTCCCAGCGCGGTCGAGATCCTTGTCCACGATGGCCGCCAGTCGGCAATCCGGCAGCGACGCGTAGACCCGCGCATGGTGCCGGCCCATGTGGCCCACGCCGATGACGGCTACGTTCAATCGGTCCTTCATCACACGGTTTGTCATGCGGAGTCCCGGCGCGGCGGGACGAAGCATCTTGAATCGGGCTGGATTCTCGGGTCGCTGAGCGCGACCTCAGACAACACGCCCTAGGTTTGCCGGACGAACATCGCGTCTACGCTCAAGTTGCGGTCCAGGACGATGCGCTGCGGGTTCGTCCCCCCGGACAGACCCCCGTTCCAGCCGTGGAACGCCCAGCCGGGGTCGGCGATCGCGGTCAACTCGAACCCCTCGCGCTGGCCCTGCTGGGAACGCTGCACGGTCCCACGGCCCATCACGTGAACGGTCAGCGTGTAGCGATCGTCGAGCTTCCACGAATTGCGGTGTACCGGATCGGCTCGCAGCGATTCGAGATAGCGCCCGTTGCGTCCGTGAGCGAAGGAGCGCATCAGGCTCTCGCAAAGGTACTGCACGCTCCCGTTGAGCGGTCGCGCGTCGAGCACGGCCTGCACCCGGTCGCGCATGGGCGTGCCGCTCAGTCGAGCCCGGCGCGAAAAAACCCGCATGAACGCGTCCTTCAGAGCGGAGATGTCCTCCGCGCTGTACCCGCTGCGCTGCAAGCCCACGCCGTTGATCATCCGCACTTCCGAGCGCGTGCCCCGGGCCGCGACCATGATCACGAAGGGAGGCACGTCGGAAGCCACGCGCGTCATTCCCCCGATGAAGGCGTGCTTGCCGATGGTCACAAAGTGGTGTACGGCGCTGTGCCCGCCCATGTTCACGTGGTCCTCCACGTGGATGTGCCCGGCGAGCTGCACGTAGTTGGCGAAGATGCAATGACTCCCCACGATGCAGTCGTGGGCGATGTGGACGCCGATGAGCAGGAGGTTGTGATCGCCGATCCGCGTCACTCCCCCGCCGTTGCCCGTGCCGGGATGGGCCGTGACCATCTCCCGGAAGATGTTGTGACTGCCGATCTCCAGCGTGGTCCGCTCGCCCTTGAACTTTACGTCCTGCGGAGGCGTGCCCAGGATGGCCTGGGGGAAGACTTCGCAGCGTTCGCCGAGCGTCGTGTGCCCCTCGACGATGGCGTGATGGTGCAGGCGGCAGCCGTCGCCAAGAGTGACGTGCGGCCCCACGAAGCAATACGGCCCGATCTCCACATCTTTGCCGAGCTCCGCGCCCCGCTCTACGATGGCCGTAGGGTGGATTCTCACGAGCCTCAGAGTAATGTCTGTGCGTTCGATTGTCCAGCGTGCAAGCCGAGCGCGCGGGAGGTTCAGGCTATTGCCGCTACGGACAAACCGGCGGGCCGGAGAAGGGATACGCGAACCCCTTGAAGGCATCCACGTCCATGGCGATATCCAGGGCGTCGATGATCTGATCGGGTCGACTCGGATAAAGGTCCGCGCGGGGAAGCTGCGGCGCGCCGGGCAGGCCCTTGAACTTGTTCACCAGGCTGGCCACGTCCACGGCGTCGACCGTGCCGTCCCGCTCGCCGCCCGGCCCGAAGACGTCTCCCCAGGGCAGCAACGTGGACACGGTCGCCGCCGAGGAAAAGTGCGTGGCGATCGATCGTGCGCACAGACTGCGGATCGCTTCGACCATATAGGTGCCACCGGGGAGGATGGCGTGGTCAGCGATCTGCAATGCGCCCAAGGCGCCGAAATCCATGTACAAGGGCGTGCACCGCAGCCGCGATACCAAGTGCGTCGTTGGCGGATTGCCGTCCACCACCACGGTCGGTCGATCCACCCAATATTGCCTTCCCTCCGCCGCGTCGAAGGGCGTAGGCATGTCCGTCACCGTCAGGCGCAGCGCGGTACACTCCCCGCTGTTGCCCGGAGTGATCGTGACGTAGCGATTCTCGGCCACATACTCCGTGCTCACTTGCGGAGCCTGCGGCGCAGTACACTGCGTGCCCACGGCTTCCGAGGGATCGAAGATGAAAAGCCCGCTCTGCATGTCCGACACGAGCACGCTGCCGCAGGGCAAGTTCGCGGCCACACCCCAGGCCCCGTCGAAACTGCGCCCGTTATTCGCCGGGTACGTATCGTACGACCCTACTTCGTGCGCAGCGGTCACGTAGCTGATGTCATAGACCCGCAGCCCGGTGGTGTAATTCGCCTGATACGTGTAATTGCCGCGGACCATCTGGTTGTGGTCAATGGCCGGCAGCCCGTTGGTGAACGTGTCGACCAAGGCTGGAGCGTTCAAGTCCTCGACGTTCACCACGTACGTCGTCGTAGTGTTCACCAATCCGTTCGACTCGTCCAGCTCATCGTCGATCACCACGTGCCGCCAGTCGCTGGTGAGTTCGCCCTGATGGCAATACGCCAGCGTCGGATATTGCAAGGTGGACATGGTGTACATGTTGGCCTTGTTGGTGACGTTCACGATCTTGAGGCCTTGTCCTCCGCAGTAGCAGAAGGCGATCTCCTGCCCCGCGTAGAGTCCGCTGGTGTAGGTGACGATCTGAGCCGCGTGGACGTAAACGCCCTCGATCATCTGCCCGGCGATCTGCGGCGCTGTGGGATTGGCCAGGTTCACCGCCAGCAGCCGTCCACCCCCGAGGTTCGAGCCGGACAGATAGGCGAAGCCGCTGGCCTCGTTGATCCACAGGGTGTGCGACCGCGCCAATCCGTTCTGGGTGAATGATCCGACGAGCGACACCGAGCGCGTCGGGGGATCGATCTGGCCCAGATTGATGATCTGCATCCCGCCGCCGGACTCGTTTACGTTGTAGGCGTAGGTCCCGTAGGTCTTCATGTCGCTCCAGATGGAACTCGCATCCGGGATGGCCCCCACGACGACGGGGCTGTACGGGTCGGAGATGTCGATGAAGCCCGTGCCGCTTCGCAGCCCGAGAATCCCATACTCTCGTCCCAGGGGCGAGACATACCGCCACACGTCATTGGCGCAGAGGCCGCCGAGGGCGCAGCTCGCGTTGGTGGAGAACTGCTGGGGAGTGACTTGGCCGGTGAGGGTTACATTGACCGCGCTGGCGACGGAGGCTGTGGTGTCGGGGTCAGCGCTGGACTGCGCGGCCCACTCCGCCTCGGTCATCCCCGGGGGGAGTGCCATCGCCAGGTTGGCGAGAATTGCAACCGTCCCTGAAGCGCCGACCCAGCGCCGAATCCACCCCGGCTCGGCCATGATCTTCCTTTCCCGACGACTAACCCGGCCGACCCCCCGGTAGGCCCTACGTCATTATAACCAACCGACCGGTGCAGGGATAGGGTCGCTGGCCGTCTGAGAAAGGGATTGTGCGTCGTTTCGAGGTGGCTTATGCCGCGACGTCCAATTCTTGTCCTTGGTCTGGGCCCGCGTCGGCAGCGCCGAGTTCTTGGGCGGGATTACCCGTGTAGACGACGGAGGTTTGTTCGATGGTGACGGTGGTCGAGGACATGGACATTCCCACGTATCCGCCTCGCCCGATTCCTCCTTGAGCAAGGTCGCCCAGCTTGCCGGCAGCGGAATCCTGCGATTGCGACCCCTGAAGCAGGGTTACAAGAATGAGCAGCGCGATGAGCATTTGCAGCGTCTTGTTGGACTCGGCCCCCCCGCCGATCCCCTGAAGCAACTGCCCCACAGCCGTGTTGATCTGCAACGCGGAGATCGCGTCCGCGAACGACGACGACATCAGCGGAGTCGCCCCGCCGACGGGAGCGTCCGCCGGCGCCGAGCTAGTTAACGGACCCATGGGGTTCATGGCCTGGGTCGATGTGTCCAGCGGTGAAATGTGCCCGATCATGTTCTCGCCCTCCGTTCCGTTGCGCCCCATGCGCAGACTGAATCCATGCGACATGGAGCAAACCGCGGTCCAACCCCCGGCGAACGCCCGTACGGCTCGTAAGTTGTGCGAGGACACGCCGTTACGAGGTGTTCGGAAGCTGGATCGAGTTTGCCGCCTGTTGCGCCGTGTTGCCCCAGGGCCATCGACGCTTCCGAGTTTTGACTACCCCGGCCGCCGTCGTTACAGTCAATAGGAAGCCGAATTCCTGTTGACGAGCCGATTGTGATTGACCCGCCCAACGACTCCAACCCCCGCGTGATCCACGTCGCACTCCCGAACAGGCCTCGTTCCGACTTGGGGACTACAGAAGACGTGGACCGCTGGCTCGCCGCGGTCGGCGCCCAGGTAGAGCGCTGCGGCGACGTGTATCGTGCGTTAGCCAGAATCCTTCGCGCCAGCCCGCAACGGTGGCAAGCATGCGTTGTCTGTGTGGGTGTCGTCGGCTCCGCCGAAATGGAGTTCTTCAGCCTGCTTTCCAGGCTTCGACGCCAGCTCAAGGTCTATGTGTACTCCAACGGCGCTGATAGGCGCAAGGTCGCGGAGGCGATTGAGCGCGGGGCCGCCGGCCCAGTGTCCAGCGATGTTTTCCAGGCGTTGGTCAGCGGCGTTCCGCAGACGAAACGCGACGAGTCCGCCCCCGCGCCGCAGCCGATCCGCGAAGTCGCCGCCGCCGAGCCGCCTGAGGAAGCCGCGGAGTCGCAAACGGTCGACGAAGTCGAAGATCAGTCTGCCCGAGTTCCCTGGTTGCGATATACCGATCGCCCGCAGCGCGCGGCTCCGACCCGGACCCGGCCGCAAACGCCCGTCGCCGAGCCGATTCCTACGTCTGTGCCGGAGGATCCGTACGAACCGCTGCTGACGCAGGCCGAGCTCGACGCCCTGATGAGCGATGACATTTCCACGATCGCTCCGAATGAGCCGCCCGGCCGGCGTAGGGACGAAAAATCGCGAGGTGAATCGTGATCCCGTCGCCGGCTATGGACGTGCTGGAACGTGAGCGCGTGCTCGTGGTCGGCGCGTTGCGCGGTCCCGATGACTTGGCCCCGCGCCTTCGCGAGAGATATCCAGAGTTCGTGGTCGCCCAGGCGGACCCCTATCTTGCTGCGATCGCTGATTTGTGCGCTCGGCCTGCGCGTACCGTCCTGGTGGACGTGGATCCCTCGAACCCTCAGTTGGAAAACGCCGTAGCCGGACTGCGCGAGGCGGCCGGGCCCGACGCTAAGCTCGTGCTCTGTTGCTCGCCCGACACTGAGCCGCTCGCACGCAAGGCTTCCAAGACCGGCGCGGATGACTATCTGCTGTACCCGCTCGGGAACGACGAATTGGACGCTCTGCTGGGGCCTACTCCCGCGCCTGAAACTGCGGGCCACACGTCGCCTCCCGCGGCGTCAATGGACGAGCTCGCCCAGCTCGCTGCTCTGCTTACGACCGTCGGTGACAAACCGATGGCAATGCTGGAACAAGCCGCGGCCCTCATCCGCGCCGCCTTGGGCGCGCCGGGGGCGATGATCGTGGTCGACGGAGCGGCCGCGACCAGCGGCGAGCGCGTGATCCGTCCGGTCCTCACCGCGGCCCTGCCCGGTGAGAGCGGAGTCCGCGGGCAGCTCGCGGTCAACGAGCGCCCGGGCCGCCCGTATACGCTTGGCGACGCCCAGAAACTCAACCACTACGCCCAGCTCCTGACCAACATCGTCGCCGCGGCGTCCCAGCAGCGGCGCTGGCGTCAACTGGCCTTCACCGACGAGTGCAGCGGCCTGCCCAATCGCCGCCGGCTGCACGAACAGCTCAGCGCCATCCTCGCCCGGGCCGAGGCGGAACGCTTTCCCGTGACCGTACTGTTCTTCGATCTCGACGACTTCAAGAGCTACAACGACCGATTCGGCCATCACGCCGGCGACGAGATCATCCGCGTGGTCGGTCAGCTTTTTCGAACGCATTGCCGCGAACAGGACGTCATCGCCCGCGTGGGCGGGGACGAATTCGCGGTGGTCTTCTGGGATCCGGAAGGCCCACGCGCCGCGGGCTCCAAGCACCCGGACTGCGCCCTGGCCGTGCTGGAACGGATCAAAGCGGCGCTCAAGACCCAGCCGCTCCCCCTGCTGGGCCCCACCGGCCAGGGAACCCTCACCATCAGTGGCGGTCTCGCCACCTTCCCCTGGGACGCCGCCACGCCCGACACACTCCTCCAACGCGCCGATCAGGCCCTCCTCGCCGCCAAACGCGCCGGAAAGAACCGCATCTACCTCATCGGCGACGCACGATCATAAGAGAAGCCAGACCATGAAAGTTCTCGTCGCCGACACGTTTGAGAAGGAGGGGCTCGACGAGCTTCGTCGCGCCGGCTGCGATGTCGTCTACGAGCCCAAGGCGGAAGGCGACGCCCTCCGCGAGGCGATCGCGCGGAGCGGCTGCGTGGTTCTCGTGGTCCGCGGCACGAAGGTGACCGAGGCCATGCTCAGCGCGGGCAGCGCCCTGAGCGTCGTAGTCCGTGCGGGCGCGGGGTACAACACCATAGACGTCGACGCGGCTTCGCGGCGCAGCATCCTCGTGGCCAACTGCCCTGGGAAGAACGCCGTCGCCGTGGCCGAGCTGACTCTCGGTCTGATCCTGGCTCTCGATCGTCGCATCCCCGACAACGTCGCCGACCTCCGCAGCGGCAAGTGGAACAAGAAGGTCTACATGGAGGCCCGCGGGCTGAAAGATCGCACTCTGGGCATCATCGGGATGGGACAAATCGGGCAAGCCGTCGCCGCCCGCGCCCGCGCGTTTGAAATGGGCGTCGCGGCCTGGAGCCGCTCGCTCACCGAGCAGCGCGCCGAGGAACTCGGCATCCTCTTCTGCCGCAGCCCGGGAGACGTGGCCGCGTGCTGCGACATCCTGACCATCCATCTTGCGGCCGCCCCGGAAACGAAGGGGCTTGTCGATGCCTCGGTGCTGAAGCGCCTCGCACCGGGCAGTTACGTCATCAACACGTCCCGCGCGGAGGTCATGGACTACAAAGCGCTCGCCGCAGCGGTTGCCGAGAAGAACATCCGCGTGGGCCTAGACGTGTTTCCCGATGAGCCTGCCGGTGGCGAGGCCGACTTCAAGGCCGCGATTCTCCAAGCCGGCGGGGTCATCTACGGCACGCATCACATCGGCGCCTCGACCGACCAGGCCCAGCAGGCCATCGCCGCGGAGACCGTCCGCATCATCAAGGAGTACATGCGCACCGGCCACGTCGCCAATTGCGTCAATCTCCTCGGCCGCTCTCGCGCTCGCTACGTCGTCGTCGTACGGCACCGCAATCGCCCCGGCGTCCTCGCCTTCACCCTCAACGAAATCAGCCACGCCGGGGTCAACGTCGAGGAAATGGAGAACGTCATCTGCGCCGGCGCCGAGTCCGCCTGCGCTCAGATCAAGCTTGCCGGCCCGCTCCCCGACGACGCCCTGCAACGCATCCGTACCGGAAACGAGCACATCCTCGGCGTCACCTTCGCCAAAGTTCCAGATTGATTTGTACGTGCGCCAGCGCAATCCCTTGTACTACGAGTGCGATCGACGCCCTAGGAATGTGTCACCTATTGGATGAGTGAGCCATGCGAACCTAGATAAACGGCTTGACATTCATGAGGGCTACCTTCCAATTGGCACTCGTTGGCCGGAGGGGCTGGTTGCGCATTTCCAATCGGCCTCGCCATAAACCAACAAGGCGTTGTCACTTGCGTAGCTTGCAAGGTAGGGGCGGGGCAAAGCAGCGCAACGAGCCACAACCGTACGTTGAACCGAATGGACGTTGGGCGCTCCGTGCGCCGCGGACGTCGTTAGGTTCGTTGATTCGTGTCCGTTCACTTACGAAGGAGGGTCTATGTTCACGCCCAGGAAAGTTCATTTGAGCACACTTGCGATGATCGTAGCGGTCGCGTCCGCATCGCCACCGGTCGGTGCGGCGAATATGGGCACGGCCTTTACCTATCAGGGGCGACTCGTCAAAAACGGAGCGCCGGTCGGCTCACCCGCGGCGGTCGTTTGCAATCTGACCTTCCGACTCTACGACGACGCGACCGGCGGGGATCAAGTCGGCTTGTCGCCCCAAGGCCCGTTCGCCGTCACCATTGACCGCGGGTTGTTCACTCAACACCTCGACTTCGGGGGCAGCGCTATCAACGGCGACGCTAGATGGCTGGAGATTGCCGTGCAATGCCCGGGCGACGCCATGCCCAGGGTGCTCCCCCCGCGACAGGAACTCAAGCCCGCCCCGCACGCGCTGGCCCTGCCGGGGTTGTATACCCAGCAGAACAATACGTCGCCGCCTAACCTCATCGGCGGCTTCAATGGCAACAGTGTTTCTCCCGGAAAGGTGGGCGCCACCATCGCCGGGGGCGGTAGTTCGGTAACGCCTAACCGCGTGATGGGTGACTACGGCACGGTTGGCGGAGGCGTCGCCAACAATGCAAGTGGGAATCTTTCAACCGTCGGCGGCGGAGATGGTAACACCGCACGGGGTGCTAATTCGACCATCGGCGGGGGACAAAGAAATACCGCCAACGGCGAAGATTCCACCATTGGCGGCGGCAAAATGAATACCTCCGAAGCAGGTTTTTCTACTGTCAGCGGGGGACACGAAAACAATGCGAGCGGTTATGCATCTATCATAGGCGGCGGTTCGGGCAACACTGCAAGCGGTTATAAATCTGTCATCAGCGGCGGAAACAACAATGCCGCAACCGGGTTTCATTCCACCGTCGCCGGAGGCTCTCATAACTACGCAACCGCGTCTTTTGGCACAATTGTCGGCGGTGGACCGTCACATCCCGAAGATGATCCGGCCGCCACCAACAATCGCGTTTACGACGCGTATGGGTCCATTGGCGGAGGTGGGTTCAACCGTGCCGGGAGCGACGACGGCAACCAAGGGAGCAGCCAGTTTGCAACCATCGGAGGCGGCGTTCGCAACGAAGCTCGCGGTCGCGGATCCGTTGTTGGCGGGGGCCGATTCAACTACGCGAGCGGCAATGATTCCGTCGTGGGCGGAGGCTATTACAACCACGCGACCGCCGATTTTGCTACGATTGCCGGCGGCGGACCATCGGACCCCGACGTTGATCCGACCACTAGCAATTCAGTGTACGACAACTACGGCACGGTTGGCGGAGGCGGGCGAAACACCGCGGGAAGCAATGACGGCGACCTCGTCAGCGGTCAATATGCGACGATCGGCGGTGGCTACTTCAACATCGCGAGCGGTGCGCACTCATCGGTCGGAGGTGGTCAAGGGAATTCCGCGATGGGCAAATACGCCACGATTGCCGGCGGCGGTCCGCTGAATCCTGATGATGATCCGAGGGAAACGAGCAATTCCGTGTACGACGACTACGGGACCGTTGGCGGGGGCGGTTACAACAGTGCCGGGAGCGATGACGGTGAAACATTCTCCGCAAGATGCGCTACTGTCAACGGTGGCTGCGTCAACCAGGCGAGCGGATCATATTCAGCGGTTGGCGGAGGAGATATCAACATCGCAAGCGGCGAGGGGAGCAGCGTTGGTGGGGGGTTTCAAAACACGGCCAGCGGAGAATTCTCCACCGTTCCAGGTGGGCGCCTCAATCAAGGTGGCGGAGCCTACAGCTTCGCAGCGGGTAGGCGGGCGAAGGTGCGGACGCCGGCACAAGTTGGCGTGGGCAACACGGGCGACCAAGGCACCTTCGTCTGGGCCGATTCGGCGAATGCGGACTTTCAATCCACCGGGTCCAACCAGTTCCTGGTGCGAGCGTCAGGTGGGATATACCTCGGTGCCAACAACACAGTGAACATCCACGCTGATCAGTTCATCAACACGTCGACGGGCGGGTACTTGACGCTCGGCGGGACTTGGACCAATTCCAGCGACCGCGACATGAAAGAAAACATTAGGCCCATCGATCCGAACGACGTGCTTTCACGCGTTCTCTCCATGCCTGTGGCACGATGGAAATATCGTGAGGAGGGCGATTCCATCGAGCACATCGGCCCGATGGCCCAGGATTTTCACGCCGCCTTCGGACTGGGTGACTCGGACAAATCCATCGCCACGATCGACGCCGACGGCGTGGCCTTCGCGGCCATTCAGGGGTTGTACGAAGTCGTCCAAGACAAAGACTGCCGCATCGAAGAGTTGGAAGATCAGAACGCCGAGCTGCACGCGCGGCTCGCGGCGTTGGAGGCATTAGTCGGAAAGCTCGTTTCACCGCACAACGGAGGCGGGCGATGAATGCGGCCAAAGCGACGAAGCCACGCAGCCACGAAGCGGCGAAGGGATACCAAACGTCAATCGGCGGTCACTTGTTCCGCGCCCTGACGCTCACGGCCCTGCTTGCGGGCCCCGCCCTGGCTCAGTCCGACAGCGAATACGATCTGACCTGGAACACCATCGACTCGGGCGGGGTGATGTTCAGTCAAGACGATGAGTACGTGCTTGGCGGGACCATCGGCCAACCAGACGCCGGAGTGATGTCCGACGGCGAATACACGCTCACCGGCGGGTTCTGGCTGCCCATTGCCGGCGCGCCCAGTCTTGGCGCCTGCTGCGATCACGACCCCTTCGGAGGCTGCCATGACGACCGGGCGCTGGACGAGTGCACGTGCGGCAGGTGCGAATGGTTCGAAGAACGAACATGCGAGGAGATCGAATGCGCGAGCGAGCCCATCCCAACCGTTTCGCAATGGGGTTTGGTGGTCTTGACGCTCCTACTGCTAACGGGCGCTAAGATCTACTTTGGTCGACGGGCGAAACCTATGACGACTCACGGGTAATGAGTGGTTACAGCGGCCAGCCGATCTCACGAGTGAGCTGCTGGCCGGCTAGTTCGCCGACGTACGCCATGACCGAGGCGAAATAGAGAATGCCCGTGGCGGACTGCGTTGCTCGCCGAGCAACGCAGTCCGACACCATGTACGCGAACACGCCGACGGCAACTAGCCCGACGCCAACACGCAGGAAAGCAATCAACCACGCGTCCGCCAGTCGCGAGAAGATCGAGGCATCGCTTGTGCGCCACGCCAGCGCCAGGCTCACGCAGAAGAACGCGGCTCGGGCAGCCACCGTCCAGGAGAGCATCCGGCTGAAGTGCCGCAGGGGCGCGACGGTCATGCTCGTCGCGGTGAGATACGCATGGCCGAGCAACCATGCGAGGGTGATGCTGCCGAGCATGAGGGCACTGAGAACCTGTGCTGCGGCCAGCATCGTCGTCATCAAGGAAGCGGCGTTCGGTGTCTTGCCTTGGAACCCGGCGTGGGCTGCCATCGCCGCCGCAGCGAGGCCGGCAAGAGCGCCCGCCGCACTAAGGGCGCGAGTAGCGCGGGGCCGACTCGGCGCGAGCGGGGCAATCGCGATCAGCGCCGCTGCCGCTACCGCGGACAGTGCAGGCAGGATGACATGCCCGGAACCCTGCTCACGCACGATCCAAGCGGCGGCGGCGGCGGTCACGGCCAGAACCAACACTCCCACCAAGCGCACGAACTTCCATGCGATCTGCTCCACACGCGCGGTCGCCAGTACGGCGAGCATTCCGCCCGCGATGGTGAATGCGAGAGTAATGAACATGCTCAGGCCGGCTGATTCTCGGCGACGTGCACTGGAGAAGCAACTAAGTTCGTCGAACGCAGGCCGAGCGTCTGCACATCCATGCTCCGCACCGTCTGTCCGGTGACGATTTGCTCAAATCGCTGCAGTTGGTCTTCCCACCGAAAGTTCGCGGTGACGAAACGGCGGCCGCTCTCGCCGATGCGCGTCCGCTCGATCGGATCGAGCAGAAGTCGTGTGACTGCCCGCGCGACCCGATCCGGCGCGTCAGCTACGACACAATCGTGTCCGTCCACGGCGCCAAATGATGCTGCGACCTGCGGCGTCACCACCACCGGCTTGGCCGCGGCCATCGCTTCCAGCACCTTGTTCTGCACGCCGCGTGCAATCCGAAGAGGGGCGATGCTTACATCGAATTCGCGAAGTTGCTCGGCGACGTTCTCCACCTCGCCGACGACCGTGATGCCGGCCCGGCGCGTCAATCGGCGGACCCGGCCCACGGGCGACCGACCGACGATTCGCAGCTCTGCCCTCGGCACTTGCGCTCGGATCGACGGCCAGCAGTGTTCCGCGAACCAGCAAACCGCATCGACGTTGGGGAAGTAGTCCATCACGCCCACGAAACCCACGACCGGCGCTCCCACTACTCCCGGCTTAGCAACGGGGCAGAGCGGCACAACATCAACTCCGTTGCCGACGACGTGGAGTTTGCCGCGCTCGATGTGGGGACGCAGGGTCTGCGCCTCGGATTCCGTCACCACCATGGTGGCGTCGAAAGAGTTGGCCCATTGGCGCTCGCACGTTGCCAGTCGCCGGCTCTCAAGAGCGTACAACCAGCGTGTCGCGGGGGAGGCGTACTGCGAATATGCCGCCCACTTTTCGCTGTCGCAGTCGCACAAGTCGAGCACATGCCGCTCGGCAGGCACGCTCAAGGCATACGGGGCCATGCTCGAAGAAAAGGCCACCGCGACGTCGAACCGAATTTCCATGCAAGCCCGGCGCAGCGCCTCGCGCATCGCGCAGTGTGCATAGAACGATTCCGTGATCGTCCGGCCTCGCGCCAGGCCCCACAGCCCCTTTAGCGTCGCCCGGCGGCGGTTCAACGGGACCGCAAGTACGTCCCCGCATACACGTTTGAGCGACTCGACATGGCGGAAGTCCACAGGGTCGTCGATGAAGCACACGCAGCGGACGAAGTGCCGTCGGCTGAGGCGCTCAATCTGTCGGAAAGCGCGGAGCTTGTCGCCTTTATTCGGTGGATACGGAATGCGATGGGCCAGATACAGGATGTTCATGAGTCACGCGGGAATGTGATTCGCCACACGCGCGCCAATGAAGCGTGTGAGCGGCAAGGGCAAGTGACGAAACACCTTGCGGGCCGGGGCGAAACGCGTATTGGAAGGAGTCAGGCTCGGCATGGGCCGATCATCTGCGACCCAAGTTTGGTATTCCAAGGGTCGCGGCTCGAACCCGTGAAGCCGCTTGAAGTCGAAACTGCCCGCGTTGTCGCGACGCGACCGACCGAAGTCGAATACGCGATAGCCTTCCGCGACGGCGCGTTCCATGGTCGCCAAGTAGATGAAGTTTGCCGCGCTGCACCGTTTCGCGAGATTCGTCGTCCCCACAAAATAGGGCATGACACGCTCACGGAAGAGAAGCGTGAAAAGCCCGGCCACGGTCCGCCCGTTCCATTGAACGATGCTTGTCCAATGGGCATCCGGCGTGTGCTTCGCGAGGGCGCGAAAGAACGCGTACGAATAGGCCAGCGAGCCGAGTCGCCTCATGCTGAGCGAATACAGCCGCCAGACTTCGTGCAAATGCTCGTCGCCGGCCAAGGTGGCAAGCCCGAACTTGGTTCGTGCATTCCGGGCCGCGGCGCGGGCCTTTCGCGGGAGCCACGCCAACACTTCTTCACTACTCTCCGGCAGCTCCCTCTCAAAACCCGCGTAGCGCTCCACGACCGGAAGCTGCGGAAGTGAGGCCCGAGCGCTGCGAAGATCGATCGTCCCGCAGCGGCGGCGCGCGGCAATTCGACGCGCCTCCTCGAAGAGAGCCTCCGTCGTGCCCGCGTTTTCGGCCACGATGCCGCCTCCCACGGCATAGGGCAAGCTGACCAGCATCCGTCCGGTGAACATGCTGTTGACAAGGAACATGGGCAGCACACCGGCGACGCGATCGCCCTCATAGGCCATCAGGTAGATATCTTCGTGCGGGAAGCTCTCGGCCACCGCGTCGTGCCACGCCAGCGTGTGAAACACGGTGGCCTCCGGTTGATCGCCGACGAATCTCGCCCAATCGGCGCGGCGCTGTGAGGTCAGTGCCACGATGCGGCGCCGCTCGCTCGCGGCTGAGAGGAGACTCGTCGGAATCTGCCGAGCTGCCGGCCGTAGGACGGCGCTAACCACAAGGCACCTCCCGATGTCGATCGCTACTGACTGCGGGTCGGGCGTGGGAAACGACGTAGCGGTGCTTGCCTGCGGCGTTCGGCTCGATCCGCTCGACGAAACGCACATCCAGGGCGAGACCGCCGCCGAGAAGAGGGCGTATGCGTTTCGCTACCGCATCCAGCGTCAACTGCTCCGCGCGATCATCGGCCACGATCTCCACGCAAACGCCGTAGTCCTCCGCTTGCACGACGCGGAACTGTCGAATCCCCGGCGAAGCGCGAAGCGGATAAATGATCGACAGCGCGTGGCGCACGTTGCCGTCCGGAAGGTAGAGGAAATCCGTCGATCGGCCCTGGATCACGCCCATCATGGGCAACCCTCGACCGCACGCACAACGGCCCGGAAGCAGCCGACCCACGTCACCCGTGCGGTAACGGATCAGGGGCATGCCGTAGGCATCTAGGTGGGTCACTACAATTTCGCCGGCCTCGCCGACTGCAACAGGCTCATCGTGGTCCAGGATTTCCACGAGAACGTTCTCCGCGGTGATGTGCATTCGTCCCTGCGGGCATTCATGGGCGATGAAGCCCGCATCGCGACTGCCGTAGCCGTCCGCGACAGGAACGCCGAAGAACTCGCCGATCGTCGCGCGATCCTGCGGATAGCAAACCTCGCCGGTCACGAACACGGCCTTGAGCCGGGTGGTATTCAGCCTTCGACCCCGCGACCGCGCATGCTCGACAAATCGGACGATGCTGGTCGGATAACCGAACAGGCAGGCGGGTCGAAAGCGGTCCCATTCGTCGAGGTACGTATCCAGGCGCGCCTCGGACATGTTGAACGCATCCAGGAGTCGATGATTGAACAGCGCGTCTCGAAAGCGCTTGAGCGCGCCGTTGCGTTCCTTTTCGATGGGCGAGCCCCAAAGGTACATCTCACGCTCGCCGGGCCGGACCCCGAACCATCGATGACTGCGCATCCGCGCTGCCTGGTCGTACGCCTGTCGCCGCCGGTCGAGGTAGAAAGTCAGCGGCTCTCCGGTGGACCCGCCGGTGTTGCTTTGGAAGAGCCCGCCGGGCGCGTCGGGCCATAGCAGGGCGCCGAGCGATGCGCGAATCTCACTCTTGGTGAGCGCCGGCAATCTGTGGAGGCGGGCCAGAGGATCGCCGCAGGCCGGCCCGGCGTCGCGTTCATCGAGCCGATGCCGATAGAAGGGGACGTTGGCGTACGCGTGGTTTAACAGGCGTTGCAGCTTCTCGTATTGGAGGCGGCGCAGCTCACTGGGAGCGGTCCACTGGGATCGTTCCAGCTCCCGCCAGCAGCGGAAGGTCGGCCGTCCCAGTAGCCGCTCGTGAAGGGGATACACCGCGTACCCGGCAAGTAACGGCCACATTCTGACCCTCGGCGTCCCAGCGCCCGGCCCCTGGTTATCGGCTGTATCCGATGGGGGATTGCCTTCGCTGCCGATAAACCCGAAAAGGGGCGGAGTGAGCTTAGTACACCGCTCAGCGAGGAGTATATGCCGTGCATAAACTCTTATGCGGCAGTGAGTTACGTTTATGATGGACGCACTTGGAAGCACGGCCAATCGATTCGATCGCCTGGTGGAGGGCTACTTTCGGGCGGATTGGGAGCTCTTTCCCACTGCCGGTTCGCGGGCCGGGCTTGCGGCTTACGACGGCGAACTCGAAGAGCCCACCGCCGACCTGATGGAGACTCGCCGCCGTCAGGCGTCCACGGCCGCCAACAGCCTGTCCGAACTAGACGCGCCCCTAGCCGATAGCCTCGAACACTTGGACCGCCAGGCATTCGATAGCCACCTCCGCCTGGCGGAACTGCGTCTTGGCGTGATGCGCGGCTGGCGTCGCGACCCGTCCCAGCCGTTGACGGATGTCGTCGAGTCCATCTTCGAGCTGCTCACGCGGCGCGACCTGTCGAACGCAGATACGGTCCATGCGATCTCCCGTCGTATGGCCCGCGTGCCGGACTACCTCCGCGCCGCTCAGTCGCGCATCGATCACCCGGTCGATCTTTGGGTCGGCATCGCCGAGAGAACCGCATTGGGGTGCATCGATTTTCTGCGCGACCTACCTAAGCCTCTTGCAGAGCGGCACCCAAGCCTAGAAGCTGAGTTGCAAGCCAGTGTCGAGAAGGCGTTGCATGGAATCAATGCGTATCGGTATTGGCTGGTTTCGCTGCACGATCGTCCGCTGAACAGCGACTTTGCGGTGGGTGGGGACGCGCTCGGGCGATTGGTCCACGCCTGGCACGGCTTACCGCTCTCGCTCGAGCAAGTCGAACAAGAGGGCTGGGACCAAGTGCGGCACTATCGCGATGAGCTGGATCAGCACGCCCGGCGGGTGGACCCTGCCAAGACTTGGTTCGAGATCCTCGATCAGGCGCGGCGCGCGTTCGGCTCCGACGCTCGCTCGATTCTACCTCTCTATGAATCGACCACCCACGGTCTTCGCGATCGAATGGTCCGTGAGGGAATCCTCGACCTGCCGCCCGGCGAGCAGTGCAAGGTCGTGCCTACCCCGCCATTCATGCGCCCGCTCATCCCCACCGCGGCCTACTCCAACCCCGGACCGCTCGATCCGCGGCAGGTCGGCGTGTTTTTCGTGACCGAACCGGACCGGCAGCTCGCCGACGATGCTTACCGGGCAAACATCGGCCAGCACTACGGCGTCGAGGCCACGTGCGTTCACGAGGCCTATCCAGGGCATCACGTACAGCTCTGTTGGGCCAATCGGGCGTCATCGCTCGCCCGGCAGATGGCCGACCACGTAGTCTTCATGGAAGGATGGACGCTCTACTGTGAAGAGCTGATGATCGAGCAGGATTGGTTCCCGGATCCGCTCCTGAAGATCAACCACCTGGCGGAGCAGCTATGGCGGGCCTACCGCATGGTCATCGATGTGGGGATTCATACGCGAAGGATGTCCGTCGCCTCGGCCGTGCAACTGCTCGTCGACAACCTCGGCTTCACCCGCGAGCGCGCCGAGACGGAGTTGAACTGGTACACGCAGAGCCCGGGCGTGCCCATGAGCTATATGCTCGGCAAGGCCGAGACCATCGCCCTGCGCGACCGATTCATGAAGCGTCCCGGCGCGACGTTGAAGGACTTCCATCATTGGCTGCTGACGTTCGGTTCGGTCCCCCAGCGCTGGCTCGCGGCCCATCTGCCCGATGCGTCGGAGCGGCCGCAGACGGATCGCCGCACCGCGCCACTCACCTGTTCGTAGAGCGATTCACCCAGACGACCAGGGGGAGAGTCTGCTTCTTTTGATGAAAGAGGGAAGCCTAACCCCTGCATCCGCCGTCAGTTACGTTTCACTGTCGGAATTGTCCCTCCAGGGAGCCGTAGCACGTACAGTCATGGTTTGCGGCGGATCGACTCCGAAGGGGTCGACTCGAATGGCCGAGAGTTGAGCGCAGCGAACGCGAGGGCTTGGTTTCGTCGCCACGCGACAAGTCAACTGATGTTGGACCCCGAAGGGGGTCGGCTGAAGTAGCCGGGGGTTGAGCGAAGCGAAACCCCCGGATCCATGCCGCATATGTCCGACCCTGTAAGGGTCGTCCTTGGTCACGACCACGTGGCGACGTTACACTCCATGCGTGTCCCAAACACTGACCAAGCTGATCGTGCACGCCGTCTTCTCAACCAAGAACCGCGCCAACCTCATCGCCTCGGGTAAACCCAGCATCTCCAAGGGTTTATGCTTCCCTTTTGCAATCAGGGAACTCAAGTCGCAAGGCGTGAAATCCAAAAGGGAAACGTAACCCCCGGTGGGGCATGGATTTGCGCTTCTCGTTTCACGGTTTTCCACGAACTCTCCCCCCCAAGGGACTGACCGCCTGCGTGTCGAGCAGGAGGTGTGTGCCCCGGCGGCGCCTGCCCTTGCCGCGCAGCGTCCAGCGCCAGCCGTGCGCAACTGACCACTGACTCCTGAGAACTGACAACTCGTGCGCTGGCGCTACGCTGGCTTTACGGGTTGGAAGACACCGAAAGACACTCGATGATTGGTAAGAGTTAGGGGAGCCGCACCGATTCCGAGTCCTTGGCGATCAGATGATTCCGCCGCCGGAGTCAGGCAGGACCACCTCCCGTCGGCCCCGGACCTGCACAACTCGCGCGCAAATCCGGGATCGTCTTACTTGACCGCAGCGTTAACACCTTTCTCCACACTCAGGACACGTGCCGGTCACGTTACCGGTTAAGTCGTATTGGCAGGAGCTGCAATGCCCTAGACGCACACGTTTCCTGAGCAGAGCACTCACAAGCCTAAAGGCTGGGTAGGCAACCAGCAACACAGACAAGAGCCAGATGGGAAAACAGACGCTGTAATTCAGATCCTCGGAGCCGGTAATCTTGTTGAGAAAATGACGGGCCTCGAACCCATATTTCGCACGCCCTACCCTCCAGGACCACGTGCGAGCAGACCCTGGGGAGGGACTAGGAGGAAGGATCTCAAACGGGAGCGGCGTCATCTCTGGGGTATCTCGCCGCGGGCCGGGCCGATAGACTCGGTGAAACGTCCACATCTTGCCCCGCTCAACCGCAACATACCCCTCGCGCTCCGCGACACTGGGGTCGTGGTAGATTGGATACTCACCAAAGACCCACCATCTGACGGTGTACGAATAGCTCACAATTCCCACAACGGCTAGAGCACCGCTCGCAACGAGAAGGATTAAGCTTGCGGCCCTCTTGAGTTTCTCTGCCACATGTAGGATCCCATGCTGCAACCAAGTGCGAACGCAGCGCCTCCGCAGCCCCTATCGCCGCGGATCTGGTGAACGTAGACGTCGCCCTTGTCCTTGACTCGCATCATGACCAGCTCGTCGATGTACTGCGTGCCGTGGATGAATTGCTGGACCACGGCGCCTGATCCGTTGTTGGTTTGGACGATCCGTTGTCCGTCGTAGAAGTATACCTCGGTTTTCTCGTAGTCGCCAGCGTTTGTAACAACCTTCTTGATCCTCCGACCCAGGCCGTCGAATTCGGCCGTCTGGAAGGGTGAGCGCCGCGAACGGGCGTACCCCGCCACCGGTAAAGCGAACACGATGTGAGCGTCAGGGCTGCGATCTTGGCCGCAAAGAGCGAATACGATGTGAGCGAGTGAAGGCCGCCCCGCTGTCCTCCTGGGCCTTGACGTCGTGTGTGCCGCTGCGCGCAGTGCTCTTGCCTCCTTGCCTTGCTGCCTTCCTCGACAATCGACAATCGCTTGATCCCGTGATCGCTCGCTTCCATTTTTCCAGCGAGCGCCCCGCGCGTTATTTCAGTTGATGAACAAGAGCCGCCCATTCCGCCCCGGAGCTCGTCATGTCCAACCTCGTTTACATACCAACGGGCGCTACCCCCTTCTCAAGAAAATGCGCCCGTACCAAACGAACCCGATTGGATGGGGCGTAAATATTTGTTTCACAATAACTTATGGATTCTTGTAAAGTGAAAACAGAGCCGATTCAAAGCCGATGGCTGCGAAGTCGGGAGCCTTGCTACCGGCTCTTCCGCGTTTATGCGTTTCGTGTTTCTGCGTTTTTCTCGGCAGCTTGATATGCTCTCAATCAGAGCCGGAAGCGGTTCAGGAGATGACCATGAAGAAGACGGCCACAGCCGACCACCCGATTCACGAACTGATCGCCAAGCGCTGGAGCCCGTGTGCGTTTGACAGCCGCCCCGTGGCCCGCGCGGATTTGCTGTCGCTCTTCGAGGCGGCGCGCTGGGCGGCCTCGTCGTACAACGAGCAGCCGTGGAACTACATCGTGGCGACCAAGGACGATCCGGCGGAGTTCCAACGAGTGCTGTCCTGTCTGGTCGAGGGGAATCAGGAATGGGCCAAAGACGTGCCGGTTCTTGCGCTCGCAGTCGCGAGCCTGAACTTCAAGCGGAGTGGCAAGCCCAATAAGGCGGCGATTCACGATCTCGGCCTAGCCGCGTGCAGCCTGACCTTCGAGGCCACCCAGCGCGGCCTCGTGGTGCACCAGATGATCGGTATCCTGCCCGACAAGGCTCGCGATCTTTATGGAATCCCTACCGGTTACGAACCCTTGACCGCGCTGGCCATCGGTTACCTGGGCGACTCCAGCAAGCTGCCCGACACGCTGCGCCAGCGGGACGTTGCGCCGCGAACACGAAAGCCGCTGAAGGAGTTCGTGTTCGGCGGAACGTGGGGAAAGCCCGCCGCGATGGTACAATCCTGATCGGGCCCCGATCGTATCGCGGGGGTCAACAACATGATGCCGACGTCCAGCGTCCCCATTCCGAAGCCCGCCGCGCCTGGTGAGAGGACTGCACCCGTCCTCGACGACCGTTCGGAGACAGGCCGCGATGCAAGCCGACCAGCGAGCCACGCGTCGGACGCCTCGGAGCGGGGGTCCATAGAGCCAACCTTGGGGCGCTGGCCGCGACTCGCGTTTCGGATCGCGCACACGACGACAAGCGTTCTGCTCGCGATCCTGGGGCTCGGCGGTCTGTATCGATTCGGTCGCGCCTTTGGAACGATCGAATGGTCGATCAATTACAAGCGGCGACGACGATTTGCCGCTGCCCTGCGACGGGTGTTCGCCGTCGAGCTACGCCCGGGCGATCGCCGCCGGTGGACGCGGGAACACTTCATGCACACGCGCTGCGACAAGCTGTTCTATCTCGTTTGCGATCGGCTTCCGCGGGAGAGGGCCGTTGGCTTGCTGACCGTTGACAACGAGCCGCTTCTTCGAGAAGCCGTTGCGCGGGGGCACGGAACGTACACGGCGATGGCGCACCACGGCGCTCTTCACGTCGTGGCCCTGCTGATGGCGCTACGAGGATACAAGCTCGCGGGTGTCCGTGATCGCCAGGAAGGCGCCCTCCGCCGCTGGGTCCAACACCGGCTCGACGTGCTGTATCCTGAACTCGGTCGGATGCGGGTTTTGTTTGCGGATACGTTTCCGCGGGAGATCTTCCGCTGCTTTGAGGACGGCTACGTGGTGGCCAGTGCGATGGACGTGAGCCGCGTACGCTTCGGGCATCAGAAGACGGAGGAAGTGACGATCTTCGGCGAGCGTCGAGCGTTCCTTTCCGGGCCGCTGCGCATTGCCATCCGCTGCGGAGCGCCCGCCCTGCAGGCCTTCGTCATTCCGGAGCCTGGCTTTCGATATCGTCTCGAGCTTGTCGAACTGTTGGCCGATCCGCGCGGGGTTACGGATGAGGATCGGGCCGTGGAAACCGCTATGAGAGCCTATGCCGCGAACGTCGAGAAGTTCGTTCGCGCGTGGCCGAGCCTGCTAACCCGCGCCTGAATCGGGGGGCTATCGCGGAATGCGGCGTCGCTGGCCCAGGCCAACCGTAGCGTCACCCCTTGTGGGTGACGCGGCGTCGGGGACAAGCCCGGACGCTACACCTCAGCGCGGAATGCGGCGTCGCTGGCGCAGTTGCAGGCGGAGGCCGGCCCGTTGGTGCTGGATTGCCGCGGCCCGCCGGGCGACGGCCGAGTGGGCCTCGAGCAGAGGCGCGCCCGGCGTGTATTCACCCCGGCATTGCCGACATCGACGCGGCAAGGCGGCTTCGACCCCGTTCACCACGACGGGAAACTCGCAATGCGGACAGTGCGCGTAAAGCAGGTGCATGGCCCCCTCCTCCGTCGAGCGCATTGGCGCTCTCTATAAATGTCCAATAGGGCAAGAGGAATGTCGAGTGATTCAGGGGCGCGCCGGATCGGCGCCGAAGTGCGGATTATTGGGCGTCGATGGTGGTCAGTTGTCGTCCTCACGCGGTCCGACAATCTCGTTGAGCAGCAGCACGCCGTCCTGCACTCCGAGCAACATGATGTCCGAAGATAACGGCGCCGACTTGAACTCTTGGTCCTGCAAGAAGGCGTCCGCCGGGGATTGATCGTCCATCAAGTCGGTGTCGTCGTCGGTGTGATTCAGGCCCAGCAGATGGCCGGCTTCGTGCGCGGCGACGTTGGCGATGGCCGTGCCGAGCTGCGTGGCGCTGGGAATGCCGGAAAAGACCGCGGGCGTGAACGTCTCCGCGAAGATCAGGGCGTCATCGCAGCGATGGATGTTGTATTCGTCCACGTCCTCCGCGATCCCGAACACGCTCTGATCGAAGCCTCCGAAGTAGATGGTCGAAACGCCCGTCCCGGCTGCGGGCAGCGGATCGTCGCTGCTCACCACCGTGACGTCGAAGCGCTCGTAGTTCTGGATCATGACCTCGACGATCTGGTCCTTGATGGTCTGCGTCTGACCTTCGTAGAGGGAGGCGATCGCTCCGGCGTCGAATGGAGCAAGCGTGATCGACGCGCCGTTCGGGGCGAGGACCGGCGAGTTCACGACGGCGCCGTCAAAATCCAGGAAAAGCGTCTGCGCGACCGGCAGAGGGACCTCGAAGCCGCTGTCGAGCTGGATGTCGACTCGATAGGCGCCGCTCCGCTCTCGGTTCGCGGCGAACCGAAAATGCGATACGGCCAGGTAATACCGCTCGCCCGCATGACGCACGATGAAATCGACGTAGGAGTCCAGAGTTTGCTCGTCACGGTCGTCGTTGTTCAGCACCAACCGCTCCTCGTTGTCGAACATGGTGATGGCCGTATCCAGCGACGAGCCCGTTGCGTATGCGTCGACGGTTACGCGGTCGCCGGCGTTCAGCGGGCCGAGGAGGTACACATCGATGTCCCCGTTCCGCGCCACCGTCCCTTGCAGCCGGGCGACCCCCTGCGCATCAAAGACGGCTACAATGGGTTGCGCGAAATCGCCATTCGGCTCGCCTGCGGTCTTGCCGAGCGGACTGGTCAGCGACGGATCGCGATTCCCATCGACTATGCTCTGCCCCCCATCCTCGTTCGGCGGCACGACGCCCAATGGGCAACCGGCCAGCAATCCGCTCATCCCCACGAGCCACAAAGTCGCGGACCTATTCGAGAGACCCTGGCTGAGCCTGCCCCCGAGATGCACGATCATTTCGTTGCTCCGCTATTATCGAACGCCTGCGACCCGCCGTTACGCCGGGCGGCGTGCGCCGCACATGGTAGGGGTTAGGCACGTGGCCAATCAATGGACCGAATGGGTTCAATGTTCGTGCAGGCCACAGCCGCTCAGGACGCAGAATCCCCGGGCGCGAAAGAGCGATGAGCGGTCCTTAACCTGCGCACGGGTCTTGTCTCGACCTGCACTCATTCCGCGAGCGGCGCGCTCGTCCCCCCCGACGGCGTCCAGCAGGGACTGCACGGAGTCTTGATCGCCCAGGGGGAACACGCCGGCGTAAATTGGGGACCTGACGAATTCCTGGTCAAGGGTAAGCTCACTCAAGCTTGCGGTCACGTCCATCACGTCGTCCGGGTTGTTGGTATGCACCAGGCCGAGCAGGTGTCCGATCTCGTGACTGCCCACGTTGGCGATGGCCTGGGCCATTTCCGAGACGGACGGATCCAGTGGGGCGAACGCCGCAAACGTGTCAGTGAAGACGATCGCCGCCTGGCCCGAATAAGCATTGAACTCGTCCACCCCCTCGGCCACCCCGAGCAGGGCCTCGTCGAACGTGCCGAAGTGCAGCCTCGTGACCGAGGCGTCGGGCTCCTCGCCCTCGCTCGTGGAGAGGATGGTCACGTTGTAGGCGGCGAAGTCATTGCGCATGAAGTCCACGATCTGGGCGACCATCTCGTCGGTGAAGCTCTCGTACTGGGAGAGGATGTTGCCCGCGTCGAACTCCGGTACGTCGATCGCCGGGCGCGTGCCGATGCGTACGTCCTGCCGGGCGGTGAAATCCAGAAGCACCGCGTCGGGTCGAGGATCAGGTATGGGATTGGAAGACTCGCTGCTGGCGATGAGAACGTAGTCGCCCGTCGCCGAATATCCCGGGGTCGTCGCCAAGGCGACCATGCAGGAGGACGACGAGCGGCGAATGACCACGTCGATGAACGGCCCGTTGCGGCCGAGGTAGACGTTGCGATGGTCGTTGACCAGCAACGCCGACCCGCCTTCGTCAAAGAGGGCCACCACGCCGTCAAGCGTATCCGTGTTGACTTCAACCAAGATGCGATCGCCGGGCGCCACGGGCCCGAGGTCGTATACGTCCACGTCATTGACGCTGCTAATTTCTCCGCGAATCAGCTCGGCCTCGGTTGTGCTATCGACGGGCTCGGCGAATTCGAGGACGTTATTGGCGTCGGATTCAACGTGCGTGGCGCTATCTCCGGGCGTCAGCAGGTTGAGCGTGGAGGGCGAGTGATCGCCATCGGATCCGAGCCCGAACCCACATCCGCCGAGGGTCAACAGGAAGAGACTTATGACGAGGCGCGCGGCGTCGCCGTGCGCGCGATGATGGACGTACACAGCTTCTTACCCCAGCCTTTCGCCTGTTGGCCGCCGTGACTTGTTGACGGCCCCCCAAGGGCTGAACCGGCGGCAAGGCCTCGCGACTCCGTCTGCACGGCGCATCGCGTGCGCCGCTGTAACGGGAAGGCCGCCGCCGACTGTGCTTCGTCCCCTCGCAACGAATCTACGATATGGAAATGCGGGACCTGCTGCGTCCGAGAAGTGGCGACAACTAGCCGCCGCGCGGGCCAAGGCGCACGCCTAGTTCTCCGTTGACTTGCTCGACGTGAATACTGCGCCGCCCGGCGAGGACTTCATCAAGCATGGCCCCTACGGTGTGCCCGCGCCAGCCTGACAGCAGCTCGACGCTCGCGGGATCGGCCGGGCGACCGAGTGTCCGATGACGAATCAGGTCGCGAATGGAGTTTTTCGTCGCGGTCAACCCATAGGCCAAGTCGTTGTCCAGGCAGTAACCGCGGACCACGGCCGTGGCTAAGGTGATCAACACCGTCTCTTGAGGGGCTTCCACATCGTGCGCTCGAGCCGACCCTTCGTCTTCGCCCGGTCCAGCGCTCGCGGTCAGCGCTTCGCGAACCACACCGGCCAAAGCGTGGATGTTCTTGTCGCTCATGTTGAGCCCGCGCAGGTCGCGCAGATCGGAGAACGATGACACGCTGTGCCGGGCCACATCGACTAGCAAATGGTCCTTCATAACGATGCGTGCGGGGCGATTGAGCGTGCGGGCGAGTTCGTCGCGCCATTGAAGCAGGCGACGGGCGACGGCCATTTGCTTTCCGCGAAGAACGCTGACCCCCTTTACGCGGCGGAGCTTGTCCTCTTCGGCGCGAACATAGAGCGTCTCGTCTTCGAAGGCGCGGAACTCTTCCACCGCCCAGGAAAAGCGGTCTCTCGCTGAAAGCCGAGCGTGAAGCTTGCGGTGGACGGCGAGCAGATAACTGACGTCCTCCGCGGCGTAGCCCACTTGGGAGGCACTCAGGGGCCGCTTGCGCCAGTCGGTGAGCGTCTTGCTTTTGTGCAGGCGGACGTGTAACAGCGCATGCACGAGCTTCTGTAGACTCAGCGGATAGTCGTAGCCGACCAGCCCCGCGGCGATCTGCACGTCGAAGACGTGCCGCGGCACCTTCCCGATCCGGCGGAAGCACACCGCCAAGTCTTCCTGCCCGGCGTGTACGATCTTTTCGACCTGGGCGTCGGCCAAGAGGTCCCAGATCGGTTGCAGGTTGAGGTTACCGAGGGGATCAACCAGGACGACGCTTTTCTCGGTGGCGAGCTGCACGAGACAGACTTCCGGCTCGTACCGGTCCTCCATGACGAACTCGGTGTCGAAGGCGAAGCGACCTTCGTCGCGTGCCCGGGCACAAATCTCGTCGAGCTCGTGTTGGTGTTGCGAAACAACGGCTTCCGGCTTGGAGTTGGGCCGCACCACGAAAGAATGGTAGAGGGGCGAGCGGCCCGTGACCAGCGAGCGGGTTGCCTTCGGTGCAGGGCGATGCCGCCGGCGGTTCGTTTGGCTTGCGGGGTCCGTCAGTGGGCTCGCGGCGCCAGTAGCTCGTCGATCATCCAGCAGACTGAAGCGGCAACCCCCAGGAGAAGTGCCAAACGGCCGCGAGTGGGTGAGGCGCCGGGCGGCCGTGGAAAGAGAGAAATCGTAACGCCGAACAAGACCATCGTCAGTCCGCTCCACGGATGTGCCGTAGGCCACGCCCCGCGAATGAAGTGCGCGTGCCCATAGTTGAAGACCATCACGCACGCGATCCACAATGTCACCAGGTGTCGCACGGTAACCCCTCCATCGGACGAAACGACCCGCGACGTGCGAAGATCGCGGTTTATCTGTCGAGCAGAGGAGTGGCGGCGGCCTTCGCCCGGGGGTCACCCTTCTCTGTCGTTCGCGACGGGCGAGGAGTTGCCATGACGGCGCGCGATTTGCCAACCGGCGAGAAGAAGACAAGCGGCCAGGGCGGCGAGGCCGGGGGCAGATAGCGTCGGCACTGAAGCGGCGGGGACGAACTTGTCCACGTGGGAAGCGGGGGCGAGGCCTTGGATGAAGCCGCCCCCGGGGAAAAGCACGCCGTCGTCGAGGGTCACCGCGGCGATGCCATGACGTGGCACGGGCATGTCGGAGGCGGTCGTCCACTGATTGGCGCCGGGATCATAAACCTCGTGAACGTCGAAGAGCTGCGGCGTTTCTCCGCCGGCGACGTGAATGCGGCCGTTGAAGGCGGCAGCGCCCGGCGCGGCGCGGGCCGTGGGCATCGGGGCCATCGTTGACCACGTGTTGTTTGCCGGGTTGTAGCGTTCGTTGGCGTTGGTGGAAGGGCCGTTGCGCCCGCCGATGACGTAAATGAATCCGTCGAGCACGACGGCAACCAAGTGTTCCCGTGCAGTGGGCATATCCGCGCCGGTGGACCAAAGGAGCGTCGGTGTATCGAGGATGTAGGTCGTGCGGCGGGTGACGCTTGAGGCATCCTCACCGCCGAAGACGTAGATGCGATCGCCGACGGCTGCGGCCCAGCAGGCGCCGCGGGGCTGGGGCAGGCTGGGCCCGTTGGACCAGCTATTCATCCCGCGGTCGTAGACGTAAACCGTCTGCTTGGCGGCGAAATCGCCGGCGTATCCGCCGATGACGTAGAGTTTTCCACCGACGGCCGCCACGGCCATATGATCGCGTGCGGCGGGCATTGGCGCGACGAACGACCAATCGTCGGCGGTGATGTCATAGGCCTCCACCGTCGCGATAGCCTGGAAGCCCTGGATAAGACCGCCGACGACGTAGACCGTATCGCCGATGCGATCCGCGCCGGTTTCCTGTCGAGCGGTGTTCAGCGGTGCGAGCGTGACCCAAGCGTCGCCCTGCCCTGCGACGCCAGATGTGCCAGCGGACAGGCACGTGGGAATCGAAAGCAGCAACGACCCCGCGGAAGTCAAGCGAAGCATGCCGTCCTCCCTCGCACATTCTAGGCGAGTATCGAGCGACGGCAATCGACAATCGACGATTGACCCTACACAATGCGGCCGATGCCGCTGTCGCCTGACACACGATTGGGACCCTACGTGATCGCCGCGCCCGTGGGCGCGGGGGGCATGGGGGAGGTCTATCGCGCGCGGGACACGCGGCTGGATCGGGACGTGGCCATCAAGGTGTTGCCGGAGCAAATGGCACGTGACAAGGAACGCATCCTGCGCTTCGAGCGAGAAGCCAAACTCCTCGCCTCGCTCAATCACCCCCACATAGCTCATATCCACGGGTTTGAGGAATCCGACGGAAAGAAGTTCCTCGTGCTGGAGTATGTCGAGGGTGAAACGCTGTCGCAGCGCCTGAAACGTGGGCCGCTGCCGATCGAGGAGGCATTGGAAGTCGGCAAGCAGATCGCCGAGGCGCTGGAGGCCGCCCACGAAAAGGGCGTCGTCCACCGCGACCTCAAGCCCGGCAACGTGATGGTCAGGCCGGATGGCACAGTGAAAGTGCTCGACTTCGGCCTGGCGCGGGCGATGGCCGACGATGCGAGCGGCGCCGTGACCGTCGGGGATTCTCCGACGATCACGGCGAACTATACGCGGCCCGGCGTCGTGCTGGGCACGGCCGCTTACATGAGCCCGGAGCAGGCCCGCGGGCGGCCCCTCGACCGCCGTACGGACATCTGGTCCTTCGGGTGCGTGCTCTTCGAGTGCCTGACCGGCATCGGGCCATTTGCCGGCGAGACCACGACCGACGTCATCGCCAAGATCATGGAGCGGGACCCGGACTACGACGCCCTGCCGGCCCGAACGCCGCCGCGAATTCGCGATCTTTTGCGGCATTGTCTCGAAAAGCAGGCGAAGCGGCGATTGCGAGATATCGGTGACGCGCTGTTGGAGTTGGATCAGGCCGTCGCCAAGCGCGAATGGTCTACGGCGGCCGTTGCCGTCGGTGGTCGAGGAAAACCGTCGGCGTCGTGGAAACTGGTCCTGCTGATAGCGGTTTATGCAGGGCTGCTCTTCGTGGCGAACTACGCCGGACGGTTGTGGGGCCGGCGGTCGGTCGAGAATGCGCAGCCCGGTACCGCAGCCTCGACGCAAGTTCCGATTGTAGTCGGTCTGGAACAGCTTACGGATTCGCCCGGACAACAATCGGATCCGCGCCTGTCTCCCGACGGCAAGATGCTGCTGTTTGTTTCCCGTGACGGCGACGATCTGGACATCTTCACAACCACTGCCGAGTTTCTCCGTATCGGCTTTGATCCTGCCGCCGAGCGAGTCGTCGGTGAGGCGACCACGATCTACGCCTCAAGCAACCCATTGATCCAGTTCGACGTCACGGCCGATGGGCGGCGCCTTGCATTTAGGACCGGCGCTCCGCGCGAAGATCTCGTGGTCATGGATATGGACGGCACGGGGCGGCGGCGGCTCATGGACGACGTGTTACCGCGATCGCGGACCCCTATGGACGCCGGACGGAGCATGGCTTGTGTTCTATTCGAATCGCGGAGGCCGTTACGACCTCTGGAAAATCCGCCCCGATGGTACGGGCTTGCGGCGGTTCACTGCTTCTGCGACCGATGAGGAGGATCCGACCAACCCGCGGTTGTCACCGGATGGACGGACGATCGCCGTCGGGCTTTCGACTGAGGGCGGGAGTGCCCTTCTGTTGCTCGATCTCGATCGTCCGATTTCAGAAATCGAAGACCCGCTCCCGATGCCCAAGAATCGTGTCAAGAGTTTTTCTCCAATACGCTTCTCGCCTGATCAACGCTGGATTGCGGGCCATACGGACACCGCGAAAACATTCAACCCGGCCGTCGGCCTTTATGACCGGCAGACCGGCACGATTACGATCCTCCGGGCAGCCGATGGTCAGCCATTGGAGTGCTCCGATCACGCACCCGGA
>Ga0187893_10003114_pt1 | contig 34544 bp, 30 predicted proteins | sample MA1701074metaG_FD_139574 | JGI IMG/M metagenome (GOLD analysis project Ga0187893, IMG submission 139574) | White microbial mat communities from a basaltic lava cave in the Kipuka Kanohina Cave System on the Island of Hawaii, USA - MA170107-4 metaG ...
GAGTCAAAGAAGCGAAAACGAGAGTTGGAGATGTCAAAGAACGAATGAATGCAGCAATCCAAAGGGTCATTATCAACCTGATTTCTAGTCAGGCTTCAGACCCGTTTTGTCTAAAGTCGAGTAAAGCATGAAAAACTGAAAACCGGAAACTGAAAACTATTTCCATCGGTGGGCGGAGCGGTGAGTGATCAGACTCTCGACTCCAGACTTCAGATTCCAGACTTTTTAGAGGAGGAACGCAATGCATCAGGACTTGACCCGTATTACGGAGAAAATCAATTTCACCCGCAGAGAGTTCGTCGTCACGACTCTCGCCACAGGTTTTGCCGCAGCCGTCGAGCCGGTTTCGGCGCAAACGATAACGACAGACACTGCGGGTCTCATAGCCGGTGAAGTGAAAATCCCGGTCAAAGGCGGCGAGATTCCCGCCTATCGCGCGATGCCCGAACGGGGAAACTCCTTCCCCGTCGCCTTGGTCGTTCAGGAGATATTCGGCGTCCACGAGCACATAAAAGATATCTGCCGGAGATTTGCAAAACTCGGACACCTGGCCATCGCCCCTGAGCTTTACGCCCGTCAGGGCGACGTGTCACGGCTGACCAATGTAAACGAGATCATCACCAACGTGGTGTCGAAAGTCCCCGACCTTCAGGTGATGTCAGACCTCGACGCGACTGTGGAATGGGCAGCCAAAACTGGCAAAGCCAACGCGAACAAATTAGGGATAACGGGTTTTTGCTGGGGCGGGCGAATCGTATGGCTTTATGCCGCGCATAGCGCAAAGCTCAAAGCGGGAGTCGCGTGGTACGGTCGACTGGTCGGTCAGGCGGACGAACTTCATCCGAAACATCCGATTGATCTGGCGAAGGATTTGAAAGCGCCCGTGCTTGGTCTTTACGGCGGAGCCGACGGAGGCATACCCAACCCGACGGTCGAGCAGATGCAAGCGGCGCTCAAGGCGGCCAATAAGCCGAGCGAGATCATTCTCTACCCGGACACGCCGCATGGATTTCATGCCGATTACCGCGCGAGTTATCGACGGCAGCAGGCCGAAGAAGGATGGCGGCGGTTGCAGGAGTGGTTCAAGAAACACGGCGCGGCTTAGAAAAGCAAAAGTAAAAAGGCAAAGTAACAACTCAGCCCCGTAGGGGCGACCTGTTTATAGAAACGAGTTGATCGATTTTTTTCGTAGCTCCGTAGGAGCGACCTGCTGTCACGCAGAGATTGCGCAGAAGTTTCGCGCGATCTCTGCGTGTTGCTTTATAGATCGAACAGTCGGCGAATCCATTGAATGAGTTGTCGAGCGTGGGGAGCATCGGCGTCGAGAAATTTGGCGGTGATGGCTTGACCAAGAGGCGTACCCGGCTTTTTCTGCCACGCCAGCCAAGTGTGAAGGCGGGCTTTGATTTGCTGGCTTTCCTTAAAGCGACGATGTTCTTCCGGTATATGCTTCAGGCACTCATCGGCGATATTCCACAAAGGATCAGTTGTCGCTCCGAGAAAGCTGACAAAATTTTCCAGCATCCCCGGCAGTTTGTTATCCGGCATAATCCAGACACCGACCTTTGGAACAGACACTAAAGACCGATCCGCCAGTTCGATGATTGCGCCTTCAGGGGAAGGAGATTTGGGCGCGTTTTTGTAGCCATTTGCTATCAGGATGTTTCTGATAGATTGCCAGCGAGGTGAGATATCAATATCGGCATCGACCACGATACCGAGACGTTTAACCTCATTGCTGCGCAAATAGAGAGGGAACGCCTCAAGGAGATCATCTATGCCGTCGAACGGCGGATCGAATTTGATTATTCCTTTGGCAATGCCGTGATGGTTCAGCAGGCTGCCGAAAACGTGCTGTTCATCCTTGCCTTCGAAAAGTAATAAATTTTCGTCAGCCATAATAACCAGCCATAATCAACGCAACTCGATTTGCCTCTTGGTAGCGATGCCAAGTTCTTTTTCACTGAACACGTCAGCGATTATATTGCTCTCTCTCTCAGCCAGCCTGACGAGCAATCCATCTTCTGGGCTTTCCGCCGCTGCTTTTTGAAATGCCTTGATGCAGTCCCAACTGTGAGTCGTTGCGAAAACCTGAACATTCAGATTGCGCGCTGTCTCAAAGATGAGTTTCCACACATCAGGCTGCACGGAATAGTGAAGCCCGTTTTCGACTTCATCGATGAGCAACATTCCATCTTTCGCGTTTACAAGAGCGAGCGCGATTCCGAACAAACGGTTCATGCCATCGCCAAAACTGCGAAAGAAAAGCGGCTCCGCAATGCCTTCTATTTTGACTTTTGGTATACGCTCCAAAGGCTTTCCGCGATTGGGATCGCTCAACAGATTCACTCGCTCAATCCGCTTATCTATGATTTTCAGAGCGTCTATCACATTAGTTTCCAGATTCGTCAGCGAAATGCTGCTCCATAGTGCTTCAACTTCTGTCGGAGGCAAGCCGCCCGCAGGTATAAAAATATAACGAGTTGAATCCGTTTCAAGAGGCAGATAAGACTCCCTTATCAATCGTGATTCTATCTCTGGCTGCCCACTCATTTGAGTTGCAATAGCCAGGACGGGGTTATTCGCAGTTCTCAATTGTTCAGGATTTATGGATTCAAGATGCGGGCCGAAAGTTGGTGCGTACAGGGTTTCATACCACCGAGGTTTTATTGAGAGAGAATTGCTTGTATATCCTATAGGGCCGATCAGTATGGAACTCAGAAATTCTCTTACGTCCTTACGGCCATAAAACAATTGCTTAATCGCCAAAGGGCGATCTTTCATATTTTCCTCAAACTCTCTTCCTGATGTAGGGCGAACGCCTTCATCGCGAGATTCTAAAATCTCCCAAACTACCGAAGTAGAGCCGCGAGAAGCATAAAGCCATAACGCTTCCAACAGCGCAGTCTTCCCGACGCTGTTTTTTCCTACTATCAGATTGACGCGGCCAAGCTTTTCGATTCGCAAATGACGAAATCCCCGGAAGCCTTGAATCTCCAGCGAATCTAAAATCAAATCCGATTTCATACTCGCCGACTTTTGCGTTTGTGTTTCTGCGCTTTCCATTATGCTGCTCCTCGTTGAATATCTCTCGAAGGAATTCGATTACAGCACTCTTCAGCAAAAAGCGTCAACGCGAATCATTCGCTTGACCCGCACTCGCCAAAAACATAAGCTCGCTAATCACCCTGAAACGATCACTAATACAAAGCGCAAGCGGCCAACTTGCGCCACGAGGAAAAATTCTGATGAAACGAAATTCCATCATCGCTATCGCTTTGATTTTCATGTTCTTGCTTCCTGCTTTCGCGCAAAAGCCCGCGGGTCGCGATCAGCAAATCGCCGCAGCCGCAGAATCACTCCGCCAGCAACTCATCACCACACGACGCGATTTTCACATGCACCCGGAACTATCGAACCGCGAAGAACGCACCTCCCGCGTCGTCGCCGAACGATTGCGCGCGCTCGGTCTCGAAGTCAAAACCGATGTCGCCCGTCACGGCATCATCGCTCTGCTTCGCGGGGCCAAACCCGGCCCCGTAGTCGCCGTGCGCGCCGATATGGACGCGCTGCCCATTCAGGAAACTATCGATGTTCCTTATCGCTCGCAAAACCCCGGAGTCAAACACGCCTGCGGTCACGATGTTCATATGACTGTTCAACTCGGAGTCGCTGAAATTCTCTCGCGCATGAAAGATCAAATCGCAGGCTCGGTAAAATTCATCTTTCAGCCCGCCGAAGAAGGAGCGCCGACGGGCGAAGAAGGCGGCGCACGGTTGATGGTCAAAGAAGGCGCGCTCGACAATCCGCGCCCGCAGGCCATCTTCGGTCTTCATACCATGCCGAGCATCGAAGCCGGTCAGATCGCTTATCACTCTGGCCCCGCGATGGCTTCATCTGACCGCATACTGATAACCATTCGCGGAAAAAAATCTCACGGCGCGCAGCCTCACCTCGGAACGGATGCCGTAGTCATAGCGTCGGAATGCGTGCTGGCTCTTCAAACCATTCGCAGCCGTCGCATCGATCCGCTCGAACCTCTCGTTCTCACCATAGGCACGATCAATGGGGGTGATCGCAACAACATCATCGCCGATGAAGTTCGCATGGAAGGCACTATGCGCGCGCTCAGCGAAGATGTGCGCAAGCGGGCGCAGGAATTGATACGGGAAACTCTTGCGGGCGTGACCGCTGCTTATGGAGCCGAGTTCGATCTGAAATTCGACGGCGCGAATCCCGTCACCTACAACGAGCCTGCTCTCGTTTCAGAGACGCTTCCCTCGATTCGCCGCGTCGTAGGAGAAGCCAACCTCATCACGCCCAAACCTTTCATGCCTGCGGAGGATTTTTCCTATTATCAAAAAGTCGTGCCGGGATTTTTTTACTTCCTCGGCGTAGGGAACAAAGCCAAAGGCATCACCGCTGCGTGGCACACTGCCGAATTCGATGTCGATGAAGAAAGCCTCATTTGGGGAGTGAAAGTGATGGCAAACGTCTTGCTCGATTATCTTGATCGTCACGCGGGAGGCAAATGAGTTGAAGTGTGCGCCGCGCATCGCAAGCGCGGCGCACTTCTTTCAAGGTCTTTCAAGTCGCGGGGTCGAAAACTTTTTCAATCTCTTCCACAGCAAAATCATGCTGCCGTCCGAGTCTTCGCGAATTACGCGAAAAGCGACCAGCACGTCGGATGTTTCAAAATCGATTGAGCGAAGAATGTAGGTTCTGCCTTCGAAAGCGACGACATTTCTACGGTAGTCGAATCCTGCTGCATTGAACCCTGCTGAAGTCAGGCGCTGATGCTGTCGCGCTTCCGGCTCTGTCGTCGGGGCGGCGAATGTGATCGGAAAATGAAGCGCCGGATGATCTAGCGTGACCTGCTCGATAGGAGTCGAGCCGATGTCGCAGATGAACCCGAAATTCGCGCCAGCAAATCCCGTCGAAAATCTGCCCTGCTCGAACTGAATGTCTGACCCGCTGCCATACTCATGAGCGAGTCGGGTGAAGGAGTAATACGCGCCGCCGCCACGGATCACCGTTTTATCGAAATACTTTTCTCTCGGCAGCAGGCGGATGATCCCTGTGTCGGGCTGCTTGAGAAAATCCGCAAACTTCGCGCGGTCTTCCTCTGATACGGAGAGGAACTGTTCTTCCTTTTCTCTCAACTGCTTTCTCAGAGCTTCGATTTCCTTCTCCAGTATTCCGCGATCCTGTGCGAAAGCGTGAGGCGAAGGCAGCGAAACGAAAAACGCGAGCGCAAGCAACATCGAAAAAAATCTTTTCATGCTTACTCCCTGTGCTGACCGTTGCTTTCGAGGCGCAGAAATATTATCGCTATGCATCAGCACAGTCAAAAATAAATCACAGGAGTGTGAGTGAAATGTATCATGGGTATCGAAGGGTAGGATAAAAAACTCGTCTTTTATTTTCTGCGAGCAAGGAATAAAGGAAAAGGATCATCGCGCGGCGCGCTACCAGTTTCTATATTGACGAGAAAAGTCCCGGCGATAAAAGTCCCGTCGTCGGCGTGACGACCATCGTTCTCGATCATCATCGTCTTCCCACGAATCCCGGTCGCTGCGCCGCTTTTTGCGATCTGAGTCTTTCTTTTTCGGTCGCGGAGGCGTGGGCTTCCTCACTGCTTTTGGCGCGACCTTTTTCTTTTGCGCCTGCGATGCCTCATTGCTTACTCCGAGGATGTTCGTCCCCGTAGGAGCAGTCGAGGCATCCGGGGCTGGCGAAATCGCGGCGTCACTGACGCAGCGGAAACCGATCTGACTATAATCCGCCGCTCCTCGCGGCGCGTACCCTCGGCGGAAAGTCGTCGTCGCTTCGTTTCTGTTGCTCTCCCACGAGCCGCCGCGGATGACTTTCAATCCCGATTCCGCTTGCGCCTGACCGCCCGGATAAGCCGCGAAATCGCTCGCCGTCCATTCCCACGCATTGCCTATCATATCGAATGCGCCGAAGGGCGAAACTCCAGTGTGTTCGCCGACGTGAGACGCTCCCCCGTGTCCGTGGGCCGAAGTGTCCGCATTGGCTATGCGAGGACGCCACTCATTGCCCCACACATAGCGAAAGCCCGTTGTCCCGCGCGCCGCAAACTCCCACTCTTCTTCTGTAGGCAGTCGCTTGCCCGCCCATTTCGCATAAGCCGCGGCATCATCCCAGTCGATTCCGGTCACGGGTTTTCTTCCCGATCCGCGCGGATGATGACCGCTCGTCCATCCACGCGGAGCCGGGTGGCCAGTTGCTTCCATGAATTTTTCGTAATCGCTGCATGTCACTTCGTACAAATCGATGAAGAAAGGTTTGACCGCGATGCTATGCTGCGGGCGTTCCACTTCGCTGCCTGCATCACTGCCCATCAAAAACTCTCCGCCCGCGACGTAACTCATTCCCGGAGGCGGAGTCGTAGAGGCAACCCCTTCATCGGGCTTTGTGGTTTCACCCTGCTCCGTGATGATCTGCGATTGGTTCTCGTTGATCTGATTTTCACCGCCGCGCGCTCGCATCATCCATATCGCCGCCCCGATCACGGCAAGCGTCGCCACTATGCTTAAAATCAAAAGCGCGCGTTTGCCCTTCGATGCCGTGCGCACAGGAGGTTCCGTTTGAACCTGCACATCGGGGACGGTCGCCATCGGTTCATTGGCGGGAGTCGATATTCGCGTAACCGGCACGAACGCTGCGCCTGAAGCCGATCCCTGCCCAGGTGTATTCATCGCCTTCGAGCGCGTAGGGTTGGGTTGAGTGATAAGCCCGCTGCTGATGGCGGCGGCCAGTTGTTCGGTCAAAGCCGTAGCAGTCTGAGGCCGCGCCTCGCGCTGCTTCTCAAGCGCGCTCATCACGACTGCTTCGACCGCGGGCGAAACGCTGACGTTTATCGCCCTGAGCGGCGGAGGCTGTTGAGTGACATGCTGAACGACCACGGCAGACGAGACGGGAGAATTGAACGGCACCACTCCGGTCAGCATTTCATACAGGACTATGCCGAGGCTGTAGATGTCGGAACGCCCGTCCAACTCTTCGCCCATGCACTGTTCGGGCGACATATAATGCGGCGTCCCCATCATCGCGCCGCTCTTGGTGATGTTGGCCGATGTGTTCGAGATATCTCTTAGCTTGGCTATGCCGAAATCCAGCACCTTGACCCGGAAGCCTTCTGCGGTCGTGGTCACGATTATGTTATCGGGTTTGAGATCGCGATGAATGATATTGTTGCGGTGCGAGTCTTCAAGCACCGCGCAGACCTGACTGACTATATGCGCGGCCATCTGAGGAGAAAGCGGCCCGCGCTCGCGGATGATATGACGAAGGCTCTCGCCCTCGACCAGTTCCATGACGAGATAAAACAATCCGTCTTCGGATACTCCGAAATCGTATATCATCACCGCGTTCGAGTGCTTGAGCCTTGCGGCGGCCTGAGCCTCGCGGCGGAAGCGTTCGACCGCGTGCGGATCGCTCATGATTTCCAGATGAAGTATCTTGACTGCGACATCATCGCCGATGAGCAATCGTCGGGCGCGATAGACCGTACCCATTCCGCCCGCGCCGATTTTTTCATCTATCCGATATCTGCCGCCGATGGAAGCGCCTATGAGTTTTTCCTGCCACGCGAGCATAGCCTTTTCGTAAGGCGTCTGGGAGGCTCCACAGCGGGGGCAAAAGCGAACCGATCCGGCAACTTTGTTTCCGCAGCTTGAGCAATAAGTACCGGCGACCCCCGCCATGTGCAGTCTCCCTGAATTGAATTGTTCCAAAACGCCTTGCACAAACCTATTGATGCAATAAGTGCGCGGCGCGATTACAGCCATGCGAAAAAAATTTGAAGATCGTCCTGCAACCCTCAGAGATGCTATCGCCCTTCACCCTCTCAGTCAACGAGCAATACTCCACACCCGCTCAAGGGTTTGCTATCATCACTGGCGACCGAGAGGGGAGAATGGAACTGCAATGGCAAAATCCAATCAGGGCAAAGTTCTGGTGACGGGTGGAACGGGATTCGTCGGAAGCCATCTCGTCGAGCGATTGATCGAGCGCAACCGCGCAGTCCGCTGCCTCGTTCGCCAGTCGAGCAACCTCCGCTACCTCAAACATCCTCATATAGAATTCACCTACGGCGGGCTGGATGAAACGACCGACTGGGATGAAGCCCTCGCGGATGTCGATACCGTTTATCACGTCGCGGGTCTTACGTTCGCTCGGCGGCGGCGGGATTATTTCACAGTCAATCATCAGGGAACCGAAACGATTCTTGCCGCAGCGATCAAACATCGCTCGCGGATAAAAAAATTCGTCCTCATAAGCTCGCTCGCAGCCGTGGGCCCCGGTCGAAAGGATGAGCCGGTCGATGAAGAGACCTCGCCTCGGCCCATCACCGCCTACGGGCGCAGCAAGCTCGCGGGCGAAGAAGCCGCCCGCGCTGTCAGTGAGCTTCTGCCCATAACCATAGTTCGCCCGCCCGCCGTCTACGGCCCGCGCGATTACGCGCTCTATGAGCTTTTCAAATCCATCGCTCGCGGACTCTCACCCGAAATCGGTCGCTATGACAAACAGGTGAGCCTCGTTCACGCAACCGATCTTGCCGACGGGATAATACTGGCGGGCGAAAGCGAAGCTTCGACCGGCAAGGCTTATTTCATATCGAGCGAAGAAGTTTATTCGCTCCGCTCAGTGGTCGCTCTGCTCGAAAGGATATTTGATCGCAAAGTGCGATCATTCGTCATCCCGCGCCCGCTGGCTTACACCATCGCTATGGGAGCCGAGATGTTTTCGGCCATCACGCGAAAAATGCCTGTCATCAATCGCGACAAAGTGAAAGACCTCTCGCAGGAGTGCTGGGGCTGTTCGATTGAAAAAGCGAAACGCGAGCTTGGCTATCGTGAAAACATAACGATAGAACAGGGACTCAAAGATACGATCAACTGGTATCGCAGCGAGGGCTGGCTGTGAGCGGGCGCGACGCAGGCGGAGCCTTCAGCCCCGCCGATAAAATCACATTCATTTATCTTTCAATCATCGCTCTGCTCGCGATCACGTTCGCCGGTCGAGTTCGTCTGTGGTGGGCCGTAATCGCCGCTCACCTGCTGGCCGTCTCGCTCATCGCGTTGATGGCGAGACATTTTCACCGCATCAATAGTGCGAGCCGCGCTTATGTTTTCATTCGAAACTGGTACGCGGTCGCGCTGATTCCGATAGTCTACAAGGAGCTTGAATACCTCATCCCGCGAATTCATCCGAGAGATTATGACCGCGAGCTTGCGGCAATCGATTATGCGATCTTCGGCGCGCATCCGACCGTCTGGCTTGAGCGAGTAACGTGGCCTGTGCTTACAGAAATTTTCCAACTCTCTTACACGACTTATTATTTTCTACCGCTCATACTCGGCGCGGTGCTGTGGCGCAGGCGCGAATTCGACAGATTTCAATTCCTGCTCTTCGTCATCGTGCTTGGGTTTTATCTTTCATACCTCGGCTACCTCGCGGTGCCTGCTATCGGGCCGCGATTCATACTCGCCCAAGAGCAGACCTTTCCGCTCACGGGTCTGTTATTTTTCAACTTTATTCGAACGACTCTCGACCGCGCCGAAGGCATAACGCGCGATTGTTTTCCGAGCGGCCATACCGAACTCACTCTTCTGGTTCTCTATTATTCATATCGCTTCCACCGTCGCACATTCTGGCTGTTGCTTGTGCCCGGAAGTTTGCTGATAATCTCAACCGTGTACCTGCGCTACCATTATGTAATCGATGTAGCGGCGGGCGCGCTGCTCGCTCTTTTGATAATCGCAACGGCAAAGCCGCTTTATCGCTCTCTTCAAGTGATGAGTGATGAATGGTGAATGAATTATCTGACTACCGACCACCGACCACCGACCACTGCCCGTCATGAACTGGACTGACTCACAACTTGAAGCTGTAGAGACGCGGGGCCGGAGGGTGATCGTGTCGGCGGGCGCGGGGTCTGGAAAAACTCGCGTGCTGGTCGAGAGATTCCTGCGACTGCTCGAAGAAAACCGGGACTGGCGAGTTTCCGATATCGTGGCCGTGACCTTTACCGAAAAGGCCGCTCGCGAGATGGTCTCGCGCATCAGAAGAGAAATCCGCTCGCGCATTGAAAAGAGCAAGTCTGCTGAAGACCGTCGCCGCTGGCGCGAGCATCGCAACGCGCTCGATTCCTCGCGCATAGGCACGATTCATTCGCTTTGCGCCGCCATACTCCGCGCGCACCCCGCTGAAGCCGGACTCGACCCTTCCTTCGAAGTCCTCGATGAACTCGAAGCCGCCGCGCTTATGGATCGAGCCATCGAACGAGCTATCGATGATGCTGCTCGCGATGCGCAAACCGGATCGGGAATCGAAGTGTTCGATCATCTCTCCTCGCACGAAGTTCGATCCACTTTGCGCTCGCTCATCTATCAGGGCGAACGCGCCGCCCGCGCCGTCGCCCGCATCGATGGCCTGGGCGCGAACGACATCGCGAGGTTTCAGCGCGAACAATTCGAGCGGGCGCGCAAAGACGCCGCCCGCCTGCTCATTGGGCGTGAGACATGGAAACGCAATGCGCAGGTCGTCGCTTCGTTTCGCGCAGACGACCCGACCGACAAGATGGAAATGGTTCGCGCGGAGGTCGCCGCGTTGATTGCAGGTATCGAGAGCGAGCGAGCATCGGAGACGTTGCTCGAAATAGAGCGAAGCATCAATCTGCGGGGCGGGTCGAAAAAGAAATGGCCCTCGGAAGAGGCTCTGGGAGCCGTTCGCGAGGCTCTCGGCCAATTGCGCGAAGAGGTGAAAGGTGAGCCTTTGCTCAAACTGGAGATGAACGAAGCGGACGCGGCGGCAGCGGAAGTCATCACCGCGCTCGCGCGGCTTTATGCAAGGGCTGGTGAACGGTTCGCTTCGCTCAAACATGAACGCGCTTTGCTGGATTTCAACGACCTTGAAGAGATGACCGAGCGACTGCTTGCAGGTCACGAAGAAGTTCGCCTTCGATACAATGATCCTCAGCAGGGATTGATTCGCGCTCTGATGGTCGATGAATTTCAGGACACCGCGCCGATTCAAAAGAGAGTGCTTTGGGCCATCGCTCCGCGCTCGGAAGAGTTATTCATCATCGGCGACGCCAAGCAATCGATTTACAGATTTCGCGGCGCGGATGTGACCCTCTTTCACGACGCCCGCGAGGAGTTCAATTCCTCCGGCGGGCGCGAAGTCGGAATGGATGCCTGCTTTCGCACGCACGACCGGCTCATAGGTTTCATCAATCATCTGTTTCCTTCCATATTCACCAGTGAGAGCCGACACGATACGCCTTATCAATCGATGAAGGCCGCGCGCACTGCGGCGCATTCGAAGCCTGCGGTAGAGATTCATTTCATCACGCAGGAAAAAGACGCGGAAGAAAAACTCAACGCCGCCGGTTTGCGCGAAGCTGAAGCCCGGTTGATCGCGCGACGAATAAAAGAAATCATTGCGGGAGACGCGATCATATGCGATGAGGACGGGTGTTTGAAGCGAGCCGAGCCGGGGGACTTCGCGCTTCTGTTTCAGGCTTCGACCTATTTCGAAATTTACGAGCAGGCGCTCGCCGACGCTGGCATTCCTTACGTCACAACTGCGGGGCGTGGTTTTTATGATCGACAGGAAATAGTCGACCTGAGCAACCTGCTCACGTTTCTCGCAAGCCCGATAGATGACTTGCGATTGGCAGCGGCGTTGCGCTCTCCCGTGTTCGCGCTCTCGGATGAAACGCTTTTCAGGTTGAGGCTTCGCGGCGGCCTGCTCTGGGATGCATTGCGCGATGAGTCGGTCGCTGTAGCTGATGATGAGATGGAAGCGGTTCGGTTCGCGCGAGAAGTTTTGACGCGGCTGCGCGAGATGGCCGGAAGAGTGAGCGCGTCGGACTTGATTTCTTCCGCGCTTGAAGAGACGGGCTATCTTGCGACATTGATGATGCTGCCAAAGGGCGAGCGGAGAGTAGCGAACGTCGAAAAATTCGTCGAGCAGGCACGCGCTCTTCCGCGCCTGACTTTGCTCGAGATGGTGGATCGAATAGAGAGCCTGAAATTCCGCGAGGCGCGCGAAGGCGAAGCTGCGGTCGAAGAATCGGGCGCGGTGAGAATAATGACGGTGCATAAAGCGAAGGGGCTTGAATTCCCGGTCGTCTGGATCGTCGATGCGAGTTACGGTGGAGGGCGCGACCGCGACCTTGTGACGACCGATCAGGAATTCGGGCTTGCGGTCGCGGTGAAAACCGACGGCGCAGCGGGAGATGATTTGCAGCCCGCTTTTTTCAGGATGATGAAGTTCATCGCAGCGAGAGCCGAGCAGTCGGAAAAGAAGCGATTGCTTTATGTGGCAGCTACGCGGGCGCGCGATCATTTAATAATATCGGGCGCGTTGCGCTCGCGTCTCAAAGGCGACGACTGGCTCTCGCGCCTCGCCGTCGCGCTCGGGATCGATGAAGCAGACCGGGCGGAAGTGATTGAGTACACGGGCGGAGAAGTAGCTGTCTCGTGGCACGATGCTCAAATGATTTTCGAAGGCGAGAGCGAGGATGATGAAGTTGAGCCGCGTGAAAAAGTTTCCGCCGTTAATTTCAATCGCGAAGAAAAGCAGGTTGATGCTTCAGACTTGTTTCCTCTGATTCGCCCGATAGTTTCTTCATAGCTTCAGCTTACTCTCTTGCTGCAACCTGAAGGCGGTCTTACAATCGACCTGCCTCGGTTCATCGTGTTTGACGAACAGCGCGAAAGGATTGTCAGATGGATAAGCTGGATTGAGACGTTGAGCATCGCTTACGTCGCCGATATGACTGCGATCCAACATCACATCTGAACTGAATAGCGAGATGAATGTGAAACCAGACAATACGAATCGAAGCTGGGCGCTCCTTTTCGCCCGACTCACGCTCGGATTGATATTTTTCATGGCGGGCAGGTGGAAGGTCTTTCAACTCGGCCCGCTCGAACACGCGCGCAAATATTTTCTGCCCTTCTCCGATACCTTCCTGCCCGTGTGGTCGCTCTGGACGGTGGGCTTCATCATCCCTTTCATAGAATTTCTTGCGGGCGCGCTCGTCCTGATCGGTCTGCGCACACGCGAAGCTCTGATCCTGCTCGGATTCGTTCTCGCCATAGTGGCATTCGGGCATCTCCTCAAAGAGCCGCTCTATCAATTCCACACGCACGTCATCCCGCGCCTCGCATTGCTGCTCTTTATATTCATGCTGCCGCGCGAAGAGGATCGATTCTCAATCGACTATATGCTTGCGCGAAGAAAAGCGAGAAATGCTTAAGGCAGTTGATGTGCAATCGTCAGTCGACCTGATATTCTCAGGCTGACAAAAACGAATTCAGCGGTCATTGGTGTGGCGCAATCTGTTAGATTGCGCTCTTTGAAAGTGCGAAATTTGAAACAGCGCAAGCTCGTCTTGCGCCACTTCGGAGGGGTCATCGATGCCATTTTCAGTGACACCCTGAAATGATGAAAAACTGGAAACTGGAAACTGAAAACTGTTTTTCAGAGGAGGCTGAAATGCAGAAGCGCAGATTAGGAACACAAGGTCTCATTACATCCTGTATCGGATTGGGCTGCATGGGCATGTCGGAATTCTACGGCCCGACGGATGAAAACGAATCTCTCTCAACTATTCATCGCGCTCTCGATCTCGGTATGGATTTCCTCGATACGTCCGATATGTACGGCCCTTATACGAATGAACGACTCGTCGGCAAAGCCATACGGGATCGTCGCGACGAGGTCGTCGTCGCAACCAAATTCGGCATACGTCGAAGCGGAGACCGAAGGTGGATCGACGGGCGGCCAGAATATGTCCGCGAGGCGTGCGACGCTTCGCTGCAACGATTGGGCATAGATCATATCGATCTCTACTACCAGCATCGCGTCGATACGAACGTGCCGATAGAAGATACCGTCGGCGCGATGAGCGAACTCGTCAGATTAGGCAAAGTGTCATTCCTCGGATTGAGCGAAGCCGCACCTGATACCGTACGTCGGGCGCACGCCGTTTATCCCATCAGCGCCCTGCAAACGGAATACTCCTTGTGGAGCCGCGACCCCGAAGATGAAATACTCGCCGTCGTGCGCGAACTCCGCATAGGATTCGTGGCTTACAGTCCCTTGGGGCGAGGCTTTCTCACCGGGCAGATAAAGAGCTTCGACGACCTCGCCGAGGATGATTATCGTCGCTACTCGCCGCGCTTTCAGAGAGAGAACTTCGAGAAAAATCTCGAACTGGTCGAGCGAATAACCGAGATGGCCCGGTCTAAGAATGCCACCCCCTCGCAACTCGCTCTGGCATGGACGCTCGCTCAGGGTGACGATATAGTTCCAATACCGGGAACCAAGCGGCGCGAGTATCTTGAAGAGAACGCGGGCGCGGCAGAAGTTACACTGTCTGAGGAAGACCTCGCGCTCATCGATGAAATAGCGCCGCAGGGAGCGGCAGCAGGAACACGTTACCCGGAAGCGATGATGAAATTCGTCAATCTGTGAAACGCAAACGGGAAGCTTCGCGGCGAATACAAAAAAGGAGTTTTGCCTGACCCTGCGGGCCGCCATAGACAATGAAAGCAGGGATGACTCCAAATAACGGACTCCAGACTCTGGACTCCAGACTTTTTCAGAAGAGTTTCTTTGATTGAGAGTACGGCTATGTCCACTCCCCTCATGCGACGCCTGCGTTATATAGTCTGGCCGCCTTCGGAACCCGAACTCGCCGACGCGGGAAGGGCAGGCGAGGTGGCCATTGCCAAAGCGCGGCTAGTGATAGTCGCGCTCCTGTTTCTGGCGGGCCTTGCTACCCTGATTCGCCATCCATTGGATGTGTCGGGACGGTTTGCGCTAATGGTGACAACGGGCGGTCTGATCGTGGGGGCCGAGATACTGCGTCGCGCTCGTCGGGGCGCTGCGGGGCGCGCTCTGGGCCTGACGGCTACCCTGTTCGATATCTCGGTCGCAAGCGTCTATCACGTACTCCTCTTCCTCGGCGGCGATGCGGACACGGCTCTTCACAGCCGCGCCACTTTCTCGCTCTACATACTCGCCATCACTGCGACCGCGCTCCGATATGATGGGCGGCTCGTGCGCATAGCGGGTCTCGCAGGGATAGTTCAGTACCTCTCCATCATCGGGTGGGCCAGCGCGACCGGGCTCGCTGTCGATGCAGTAGGGCGTTTCTACGGTGACGCGACGCTCGGCGGTCAATTCGAAGAAGTTCTCATACTCCTAACAGCCACTCTGCTCGGTTCGGTCATAGTCGAGCGGGCGCGAGTGTTGAGGCTTTCGGGCATCCGCGACCCGCTCACGAAGCTCGCCAACCGGAGCTATTTTTATGACAGATTCGAGCAGGAGATTCGGCGCGCAGCGCGCAACAAGCGACCGACTTCAGTGGCGATGGTCGATATCGATCACTTCAAGCATATCAACGATGATTATGGCCATGCGGCGGGCGATTTCGTTTTGCAGCGCGTCGCTTCGGCTCTTCGCAAGTCGATGCGCGGAAGCGATCTAGTAGCGCGACTCGGCGGCGAGGAGTTCTCTATACTGCTGCCCGATACGCCGCTCGACGCCGCGCGTTCGAAGCTTGAAGCGATGCGGGCCATGCTCAAATCAGAGCGCATCGAGATAGCCAATGGCGCATCGGTTCAGGTGACGATCTCGGCAGGCATCTCAGCGTGGCCGGATGACGGCGCGGACGCGACTCGTCTGCTTGAGGTTGCTGACACCCGAATGCTTGCCGGTAAGCGCGCCGGACGTGACACGGTGGTGGCTGCTGATTGATACAGTCGTCATTGTTCAAGACGCATGAAAAAATGCCTGCGGATCGATTGACCCGCAGGCATTTTGAAAAGCTCCTGAGGTAGGACTCGAACCTACAACCCTCCGGTTACGCTTTACCCTGAGCTTTCGCTCAGGCGCGGACTATCTCATCAACTCTGAGAGTTGTCGGGCGCTTGCGGGATTTTATCGGTCAGGCTCCTCAATCCCTAAGTCTCTGCACGTTCCTGCTTACCTTTGTGCCTTTCAGCAGGCTTCGCTCAGGATTACCATTCCGACTCGCGCCGGGGAAGGCTTCCCTGCTAGGCAACCCTTTTCAACTCTCGCAACTTTGCGAGAATCTCAAGGTCTTCCTCCGTAGCTGAGTAGTAAATCCCAACTGCCTTATCAAGATAGGACTTGATAAGAATCAACTCGGATTTCTTTACCACGGAGTACGGCAAGATTAAATTGCACAGCCGCCAGACATCCTGCTTTTTATCAACCTTGACACGATGAGCGGGCCGAGTCGAACGTTCTCGCCACACAGGGCCTTCCATTCTATACTCGATACCACGTTGATGAAGAATATCACGTACTCTATCAATCATCACTGCGCTGACAGATTCGATAGTTATGCGAAAGGTTAAAGCTCTTATCGAAATGTGTCTGGCAGTAACGCATCCTTCTTCATCAATAATCCCACTGAGCCAAGCTATGTCTGTAGCAGCTATCATCTCACCGCCCTAGTTTAATTCACCCGATTTTTCAACCACAGTCGCCTGTGGAAGCTGCGATTTTCTATCGTCACAGCCGGATGCTCTACCGTTGAGCTACTCAGGATCAAATTCCTTCTCGCGAAGGAATGGATAAACTAACAAAGCGCGCCGGGAAGTGTCAACCGCGGCTAAATCGATTCTCTCCTGCGCTTGTGTCTTTTCACTCGACATCTTATATTCACTCGTCCGCCGCAAATCATAACTTCGGAGAATTGATTGAAAGAAAAAATTCTGCTCGAACTCCGCGATGTGACCGCCCGCTACGGCGACGTTCAGGTTTTGTGGGGAGTCTCGCTCTCGGTGCGCGAAGGAGAAATCGCAACTATTGTCGGAGCCAACGGCGCGGGAAAGACCACAACGCTGAAAACCATATCGGGCGCGGTCGCCTCCGCGCAGGGCCAGATTCTCTTCGACAGCGAACATATCGAAAAACTGCCTTCGCACCGGGTGGCGGCGCGCGGCATAGCTCACGTGCCTGAAGGCCGCAGGCTCTTTCCGATGATGACCGTCAGAGAAAATCTCGATCTCGGAGCTATAAGCCCCGATGCGCGCCGCCATCACGCAGAGACGCTCGATCAGGTATTTACGCTCTTTCCGAAACTCAAAGAGCGCGAGCAACAAATGGCAGGCACGCTTTCCGGCGGCGAACAACAGATGGTCGCAATCGGGCGCGGATTGATGGCCCGCCCGCGACTTTTGATGCTCGACGAGCCGAGCCTCGGACTTGCGCCGATAATCGTCCGCGAAATGTTCGACATAATACGTAAACTCAACGAGGATGGAATCACCGTGATGCTCGTCGAGCAGAACGTCCAGCAGAGTTTGAAACTGGCCGACCGCGCTTATGTACTGGAAAACGGGCGCGTGGTTCTGGAAGGCGCGGGCAGAGAACTGCTCGACGACGAACGAGTGAGGGCCGCTTATCTCGGCGCATAAACCATCGCAGTTTCATCCCGCATTGATTTGGTATACCATCAGGTATCTCTCGATCATCGAAGGAGGGCATTATGCGATTGAGAAAGGTCGTTTGTTTTCTTCTCGCCTGCGTTCTAATTGCGCCGATGACGGCTGTAAAAGCGCAGCAGGACGCGCAGGTTTTCGATCCTTTAATAAACCGGATCAGTCAGGCTCTCGCGCTCAACGAGGATCAGGTCGCTAATCTCCGACAAATTTTCACCTCTCACGCGCCTAAAATTTCCGAACTTCAACGCCGCGCCCGGTCTCAACCCTTCTCGCCTCAACTTCAAAGAGATGTCGAACAGCAGCAGCGCGCATTTCGAGAAGAATTCTCGGCGCATCTGACAGACGAGCAGAAAACGAAACTCGCAAGCCTCAACCTCCGGCTGCCCATTCCACTCCCTCCCGCGTTCGTGGCCATCAACATCGCTCCGCGCGCACGCGCGCAGGCGAGTGCGGCTCTCGCCGATTCCGAAAAACTAATTCCGTCAATTGGTCGCGCCGGACGAATGACAGAAGATCAAAAGATAATTCACCTTCTCAACCGCGCGACCTTCGGGCCGCGTCCGGGAGATTTCGAGCGCGTGCGATTGATCGGAACTGCCCGATTCCTCGAAGAGCAGTTGCATCCCGAAACGATAGATGACAGCGACCTCGAACAGAGGCTCTCGGCGCTGTCGACTCTGAGGATGACTTCTTCGGAGCTTTATCAATTTTATCCGCCGCCCAACGCCATCGAAGCGCGCGAAAAGCAGCCTAACCCGCCGCCCATCTTCGGTCGCCCGCCTCAGATTCATGTCGAACTCGTTCAGCAGAAACTCGTCCGCGCCGCATCCGCCAACCGGCAGCTTCACGAAGTGATGACGGATTTCTGGTTCAATCACTTCAACGTCTTCGCGCAAAAGGACGCCGTGCAATGGATGGTCACCGCGTTCGAGCGCGACGTGATCAGACCGAACTCCTTAGGCCGATTCCGCGATCTGCTTCTATCGGTAGCCGAAAGCCCCGCGATGCTTTACTACCTCGACAACTGGCTTTCAGCCGCGCCTGATTCACGCGAGCCTCGCCCGTCGACGAATCAACCTCCCAGACCGCAGAACGCACAACCGGCTCCGGGAGCCAATTCTGCGCCGACAGCGATGATGCCGCAAAACGATATCGCGGCGATGATCAATCAACCGCCTCGCCCGCCCGCGCGACGAAGAGACATAAACGAAAACTATGCCCGCGAATTGATGGAGTTGCACACGCTTGGAGTCGATGGAGGGTACACTCAGAAAGATGTTCAGGAAGTGGCGCGCTGTTTTACGGGCTGGACTATTGATCGCCCGTTTCAGGGCGGGGGCTTCCTCTTTCGCCCGTGGATGCACGACGCGGGAGCGAAGATAGTTCTGGGCGCCGTCATTCCTGCAAACGGCGGCATCCTTGACGGTCGCCGCGTTATAGAAATTCTCTCGCGTCATCCTTCGACTGCGAGATTCATATCGAAGAAGCTCTGTCAAAGATTCATCTCGGACAATCCGCCGCCGCTGATGGTCGAGCGCATCGCGCAGGTATTTTTGAAAACCGAAGGCGACATCCGCGAAGTGCTTCGCGCGATTTTCACATCGCCCGAATTTTATTCGCCCGCGTCATTTCGCTCGAAGGTGAAATCGCCGCTTGAGCTTGCCGCATCCGCCGTTCGCGCGATTGACGCCGACACGAACGGAAGTCCTGCGCTCCACGAATGGATTCGTCGCATGGGCCAGCCGCTCTATCAACAACAGGCTCCGACCGGCTACAGCGAAAACTCACAATCGTGGATCAGCGCGGGAATCTTCCTCAATCGAATAAACTTTCTGACGGCGATGGCGACAGGGCAGATCGCAGGGACGATCTACGATCCTTCTCGCCTCGTTTCCGCCGACGTGATTTCAGATGCAGACGTGCTGACGAACAAACTTGCCGCATTGATTCTTCACACCGATCTTTCCGCCGAGGGCCGCCGCGCCGTGCGCGCAGGATTGAATGAGCCGCCGCCGCAACCCAAGCCAGCGGTGGTCGATGATCGCACGCTTCGGGCGCAGAGAGAGATAAGTCCTGCGGTGATGACTCGCTCGAAGCTCGACCCTGCTGCATCGCGTCGCGTAGCTCAGACGATTTCCTTGCTGTTCGGCTCTGCGGAGTTTCAGCGGAGGTAAGGAGTGGATTCGCTATGAAAACAAAGCCTTCTATATTTATAATCCCGTTGTCTCTTTTTCTGTTATCAGGCCACTTCGCAAACACATCCCACACTTCTATGAGACCGCGCATTGAGGCACAGGATGATAAAGAGATTTACACTCCCACAGGTCAGGAGGGATCAGTCTCAGGAGTAATCCATTTCAAAGGAACACCACCCAGGCGGCACAAAATAGACATGGGCGCTGATCCAAACTGCAATCCGAATAATCGAACTCGATTGACTGAGGATGTGGTTGTAAGAAACGGCAGGCTCGCTAATGTCTTCGTTTATGTGAAGAGCGGCGAGGTGATCGACAGATACAGATTTCAAGTCTCTACGTCAGAAGCGGTGCTTGACCAGAAAGGCTGCCGTTTCGTGCCGCGCGTCTTCGGTATGCAGACGGGTCAGATTTTGAAGATTCTCAACAGCGATTTGGCAACTCACAATTTGCACCCTTACCCGCGTAATAACCCTGAGTGGAACCAGTCGCAACCGCAGGGGGGCGAGCCTATAGAGAAACGATTCATGAGACCCGAAGTCATGATCCCCATCAAATGCAATCAGCATCCGTGGATGAAGGCTTTTGTTGGGACACTCTCTCATTCCTTTTTTGCGGTGAGCGACAGGGAGGGCGCGTTCTCGATAAGCGGGTTGCCTCCAGGCGACTACAAAATAGCAGTCTGGCATGAAGTTTATGGAGAGCAGTTAGCAGAAATAATAATCGGGCCGGGAGAATCAAAGACTCTCGACTTCACTTTTAACCCTAAGATGGCTTATGCGCCCACGTCGCTAAAAGTTGAGCCTGTTTTTGCCCTGCATTGAAACTCGATACTCTGCTGTTCGGCTCTGCGGAATTTCAGCCAAGGTAGTTTCACTCTCGCCGTGATTCGGCCATAGTCAATGCTTCTTTGGCCATCTCGCGCACGCCTTCGTCTTCATCGGCGGCAAGCGATTGAAGCGCAGGAACGGCTGCGGAGATATCGCAGATATATTTCGCTATCCGGTACAAAGCCCACGCCGCCATCTTTCGCGCATCAGGCTCACGGTCTGAAAGCAGACTGGTTATCTGAGGAATCGCGCTCGATACATCCACTCCGTTCGTCGCCGCATAGCCCAACGTGATAGCCGCATCGTGGCGGAGATCAAGCGCATTCTCGCTCAAAAGATTCGTCATCGTCGTCATCATCGGCGACACATCAAGCCCGCCTCGCGCCGAATAAACCAGCGAGGGTATAGCATTGAGTTTCACTTCCTCATCTCCGGTTTCGAATAATTCACGGAGGCTATCCCAATTCCGCGAATAAGCATAGTGCATCGAAACGGCTCTCGTTGCCGCGCCTCTCGTTTCCGCGTCTTCATCCGAAATCATTTCGCGGAGGCGCGGCACGGCGGCGGAAATATCGACTCCGCGATTCGCAGCCGACTCTACACGCTCAAGAGCGTTCTTTTTTTCTCCGGCAGTGGACAAGCCTTCGATGATTTCCGGCAAATCCTGTTTGAGCCGCGCCGCGATCAGGAAATTGAGAAAACCTTTCCACGCATCGACAGCGTCGGGGCGCACCATCCCTGCCTCTGCGTTTTCTTCAAGTATGCTGACTTTGAGTTGAACACTGGAGAGTAGATCATTGTTGATAGTCGCTCCGTGTTCGAGCAGCAATCGCACGACAGGAACGTGGCCCGCGAAAGCAGCATTCATGACGGGGGTCTTGTCGGCTCCGCCTTTGTTGTCAATATCGGCCCCCGATTCGATGAGATGACGGACTACATCGATGTGGCCGCGTTCGGCGGCTTCGTTCAATGCCGTGTCGCCATACTCCCCGCGCGCATTCACATCCGCTCCAATGGTCAACGCTTCGATCACACCGTCGAGGTTTCCATCAACGGCAGCCTGCCTGAATTGCTCGTCCGCATTTGTTGTCATTGTGTTCCTCTCTGTTTTGGTGAAGTGTGTTGTGATCGCTCGTCAGTTTATACCGAGACGCGCTCCATCGCCGTTTTTACTTCTCTCGGATCGAGCGCGCTCTTGAATGTCACAACGCTGGGCGGAAGATTTACGGGCGACTCGCGACTGCCGCGCAGTTCATCCGATACGGCGAGCAGGAAATTATTCATGCCTGCGCGCTCGAATTCCTTCAATCGTTCGGCCAGATATTTCGGCGTCCAGAAACCGAGTATTTCAACATAAACTTTTTCCGCCTCACTGCGTTGCAAAACGAAATCGGGAATGAACGCGCCCCCGCCCAGATCGATCACCTCGCCGCATCGCTCCAACTTCCATTCCCGATCCGTCCATCGCGCGGCGAATTTTTCTGCGACGGGACTCGCTTCGACCATTTCAATCCAGTAATCCGAACGCAATCTGCTCTGGCGGCTGTCGAGTTCGAAGCAGGCGCTGCCTCGCTCTTTCAAATCGATCTCGGCCCGCATTTTCCATCCGCGACACGCGATGAGCGCGGGAAGAAATACCGCCATCTGAATGCCGTACTTCTGCGAGCGATGAAAAATCGATACAGGCCCGCTGAGTTTTATCTCATACCCTGCTTCGCGGCAGCCGCGAATCGTGTGAATCAGACGATAATTTTTTATCGCGTCGAACAAACGGCGATACTCCACCTGTTCCTGCGGCTCGATTCTCAAATCGATTTCCGTGCAGCGATAAAGCAACGCCTGCGCCTGCGCCAGATTGTAGCGATCAATGAGTTCTGCCGCGCTCATCTCATCGAACGCAACTATTCGCTGATTCGCCGCGAGGTCGGCGTAGAGCCACTCAGTCACCTGCCGCGGCGCGCAACCCATCTCAAGCGCAACTTCATGTATCAACTGCTCGCGCGTGTTTTCATTGACGGGATGATGCGCGCGGGCTTTGAGAAAAAGAATGCGACGGATTTCTGCGGGCTGTTGCGCTGTGGCAGCATCGAACGCGCAGCGATCCGTGAGAAGTTTTATCATCCCGCGCAGGATTTTATAATCCGTCCCCGCGCCGACGTATTCATCAAGCTCACTGTCAAGCTCCGTGCGGCATAGCTGGCGATGCTGGCGGAAAATGCTGATGAGATCGTCAGCCGTCTGGAGATACTTCGCATCGCTCGCCGAGATGTAGCGCGGATTGATTTTATCGCCGCGCCGCCAACTGAGAGCAAGATCGCTGGTGAGCATCTATCACAATCCTTTGAGCCGCGCCGGTTGAAACTGGCGCGCGTTCGTGCGCCGCTCGCTGATGCGCTCTTCAGTAGTCTCGGCTGTGACTACTTCATAAAGCACGGCTTGCTTGTCGGGCTGCTTGCGGAGTATGCGACCGAGACGTTGAATATGCTCGCGCGAAGAGCCTGAGCCTGAAAGCACGACTGCGACCGATGCGGCAGGGATGTTGACGCCTTCGTTGAGGACTTTCGATGTGGCGAGCGCAAGCACTTCACGGCGATTGAAGGCTTCGAGCCATTCGCGCCGCTCCTTGATCGGCGTTTCGTGCGTGATCGAAGGAATCAAAAACTGATTCGATATCTGATATACCATCTCGTTTTCTGCGGTGAATATCAACACGAGATCGCGGCTGTGACGAGAGAGCAGGCGAGCAAGCACGCGGAGCTTCGCTTCGGTTCCCAATGCTATGCGTTTTGATTCCCGATAAGCTTTCATCGCGCGACGTCCGTTTTCGCTTCGCGCGCTGGCGCGTATGAACATCTGCCACCCTTGAAGGGAGGCGAGCGATATGCCCTCATCATCCAGGAATCCCCGAAAGATGGCGCGCAGCCGTTCGTACTCGTCTCGCTCTTCTGTGGTGAGCCGAACCTGAATTCGCTCGACTGTGTAATCCGCCAGGTACTCGCCCGCGAGGTCCTGCGCTTCGAGGCGATAAACGAAAGGGCCGATCAGTTCTTCGAGCATCGAGTCAGCGCCATCGCTTCGTTCGGGAGTCGCGGTGAGTCCCAATCTGAAGGGAGCGATCGACATCTCAGCGGCGTAGCGAAAGACGCTGCCCGGAAGGTGATGGCATTCATCGAAAATGATCAGGCCGAACTGATCGCCCAATCTTTCCATGAATCGAAAAGCCGATGAATAAGTCGTCACCGTGATTGCTCCGACTTCGAAGTAACCTCCGCCGATGAGTCCCACTTCGGCCTGAAAACCCGAAATCAGAATGTCGTACCATTGATTCATCAGATCGATTGTGGGAACTACAACTACAGTCGAGCGGCCCGTCATTTCGATAGCCATCTGCGCGACGTGGGTTTTCCCCGCGCCCGTCGGCAGCACTACCACGCCGCGACGCCCCCCCTCGCGCCAATGGTTGATGGCTTCCTGTTGATATGGTCGGGGTTCGATTTGAAGCGTGGCACGAAAATCGAATTCGTGATAACGACGAGCCTGATCTTCGAAATCAGTTTTGTTGCGAACGAGGTCTGTAACGATCCGGCGATAAGCGGAAGCGGGCGCGCGCCAGCGACGAATGCGATCATCCCATTGAAAAGCATTGGAGAGTTGCGCTTGGCGATCCGCGCCGTCGAGCACCAGCGTACCCGAATCGAACCTGAGTGAAAGAGGATTCATCGCTGGCGGCATTATATCAATCAAGGCGGCTTAACATTCAATATCGATCCGTAAATCTGCGCGATCACACACCCTAACTTCATCTACTTGAGCGCAAGCCGCGGGTCATCTTCATACGCCGAACCGATGTGACAGAGGTGATTGAGAGTCTCTGCGAAAAGTTCGTACAACGCCTTCAATCGCTCGACATCCTTAATCACTCCCGTGACCTGAAAATATAATTCGTCCACCCCTTCGGGAAAACTCGTACCGAACCAGCCTTCATCGTCTTTCACTTCCAGATGAATCGCCGGTTGATCTTCTATCATCCGACGTATCTCGAAGTTCCCGAACAGCAATTGAACCTTGTACTCATCATTGCCCTGTATGATGAACTCTCGGTCGAAATCCGCGTAGCCGACTTCGATGTCCTGCATGCCGAACATCTTTCCCAGACCGCTGAACATGCTCTTTCTGTATATCTTGAATCGAAAGCCGTCTTTGTTGACGTAAGGCGCTCTCATCCTCGTAAACGTCACATGAGTTTTCCCCGTAGATACGGTGTAGGTGTCCAGCGTGACTGTCCATTCCCTGACGCGGGCCTCGACCTTCGTGCCTCGCCAGAATCCGCCATCGATGAAATCGGCTCCTATTTCAGAACAAAGCTGTCGCCACACTTCCTCTTTGCTTGGGCCGAAAATCTTTCTCATTATGCTCACTCTTCATCACCTCGATTTTGTTTTTTCGATGCGCGCGCTCTGACGCACCGAACAGTTTCGATTTGACAGAAATGACGGTCGACTCTACAGAACGCGCCTGTAAAAAGCGATCATCTCGCTGAATGCCTCGTCAGTCGCCTGCGGATCATATCGCGGCCCCTCATCGCGCATGAATGCATGCTGGGCGGGATAGAGCTTCTGCGAAAAACGGACGCCGCCCGCTTGAAGGGCCGCTTCTATTTTCGCGCGCCCGTCCGCGGGTATGTGCGGATCGAGCGCGCCCCACACGAGCAACAACTCGCCTTCGATCTCGCCCGCTCTTTCAAGCGACCCGGCATCCGTGTCTTTGCCCAGCTTGCCGTTGTGAATTCCCGTCCCGTAAAAACAGACCGTAGCTTTTACGTCTCGTTGCAGCGCGGCGCGAAACGACAGATGACCTCCGATGCAAAAACCCGCCGCTCCCAGTTTTCCCGGCGCGACCTTAGGATGCGCGGCAAGGTAATCGAGCGCGGCCCGACAATCGGCGTCGAATTCGGCCACCGTAGTTTTTGCCGCATTCGCCAATCCCCGATCTCGACCTGCATCGTCGAATGCGATGGGTGAATCGGGCGGCTCAATGCGATGATAAATTTCCGGCGCGGCCACGACATAGCCATAACCCGCGAGCCGCGCCGTGGCTCTCACCATCGGCCCCGTGAGTTGAAAGATATCCGAGTAGCATAAAATGCCGGGATACGCGCCCGCCGGTTTCGGCGCTGCAATCAGGGTTCTCATCCCGCTGCCCGCGACCTCGATATCGACCTGCTCGGTTGTTATTATCATTCGCCTTCCTCCCACTCTTCTGGAATCGCGCGCTTATTTTACCTCTCGCCCGGTCATCGCCAAAAGCGTGCGCGTCATTTCCTGTGCGAGCCTGAAAAGGCTGTCCTAATATGGCCATTCAGATGGGTGATGAGAAAGCTGTGCCGATATCGTGCTGGCAGGAGTTTCAACCGAGGAATTTATACCCGACGCGATGAACCGTGATGATGTACTGCGGATCGGACGGGGCAGGTTCTACCTTCTGGCGGAGCTTTGCGATGTGATTATCGACCGTGCGTGTGAACGGATAATTGTCATATCCCCAAACTTCATCAAGCAGCCGGTCGCGCGTTATAGTCTCGCCGCGATGCTGAATGAAGTATTTCATCAACTCGAATTCGCGCGGCGAAAGCTCTATAGGCTCTCCCGCTTTGGTCGCCTGATAGCTTTTGAACTCAAGCACCACGTCGCCGAATTTGTAAGTGTCGAGATCAACCACCTGCTTGGTTTTTCTTCTCAGGTGCGCTCTGACGCGCGCCAGCAATTCCTTGATGCTGAAAGGCTTCGTCACATAATCATCGGCTCCCATTTCGAGACCGACTATTTTATCTATCTCCTGCCCGCGAGCCGTGAGCATTATGATCGGCAGATCGACTCCCTTGCTTCTCAAATGGCGGCACACGTCGAGTCCGCTGACTTTGGGCAACATCACATCGAGTATTATCAAATCCGGATTATCGCGTATGGCCTGATCCAGCCCTTGCTGACCGTCGGCGGCGACGGCGACTTCATAGCCTTCGTATTCGAAATTATCTCTGAGACCGAGAGCCATATCAGGCTCGTCTTCAACTATTAGGATTTTCTGCAACTGCATATCCTCCGGAACCTAATCTGATTTCGCGGTCAGCGCGCGCCGATCCATTCAGGGGTATGAGCATCGTAAACCGGCTGCCCTTTCCGGGCGCGCTGTCGAGAAGTATCTGCCCGTGATGGGCCTCGACTATATGCTTGACCAATGCCAGCCCCAGCCCCGTCCCCTTAGTGTTATGCACGAGATCGCTGCTGACTCGATAAAACTTTTCAAAAACTTTTTCATGCTCCGACCGCGGTATGCCTATCCCGTGGTCGGCGACTTCTATGCTCACCTTGTCGTCGCGCGTTCGCACGCGGACGGAAATCTCTTTGACCTCATCGGAATACTTCACGGCATTGTTGAGCAGATTGAGCAACGCCTGAGATATCGCGTCCTGATCGATCATGACCGTCGGCACGTCATGCTCGATGTCGGTGATGAGCTTGAAGCCCGCGCTCGTGATCTGATACTCGTAGCTGCGCAAAACGTCTTCGACTACTTCGGCTATATGGGCTTCGGCAAACTCATACTCCTTGCGTCCGGCTTCGATCTTCGAAAAATCCAGAATGTTGTTTATGAGTTGCGTCAACCGACGGCTCTCGTTGTTGATTATTCGATAATACTCCTGAGCCTTTTCCTGATTTTTGACCCGGCCAAGCTCCAGAGTTTCAGCAAACAATCGTATGAGCGCGAGCGGAGTTTTCAACTCGTGCGAGACGTTGGAGACGAAAGTCGATTTCGCATAAGCAAGCTTCATCTCGCGCGAAGTGGCGCGAAGTATCAAAATGATTCCCAGTATCAGCAGCGACAGCACGAAGAGCGATAGCATGAGGCTCTTCTGAAAATTGTCTTTCGCCAGAGTTTCGACCGTGGTGTTTTTGTAGCCGATGGCGAACTTCCATTTCGGAAATAGCGGCGCAAACCACGCTTTGGATTCAGCCTGCCCCGATCCTGTGTTATGCGCAAGCACTGTCTCTCCGTTTTCATCGAAGACATAAAGGGCGAACTCAGGCGCATTTTCGCCCGCTCCGTTGATGGGGCATTGCAGCATTTCAGGAATGACTTTCGGGAAAAAAGTTTCTTTCAGGTAATTCGAATCCAGAACAGCCGCGACGAATCCGTAGGGAGGCTCCGCTTCTGAGCGCGTGAGAGGATAGAAGACAGCCGTCTGAAGCGAATTGCATTTCGCCGACATGGAGCCGCAGAAAGACTGATCGAAGAGCAGACCACGGACGGAATCATACCGCGGGCGCGTGGAGACGGCTCTATGATATGCGTCGGTTATGGATCGAATATCCGTGTTCTTTTTGAAATCCCCCATCGCTACGCGACGACTTCCTTCCGATGAATACATGAGCGCGAACTCTTCGCCGTTGCAGGTGCAATCGCACACCAGAAATATCCGGTCGATTTCTTTGTGCGCCTGTTTGACCGAAGTGAAATGCTTTTCCAGCACGTCTGTATTTTCCGGTCTCGGATTCATGCCTTCGACCGCGATGAGCGAGTCGTTGGCCACCTTCTTGAAATGCTCCATCACCTGCCGCGAAATGCCCTGAAGAATCTTATTGAGATTTTCCCTCACGGCGACTTGCGTCTTCTGCTCAAGGTCTGCCAGAGAGTTGTATTGAATGACTGAAAGGACGGTCGTCGGCAGCATCACCGCGACTATGGCGAAAGCGATGAGCCGGGTTCGAGATGAAAACCTTGAGAAAAACTTTCCTGGCATGCCGAAAAAAGTATACATCACCCTTGCGACAGTTATGCACACGAACATTGATTTCTTTGTAAAAAATTGTAACCGCAGTTTGCCGCAACGCCGTGCTGCCGGGTTGGGTTGGACATCGAAGCGCGAGACCGCTATTTTACAACCCGACTTTCAGCGGGGCAGGAACTCAAAACATGCAGGAATCGATCAGCGAGAACAAACGAAGAGTCATCCCATTCACTTCCGCTGTGGCAATAGTCGTGTCGAGCATGATAGGCACTGGGATATTCACAACCACGGGACTTATGGTCTCGATGGGCGCGACGGGCGGAGACATACTGATTGCCTGGGCGGTGGGCGGAGCGGTCGCGCTTTGCGGCGCTCTCTGCTATGCCGAAATCGGGGCCAACCTGCCCGCGTCGGGCGGCGAGTATCATTATCTTTCCCGCTTGCTTCATCCCGCGCTCGGTTTCATGTCGGGCTGCGTTTCGCTCATCGTAGGATTCGCCGCGCCCATCGCGGCTGCGGCAATGGCGATGCACCTCTATCTCGCAAGGATCATCGCGGGCTGGCCCGTCGAAGCGATGGCCGCAGCGACCATTTTGCTGCTGTCACTGCTGCACGCTTACGATGTGCGATTGGGCAGTCGCGTTCAGACGGCTTTGATGGCGTTGAAAATCCTGCTCATCGCGGCTTTCATTCTCGGCATCTGGTTCAGCGCGGGCGATGCTTCTCAACTCTCGACCGTAGATTTCAAACCTGCGCTCGGCGCGTCTCCTCAGTTCGCGGTCGTGCTTGTTTTCGTCTCGTTCGCTTACAGCGGATGGAACGCATCGGCTTACATAGGAGCAGAGATAGAGCATCCTTCGCGCGCTCTGCCTCGCTCGCTCATTGCCGGTACTGTCGTGGTGGCGGTGATTTATCTGCTCATCAATCTTTCGTACCTGAGCGCCGCGCCGCTTGCCGATATCTCCGGCGTCGAGAGCGTGGCGCACACCGTAGCGGAGCGTTTGTGGGGCGCGGCGGGAGGAAAGATAGTATCTACGGCCATCGCGCTGACTCTCATCGTTCCCATAAGCGCGATGATCATGATCGGCCCTCGCGTGGCTGAGGCGATGGCGCGAGATCGCTTGATGCCCGGTGTGTTCGCCGGACTCAATTCCCGCGGCGTGCCGTCTTACGCGGTGTTTCTTCAGGCCGCGCTTGCAGCCATCGTTGCAGTGACTTCTTCATTCGGCTCGCTGCTGATCTACATAGGATTCACGCTCAATATTTTTGCTGCGCTGACTGTTCTGAGTCTCTTTCGTCTGCGCAGTCGGGGCGAAAGCCGTCATCGAATCTGCATCGGCTATCCGGTGACGCCGCTTGTTTTTCTCGCCTTCGCCGCGTGGATGACCGTATGGAGCGTGAGGAGCGAGCCTCGCGCGACTCTCGCCGGATTGGGCACGCTGGCCCTCTGCTATCTGATTTATTTCGTCAGATCGAAGATTGTTTGAATGCTGACACCTGCGCGCAAGCAACGAACTCAACGATTCCATTCTGACTCCTGACTTCTGACTTCTGACTTCTGACTTCTGACTTCTGACTCCTGACTTCTGACTTCTGACTTCTGACTTCTGACTTCTGACTTCTGACTCCTGACTTCTGACTTCTGACTCCTGACTTCTGACTTCTGACTTCTGACTTCCTGCGAGAAAGACATCTTTTTACATGCTTTTTACAATGGGTTGATGATTCAGTCCTGAAGATTGAATATACTCACAGTCGAAGCAAACTGATTTATTTCATATCCGCGAAGGACGACCGGATTCCTCAATAACCTCCTTTTCATCTGCAAACTGTCCTTCGTGGATTTTTTATTTGTGAGGGCGAATATGAAAACGGCGAGTCTCTTAGTGATGATGATGCTTTGTTCGACGGCATTGGCTCAAAAGCCTGTCGATATGGAAAAAGAGCGAGCGGAACTTCTGAAAGTTCATCAGACGGATCGCGAGGCGCACTTCAAAACGGATGTCGAGATGCTGTTGCGACATTCGGCTGACGAGTTCATCTCGGTCTCGAGCGGGCGCATAGACAGATCGACTCGCCGCGCGATCAGGGAATTTTTCGAGGGCTATTTCAAAAACGCGAAGTATTACGAGTGGGATGACCTTGAGCCTCCCGTCATTCGCATATCGCGAGACGCCAGCATGGCGTGGATGATCGTCCGCACGAAAGTCCGGCGCACGCAGAAAGACGACGCGGGAGCGGAACGCGAACGCCAGTTCGTCTATGCAGGAATCATGACCTACGAAAAACAAAACGGGAAATGGATTCGCATTGCCAACGTCTCCACATTCGAATGAGATGTTAGGTCAAGGACACTATCGCAAACGCTTTTTACACAGCTAACAGTCAGCTTGATGAATTCGGGGACGGAAAATACTTTCAATCGATCAGCTTCGTGATGTATTCATACTGAGAATGAGATTATAGCTTCGTGGGGCAACTGAGCCGGAGGTAGCTGCCTTGATTCGATTCACCCATATTCTGCTCTTTATTGTCGCATTGTGTCCGCTCTCGCTGGCGGATACGAAAACCAAACCCTCGCTTACGATTCCGCGCGTCGTCGCTCGCCCCAAACTCGAAGACTTTCTCGAAATGAAACCCGTGGGCGAAGCGGCCCAGCAGATGACGAAAGCCGACAACTTCATCCAGCGCGATCCGCGCGACGGCGAGCCTGCCTCGCAGCAGACAGAAGCTTATATCGGTTACGACGACGAGAACATCTACGTCGCAGCGGTCTGTTTCGACTCGGAGCCTGAAAAGATTCGCGCTCGATTGTCGCGACGCGAAAACGCATTCGGCGATGATTTCGTCGAAGTCACATTCGATACATTTCAGGACGAACGCCGCGGATATGTTTTCTGGTCGAACCCGCTCGGCATTCAGGCCGATGCGCTTTGGACGGAAGGAGGGGGCGGCCCTGATTTTTCTTTCGACACGCTCTGGCACGTGGAAGGAAAACTCACTGCCCGTGGCTACGTCGTTTTGATGTCGATTCCCTTCAAGAGCCTGCGCTTTCCTTCCGCTTCGGAGCAGAACTGGGGGCTGGTCATACTTCGCCACATTCCGCGCTCGAACGAATGGTCTTACTGGCCGAGGGTGTCGAGCCGAATCGATGGTCGGTTGAATCAGTCGGCCCGCCTGACGGGGATGCAGAACATCTCGCCCGGTCGCAACTTTCAGTTGATCCCCTACGGCTCGTTTCGCTTCTTCCGCGCGCTCGACACGCGCGAAGAAAACGCGCCTCGTTTCGTTGGCCGTCGCGCGGAGTTCGACGGCGGACTCGATGCGAAGTTCGTCGTAAAAGACAGCTTCGTCGTAGACCTTGCGCTCAATCCCGATTTCAGTCAGGTCGAATCCGACGAGCCGCAGCTTACAACCAATCAGCGATTCGAAGTCTTCTTTCCCGAAAAGCGACCCTTCTTTCTCGAAAACGCGAACTACTTCCAGACCCCCATCAATCTCGTCTTCACTCGCCGCATAGCCGATCCTCAACTCGGCGTGAGAGTGACGGGGAAGCGCGGCCCTTACTCGATAGGCGCATTGCTCATCGATGACGAATCCCCCGGCAAGCGAGTCGCAGAATCGGATCCGCTTTCAGACCATCGCGCTTATTTCGGCATCTTTCGCGCGAGCCGCGACATACTCAAACAATCGAGCATCGGCGTGATCTATACCGACCGTCGGTTCGAAGGGAGTTACAATCGCGTCGGCGGCATAGACGCTCGTTTGAAACTCGGCGCGAACTGGTCGGCTGATCTTCAGGCGGCGACAAGCTCGACCCGCTTACTCGATGGCTCTACGAGCGCGGGGCCTGCTTATGAAGCCAGCCTCACATACTCGGAGCGAAAACTTTTTTACAGATTCGAGTACACAGACCGCAGTCCGGGATTCGTGACTCTCGCAGGGTTCAGCCCGCGCACGGATGTGCGTCAGGCGTTGCATCGCGCGGAATACCGTTTTCGGCCTGAAGGAAAACGCCTCATATCCTGGGGGCCGAGCATGTTCGCTCGCAACGCATGGGCGCACGACGGGACGCGGCTCGACGCCGAGTATTCGCCCTCGATTGATTTCGAATTCGTTCGCGAGACGCGCTTTTCGTTTTTTCACGTGCCTGAAAAAGAGCGACTGCGACCCGTCGATTTTTCATCGCTTGCTGAAAACCTCGACTTCTCGCGACATACCACAGGGTTTTTCTTCAACACGAGTTACTTCTCTCAGGTGTCGGTCAATGGCGTGTTTTTGACGGGGAAGAAAATAAACCTCTCGCCTCCCGAAGGCGAGCCTCCCAATCTGGCGCGCCGCACGGAAGCCAATCTGACGGTAACGCTTCGTCCCATAACGCCGTTGAGGATCGAAAACCGATACATACTGCTTCGCCTGCGCGACCGCACGAGGGACGCGAGCATCTTCAATAACCACATCATCCGTTCGAACATCAACTGGCAGTTCAACCGCGAGCTTTCGCTTCGCGCCATACTTCAGTACAATGCGCTGCTCGCGAATGCGGGATTTACCTCGCTCGAAACCGAGAAGAATTTCAACGCCGATTTGCTGTTGACCTATCAGGTCAATCCGTGGACGGTGCTTTATGCCGGGTACAACAGCAATCTGCAAAATATCGATCTGGTTCCGGTTGGTGGAGGGACGGGAATCATCCGGCAGCGCGACCGATTTATAAATGACGGCAGGCAGTTCTTCGTCAAGTTCTCATATCTTTTCAGATTTTGATAAGGGAGGAATCCGGCGATGAAATTTTCAAGTCACTTGCCTGACTTAGGTTTGTTTTTACTCAGAGCGTGCGCGGGATTGATGCTCGCCTTCAAGCACGGCGACGATAAAATAGCCGCCGCTTACCAGTACGTTTTTCAGGGACAGGAGTGGGGATTTGTCGGGGCAGTGGCAGGCATGGGCTTTCCGCTTGCGGGCTTCTTCGCCGTATGCGCGGCGGTGGCGGAATTTTTCGGCGGGCTGGCGCTGGCCGCAGGGTTGTTCACACGCTACGCAGCCGCAGGGGTGACGGCGACTATGGCCGTAGCGGTCTACAGGCATATGACGAGCGACATGCGATTCGAGCTTGCTGCGATGTACGGACTCGTCGGCCTTATGTTCATCTTCGCAAGCCCCGGCAAATTTTCTCTGGATGAATTACTGCGCGGCAGATTGAGGTCGCGAATCACAAGATAAGCGATGCGGATTTCAAGTATCGAGCGAGACTGAGCGCGCACCCCGCGCGTTTGATCGGGGTGATGCAGCATTGTTATTTTGATGAAGACGAGACTTCGCAACCTGAGATAGCGCGCGTTGGGATTCGCTCATTAGCGACAACCGGCGATTGAAGACGTCCAGAAGTCAAGCGAGGATTGAAGCGACTCATCGATGCAGTGAAGTTCTGTTGAAGCGTTGTTTATTTTGCTCCAGCAGCCTCAAGGAGCTTTGTAATACTGCCACTCAGACCGACCTTGTCTCTGGCCAAATCAATTGCCGATTTAGCATTCTTATTCACTAAGAAAATATTAGCGCCCCTCTTTATCAACGCTTTCACCCTCGTTGAATCGGAAACAAGCACTGCTTGCATCAAGGGCGTATATCCCTCTTTGTCTCTTGCATCCACATATGCTCCTGCGTCCATCAGGGCGTCAACAACTGATCCAGATTCCCCCCCCCGGCGTAGAAGATAGGCGTTGAACCATTATTGTCACGTGCATTGGGATCTGCGCCCTTTGACAATAAAGCCTTTATACTTCTGATATCTCCATTCCCGGCAGCATACATCAGTGGAGTAGTTCCAAACCTATTACCCTTGTTGACACTGCCTCCTCTCTCGGCTAAAACCTCGACTACGGCTGGGTACTGTTTACGGGCCGCCATTAACAATGCGCTATTACCATTTGTGCCGTTGGCGTTGACATCCGCTCCTTGATCCAAAAGAATTCGGACAACCTCTACATCCCCGTTTTCAGCAGCGTGTATAAGCGGGGTTCGCCCGTACTTGTCCCTTGCTTCGATCCGCTCGCCCATTCGCAATAACAATTTGACAGTGGCTTCCTTAGTAATGCCTCAGTTATGGGCGGAAAAAAGAAATCGCCTTTCCTATCTCATTAACACCCTGCTTTAGCTGGGTGACGAGCGAGGCTTGAGTTTCTTCAACCGTTTCAACGGTTTTCAATCACAA